>VFQR01000143.1_pt1 | contig 159581 bp, 152 predicted proteins | sample 3512321 | NCBI WGS metagenome assembly VFQR01 (sample SAMN10412374, study PRJNA504923) | tailings metagenome | isolation source: Relicate 3 Philex TSF1 revegetated site | place: Philippines: Tuba, Benguet | collected 2017-08-29 | reverse complement strand
GAAGTGCGGCACAACCGCAAAGGCCGCATAACCGCGGCCTACGCCGGATGGTTACGGACGGGACCATCTGGCCGAACCATCACCGCTATGGGCATGTTCTGCCCGAGACACGGGTGGATTACACGCTGCTCTGGGGGGAGAACGGGCGGAAACATGCAGATGCCTGGGTGAGTTTCGAGGCGGTGGAAGGTGGCACGCAGGTGACGCTGGGCATGGTCTTTGCCACCGAGGCGGAATGGCAGGCCGCGCGCGGCTTCGGGGCAGAGGCGCTGGGCCAGCAGACGCTGGGCAAACTTGCGGCGGTTCTGGCGGCGGGCGGGCAGGACGATTTTCCTGCGAAAAATCGGGGATCCTGACCTGCGGTCAGGATTTGCGCTTCGCCTCTGTCCGGCAGCGGTCCGAGCAATACTTGACCTCGTCCCAGACCTTTTCCCATTTCTTCCGCCAGGCGAAGGGCAAGCCGCAGCAGGCGCAGATCCTGGTGGGCAAGTCGCCCTTCTTGCGCATCTTCGGCATCAGAGATCGAGGCTCATCTGCGCGGCATGCGCCCGGCGTCTGGGCCGGGGGCTGCGATCGTTGACGAAACGGGGATCGGCGCGGCTGGCATGGCGTTCGATCACCTCGGCGATTTCCCGTGCATGACCGCCATTGCGACGCAGGCCCCAGCAGGCATCGCGTGCGGCGCGGGCGCTGGCGGCGACATCGACGATGGGTTCAGGGTAGAGACGGCCCAGAATGCTGCGCGCGCCCGGCCATTTCCACGGCTCTTGCAGGAAGGCATCGGGCACGGCGGCCAGTTCGGGAACCCAGCGGCGGGTGAAGGTGCCGGTCGGATCCTGGTCATGGCCCTGTTTTACGGGGTTGTAGATGCGGATGGTGTTGATCCCCGTCACCCCGGCCTGCATCTGCACCTGGGGCCAGTGGATGCCGGGTTCGTAATCGGTGAAGCGGCGGGCGAGGATTGCGCCGGTTGCCCGCCAGTCAAGCCAGAGGTGATAGGAGGCCACTGCCATCACCATGCTGCGCATGCGGAAATTGAGCCAGCCGGTCGCGCGCAGATAGCGCATGCAGGCATCGAGGAAGGGCAGGCCGGTTTCGCCCGATTCCCATGCGGCCAGGCGCAGGGGATCGGGGACGCGCGGTCGCAGGTCATCGGCGGCACGGTGCAGGGCGCGGATTTCGATGGCGGGCTCGGTTTCCAGCTTCTGCATGAAATGGTCGCGCCAGGCCATCCGGCTCTGGAAACTGGCGAGCGCCCCGGGCCAGCGCCCCCCGGGGCGTTCGGCGGTGCGGGCCTGCGTTGCCTGCACCACCTCACGCGAGGACAGCGTGCCGAGCGCCAGATGGGCAGAGAGGCGCGAACATGCGCGTTCGCCCGTGACGGGCGAGGACATGGCGGCGCGATAGCCTTCGCCGCGCTGGTTGAGGAAGCTGTCGAGCAGGATGAGCCCCTGCCTGCGCCCGCCCTGCTGGCGATGGGCGCAAGGGTCGTCGGCAAGACGGAGGGCGCGGGCTGTGGGGATGGCACCGGGTTCCACATCCGGCACGGGCTTCAGCGCCATGGGGGTGGCGACCTGCGCTGCGGCCACGAAACCGTCGCGCCGCCGCGCCCAACCATCGCGGTGGGGCAGGCGGCGGATGACCCCTTGCTGGGGCAATTCCTCCCACGGCACGCCGGCCTGCCGTGCCCATGCCGCAACCTGCCGGTCACGGGCATAGGTCCAGAGGTTGCCGGTTTCCTCATGGCTCAGGATACGGGCGATGTGGTGCTGGCGGCAGAGCCGATCCAGCACCTCGACCGCATGGCCCATGCGCAGGATAAGAGGCGCGCCGAGGGCGGCGAGATCGTCCCGCAGATCGGCCAGCGCCTCGGCCGTGAAGGACCATTGCCGCGCGGCGGCATCGGGTTGCTGCCACAGGTCGGGTTCCACGATGTAGAGCGGCAGGACCGCCCCCATCGCCGCCGCGCGGGACAGGGCAGGGTGGTCATGCGGGCGCAGGTCGCGCTTGAACCAGACGAGAACATTCATGGAACATTTATCTAGCGGCTTCGGCCGATTCGTAAAGCCCCGCTGCGCGCGGGTCGGCGGCCTCGACCTATCCGTAAGTATGGGTGTCGGCTGCGGGGCGAGAGTGCAATTATCCTACTTATTGGGTGCCCCGAGGGGCGATTGCGGCGGCCGGTCCTTGCCGCAGATCCCGGGGACAAAGGCCCCTAGACGCGGGTGGCGATGCAGGACGCAGCAGGCAGAGCAGGGCGCGGTCCACCGCCATTGAAGACCTGGCTGTGGCGGTCCTATCTGCGTGCTGCGCTGGTGCCGCTTCTGCTGATCGAACTGACCTTTGTGGCGCTTTACTGGGGCACCAGCCGGTTCGTGTATGACCGCAGCGCCGCAGCCATCACCGACATATCGTCCGAGGCCCTGCGCGCGGCAGCGCGGCGTGAGGCCGAGGTCATCGCGCGACGGCTGGAAACCATCAGCGCCATGTCGCGCATCTTTGCCGAGGAATCGGCCCGTGCCCTGGCCCGTGAGGCCGAACCCGTCAGCCCCGAGATGCGGGCCCGGCATGCCTATAGCCCGGATGGGGTGTTCTACAGCACAGAAGATACGGGGGGATCGGCGGTCTTTTACAGCGGCATCGTGCCGGTCGGTCCCGCGGAGCAGGAAAAGGTCTGGCGGACGGCGCGACTGGATCCCCTGATGAAGTCGATCGCCGAAAGCGATCCGCTGATCCAGCAGGTCTATCTGAACACGCATGATTCGTTGAACCGCATCTATCCCTGGTTCGACGTGCTGGCGATCTATGTGCCGAAGATGGAGATCCCGAAGTACAACTTCTATTACGAGGCCGATCAGACGCATAATCCCAAGCGTGGGGTGGTCTGGACCGACAGCTATCTGGACCCTGCAGGATCGGGCTGGATGGTTTCAGCCATCGCCCCTGTCTATGCTCTGCCCTCGGGCGAGGCGGCGGCAGAGGGCGGAGCGCGGCTGGAAGGGGTGGTCGGCATCGACGTGACCCTTGGCACGATCGTGGCGGATGTGCTGGACATCGACCTTGAAGGCGACGCCTATGCCATCCTTGTCAGCCGCGATGGCACGATCCTGGCCCTGCCCCGCGAGGGCGAGGCCGATCTTGGTGTGACCGCACTCATCGAGCACAGCTATGGCGAGGCGGTGCTTCAGGACACCTTCAAGCCCGACACCTTCAACCTCTATCGCCGCCCGGACATGCTGAGCGTGGCCGATGCCCTGCAATCCGCCCCCGAGGGGCAAAGGACGGTGGACCTTGGCCGCCCCATGATCGCTGCCTGGTCCACGATCGCCGGTCCGCAATGGAAGCTGATGGTCCTGACGAGCGAAGCGAGCGTGCTGAGTGGTGCCACCACCCTGCGCCAGCAGCTCGGTCTGGTCACACAGGGGATGCTGGCGATCCTCGTGCTGTTCTATGTGGTGTTCTTCCTGTTCCTGTGGCGGCGGTCGGTTCTGATGTCGGATCGCGTGGCCGCGCCGCTGGCCGAGATCGAAGGCAACATGGCGCAGATCGCATCAGGCGGAAGCGTGGCGCCCGGCCATCGCTATGCCGTGGCCGAGGTGCAGAATGTGGGCGACCATCTGGTGACGATGGGCGAAAAGCTGCAAGCGGCCAGTCGCGCCAAGGCGAATTTCCTTTCGGCCATGAGCCACGAATTCCGCACGCCGCTGAATGCGATCATCGGCTATTCCGATTTGCTGAGGAGCGCGCCGCAACATCCGCTGGGGCCAGAGGACCGGCGTCAGGTGCAGGCGATTTCGGCGGCTGGCTGGCAGCTTCTGCAACTGGTGGATGGGGTGATCGAACTCAGCCGCATCGAACAGGGCGAGGTGCCGCATGGCCATCGTCCGGTGGATGTGCTGCCGTTGCTGCGACAGGCGATGGCGGATCTGCGCCCCGATCCTGCTGCGCCGCGGGATGTGACCCTGCATCTCGATGCGCCGGCGACGCCCTTGCCCGAGGCCGCAGGCGACCCCGAGATCATCCGGCGGATCATCACCCATCTGGTTGCAAATGGCGTGAAATACAACCGTCCGGGGGGCAGGGTTACGGTTGCGCCGGTCGTGGAGGGGGGACGGCTCTGCATCCGGGTCATCGACACGGGCATCGGCATCCCACCCGACAAGCAGGCGCGTCTTTTCACCCCTTTTGACAGGCTCGGGCAGGAGAATGGCAGCATCGGGGGCACCGGCATCGGCCTGGCGATCTGTCGCAAGCTGGCCGATCTGACCGGGGCCGAGATCAGTTTCGACAGCCGCGCTGGACAGGGATCGACCTTCAGCCTGTGCCTGCCGCTTGCCTGAGGCGGCGCCCGGCAACGGGTCGTATTGCCTTCGCCCGGCCCAGTTCATAGCTTGCCCGGCAAAGGGAGTGTCTCATGACCGAACAGCCGCGCGCCGTGCATCTTGCCGATTACCAGCCCTTTACCCATCGCGTTGACAGTGTGGCGCTGACCTTCCGGCTGATGCCGCGCGCAACCCGCGTGCACAGCATCCTGCACCTGTCGCCCAATCCCGCACGCCCCGGGCGGCACGACCTGCGGCTGGATGGGGAAAAGCTGCGGCTTCTGTCCCTGAGGCTGGAGGGGCAGGCGGTCACGGTTCCCCCCGATGCCACCGGCCTGACGCTGCCCGCAGCCCTGCTGCCTGACGGCCCCTTCACGCTGGAGACGGAGGTGGAGATCGAGCCGGAAGCGAATACCGCACTTGAAGGGCTATACATGTCGGGCGGCATGTATTGCACGCAATGCGAGGCCGAAGGGTTCCGCAAGATCACCTTCTATCCCGACCGGCCAGATGTGATGGCCCCGTTCCGCGTGCGGATCGAATCCGATCTGCCGGTCCTGTTGTCGAACGGCAATCCGGTGGGGCAGGGCGCGGGCTGGGCGGAATGGGTGGACCCCTGGCCGAAGCCTGCCTATCTGTTCGCGCTGGTCGCGGGCGATCTGGTGGCCCATTCCGCGCCCTATCGCACCGCATCGGGGCGGGATGTGGCGCTGAACATCTGGGTGCGGCCCGGCGATCAGGACCGCTGCGCCTATGCGATGGACAGCCTGATCCGGTCGATGCGCTGGGATGAGCAGGTCTATGGGCGCGAATATGATCTGGACGTGTTCAACATCGTGGCGGTGGACGACTTCAACATGGGCGCGATGGAGAACAAGGGGTTGAACATCTTCAACTCCAAATTCGTGCTGGCGTCGCCCGAGACCGCGACGGATGACGATTTCGCCCGGATCGAGGCGATCATCGCGCATGAATATTTCCACAACTGGACCGGCAACCGGATCACCTGCCGCGACTGGTTTCAGCTTTGCCTGAAGGAAGGGCTGACCGTGTTCCGCGATCAGCAATTCAGTGGCGACATGCGGAGCCATGCGGTGAAGCGGATCGAGGATGTGCTGATGCTGCGCGCGCGCCAGTTCCGCGAGGATGGCGGGCCGCTGGCACATCCCGTACGGCCCGACAGCTATGTCGAGATCAACAATTTCTATACCGCGACGATCTATGAGAAGGGCGCTGAAGTCATCGGGATGCTGAAGCGTCTGGTGGGGGAGGAGGGCTATGCGCGGGCGCTGGATCTGTATTTCACCCGCCATGACGGGGAGGCGGCGACGATCGAGGATTGGCTGCGCGTGTTCGAGGATGCGACGGGGCGCGATCTGACGCAGTTCAAGCGGTGGTACACGGAAGCGGGCACCCCGCGCCTGAAGGTATGGGAGGAATGGGACGGGGCCACCTATACCCTGACCTTCGAACAGGAGAACCCGCCCACGCCGGGACAACCCCAGAAGGGGGCGAAGGTGATCCCGGTGGCGGTGGGTTTGCTGAACCCCAACGGGGACGAGGTGTTGCCGACCACGGTGCTGGAGGTGACGGAGGCGCGGCAGTCGTTCCGTTTCCCGGCGGCGACGCGACCTGTGCCGTCGATCCTGCGGGGATTTTCGGCGCCTGTGGTGCTGGACTGCGAAGTCAGCCCGGAGGAGCGGGCGTTCCTGCTGGCCCATGACACCGACCCGTTCAACAAATGGGAGGCGGGGCGCGCGCTGGCCAAGGATCTGCTGGCGCGGATGGTAACGGAGGGGGCGGCGCCGGGGCCGGACTGGCTGGATGCCATTGCCCGCGTGACCTTTGACGAAACGCTGGACCCCGCTTTCCGTGCGCTGGCGCTGCGCCTGCCGGGAGAGGATGACATGGCGGCCACGCTGCATGCGGGCGGGATCGTGCCCGATCCGGCGCGCATCTGGGCCGAGCGGCGGCGGATGGGCGAGGCCCTGGCGCGGCGGCTGGCGCCGCAACTGCCCGGGCTGATCGACCGTCTGGCGGAGCCAGGGCCGTTTACCCCGGATGCCCGCGCCGCGGGGCGGCGGGCGTTGCGCATCGCGGCGCTGGGCCTGCTCACCCGGGTGGATGGCGGGCGCGCGGCGGCGGCAGCCTTCCGGTCAGCCAACAACATGACCGAGGAAGTGGGCGCGCTGTCGGCGCTGCTCGAGATCGGGCTGGGGCAGGAAGAGCTTGCCCTGTTCGAGGCGCGCTGGGCGCGCGACCGCAATGTGATGGACAAGTGGTTTTCGTTGCAGATCCTGCATGCCCATCCCGATCAGGCCGCGACCGTGACCGAGGCCTTGACGCGCCATGCCGCCTTCGACTGGAAGAATCCCAACCGCTTCCGCGCGGTCATCGGGGCGCTTTCGGCCAATCATGCCGGATTCCACCATGCCTCTGGCGCGGGCTATCGCCTGGTTGCGGATTGGCTGATCCGGCTGGACCCTGTGAACCCGCAGACGGCGGCGCGCATGTCCACCGCCTTCGAGACATGGCCGCGCTATGACGGTGCGCGGTGGGAAATGGCGCTGGAGGCGCTGACGCGAATCCAGCAGGCGCCGGGGCTCAGTCGCGATCTGGGCGAGATGGTCATGCGAATGCGGGGGGACTGAGCCCGCACGGGATTGATGCGGGGGCTTGTGCCAACCTTTTCCCTTGCAGCGGTTGCCTAGGGCGGGGTTCGCACCGCTGCGTTCAGCCCTTGGCCGAAACGGTCATGCTGGCGCGCGGGGCTGCGAAACGGCCACGCTCCTGCACCTGGCAATAGGGCTGTGCGCGGGTCCATTCCGCCATGGCCGCGCGCTTGGCCGCATCGCGGAACGGCATCCAGTCGCGCCCGATCCCGCGATTGCCGCCACCCACCACCATGCCGTCGCGCGCGACGGCCGAAGCCATCATCTGTGCCGCGCATTCGAGGTTTTCCGAACCGTCCTTCAATTCCGAAACCGTATCGGCCTCGCACTGGTGATAGCCTGCCGAGGTGGGGGAGATCTGCATGATCCCGATATAGCGCCCGCCGCCATCCGATGCCTGCGGGTTCCAGCTCGATTCATACCGGGCCACCGCCGACATCAGCCCCGCCCAGAAGGCGCGGCGATCTTCGATCGAGGCGGTGGCATAGCCGGGGCACCAGGCCTGAACATCGGCGGGCACGCTGGCGGCCAGGACCTCATCATGCTCTTCCAGTGCCGTCAGGGTATTGCGCGTCCACTCCGTGCCCTCGGGACGCACATCCCATTGCATCGGCGGCGTCTGGTTGCTGGTGGACAGGCTGGCGGTGCCATTGTCGGCCACGCAACCGCCCAGCGTCACGGCAAGGAGCGAAAGTGTCAGAGCAGAATTCAGGCGGTTCATCGGATCCCGAGCGGCAGCATCGCACCCCCATGTGCGACCGGAGCCTTTGATCAGGCGATATTGCCCCTGTCTATGGAAACGATCTGTTCTCGCGTCAGATGGGCAGAAAACCGCCTTTCCATGGGGTGCCGTTAACGATTTGCCACGGTTTCGCCACATTTCTGGCGGATTTTCTTCATGCTCGCTGAAACTGCCGCTTCAGAAACTGCCGCCCGGCTGACGAAGTCGGAAACCTGTTCGAACGTAATGCCCGGGGCGCGTCTTTCGGCCCGGCCCTGTAAATGGTGTGACACTGCCATGTCGCGTTTCTTTACCGCATCGGTCACGGCCGATCTTCTGGGGCGTCTCCATGACGTCCTTTTGTTCCTGATCCTTCTGCCCTTCATCTGGCTGCTGTCACGCCGCCCGGGCATCGACAAGGTCATGCCCGATGGTCGTGCATGGCCCAGCTCCGCCCGACAATGAGGCGGCTGCCCCGCGGCTGCGACCCTGCCGCCGGGAGGCTGCCGTGCAGTCGCGGCTTGATGCCGCTGCCATGACGCCCTAGACAGGCGGCAAATGGTCATGAGGACGGCACGCCATGCTCGACTTCCGCTTTGAGGCACCCAAACCCAAGGTCATCGCCGGCGCCAAGGGCGATTGGGAACTGGTGATCGGCATGGAAATCCACGCGCAGGTCGCCTCGAATGCCAAGCTGTTTTCGGGCGCTTCGACCCAGGTCGGGGCAGAGCCCAATTCCAACGTATCCTTCGTGGATGCGGCAATGCCGGGGATGCTGCCCGTCATCAACGAATTCTGCGTGGAGCAGGCGGTGCGGTCCGGCCTTGGCCTGAAGGCGCAGATCAACCTGCGGTCGGCCTTTGACCGGAAGAACTATTTCTACCCGGACCTGCCGCAGGGTTATCAGATCAGCCAGCTTTACCACCCCATCGTGGGCGAGGGCGAGGTGATCGTGGAAATGGCCCCCGGCATCGCCCGCCGCGTGCGGATCGAGCGCATCCATCTGGAACAGGATGCGGGCAAGTCGATCCATGACATGGACCCGAACATGTCCTTTGTGGATTTCAACCGCACGGGCGTGGCGCTGATGGAGATCGTCAGCCGCCCCGATATACGGGGGCCGGAGGAGGCGGCGGCCTACGTGGCCAAGCTGCGCCAGATTCTGCGCTACCTTGGCACCTGCGATGGCAACATGCAGAACGGCAACCTGCGGGCGGATGTGAACGTGTCGGTCTGTCGTCCGGGCGACTATGAACGCTATCAGGCGACGCAGGATTTCAGCCATCTTGGCACGCGCTGCGAGATCAAGAACATGAACTCGCTGCGCTTCATTCAGGCCGCGATCGAATACGAGGCGCGGCGCCAGATCGCCATTCTGGAGGATGGCGGGAAGGTGGATCAGGAAACCCGGCTGTATGATCCCGACAAGGGTGAGACGCGGTCGATGCGGTCCAAGGAAGAGGCGCATGATTACCGCTACTTCCCCTGCCCGGACCTGCTGCCTCTGGAGATCGAGCAGGCCTGGGTCGATGACATCGCCGCGCGGATGCCGGAATTGCCGGATGCCAAGAAGGCGCGGTTCATGGCGGATTTCGGGCTGACGGATTACAACGCCAATGTGCTGACGGCGGAAGTGGATAACGCGGCCTTTTTCGAGGCTGTGGCGCAGGGCCGGGATGGCAAGCAGGCGGCGAACTGGATCATCAACGAGCTGTTCGGCCGGCTGAACAAGGAAGGCAAGGGGATCGGGGAAAGCCCCCTGTCGCCTGCCCAGATCGGCGGGGTGCTGGACCTGATCGCGAGCGGTGAGATCACCACCAAGATGGCCAAGGACCTGTTTGAAATCCTGTGGTCCGAAGGCGGCGATCCGGCCGAACAGGCCGCGAAGCACGGGATGAAGCAGGTGACGGATACGGGCGAGATCGAGCGCGCGCTGGATGCGCTGATCGCCGCCAATCCCGAGCAGGTGGAAAAGGCCAAGGTGAATGCAAAGCTGGCGGGATGGTTCACCGGCCAGGTGCTGAAGGCCACAGGCGGCAAGGCCAACCCGGCTGTCGTCAACCAGATGGTGGCGCAGAAGCTGGGTCTGTGACGCACCAGGGGCTGGCTGTGGTCGGCGGGAAGTCCCGCCTGTTGCGGCCCGCCCCTTTGCGTGGCCGGTCTGAACCACTACCATCCGCAGGATCGAAGCAACCGGAGCCTCCGATGTCGCGCCATGAATACAAGGTGATCCCCGCCCCCCGCCGCGGCACGAAATCGCGCGAGGCCAGGACGACCGAAGATCGTTTTGCCCTGACCCTGGCGAACCTGATGAACGAATTGGGCCGTGACGGATGGGAATATCTGCGTGCCGAGACGCTGCCCACCGAAGAGCGGGCCGGGTTCACCAAGACCCGGGTGGTGGAGCAGACGGTGCTTGTCTTTCGCCGCGCGCTTCCGGCTGCGGTTGCAGGATCGGCAGAGGTGGGGGGGCTGCGCGCTGTTGCGACAGAGCCGCCGACGCCGCGCCTTGGCCCCGCAGTCGAACCCGCGCCCGGCCCGACACCCGCCATTGGCCGGGCGGAATGATCGGATGATCAGCCCCGCGCCGCGGCGAGCGCCTGCGGCAAGACTTCGGCCAGGACATCCAGATCGGCCTCGGTCCCGGTGCTGATGCGGATGCAGCGGTCGAGCGGGGCGATTCCGGGCATGCGGATGAACAGCCCCGCCGCGATGCAGGCGCGCAGGACGGCGCGCGCGAAATCGCCATCCCGTCCGCATTCCAGCGTGACGAAATTGGTGGCGGAAGGCAGCGCGACCAGGCCGTTCTCGGCGCCGATGGCGGCAATCCGGTCGCGCGCGACGGCGACTTTCCTGCGCACCTGTGCCAGCCAGTCCTGATCGGCCAGCGCCGCCAGCCCCGCCGCCTGCGCCACGCGCCCGACGCCGAAATGATTGCGCACCTTGTCGAAGGCGCGGATCAGCGAAGGATGCCCCAGCGCATAGCCAAGCCGCAGTCCGGCCAGGCCGTAGCCCTTGGAAAAGGTCCGCAACCGCAGGACGCGCGGATCGTCGGGGGCGATCACGGGGGCCACATCTTCGGGGGCAAGGTCGATATAGGCCTCGTCCAGCACCAGAAGCGTGCCTTCGGGCAGCGCGTCGATCATCGCGGCCACCGTCGCGGCACTGTGCCAGGTGCCCATCGGATTGTCGGGATTGGCCAGATAGACCAGCCTGGCCCCAACCGCCCGCGCCAGCCGCACCAGTGCCTCGGGGTCTTCGCGGTCATCCAGATAGGGTGCCATGTGCAGCGTGGCGCCAAATCCTGCGACATGGAAGTTGAAGGTGGGGTAGGCCCCTTTCGAGGTGACGACCGCATCCCCCGGGCCTGCCAGAAGCCGCACCAATGTGCCCAGCAGCCCGTCGATCCCTTCGCCGATGATGACATGATCGGGCGTCGTGCCGTGATGGGCGGCGATGGCGGTGCGCAGATCGTGCATCTCGGGATCGCCATACATCCAGCCGTCCTGTGCTGCTGCCGCAATGGCGGCAATCGCGCGAGGAGACGGCCCGAACCGGCTTTCATTCGCGCCCAGTCTGGCGCGGAACGGGCGGCCAAGCGCGCGTTCCTGCGACTCTGGGCCGACGAAGGGCACGGTATCGGGCAGGCTGGCGGCAAGCGGGGTGAGGCGGGGTCCGGTCATGTGGGCAGGGATACGCGCCGCAAGGGAAAGTGCAAGGGTGGAAACAACCGGCCGGCTCGCTTGCCGGAAAGCCCCCGGGGTGAAGCCGGGCAGGGCTGGCCCTAGCTCCGCAGAAAGGCGCGGCGTGCTTCTTCGGCCATCGCCTGCCGCATCTGCACATCGGCGATGCGTGCCTGCATCGCCTTGCGCGCGGCTGGATCGGTCAGGGTGGCCAGTTCCGCAAGCAGGCGGGCTGCCTCCTTCTTCAGCACGATCTCTTCGGGCAGGACGCCCGCCTCGGCCATGATCCGGAAACCCATGGCATCGCCGGGGCTGACGAAGGCATCCCCGGTTCGGTCGGGCAAGGGCTTGCCTTCGCCTTCAAGCCCTTGAAGATCGCCCTTCAGGCGGGCCTTCTGCATCTGGCGTTCGGCAAGGCGGTTGAGCCAGGACATGCGCGTGCTCCTTTTCGCGGAGTGTGGCGCAGGGCAGGGCGAAGGAAAAGGGGGCTTCGCGCCCCCTCGCCCCCCCGTGCCGGGGGGGCTCACCCCCGCGGGATATTTTAGGCAGAGAAGAGATCAGCCGATCTCTGCCAGCCGCGACAGGGCGGCTTGCAACTTGGCGGCCTCGTCCTCGCGGGTCTCGAGGTTGCTGCGCGCCTCGTCCACCACCTCTTCTGGCGCCGAGGCGACGAAGGCGGGGTTGTTCAGGCGGCCTTTCAGGCCGCCGATTTCCTTGGCGAGCTTGTCCAGCGTCCGTGACAGGCGGGCCCTTTCTTCCGCAATGTCGATGATCCCGTCCAGCGGCATGGCGAAGGCCGCGCCCTCGAGCGCGATGGAGACCGAGCCTTTCGGTGCGATTGCGGCCTCGGTCAGCGTCTCTACCCGGGCAAGGCGCCGGATCAGCACCTCATTGCGTTGCCAGGCGTGGCGGGCCTCGTCCGACAGGGTGGTGGCGACGAGGTCGATCTTCAGGCCGACGGGGACATGCATCTGCGCCCGGGCCGATCGGATTTCGTCGATGAGGGTGATGACCCAGCCCATTTCACGATCCGCCGCCGGATCGGCCAGCGACAGGTCAGACTGCGGCCAATCGGTATGAACCAGCATATTCGCGCGGGTGCCGGTGGTGGCCCAGAGCTCTTCGGTGATGAAGGGCATCATGGGGTGAAGGAGGATCATGCAATGATCCAGTACCCAGGCCATGGTCTGGCGGGTCTCATCTGCGGCGGGGCCGTCGAAGAGGGGTTTGGCGAATTCGACATACCAGTCGCAGACCTTGCCCCAGACGAAGCGGTAGAGCATGTCGGCGGCCTGATCGAAACGGTAGTCGGCCAGCGCGGCATCCACCTCGGCCACGGTGCGGGCGGTTTCGCCGATGATCCAGCGGTTGGCGGTGGCGGTGGCTTTGGGGGCCGCGTCTTGCGTTGCGTGGCCGTCCCAGACGCCGTTCATTTCGGCGAAGCGGCAGGCATTCCAGAGTTTCGTGCCGAAGTTGCGGTAGCCCGCGATGCGCTGGGTGTCGAGTTTCAGCACGCCGCCGAGGGAGGCCATGGCTGCATTGGTGAAGCGCAGCGCATCGGCGCCGTATTCGTCGATGATATCCAGCGGGTCGATGACATTGCCGAGGGATTTGGACATCTTCTTGCCCTTGGCGTCGCGCACGAGGCCGTGGAGGTAGACCGTCCTGAACGGCACCTCATTCACCACGGCAAGCTGCATCATCATCATCCGGGCGACCCAGAAGAAAAGGATGTCCTGGCCGGTGATCAGGACAGAGGTGGGGAAGTAGCGTTTCAGCGCGTCGGTTTCCTCGGGCCAGCCGAGCGTGCCGATGGGCCAGAGGCCGGAGGAGAACCAGGTGTCGAGAACGTCGGGGTCGCGGGTCAGTGCCTTGCCGGGGGCCATGGCCTGCGCTTCGGCCTCGGTCGCGGCGCAGTAATGGTTGCCATCTGCATCATACCAGACCGGGATCTGATGGCCCCACCAGAGCTGGCGCGAGATGCACCAGGGTTCGATATTGTCGAGCCAGTGGTAATAGGTCCGTTCGCCGGACTCCGGGATGATCTTGACCTCGCCCGAGCGGACGGCATCCAGAGCGGGTTGCACAATTCGAACAGTATCGACGAACCATTGGTCCGTCAGCATGGGTTCGATTACCACTTTCGAACGATCGCCGAAGGGCTGCATGATCTTCTTGGCCTCGACGAGGGGGACGGGGGCATCCGCCCCTTCGGCGTCTTTCTTCAGCGCCGCCTTGCCCAGGCGCGGGTCATCCGCGCGGGTCATCACGGCGAGGCCTTCGGCGGTGATCTCTTCGACCACGCGCTTCCTCGCCTCGAACCGGTCCAAACCGCGGAGGTGATCGGGGACGAGGTTGAGGGCATCCACCTCTGCCTCGCTCAGCGTGAAGGGCTGTTCGGCGATGCCGGGGGTGGCGTAACCCTTGGCCACCAGCCAGGCGCGGGACATCTGGCCTGCGACGCGGGCGGCGTCCGCGTAGGGCGTGCCGTCGTCGCGCATCCGGGCGCGGGTGTCCATCAGGCGGTAGCAGGGGATGTTGCCGCGTTTCGCCACAGCGTAATCGTTGAAGTCATGCGCCCCGGTGATCTTGACCGCGCCCGAGCCGAAGGTGGGATCGGGGTATTCATCCGCGATGATCGGGATCAGGCGGCGGTGTTCCTTTGGCCCCACCGGAATTTCGCACAGCAGCCCCACGATGGGGGCATAGCGTTCATCCGACGGATGCACCGCCACCGCGCCGTCGCCCAGCATGGTTTCCGGGCGCGTCGTGGCGATGGAGATGTAATCCCGCGTCTCGCGCAGGGTCACGTTCCCCTCGGCATCCTTTTCCACGTATTCATAGGTGGCCCCGCCCGCGAGCGGATATTTGAAGTGCCACATATGGCCGTCGGTTTCGATATTCTCGACCTCAAGATCCGAAATGGCGGTTTCGAAATGCGGGTCCCAGTTCACCAGCCGCTTGCCGCGATAGATCAGACCCTTGTTATACAGGTCCACGAAGACGCGGATCACGGCGTCGTGGAAATTGCCTTCCTCGCCCCTCGGCGCGCCGGGGGCACCGGACATGGTGAAGGCCTCGCGATCCCAGTCGCAGGAGCAGCCGAGGCGTTCCAACTGGCTGCGGATATTGCCGCGCGATTTCTGCTTCTGCTGCCAGACGCGGGCGGTAAAGGCCTCGCGCCCCATCTCGCGGCGGGTGGGTTCGCCATTGGCGGCCATGTCGCGTTCGGTAACCATCTGGGTGGCGATACCCGCATGATCGGTCCCGGGCTGCCACAGCGTGTCATGCCCCCGCATCCGGTGCCAGCGTGTCAGGATATCCTGCAGCGTGTTGTTGAAGGCATGGCCCATATGGAGGGAGCCGGTCACGTTGGGCGGGGGGATCATCACGCAAAAGGACTCCGCGCCGGGCTTGGCATTCGCCCCGGCGCGGAAGGCCTTGGTTTCGATCCATTGCGCGGAGATTCGCGCCTCGGCCTCGGCGGCGTTGAAGGTCTTTTCCATCGGCATCGCATGCACCCCTTGCAGTCGCGGGGGTTCTAGCGCGGGCAGGGGCCAAGGGAAAGCCGGATCACCCGATAAAGGGCAGGAAGGGTTGGCCTTGCAGGGCCTGCAGCAGCGTGCCTGCGACAAGGGCGGTGAAGAGCGCGGCCGACAGCCAGACGAGGCGGGTGGCCTGCGCGGGGAAGAGGCGGGTGGCGATGAGGCCCGCGAGGGGGACGAAGTGCAGCGAATGGGTGGCGAAGAAATGCGCGACCCGCAGGTCGCCCGCATCGCGTGACCAGCCCATCAGCCACAGTTGCCGGGTGCTTTCGCCGACGAAATGGCCAGGGGCAGAGGAGAGGGTGCTTGCAGCAGGCAGGGTGAGCGCGAATGTCAGGATCAGACCCAGCGCAACGGACAGGTGCAGGGCGGCAGACAGGCCGCTGTTGCCGTTGCGCCAGATGGAGAGGCCCATCACGAGGCTGGCGGAGGTGAGCAGGATCGCGAAGGCACCCATGACGGGGTAGATCGCCGCAAAGACGGGGTGAGATGTGTTGAAATGCGAGGCCGTGTTCAGCATGGCCGCGCCCGAGAGCCATACGCATTCGGCAAGGATCGCGAAGATGACCGCGGCGGTAAACCATCGCCAGGGGCGGCCCGCGCGCGTGGCAGCGGGCATGTAGCGGGCGAAGAAGGCAAGCGAGGCGGTGTAGATGGCCAGCGCGTAGTGGAACTTCACGGGTTTGAGCCAGGGGCTGGCGCCATCGAAGAGCCGCGGGTCGATCACCATGGCCGCGTGGAGCGGGATCAGCGCCAGCAGGAGAAGGATGGTGAGCATGGTCAGACCCGGGGCATCGGTCCACAGACGGCGCAGGTCGGGCAGCAGCGGGGCGGGGGTGGCGAGGGCGGGGGTCATCCGATTGCTCCGGTCATGCGGGCCCGCGCGGTGAAGGTTGCGCGCAGGGCGGTGAAGGCGAGGAAGCCTGCAGGGCCGAAGAGGAAGGTCAGCGCAAGGCAGGGCAGGATCAGCAGGTGGGGGATCGCCTCGGCCCGCGCGGTGCGGGTGATCCAGGCGCCGACGAACAGGTCGAAGGCGAGGTAATGCACCCAGCCCGCCAGGGCGACGGCGGGATCGGTGAACAGCGCCATCACATTGGTGAGGCTGTCAAAGCCGCCTGGTGCATCCGACCAGTGGACGAGGATGAGCGCGGTATAGGCGACCGAGAGCAGGGCCGGGATCGCGAGCGCGGCCAGAAGATCGGCCGTGCGCGGGGCAAGGGGGGACAGGGCCAGCGCGACCCAGCCGAGCATGGCGAGAGGGTTGGTGATCTGGAAGAGGGCATGAGGGTCGGACAGCATGGGCGGCTCCTATCTTGACACTGTCAGGATAGGTGTTGTCTAGGTTCGGTCAAGGAAAATCTTGTCAGTGGAAAGATTGCGCGATAGATCGCGGGCATGACAGATGCGCCCCCCGTTCTGAAACCGGTTCCCCGCCCCCGCCCGGAGACGCGGCCCTATCACCATGGCGATCTTCGCGCGGCGCTGCTGGCGGCGGCGGAGGCGGAGCTGGCCGAGACTGGGGTCGAGGGGTTTTCGCTGCGGCAGGTAGCGCGGCGGGCCGGGGTCAGCCATGCCGCGCCGGCGCATCATTTCGGCGATGCCAGGGGGCTGCTGACGGCGCTGGCGGCGGAAGGTTTCCGGCAGTTTCTGGCAGCGCAGGCGGCGCGCGAGGCTGCGGCGGCGGCGGACCCCGCGTCGCAGCTTGTGGCGGCGGGGCTGGGCTATGTGGATTTCGCGATGGAGCGCCCGGCGCTGTTCCGGCTGTTGTGGCAATCGGAGCGGCCCGATTTCGCGGACGATGATCTGGGGCAGGCGGCGAAGGCGGCCTATCAGCATCTGGTCGATCAGGTGGCGGCGGCAGGCGGGCGCAGCACGGCGGATGAGGCGGCGGCATGGGCCATCGCGCATGGTCTGGCCGATCTGCTGGCGTCAGGGCGGCTGGCTTCGCTGGGCAGTCTGCCGCCTGACGCACGCGATGCCATGGTTGCGGGCATGATCCGGCGGGTGTTGCCTGCGGGGCCGGGCGCGGGTCCGGGCGGAGGGCTGGGCGCGGATTAGACCGCGCGGTCGATCCGCGTGCTGAGGTGGATCAGGCTTTCGGAGGATTTCACCCCCGTCATCGCCCCGATCTGATCGAGCACCTGATCCAGCACCTGGGTATTCGGGCAGGCAATCTGCATCAGCAGATCAAACCGGCCACTGGTGGTGAAAACCCGCTCCACCTCGGCGATCGACTTCAGGCGCGTCAGGATATTGGCCTGCGCGCGGGGTTCGATGGTCAGAAGGACCGAGGCGCGAATCCGCCCCTGCCGCGCCCCTTCGCCCAGTTTCAGCGTGTATCCGGCGATGACCCCGGTGGTTTCCAGCCGTTCCAGCCGCGCCTGAATGGTGGAGCGCGCAACCTTTAGTCGCCGCGCCAGCGTGGCCACCGACATACGGGCATCGGCCCCCAGAAGGCCGATGATGTTGCGATCAAGGTCATCCATGCAATTAGACCGATCATTTCGTCATTTTGCCGACGATATAGCACATTTTTACAGTTTTGTTCGGTGAAATTGTACACCATATGCGTCATCCTCGAGTGCAGGAAAAGGGCGGCTCATACGCACCTGGCCTGGTTGGAAAAAACCACGCAGGTGCTGCTGCCCGTGACAGGCACACGGGGAGGGCTTGCGTCTTGTTGGCAGAAAGGATCACGCCGATGGGACTGTCCAAAACGATCTGGACCAATCCGACCGAATTTCTTCGCAGTCAGCAACCGGAGAACCCGGTCCTGTTCTTCAGCCCGTCGGCGTTGCAGGCCGCCGCGCGCCGTTTCATCGACGGTTTTCCGGGCATGGTGACCTATGCGGTCAAGTCGAACCCGGGCGAGGAAGTGGTCGAGAACCTGTCGGCGGCCGGTGTGCGCGGCTATGATTGTGCATCAAGCTTTGAGATCGACCTGATCCGTCGCCTCGCCCCCGATGCGGCCATCCATTACAACAACCCCGTGCGCGCGCGGTCGGAAATCCTGCATGCGGTTGAAAAGGGCGTGAAGTCGTATTCCGTGGACAGCGCGTCGGAACTGGCCAAGCTGATCGAGCTGGTCCCGGTGGCGGATTGCGAGATTTCGGTGCGCTTCAAGCTGCCGGTGGCGGGTGCGGCCTATAACTTTGGCGCGAAGTTCGGCGCGACGGCAGAACTGGCGACCGATCTCTTGCGCACCGTGGCCGAGGCGGGTTTCATCCCGTCGCTGACCTTCCACCCCGGCACGCAATGCACCGATCCGGCGGCGTGGGAAACCTATATCCGCACCGCCGCCGACATCGCGCGCAATGCGGGTGTCACCATCGCGCGGCTGAATGTGGGCGGCGGGTTCCCGTCGCATCGCCTGATGGGCGTGGTGCCCGCGCTGGAGGCCACCTTCCAGCTGATCGACCGCGTGGCGGCCGAGGCTTTTGGCGACAACCGCCCGCTCCTGGTGTGCGAGCCGGGCCGCGCGCTGTGCGGCGATGCCTTCACGCTGGCGGCCAAGGTCAAGGCCGTGCGGGACGATACGCATGTGTTCCTGAATGACGGCGTCTATGGCACGCTGACCGAACTGCCGCTGATCGGCGTGATCGACCGGACCGAGGTGTTGACGCCGGAAGGCGCGCATCGCGATGGCGCGCTTCAGGGCCGGATCGTGTTTGGCCCAACCTGTGATTCGGTGGACCGTCTGCCGGGCGAGGTGATGCTGCCGTCGGACATCGCCGAAGGCGATTATGTGATCGTGCAGGGGATGGGCGCCTATTCCACCGTCACCAACACCCGCTTCAACGGCTTTGGCGAACTGGCCATGGCGACGGTCCTTTCGCTGAAGGTCTGATCGCGCCGGCGCGAAATCGTTGATACCTGGAACAGAGTTGCGCCCCCGGCTGGACATTCCCGACCGGGGGCGTAGGTTTTTGCGCGATCCAGCAAGGAAAGCGCGCATCCCATGAAATTCGGTCAGGCCCAACCCCCCCGTCGCCGTGAGGATATTCGGTTTCTGACGGGGCAGGGGCGGTATGTCGATGATATTGCACCGAAAGATGCGCTACATGCGTGGTTCCTCCGATCTGACCGCGCGCATGCAGACATTACGGGTCTGGACACGGATGCCGCGCGCAATGTGCCGGGCGTGCATCTGGTGCTGACGGCGGGCGACCTGCGCGCGGCGGGGGTGGAAACGGGGATGCGCTTTTCCCGGGTCGAGAATCGCGATGGCACCCGAGGCGCGGCCCCGGCCAGGCCGGTGCTTGCAGAAGGGCGGGTCCGGTTCGTGGGTGAGGCGGTGGCGATGATCGTGGCCGATACGGTGGCGGCGGCGCGCGATGCGGCGGAATTGATCGACCTGTCGCTGGACGAGGTTCCGGTGTCCCTGGCCCTGGAACCCGGCGGTGCCACGATCCACCCCGAGGCGCGCGGCAACCTCGCCTTCGATTTCGGCATCGGGATGGAGGCCGAGACTGCAGCCGCGCTGGAGGCCGCGGCCCATGTGGTGCGGCTTGAGGTCTTGCACAACCGGGTAATCGTGAATCCGCTGGAACCGCGCGGGGCCTGGGCGGAATGGGATGGCGCACGTCTGCATCTTTGCGTGAACGGGCAGGGCGTCTGGACGCAGAAGAAGGAACTGGCCCGGATGCTGCGGCTGGCCCCTGAGGATGTTCGCGTGACGAATCCGGATGTTGGCGGCGGCTTCGGGATGAAGGCGATGACCTATCCGGAATATGTGGTCATCGCCCATGCGGCGCGCGTGCTGGGTCGCCCTGTCCGCTGGATGGCGGAACGCGGTGAGGCGATGCTGTCCGACAATGCCGGACGCGATCTGGTGGCACAGGCGGAGATGGGCTTTGACGCCGATCTTCGCATTACCGGTTATCGGGTTCGGGTTCTGTCGAACCTTGGTGCCTATAACTCGCAATTCGGGCAGCCCATTCAATCGGAACTGTTTTCAAAGGTTCTGACAGGGGTGTATGACATCCCCCACGCCTGGCAGAACACCATCGGAGTGTTCACCAACACCGCGCCGGTGGACGCCTATCGCGGTGCCGGGCGGCCCGAGGCAATCCTGACGATCGAGCGGGTGATGGACGAGGCGGCGCGCGTGCTTGGGGCCGATCCCTTCGATCTGCGGCGGCGCAACTTCATTCGCAGCTTCCCCTACCGCACGGTGACAGGGCAGATGATCGACGTGGGCGATTTCCCCCGCGTTCTCGCGCGGGCCGAGGTGGAGGGCGACGTGGCAGGATTTGCCGCGCGGCGGGCCGATAGCGCGGCGCGCGGCCTGCTGCGCGGGCTGGGTCTTGCCACTTACATCGAGTCGATCCTTGGCGATCCGCATGAAACCGCGCGGCTGACGCTTGATCCCGATGGCGGGGCCACGCTCTATGTCGGCACGCAATCGAACGGGCAGGGGCATGAAACCGTCTATGCCCGGATGGCGGCGGGCATGACCGGCCTGCCGGAAGAGCGCATCCGCGTCGTGCAGGGCGACAGTGATCTGATCACCACGGGTGGCGGGACCGGAGGTTCGCGATCCGTGACCGTGCAGGGAACCGCGCTTCGCGCTACGGTCTTGCAGGTGGTGGCAAGAATTGGCGCGTTTCTTGAGGCGGAACTGGATCTGTCGGGCGTGCGATTTGACGATCTTGTCTTTGGTGCCCCCGGATCGAACCTGCGGCTGACGCTTGCAGAAGCGGCGGAACTGGCCCGCGCAAAGGGACGCGCCGACCTGTGTGACCAGGCGGCCACGATCACGCTGGAAGGCCGGTCCTTCCCCAATGGCGCGCATCTGGCCGAGGTGGAGATCGACCCCGAGACCGGCGCATTGCGGCTGGATCGCTATACGGTGGTGGATGATTTCGGCACGCTGATCGCGCCGGAACTGGCAATCGGTCAGGTGCATGGCGGCGTGGCGCAGGGGTTCGGTCAGGCGGTGATGGAACTGGCGGTGCATGACGAGGCGGGGCAGGTGCTGGCGGCGAGTTTCATGGATTACGCCATGCCGCGTGCGGATGATCTGCCCTTCATGGCCTTCACGTCGGAACCCGTGCCGTCGATCCTGAACCCGTTCGGAATGAAGGGCTGTGGCGAGGCGGGCACGGTGGGGGCGCTGGGCGCCATCTCCAACGCGGTGCGCGATGCGCTCGCGGGGCAGGGCGTGACCCGGGTGGACATGCCCTTTACGCCGCAGCGCATCTGGCATTGGTTGCAGGCGGCGCGTTGATTGCCGAGGGAATCGAGGGGAAAGCATGACCAAAGTCACCGTAGCGGCCACGCAATTTGCCTGTAGCTGGGACCTGCCGGCCAATGCCGACAAGGCAGAAGCGTTGATCCGCAAGGCGGCGGCGCAGGGTGCGCAGGTGGTGCTGATCCAGGAACTGTTCGAGGCGCCCTATTTCTGCATCACGGAACGCGCGGAATACTTCCGCCTTGCCCGCCCGCTGGAGGGGCACCCGTTGGTGGCGCGGTTTCAGGCGCTCGCGCGGGAATTGGGAGTAGTGTTGCCGGTGTCGTTCTTTGAACGGGCGGGGCAAGCGCATTTCAATTCGGTCGCGATGATCGACGCGGATGGGGCGATGCTGGGCCTTTACCGCAAGAGCCATATCCCGCAGGGGCCGGGCTATGAGGAGAAATACTATTTCTCACCCGGCGATACGGGGTTCCGGGTGTGGGAGACCGCCTATGGGCGCATCGGGGTGGGCATCTGCTGGGATCAGTGGTACCCCGAGGCGGCGCGGGCGATGGCGCTGATGGGGGCGAAGATGCTGCTTTATCCCACGGCCATCGGATCAGAACCACCCGCGCCGGGCTATGACAGCCAGCCGCATTGGGAAATGGTGATGCGCGGCCATGCGGCGGCGAACATCATGCCGGTGATCGCATCGAACCGGATCGGGACGGAAACCGCGCCGGAAGGGGTGGATGTGACCTTCTACGGGTCATCCTTCATCGCCGATCAGACCGGGCAGGTGGTTGCGAAGGCCTCACGCGACACGGAAGAGGTGCTGACGGCGACGTTCGATCTGGAAGCCATCGCCGCGCTGCGGGCGAGCTGGGGGCTGTTCCGGGATCGGCGGGTGGATCTGTACGGGCCGGTGCAGACGCTGGACGGAACCCGGCAAATGAAATGAAGAACGGCGGCCAAGGGGCCGCCGTTTCATCCTTTTTCGTCAAGATCAGCGGTGGCGCAGATCGACATAGTCCCGCTTCTGTTCGCCGATATAGAGCTGGCGCGGGCGGCCGATCTTCTGGTTCTTGTCGGCGATCATTTCCTTCCATTGGCTGATCCAGCCGACGGTGCGGGAAATCGCGAAGATCGGGGTGAACATGGCGGTGGGGAAACCCATCGCCTCGAGGATGATGCCCGAATAGAAATCGACGTTCGGGTAAAGCTTTTTCGAGACGAAATATTCGTCTTCCAGCGCGATCCGTTCCAGTTCCTTGGCGACCTGCAGAAGCGGGTTGTTTTCCACGCCCAGAAGGCCCAGCACCTCATCCGCCGATTCCTTCATCACCTTGGCGCGGGGATCGAAGTTCTTGTAGACGCGGTGGCCAAAGCCCATCAGGCGGAAGCCCGAATTCTTGTCCTTGGCCTTGGCGATGAATTCCGGGATGCGGTCAACGGTGCCGATTTCCTTGAGCATTTCCAGACAGGCCTGGTTCGCGCCGCCATGGGCGGGGCCCCAGAGGCAGGCGATGCCGGCGGCGATGCAGGCAAAGGGGTTTGCGCCCGACGATCCGGCCAGACGCACCGTGGAGGTGGAGGCGTTCTGTTCGTGATCGGCATGGAGCATCATGATGCGGTCCATGGCCTTTTCGAGGATCGGCGAGACGACGTAATCCTCGGCCGGGACGGCAAAGCACATATGCAGGAAGTTGCCCGCATAGCTGAGGCTGTTCTTCGGATAGACGAAAGGTTGGCCCACCGAATATTTATAGGCCATGGCGGCGATGGTCGGCAGTTTTGCGATCATGCGGATCGCGGCCACCTCACGCTGCCAGGGATCGTTGATGTCGGTACTGTCGTGGTAGAAGGCGGCCATGGCACCCACCACGCCCACCATCGTGGCCATCGGATGCGCATCGCGGCGGAAGCCGCGGAAGAAATAGTGCATCTGTTCATGCACCATCGTGTGCTTGGTCACGCGCTGGGTGAAATCGGCCAGTTGCGCGGCGGTGGGCAGTTCTCCGTAGAGGAGGAGATAGCAGACCTCCAGATGGGTGGATTTTTCGGCCAGCTGTTCGATGGGATAGCCGCGATAGAGCAGTTCGCCCAAGTCCCCGTCGATATAGGTGATCGCGCTTTCGCAGGCCGCGGTGGAGGTGAAGCCGGGGTCGAAGGTGAAGACATCCGCCTCGGCATAGAGCTTGCGGATGTCGAGGACATCCGGGCCGACCGTCGGTTTGTGGATCGGCAGGTCAAAGCTCTTGCCGTCCAGGGTGAGTGTCGCGGATCTTTTGCCTTCGGCCATCTTTCAACGTCCCTCTTTGCTCCGGTCGCCGGGCGGCGCCCGGGATGCGGCTGGTCTCATTGAGGCGGCCGTCAGAGGAGAGGGCGGTCAGCCCGCGACATCCTCCAGCCGCGCGATCGTTTCATCCCGACCGATGACAAGCATCATGTCGTAGACGCTTGGTGTCACAGTCCGCCCCGCAAGGGCTGTGCGCAGCGGTGCGGCCAATTTGCCGAATCCGATGCCGTGTTCCGTCGCGGTTTCGGTCAGGATCGGTTCTAAACCCTCTTTCGTCCAGCTAGCATTTCGCAGTCGCGGCGTCAATGATTTCAGTATACCACGGGATACCGGATCAAGCGCCTTGGCCGCGGCCTCATCTGCGACAATCGGTCGATGGGTCAGCGCAAAATGCGCCTTTTCAAGGAGTTCCGGGAAGGTCTTCGCGCGATCCTTGACGCAATAGAGGGCGCGCGACAGCAGGTCACGCTGAATTTCGGTCAAGGCCGGACGTGCCGCCGCAGAGAGATATCCCTCCAGTTCATGCAGCAGCGCAGCATCATCGGTTGCGGCCATGTGGAGGCCGCAGATGCTTTCCAGCTTCTTGAAATCCAGTCGCGCGGGCGATCGGCCGATTCCCGGCAGATCGAACCATTCCATGGCCTGTGCGCTGGTGAAGAATTCATCGTCCCCATGCGACCAGCCGAGCCGCGCCAGGTAGTTTCGCATCCCGGCTGCGGGGTAGCCCTGTGCCTGATAGTCGCCCACGGCGGTGGCGCCGTGGCGCTTTGACAGTTTCTTGCCGTCAGGCCCGTGGATCAGCGGGATATGCGCCCAGACCGGAAGCGCCCATCCCATCGCGTCATAGACCATCTGCTGGCGTGCCGCGTTGTTGAGGTGATCATCCCCCCGGATCACATGCGTGACGCCCATGTCATGGTCATCGACCACCACGGCCAGCATATAGGTGGGTGTGCCGTCCGACCGCAGGATGATCATGTCGTCCAACTGGTCATTGCCAAAACGCACCGCGCCCTGAACGGCATCCTGCACGACCGTCTCGCCTGTCCGGGGGGCGCGCATGCGAATGGCAAAGGGTTTGCCTATCGGATGGGTCGAAGTGTCCGCATCCCGCCAAGGGCTTTGGAACACGGCATAGCTTGCGCCCTTGGCCTCTTGCTCGGCGCGGAAGGCGGCGATCTCTTCGGCCGTGGAAAAGCATTTGTAGGCTGTGCCGCGCGCCAGCATTTCATGCGCCACTTCGGCGTGGCGGTCCTTGCGGGCGAACTGGCTGACCGCCTCGCCGTCCCAATCCAGACCCAGCCAGCGGAGGCCTTGCAGGATCGCCTCGGTCGCGGCGGGGGTGGAGCGTTCGCGATCTGTGTCTTCGATCCGCAGCAGGAACTTGCCGCCGCGCCCGCGGGCGTAAAGCCAGTTGAACAGCGCCGTCCGCCCGCCGCCGATATGCAGATAGCCGGTGGGCGAGGGGGCGAAGCGGGTCACAACAGGCGTGTCGGCGGAAGCGGCGCACATGGGTGCATTAACCTTTCGGAAACCAGACGGGGACTAGGGTCGGGGCCTGTCTAGGCAATCGCGGGGCGGGAAACAAGGTGGCGGCGGTGGCAGGGCTTGCAGGCAGGGTCGCGGCAGCCCTGGCCGGACTGCGGGGCGAGTTGTTCGCCTTTGTCCCTGTCGGGCTTGGCATCGGTATCGGGTTCTGGTTTCAGGCGTCGGCGGAACCCGACGGTATGAGCTATGGTCTGGCGCTGGTCGGGCTGGTTCCCGTGCTGCTGGCCTGTCGCCTGTGGGATGCGCTGCAACCTTTTGCGATCTTTGCCGGGTGCATCCTGTGCGGCTTCCTTGTCTGTGGTCTGCGCGTGCAAGTGGTGGCGGCCCCTGTCCTGGCCGAGGATTACTATGGTCCGCTAACCGGGCGCATCGTGGAGGTGGACCGTTCGCAAGCGGGGGCCTTGCGGATCACGCTGGATCAGGTCTGGCTGGCAGAGACGCCCCCGGATGCCACCCCCGCGCGGGTGCGTCTGTCGTTGCAGGGAGATCAGCGCTGGCTCGATCCGATACCCGGCACCGTGGTGATGGCGACGGCCTTTCTGTCCGCGCCGCAGGGACCGGTGGAGCCGGGGGCCTTTGACTTTCGTCTGATGGCTTTTTTCGATGGTCTGGGGGCGGTGGGCTATACACGCCACCCGGTCCTGCCCTGGGCCGAACCCGCCCCGGGCGAGGCGCGCATCGGGCGATTGCGAACCTATCTGTCTGCGGGCATCCGGGCGCATATTCCGGGCGATCCAGGTGCCTTTGCCGCGGGCGTCCTGACGGGGGACCGGTCGGGCCTGTCGCGTGATGCGGTGGAGGCGCTGCGAGATTCAAGTCTGGCGCATCTTCTGGCAATCTCGGGCATGAACATGGCCTTCCTGATTGCCTTCGTCTTTGCCCTGCTGCGCTATGGACTGGCCCTGATCCCCCGCCTTTCGCTGCGCATGGACAGCAAGAAGCTGGCGGCGGTCGTCTCGCTCGGGGTGGCCGGCTTCTATCTGCTGCTGTCGGGATCGAACGTCGCGACGGAGCGTGCCTTTATCATGGTGGCGGTCATGCTGGGGGCTGTGCTGCTGGATCGGCGCGCCATCACCCTGCGTTCGGTTGCCTTGGCGGGGACCATCCTGCTTGTCTGGCAACCCGAGGCGCTGTTGTCTCCGGGATTTCAGATGAGCTTTGCGGCCACCGTGGCGCTGATTGCGGGCTTTGCTGCCATGAGCCGGCACATGCAGCCAGGCGCATGGCCGCGCTGGGTGCAGATGACGCTGTCGCTGTTGCTGTCATCGCTTCTGGGCGGCATTGCCACGGCGCCCTTTGCCGCGGCCCATTTCAACCGCTTTACCGATTTCGGATTGCTTGCCAACCTTTTGACCGGACCGGTCATGGGGCTGGTGGTCATGCCGGCGGGGGCGGTGGCCGCGCTTGCGGCACCCTTCGGGCTGGCGGCGCTGCCGCTCTGGGTCATGGAACTGGGGTGCCGTTGGATTCTTTACGTTGCACATTCCGTGGCCGCTCTTGACGGATCGGTCACGGCGATCCCGGCCCCGCCTGCGGTCGTGCTTCCGGTGCTGACGCTGGGGCTGTGCTGGCTGGTCTTCTGGCCTGGCCCCCTGCGCCTTGCCGGGCTTGGCGCCGTCATCGCCAGCCTTGGTCTCTGGCATCAGGCGGAGCGACCGACCGTCCTGATCGGGGCCGGGGGATTGGTCGGGGTCATGGGGCAGGAGGGAAGGGCGATCTCGACCAAGCGTGGTGGCGGATTCGTGGTGCAGAACTGGCTGGAGAATGACGGCGATCTTGCCGAGCGAGCGACGGCCGCAGCGCGCCCCGGTTTCGTGGAAGGCGATGGCGGGCGGGTATTCACTTTGGGTGACAGAACGGGGCTTGTCATGGCCGTGGATGGCCCGGTGCCTGATGGTGCCTGCATGCGCCATGCCGTGATCATCCTGCGGAAAGGCGCGCCAGGCGACGGCCCCTGCCTGCTGTTGACGGACGAGGTTCTGTCAAGAACGGGCACCGTCGCGATTTACGCGGATCGTGGCCGGATGCTGCTGCGCCTGACGCATGATGGCAGTCGGGCCTGGTCCGGCGCAGATGCACCGGCCAGCTTGATCCTGCCGGGGAACGTGGATCAGTAACTGCGGATCAGTAACTGCGGATCAGGCCCACAAGGCGGCCCTGCACGCGCACCGCATGATCGGGATAGACCCGGGTTTCATAGGCCGGGTTGGCCGCCTCCAGCGCGATCATGTTGCCGCGCCGGCGAAAGCGTTTCAGCGTTGCCTCCGCTTCCTCGACAAGGGCCACGACGATATCGCCATTCTCGGCCGTCGCCTGTTCGCGGATCACCACGATGTCGCCATCGTTGATCCCGGCTTCGATCATCGAGTCGCCCTTCACCTCGAGCGCGTAATGGTGGCCCTTGCCTGACAGCATCGAGCCGGGGACGGCGACGTGATGCGAGACTTCGGCAATCGCCTCGATCGGGACACCTGCCGCGATGCGGCCCATCACGGGCAGTTCCATCGCGTGGATCGCTTCAACGGCGAGGGCGGCGCGGGGTGGTTCGGCTTTCGATCCTTCGATCAAACGGGGTTTGAAGCCCGGCTTTTCCATCGCCTCTGGCAGCTTGACGATTTCCAAGGCGCGGGCGCGATGGGCGAGGCGGCGGATGAAGCCCCGTTCCTCCAGCGCCGTGATCAGGCGGTGGATGCCGGATTTGGAGCGCAGATCGAGCGCCTCTTTCATCTCGTCAAAAGACGGGGGGACGCCATCGGCATCCATCCGCGTCTTGATGAAATCCAGCAGTTCAAGCTGTTTGCGGGTGAGCATCCGACCCTCCGACAGAACCATGTTGGTGTAATGTTCTGCCAGTGTTCCCCTTTTGTGTCAACCCGTTCCGGTGGAATGGTCAAAGGGGCAGGTAATCCACCTCGGTTCCGGCCGGCCGGGGGGCATCGCCCAAGGGTCGGATCAGCAGGGCATCCGCCTCGGTCAGGATGGTGATCAGCGCGCTGTCCTGCCGGTCGAACGGGGTGATCTGCGGCAGGCCGGGGCCGGGGGACAGGCGGGCGCGCATGTAATGGGCGCGGGGTCCGTTGGCGGGGGTGTCCTGTGCCAGCACAGCGCGGCGCGTGGCGGGCGGGTGTTCGCCAAGGCCCAGCAGGGCGCGGACCATGGGCAAGAGGAAAAGATGCCCGCAGACGATGGACGAGACGGGATTTCCGGGCAGGCCGAGCATGGGCGTGCCGCGCAACCGGCCCGCCATCAGCGGTTTTCCGGGGCGCATGGCGATCTTGTAGAAGGCGCGCTCCATCCCCATGCTTTCCGCCACGCGTCCGACAAGGTCATGGTCGCCGACCGATGCGCCGCCGATGGTGACGATCAGATCGGCGCCTTCTGTCATCGACAGGACGGTGAAAAGCTCCGCCTCGGTATCGCGCGCGATGGGGAGAAGGCGGGCTTCGGCCCCCTCTGCCTCGACCATCGCCGCAAGGGCATAGCTGTTCGACGCGATGATCTGGTCCGGGCGCGGGTCTTCGCCGGGGATGACCAGTTCGTCCCCGGTGGGGATGATGGCGATGACGGGGCGGCGCGTGACTGTCACCTGCGGTAGGTTCATCGCGGCGATGAGGGCAAGGTCGTTGGGGCGCAGGCGGCGGGGCGACAGCGTGGCCCCGGCGCGGAAATCCTGGCCCATCGGGCGGATATGTGTGCCCGCGTCGGCATTGGGGCGGATGGTGATGGTGGTGCCATGTGCCTCCACATCCTCCTGAATCATCACGCGGGTGGCCCCTTCGGGGATGGGCGCGCCGGTGAAGATGCGCACGGCCTGACCGGGGCCGATGGAGCCGTGGAAGGCGTGGCCTGCGCCCGCCTCGCCGATCAGGGTGAAGCGGTCGCCGGGGGCGGGGTCGCCTTGCAGCGCATAGCCATCCATCGCAGAGGCGGCAAAGGGCGGCTGGTCGCGGTGGGCGATGGCGGGCTCGGCCATGACGCGCCCTGCGGCGTGGCGCAGGGGGACGGTTTCCGTGCCAAGGGGCGAGACGAGCGCGAAGCAGCGCGAAAGCGCCTCATCGACCGAAATCATGGGGTGGCCCCTGAAGTGTCGGCCTCATAGCGCCCGGATTTGCCACCCTCTTTCAGGATCAGGCGGATACCGTTGATCTGCATGCCTTTTTCAGCCGCCTTCAGCATGTCATAGATGGTCAGGCAAGCAACGGAGACGGCGGTCAGCGCCTCCATCTCCACCCCGGTCTGGCCACCGGTCTTGACCGTGGCCTGCACGACGATGCCGGGCAGGGCGGGATCGGTCGTCAGGTCCAGCGCCACCTTGGTGATGGGCAGGGGATGGCAGAGCGGGATCAGGTCGGCGGTGCGTTTCGCCCCCATGATTCCGGCCAGACGGGCGACGCCCAGCACATCGCCCTTTTTCGCGCGCCCCTCTGTCACCAGCGCCAGCGTTTCCGCCGACATCACCACCCGCCCCTCGGCCATCGCCACCCGGTCCGTCACCGGCTTGCCCGAGACATCGACCATATGGGCATGGCCCTTGTCGTCGAAATGGGTGAGCGGGGTGTCGGGCATCACAGGCGTCACTTCTGGCCGGTCAGGGGACGGGAAAGGATGGCGCGGGTGGCGGCCTCCACATCGTTCTGCCGCATCAGGCTTTCACCGATCAGGAAGCAGCGCGCGCCGAAGCGGGCCAGATCGGCCAGATCGGCGGGGGTGTAAAGGCCACTCTCGGACACGATCAACCGATCCTCGGGCACGCGGCGGGCCAGCGTGCGGGTGGTGTCGAGCGTCACCTCGAAGGTGTGCAGGTTGCGGTTGTTGATGCCGATGAGCGGCGATTTCAGCCGGGCGGCGCGGTCAAGCTCGGCCTGATCATGCACCTCGATCAGCACATCCATGCCCAACTCGATGGCGCAATCTTCCAGTTCGGTCGCCTGACTGTCGGTCAGCGAGGCCATGATCAGCAGGATGCAATCGGCATGCAGGCCGCGCGCTTCGACGATCTGATAGGTGTCATAGACGAAATCCTTGCGCAGGCAGGGCAGGCTGGTCGCCTGATGTGCCTGGGTCAGGTATTCATCGGCCCCCTGAAAGCTGGGCGTATCGGTCAGCACCGACAGGCAGGTGGCGCCCCCGGCCTCATAGGCGCGGGCCAGGGCGGGCGGGTCGAAATCGGCGCGGATCAGGCCTTTGGAGGGGCTGGCCTTCTTGATTTCGGCGATCAGGCCATAGCCTGCATGGGCGGCCTCGGTCAGCGCGCGGGTGAAGCCGCGCGGGGCTGGGGCGGCATTCGCCGCCTCTTGCAGATCCTGCAGGGAACGCTGCGCCTTGCGGGCTGCGACCTCTTCCAGCTTATAGGCCTTGATACGGTCAAGAATGGTGCTCATGCGCAATGACTAACCCTTGGCGGAGGGGAAGGGAAGGGCGGCGCTGGACCTGTCAGCCCGCCGATGTGATACGGGCCAGCGCCGCGACCTTGGCCTTGGCGGCGCCGCTGTCGATCGAGTCGCGGGCGATCTCCACGCCTTCGGCGAGCGTGGCGGCGCGGTCGGCCACGACCAATGCGGCGGCGGCGTTGAAAAGCACCGCATCGCGGTAGGCCCCGGTCGCGCCATCCAGAAGGGCGCGGAAAGCGACGGCGTTTTCGGCCGGGCTTCCGCCGAGAATATGTTCAAACGGATGGTAGGGAAGCCCCGCATCTTCGGGGCCGATGTCGAATTCGCGGATGGTGCCATGCTCCAGCGCCGCCACCTGCGAGCGGGCGGAGATCGCCAGCTCATCCGTGCCATCGCCGCCATGGACGAGCCAGGCCTTTTCCGACCCCAGCGCCATCAGGGTTTCCGCCATGGGCCGGATCAGCCGGGCCGTGAAGGCCCCGGTCAGTTGCCGTTTCGCGCCCGCCGGATTGGTCAGGGGGCCGAGAATGTTGAAGATTGTGCGCGTACCCAACTCCATCCGTACGGGGCCAACATGGCGCATCGCAGGGTGGTGCATGGGGGCCATCATGAAACCGATCCCAGCTTCCGAAAGGCAGCGTTCCACCACCTCTGGCCCCACCATGACGTTCAGACCCAGTTCCGTCAGCGCATCGGCCGAGCCGGATTTGGATGACAGGTTGCGGTTGCCATGCTTGGCCACCGGCACGCCCGCGCCGGCCACGACAAACGCGGCGGCGGTCGAGATGTTCAGCGTGCCCTTGCCATCACCGCCTGTGCCGACAATATCCATCGCGCCGGGAGGGGCTGTCACCTTGTTGCATTTGGCGCGCATCACGGTGGCGGCGGCGGCATATTCATCCACCGTTTCGCCCCGCGTGCGCAGGGCCATCAGGAACCCGCCCATCTGGGCGGGCGTGCCTTCGCCGTTGAACAGCGCCTCAAACGCCGTTTCCGCCTCGGCCCGTGTCAGCGGACGTTCGGCCGCGGTGCCGATCAGCGGGCGCAGCACGTCGCTCATGCCGGAACCTGCGCGGCTTTCGCCTCGTCAAGGAAGTTGCGCAGCAATTGATGTCCGTGTTCCGAGGCGATGCTCTCGGGATGGAACTGGACGCCCTCGATCAGCCGGTCCTTGTGTCGCAGGCCCATGATGGTGCCATCCTCCAGCCATGCCGTGACTTCAAGGCAATCGGGCAGGGTTTCGCGTTCCACGATCAGCGAATGGTAGCGGGTGGCCTGAAACGGTGAAGGAAGGCCGCGAAAGACGCCTTTGCCCGCGTGGTGCATCGCGCCCATCTTGCCATGCACGATCTCATGGCAGCGGATGACCTTGCCGCCAAACGCCTCGCCAATCGTCTGGTGGCCAAGGCAGACCCCAAGAAGGGGGATGCGCGCCTCTGCTGCCGCCATGGTGAGGGGCAGGCAGATACCGGCCTGCGCAGGGTCGCAGGGGCCAGGGGACAGGACGATGCAGTCCGGGCGCAGGGCGAGCACCGCCTGCACATCCAGCGCGTCGTTGCGTTTCACGACGACATCTGCCCCCAGTTCGCCCAGATAATGGACGAGGTTGTAGGTGAAGCTGTCATAGTTGTCGATCAGAAGCAGCATCTTGCGGGGCCTTGCCGGATAGGGGATGAACCCCGGAGAGGGACGGGCTATACATGGGCAGAGCGGCAAAGGGGCGTCAAGCCCAAGTGACGCCGAACAGCACCCGAACGGGGCGGCAGGCAGAGGAGTGCAGGGGTTGATCCGGGGCTTTGTGACGGGGGTGGTCTGGGGCGGAGTCGTGGCGGCAACGGGGCTTGCTGTCCTGTCGCAGATGGCACCGCAGCCAGGGCAGATTGCAACGGGCGAGCCCGCCGCCGATCCGACCTTCGTTCCGGAGAATGCCCCGGACCTCGCGGCGGAAACCCCTGAAACCCTGTCGCAAGGCACGGGGATGACGCCCGCCGCTCGTGAGGCCGGCGAAGATGCCGCCGTCGGTCCAGAGGCTCTGACCCCCGGGACAGAACAACCCGCCGCACCTGCGCCCGAAGTCATGCCGGACGAAAGCCTGCAAGCTGAAATCCTGCAAAAGGTGCCCGATCCCGCGCCCGCGCCGCTTTCGGACAGCACGCTGCCGTCTGACGAGGCCTCGCCCGAGGCTGTGCCGGAACCTGACATGACCCTCGCGCAACCGGAGGTGCTTGTGCCGGATGGGGTGGTTGATGCGGCGCCTCAGACCTTGATGCCGCCTGTCGTCGCAGAGACGGGCCTACCCGTGCCGGGCGAAGCTGCGGATGCCCTGCCGGGGCTGGTGGAAGCCCTGCCGCCAGCGGCGCCGGGTTCCGAAACCGCGCCGCTGCCGAATGCCAGCCTGCCCGCGCCGGTGGAAGAGGCGCTGCTGCAACCCGCGCCGATGGAAGAGGCCCTGCCGGCCCCGGCGCTGATCGTGCCGGACGCGCCCTTGCCAGCCGTCCCGGAGACAATGCCCGATGCGGGGCCCGATGCGGGGCCGGATGCGGGGCCGGATGCGGGGGGAATGGCAGGATCGGTCGCGCTGGGCGTGCCCGGCGTGCGCACCGATCGCCTGCCCCGCATCGGCGATCCGGCCGCCCCTGATGGCATGGCGCCGGATAGGGCCGAAGCGGCGCCGCCGCTTGAGGCGATGCTGGGCACGACACCGCTGGAATTGTTCAAGCGCGATTTTGTCAATCCCGATGGCAAACCCCTGTTCGGGCTCTTGCTGATCGACGAGGGACTGCCCGGGGCGGAGCGCGAAATCCTTGCGGCCCTGCCTTTCCCCGTGACCTTCGTCCTCGACCCGCTTTCTCCCGATTCCGCAGAAGCGGCAAGGGTTTACCGTGCAGCCGGGCAGGAGGTGGTGATGCTGGCCAATGGCATTCCGCCTGGCGCGACACCGAGCGATCTGGAACAGAGCTTCCAAGCCCTGGACATGGCGATGCCCGAGGCCGTGGCGGTGCTGGACCCTCTGGACGGCGGCTTTCAGGACAGTCTCGATCTGGCCCGACAAGCGGTTCCGATCATCGCCGAACAGGGCCGGGGCATCCTGACCTATGACCGTGGTCTGAATTCGGCCGATCAGGTGGCGCGGCGGGAAGGTGTGCCTCGGGCGACGATCTTCCGGGTGCTGGACGCAGAGGCGGAATCGATCCCGAAGATGCGCAACTATCTGGACCGCGCGGCCTTCAAGGCGGCGCAGGAAGGGCGGGTTCTGGTGATCGGTCGGGCACGGCCGGAAACCGTGGCGGCGATTCTGGAATGGACGGTCGAGGGGCGGGCGGCCAGCGTGGCGCTGGCGCCGGTGAGCGCGATGTTGCAGACACCGCCAAACCCTTGAGAACGATGCCTTAATTCGGGCGTCCGCAGCCTCTGCGGACGCGCAGCAAGGCGTGCAGATGCAAATGCATACGCGCGGGGCCGCCATGTGGCGTCAAGGTTCGGCGCGGGTTGACCCGCGAAGGCGGAGTATTGTGTCTGTCCGATCATCCGAGAGATGAAACCTGCGGTGTTCCGCGAAGAATTTTCTTGAAAATTCTTGCGTCTCCGCGCCTTCAGCCGTTGCCGCGCCGGGTGAAGAGCCCGGCATCCTCTGCTGCGCGCCGCAGGGCGCGCGACTTGTTGACCGTCTCCTGATATTCGGCCTCGGGGTCGCTGTCATAGACCACTCCGCCGCCCGCCTGGATATACAGCACCTCGTCCTTCAGCACGGCGGTGCGGAGCGCGATGCAGAAATCCATCTCGCCGTTTCCGGCGAAATATCCCACGCCGCCACCATAGACACCGCGCTTTTCGGGTTCCAGCTCGTCGATGATTTCCATGGCGCGCACCTTGGGCGCGCCCGACACCGTGCCCGCGGGCAGGCCCGCGAGCAGGGCCGAAAGCGCATCCTCGCCTTCGGCCAACTCGCCCACCACGTTCGACACGATATGCATGACGTGGGAATAACGTTCGATGATGAACTGTTCGGTCGGGCGAACGGTGCCGACCTTGGCCACGCGCCCCACATCGTTGCGCCCCAGGTCGAGCAGCATCAGATGTTCGGCCAGTTCCTTCTTGTCGGCCAGAAGATCGGCCTCCAGCGCGCGGTCCTCTTCCGGGGTCTGCCCCCGCTTGCGGGTGCCCGCGATGGGGCGGATCGTCACCTCGCCGTCGCGCAGACGGACAAGGATTTCGGGACTGGCCCCGATGACCTGAAAGCCACCGAAATTGAAAAAGAACATGAAAGGCGACGGGTTGGTGCGCCGGAGTGACCGATAGAGCGCGAAGGGCGGCAGTTCGAAGCGCTGCGCCCAGCGTTGGCTGGGGACGACCTGAAAGATGTCGCCGGCCCGGATATAGGATTTGGCCTTTTCCACGGCCGCCTTGTACCCGTCATGGGTGAAGTTCGACTGTGCCGCGCCCACGGGCGCGGCCTCGCCGAAATCGCGCTGGGCCGGGGGCGCGCGATCCAGATCGCGCAGCGCGTCCATCACGCGTTCGGCCGCCTGGGCATAGGCCGCGCGGGCCGACAGGCCCGAGGCGACCCAGGCCGGGGCGACGATGGTGACATCGCCCTTGACCCCATCGAGCACCGCCACGACAGACGGGCGCATCAGCACCGCATCGGGCAGGCCCAGCGGGTCGGGGTTCACGTCGGGCAGATGTTCCACCAGACGGATCATGTCATAGCCCAGATAGCCGAACAGGCCCGAGGCGATGGCGGGCAGGCCGTCGGGCAGGTCAACGCGGCTCTCAGTGATCAGCGCGCGCAGGGTATCCAGCGGGTGGCCGTCGAGGGGGGTGAAGGCGGCCGGGTCGAAGCGCGCCTCGCGGTTGATGCGGCTTTGCGTGCCGTGGCATTGCCAGATCAGATCGGGCTTCATGCCGACCACGGAATAGCGGCCGCGCACCTCGCCTCCCGTCACGCTTTCCAGCATGAAGGTGTCGGCCCGCGCCTCGGCCAGTTTCAGCATCAGCGAGACGGGCGTATCCAGATCCGCGGCGATGCGGGCATGGACCACCTGATTGCGGCCTTCGGTCCAGCCGCGTTCAAAGACCTCGAATGAGGGTTCCAGCTTCATCGCGGCCTTCAATTCATCTGCGCATGGACCGCGTTTATCGCGGTCTGGTCAATCTGGATGCCTGCCTCGGCGGACAGGGCATTGGTGAAGAGGGTGAAGGCATCCTGGGCCAGTTGCTGGCGGGCGCGCAGTTCGATGCTGTCGCGCAGCGCCTCGGCATCCTCGCCCGCGGCTTCGGCGGGCTGGATGGCATCCAGCCGGACCAGACCGGTGAAGCCTTCGCCCTGGATCACCCGAACCTCGCCTTCGGTCATGGCGAAAACGGTGGACAGCAGGCTTGTTGGTGCGCCTGCGACAAAGCCGTCACGGGTGATTGCACGGGTGACGCTGACGATGCCATAGCCGCCCATGGCGGCCCCGCCCTCCACTTCGGACCGGATCGCCTCGGCGCGTTGGGCCAGCGCCTGGGCGGTGGCCTCGGCCTGCCAGCCTGCGATGACATCCTCGCGCACCTCGTCCAGCGGGATGGGCGTGGGGGGAACCAGTTCGTCGAGGCGCAGCGCGACAAGGCCGCCATCGTCAAGCTGGATCACCTCGGGGAAGTCGCCTTCTCTCAGGGCAGCGGCGGCTTCGCGGAAGGCGGGATAGCCGGCGATGCCTTCGGGCGATGCACTGGCGACATAATCGAGGGTCGCCAGTTCCATCCCGGCTTCACGGGCCACTTCCTCGAGATCGGCGCCGGAGGCGAGAAGATCGTCGATCTCTTCGATCCGGGCGCCGATGGCGCGGCGGGCGGCATCGGTGCGCAACTCTGCCCCAAGCGTTTCCTGTGCCTCTTCGAAGCTGGTTTCCTGCGCCGAAAGGATTGCGTTCATGCGAAAAAGTGCAGGGCCGAGGTCGGATGGCACGGGGCCCGCGACGCCGGGTTCGGTGAGTGCGAAGACCGCCTCGCCGGCCGCGCCCAATTCGCGGCGGGACACATCGCCCAGGTCGATGTCATCGAGCGAAAGCCCGCGTTCGGCGACGAGCTGGTCGAAGGTGGCTTCGCCCGCGTCGAGGCGTGCGCGTGCGGCCTGCGCCGCTTCGTCGGTCGGATAGACGAGGCGTTCGACAAGACGCCTTTCTGGGATCATGTATTCGTCGATGCGCTGCTCATAAAGATCGCGCAGCGCCTTTTCTTCCACCTCCATCGTCGGTGCGACGGTTTCGGGCAGCAGGGCCACATAGGTGATGCGTTTTGCCTCGGCTCGCGTGAAACGGTCGATATTGGCGTCGTAGAAGGCCTGAAGCGCCGCGTCGGAGGGGGCGGCGATGGGGGCGGTCAGGTCCGCCCCGGTCAAGGTCAGAAGCGAGAAGCCGCGCCGTTCCCCGGCCCAGGCGGAAAGCTGGTCCACCACCGCCTGCGGGGCGGTAAAGCCGCCGACAATGGCCCCTTGCAGGATGGAACGCGCGACATCGTCGCGGATCCCCGCCTCGAACTGGGCCTCGGTCAGGTTGTTGCGCGACAGGGTGAAGCGATAGGTTTCCCGGTCAAAGATGCCCGCCGTGCCCTGGAAGGCGCGCATGGCGGTGATCTCGGCGGCGACGGTCGCATCGCCCACCGAAATGCCGATACGGTCGGTTTCGTTGTCGAGCGCGGTCCGGGTGATGACATTGCGCAGCACCTGCTGATCCAGGCCGAAGGCCTGCGCCTGGGCGAAGGTGATGGGCTGGCCCACTTGCGCCGACAGGGCGTTCATTTCCTGTTGCAGGGCGCGGGCGTAATCGGTCATCGGAATGTCGCGGTCGCCGACGCGGCCGATCGAGGTAAGACCGCCGCCGAAATTGGTGACGCCGAACCCGCCGAGCCCGATCATCACCAGGACGAGGATGATCCAGACCACGATATTGCTGGCCTTCATCTTCTTCTTGCGGGGCTCTTCGGTCTGGGTCTGATTTGCCATCGGTCGCGCCTTTGCGGGCTGTAATCGGTGTGGGGCGGCCGGGCATCCGCCCGCCGGTCCTGCGTCTGTCTAGTGGGTCGGGGCGCGGGGGGCAAGCGCCCCTCAGGCGCGGAAGGCGGCAAGCCTGCGGAACATCTCGGTGATCGCCGGGGCATCGACATTGGCGAAGGCGATGCGAAGCTGGCGCGCGCCTTCGGGGTGGGTGTCGGGCTGGAACATGGTGCCGGGCAGCATGAGGAGCGAGGCTTCCTGCACAAGGCGCTTGGCGAGCGTATCGGAGGCCATGTCGAACGGGTGTTCGACATAGGCGAAATAGGCCCCGCAGCCCAGCAGCCGCCAATCGGGCAGGGCGGCGAAGCCCGTGGTCATCGCGGCGCGGCGGGCGAGGATTTCGTCGCGTTCGCCCGCCACCCATTGGCCAAGGTTCCGCATCCCCCAGAGCGCGCCGATCTGGCCCAGCTGGCTGGGGCAGATGGCGACGGTGTCGAGGAATTTCTCCACCTCGGCCAGCCGCGCGGTGCCGGCAACGATGGCACCCACACGGTGGCCGGTCAGGCGGTAGGCCTTGGAGAAGGAGTAAAGCTGGATCAGCGTGTCGTCCCAGTCGGGATCGGCGAAAAGGTCATGCGGGCGGCCCGAGCGGCTGTCGAAGTCGCGATAGGTTTCATCCACGATCAGGGCAAGGTCGTGGGCGCGGGCGAGGTCGCGGAAGGCCGCCAGCGTCTGCGCTGGATATTCCACGCCGCCCGGGTTGTTGGGGCTGACCAGAACGAGCGCGCGGGTGCAGGGCGTGATCAGGCGGGCGGCGGCCTCGGCCTCGGGGATCAGGCCCGGGCCTGCGGGCAGGGGGACGGCGGTGACGCCCTGCATGTCGAGCCACATCTTGTGGTTGAAGTACCATGGGGTGGGCAGGATCACCTCGTCGCCTGCGCCCGCGAGGGTGGACATCACGGCGGTGAAGGCCTGGTTGCAGCCCTGGGTGATGGCGGTCTGATCGTCGCGGATCGCACCACCATAGGCGGCGGACCATTGCGCGGCGATTTCGGCGCGCAATTCGGGCAGGCCGAGGACGGGGCCGTAAAGATGCGCGGCATCATTGTGCAGCGCGGCATCGGCTAGGGCCTGACGCAGGCCGAGGGGCGGGGGATCGACGGGGGCGGCCTGGCTCACGTTGATCAGCGGGCGGTCGGCGGGGAAGGTGGCGCCCTGAAGCCAGCGCCGGGCCTCCATCACCGGGGGGGCAAAGGTGGCGGCCATGGCGGGGTTCAGGGGCAGGGTCATCACAGGCTCCGTTCAGGCTGTCGGATGCGGATCAGGCGGCAGCACGGGTTGGCGGTGTCGCAGGGGTATTTGTGCCAAGGTGAAATGGCATCTTCATCTTGGCAAAAATACCCATCTTGCGACAGTCGGGCCGGGGGCGGCCGGTTGGGGTCAATCCGTGCCGCGGAAGGGCTGGACGTATTGCAGCGCCATGTCCCAGGGGAAGAAGATCCAGGTGTCCTGGCTGACCTCGGTCACATAGGTATCGACCTGCGGCTTGCCATGGGGCTTGGCATAGACGGTGGCGAAATGCGCCTTGGGGTAGAGACGGCGCACCAGTTCCAGCGTCTTGCCCGAATCCACCAGATCATCGACGATCAGGATGCCGGTGCCATCGCCCATCAATTCCTCTTGCGGCGCCTTGGTGACGCGGGCCTCCATCTGCGATTGGTGGTTGTAGGACTTGACGCTGATCGTATCCACGACGCGGATGTCCAACTCGCGGCTGACGATCATGGCGGGCACCAGGCCGCCGCGGGTGATGCCGACCACGGCTTTCCAGGTGCCGCCTTCGCCGGGGCCCTTGCCATCCATCCGCCAGGCCAGCGCGCGGGCGTCGCGGTGGATCTGGTCCCACGAGACGTGGAAGCCCTTTTCATGCGGCAGGCGTTCGGCGGACATGGGCAAACTCCGTTTCAGGTGGCGGCTTCAGGTGGCGGCGATCTTCACCCCGAGGAGCGCGAGCAGGCCCCCGAAGCTGCGGTCGATCACGGTTTTCAGGCTGATGTAGCGGGCGCGGGTGCGGTCGGCGGCGAAGATGCGGGCGACGAGGGTGTTCCACAGGGTTTCTGCGGCGAAGATGATGGCCAGCAGCGCCAGATAGACCCAAAGCGGCGTGCCGCGGGGCACGGTGCCAAGGAAGATGGCCGAGAACATGACGGCCGGTTTCGGGTTTGCCAGTTGCGTGAACAGGCCCAGCCGGAAGGCCGAAAGCGCCGAGCGCGGCACGGGGCGCGCATCTTCGGCGACAAGCGGGGTCTTGGCATCGCGCCACAGGTGAAGGGCCATCCAGATCAGATAGGCTGCGCCGCCGAGTTTGAGCGTCCAGAGCAGGGCGGGGGCGGTGGCGAAGAGCAGGTTCAGCCCGAACATTGCTGCCGAAGCCCAGACCACCGCGCCCGCGCCGATCCCGACGGCGAGCATCAGACCGGTGCGGAAGCCTTCGGTCAGGCCGGTGCGTGCCGACATCAGCACCGCAGGCCCGGGCGAGATGGCGGCGAAGATCACAAGGCCCGCGAAGGCGGCAAAGGCGGCGGGTGTCATTCCTTGCCGTTCCGTCCCGTCACGGCATCGATATCGGGCGCGTCCACCGCCTTCATGCCGACGACATGGTAGCCCGCATCGACATGCAGGTTTTCACCCGTGGTGCCGGAGCCAAGGTCGGAGAGCAGGTAGAGCGCAGCCTTGCCCACCTCTTCCTGTGTGACGTTGCGGCGGAGGGGGGAGTTCAGCTCGTTCCACTTCATGATGTAGCGGAAATCGCCGATGCCGGAGGCGGCGAGCGTCTTGATCGGACCGGCCGAGATGGCATTGACGCGGATGCCGTCCTTGCCAAGGTCTTCGGCGATGTATTTCACGCTGGATTCCAGCGCCGCCTTGGCCAGCCCCATCACGTTGTAATGCGGCATGACCTTTTCGGCGCCGTAATAGGTGAGCGTCAGAAGCGATCCGCCGGCAGGCATCATCGCCGCTGCGCGCTGGCAGACGGCGGTGAAGGAATAGACCGAGATGTCCATGGTCATCAGGAAATTCTGCCGCGTGGTATCGACATAACGACCGCGGAGTTCATTCTTGTCGGAGAATCCGATGGCGTGGACCAGAAAGTCGATCTGGTCCCATTCGGCCTTGAGCCCGGCAAAGAGGCCATCCATCGACTCTTCCGACGCAACGTCACATTCGAAGAGGAGCGGCTTGCCAAGCGAGGCGGCCAGCGGTTCGACGCGTTTCTTCAACGCCTCGCCCTGGTAGGAGAAGGCGAGTTCGGCGCCATGGTCGGCCAGGGTCTTGGCGATGCCCCAGGCGATGGATTTGTCATTGGCCAGCCCCATGATGAGGCCGCGTTTTCCTGCCATAAGTCCGGTTGACATTGCCTGTCCCTCGCCCACCCTTTGCACTGAGGTTGACGTGTAGGCGATCCGACAGGCTGCATCAAGGGTGGCCCAGCTGCGCGTGTCGCGTCTCGCGTCGCAAGGATGGATGACAGGGAAATCATGGACAGAAGCGGAATTTTTGCGGGCGACGATCCCTTTGCCATCGCGCGGGCCTGGCTGACCGAGGCAGAACCGGTGGAGCCGAACGATCCGAATGCGATCGCGCTGGCCACGGTGGATGCGTCCGGATTTCCCAATGTGAGAATGGTTCTGCTGAAGGAGATCGAAGCGGATGCCTTTGTCTTCTACACCAATTACCAATCCCGCAAGGGGCAGGAGATCGCGGCAAGCGGCAAGGCGGCCTTTGTCCTGCACTGGAAGTCGCTGCGCCGCCAGATCCGGGTGCGCGGTGTGACGGAACGGGTGGAAGGCGCGCAGGCGGATGCCTATTACGCCAGCCGCAGCCTGAAAAGCAGGCTTGGCGCCTGGGCGTCGCGGCAATCCGAACCCTTGGCGTCGCGGGCGGCGTTGATGGCCGAGGTGGCGAAGGTCACGCTGGAGCAGGGGCCAAATCCGAAGCGCCCGCCGTTCTGGGGCGGCATCCGCATCCGGCCCACCGAGATCGAGTTCTGGGCGGATGGACAGTTCCGGTTGCATGACCGCTTTCGGTGGAGCCGTGCTGTTGGCGCTACCACCTGGGACGTGGCCCGTTTGAACCCCTGAAATTCGCGCTTCGCGAATGAACGGGTTCCAAAGTGTTAACATTTTGCCCTTGAATCAGGCGTCACATTAGCGTCTTGTCTTGCGCAGCACGACGGCTGGGGAATGGCCATAGACATGATTGACGAAGATAAGGACGTGCACGTGGTGCATGGCCGGGTGAAATGGTTCGATCCGGGTAAGGGGTTCGGTTTCATTGTTGCAGATGAAGGCGGGGCTGATATCCTCCTTCACGCCAATGTTCTGCGCAATTATGGCCAGAACTCTGTGGCGGATGGGGCAGTGATTTCGGTGAAGGTGCAGATGACGCAGCGTGGCGTCCAGGCGGTTGAGGTTCTGGAGATCGAGCCGCCGCAGGGTGTGGCCTTCCCCTTGGGGGATGAGAGCGCGCCCGTGGATGCCGACGAAATCGCGCGCCTGCCGCTGGAACCGGCCCGGGTGAAGTGGTTCGACAAGGCCAAGGGGTTTGGTTTTGCGAATGTCTTTGGCCGGTCGGAGGATGTGTTCATCCATATCGAGGTGCTGCGCGTATCGGGTTTTGCCGATCTGCAGGCGGGCGAGGCGATCTGCCTGCGGATCGTCGAGGGCAAGCGCGGGCGGATGGCGGTGCAGGTGGTGTCATGGGAAGCGGCAACGCGGCAGTTTGGCTGATTGCAGGGCTGGCGGCGGCGGTCTGGCCCGGAGCGGCGCTGGCGGCCTGTGCAGAGACCACGGTTGAGCTGCGTGGCCCGGGGGGGCAGCAGCGGTTCACGGTCGAAGTGGCCGACGACGATGCCGAACGGGCGCGCGGCCTGATGTTCCGCGAAGAGATGGCGATGTCGGCGGGGATGCTGTTCGTCTATGAGGAACCGCGCCGCGCGTCGTTCTGGATGAAGAACACGCTGATTCCGCTGGACATGATCTTTGCCGATGCGCGGGGCGTGGTAACACGGGTCCATGCCAACGCGATTCCCGTCGACGAGACGCCGATTGATGGCGGCGATGGCGTGCAGTTCACGCTGGAGATCAACGGCGGGTTGGCCGCGCGGATGGGGATTGTCGAGGGCGCGGAACTGCGTCACCCCTCCATCGCGCAGGACATCGCCGCCTGGCCCTGCGAATAGGACGCCCGCCCTGATCCGGCGCGGGGCAGGCGATCGGTGCTTTCCAAGCGATGCGCGACAGGCTAAGGAAGGCGCGTTCGGGGCGTGGCGCAGTCTGGTAGCGCGACGGTTTTGGGTACCGTAGGTCGTAGGTTCGAATCCTATCGCCCCGACCAGCACTTAGCGGATTTTGATGGGTCCGGTTTACGGGCTGGTTTACAGCCCTTCCGGTGGCATGGCGGGCAGGGCCTGGCCACCTGTCGCCGGGTTGACCTGCGCGGGGGGCTTCTTTACCACTTGAAGATAATCGGTTGGCGGGGTCGGGTTGTCTGGCTCCGTCGAGGCCCGGATGTGTGACGAGTGAGAGGATAAGCGTAGTGTCCGGCATGGATGGCCAGAAGGGCCGCCTTTTCCATTGGCATCTTTTCCTTAGGGATCATCGTCGGTATTGCGTTTCGGGGCAGGGCCGTCTGGCCATGCCCGCGGCTTTTGCTTGCGAAGTGCCCTTGTCATCCCCGTCCTCTGCAAGCCCGCGCGGGGAAGGGGGTGGTGGATGCTTCTGATCCGGAATGTCGTGCGCGCGCCGGTGCGCGACCTGGAGGCCTATCCGTCCTTTGGGGCGACGTTCCTGTTCACGCGCTTCAACGTGCCGATCCCCGAATACCGCCAACGCCTGGCAGAGGCGGGGATTGATTACGGGGCATGGCTGCGGTCGAAGCGGGATGCCTTCCTGCGCTATTGTCTGCCATCTGTTCTGGCGCAGTCGCGCAAGGATTTCGTCTGGCTGATCGGTTTCGGCGAACGAACCCCCGAGGTGGACGAGATCATCGCCGCCTGCGCGTCGCATGATTTCATCCGGCCTGTCTTTCTGGCCGGGGGCGGGCGGCGGCTGGTCGAGGCGATCCGCACGGAATATGCGGCAATCGCGCCCGGGGGGGCCGGGGGCCCCGGGGGCCATGTCATGACGGTGCGGCTGGATTGTGACGATGCGCTGAACATCCACTTCTTCTACAACATGCAGGTCGCGGCCCGGGCGGCGATTGCAGAGGGGGGCAATGGGGCGGTGGAGCGGGGCAAGGCCCTCTGCTTCCCCTTCGGCGCGAAGCTGTCGGGCGGGCGCTGGTGCCCGACCGTCTGGCAGCAGAACCCGTTTCTGGGCTTTCTGGAACCGGGGAACCGGCCCCTGCAGACGGTGTTCGCCCGCGCGCATGGCAAGATCCACGAGGTGGCAGAGGCCCGAGAGATTCATACCCTGCAACCGATGTGGTTGCAGGTGGTCGATCAGGACAATGTCATGAACCGGCTGGAACGGCGGGAAGGACCGGTGATGCCGGTGACGCCCGAATTGCTGGAGATGTTTGCAATCCGCTCGGCAGGCGGCGCCGCATGACGCGGGACATGACAGTCTGGGTCCATGTCGGAATGCCGAAATGCGGATCGACGACGGTGCAGCGCCATTTCTCGGCCAATGCGGTGGCGTTTCGGGGGCAGGGGCTTTGTTATCCCGAAACGGGGCGCAGCAAGGGTGGCTACCGCAGCCACGAACCGATGGCGCGCATGGAGCAGGCCTTGCTGCCCGATCTGGTGCGGGCATTGCGCGAGGAGGCCCAGGGATGTTCGCAGATACTGCTCTCCTGCGAGGATTTCGCCAATGCCCTGCCGATCGGCAACGGGCCGGGGCTGGTGGATGCGTTGAACCGGCAATTCGGCCCGGATCGCGTGCGGATCGTCGCCTATTTCCGCAACGCCCATGATTTTGTGGAATCCTGCTATGCCCAGTTCATTCTGGGCGGGCTGTTCCGGATCAATACGGGAAAGTTCTTTCAGGGTGCGGCGACCGATCTTTCGGCCTTTCTGGAGGCGTTCGAAGGGCAGAAGGGGTTTCCGCTTTATTCGCTTCTGGGGCATGCCGATCTGATCGCGCGACATTTTCCGCAGAACCGGATCACGCTGAAATCCATCGAACGGTCGGATATCGGGGTGGATGGTCTGATTGGCGATCTGTGCGCGATGCTCGGGGTGGAACCGCTCGCCGAGGCGCAGGCGCAGAACCTGCGTGCCTCGAGCCTGTTCCTGGCGGCGGCGCATTATGCGCGGCGGCAGGTGTCGGATCAGGCGTTCCGGCGGGCGAAGCCGCATCTGAAACGGCTGCTGGCGCGGCCGCACTGGGAGGCGCGGGCCGAGGGGTTCGATCAGGCGGGCCTGCATGTCGATGCGCCGACCCATGCGCGGATCGCGGCGCGGGTCGCAGCAGAGCGGGAGGCGCTGGCGGGGCGCTTTGCCACCGCAATCGACGGGATCTGCGCGGATCGCTGGGTGCCGCGCCGCGCGCAGGACAGGCTGACGGCCAAGGAGGAAGCAGCCATCCGGCGCCTGCTGGAGCGGCTGGAGGCCGAGGCGTTGCCCTGATCTTCCGTCAGCGGGGTGGCGCCGCCCGCCGCGCGGCTTGAAAATTTCCACGCATGGATGACATCTTTTGCCCTATGCTGGCGGCGGGGTCATTCTGGCGTGAGGGTGGTGATGGGGAGGCTTGGGCACATCCTGTGCGGGGCGGCGATGGCGGTGCTGGCTGCGGGCGCACTGGCCGCGGATCCTCTGCCCGTGCCGCAGGGGCCGGTGATCCTGACGGTGAGTGGCGGGATCGCGCAGGCGAACGGGCCGGAAGGCGCGGCCTTCGATCTGGCCATGCTGGAAGGCATGGAGACGGTGGAATTCGAGACGACAACGATCTGGACAGAGGGGCCGCAGAGCTTTCGCGGCGTGCCGCTGGTGCGGCTGATCGAGGCGCTGGGGGCCGAGGGCGAGGTGATCGCGGCCTCGGCGCTGAACGACTATACGGTTGAAATCCCGCTTGCGGATGCGGTGGAAGGCGGTCCGATCCTGGCCTTTGCCCAGAACGGGCGGCATCTGTCGGTGCGGGACAAGGGGCCGCTCTGGGTGGTCTATCCCTATGATACGGCGTCGAAATACCAGTCCGAAGTGATCTATGCCCGGTCGATCTGGCAGGTGCGGCGCATGGAGATCCGCTAGGCCCCGGCTTGCCGCCTGCACCGGAGGCGACCATATCGGAGGGGCCGGATCGCAGGGCGCGATCCGGCGCGAGAGGATGCGATGACGATTGCCTTTGACAATAGCTGGGTGCGCGATCTGCCGGGCACCTATCTGAGCGCGGCCCCCGCGCCAGCACCTGCGCCGCGTCTTCTGGCCTTCAACGCGCGACTGGCCGAAGGGTTGGGGCTGGATGCGGCGGCGTTGGAGGCCGGGGCGGCCGAGATGTTTTCTGGCAATCGCCTGCCCGCGGGGGCGGAGCCGGTGGCGCAGGCCTATGCCGGGCATCAGTTCGGGGGGTTTTCGCCGCAGTTGGGCGATGGGCGGGCGCTTCTGCTGGGCGAGGTGCTGGATCCGCAGGGGCGGCGCTGGGACATCCAGTTGAAAGGATCGGGTCGGACGCCGTTCTCGCGCGGGGGCGATGGCAAGGCTGCCGTGGGGCCGATGCTGCGCGAATATGTGATGGGCGAGGCGATGGCGGCGCTGGGCATCCCGACGACCCGCGCGCTGGCCGTGGTGGCGACAGGGGCGCCGGTGCTGCGCGAGGTGGAATTGCCGGGTGCCGTGCTGGCGCGGGTGGCGGCAAGCCATATCCGGGTGGGGACGTTCCAGTTCTTTGCCGCGCGGGGGGATCAGGCGCAGGTGCGGCGGCTGGCCGATTACACCATCGCGCGGCATTATCCGGATGTGGCGGGGGCGGATAACCCCTATCTGGCGCTGTTCGATCAGGTCATCGGCGCCCAGGCGCGGCTGATCGCGCAATGGATGGGGGTGGGGTTCATCCATGGCGTGATGAACACCGACAACATGGCCCTGTCGGGGGAAACGATCGACTATGGCCCCTGCGCCTTCATGGAGGGATACGCACCGGGGACGGTGTTTTCCTCGATCGACCATGGCGGGCGCTATGCCTATGCCAACCAGCCGCTGATCCTGGGCTGGAACCTTGCGCGTCTGGCCGAGGCGTTGCTGCCGCTGTTCGACGCCGATCAGGACCGCGCGGTGGACCGTGCAAATGTGATGCTGGAGGGGATCGCGGGGCGGTATCGCGCGGAATGGGTGGGCGTGATGCGGGCCAAGCTGGGGCTTGCGGGGGCAGAGGACGGCGATGGCGGGCTGGCGGATGATCTGCTGGCCGCGATGGCCAGTTCGGGGTCGGGGCAGGGGGCCGACTGGACGCTGACCTTCCGGCGGCTGGCGGGTGCGGTGGGCGGCGATGCGACCGGCATCGCACCGCTCTTTGCCGATGCGGGCAGCTTGCGGGCGTGGCTGCCGCGCTGGCAGGCGCGGCTGGCGCCGGATGCGGGCGCGCGGATTCTGGCGGCGAACCCCGCGGTGATCGCGCGCAATCACAAGGTCGAAGAGGCCTTGGCCGCGGCCACAGCGGGCGACATGGCCCCCTTTCACGCGCTGGTCGAGGCGGTGTCGGAGCCGTTTGTCGAGCGCGAGGCCTATATGCTGCCCGCGCCGCAGGGTTTTGGCCGCCATGTCACCTATTGCGGCACCTGAGGCGCGTTGACCTTGTTTCGCCTGCGCGCCACGATGCGACCATGAACCCGCGTTCCGACATCCATGACCGGCTGGCCGCCAGCTTGCGCGAGGCGCGCAAGGCGCGCGGGCTGTCGCTGGATGCGGTGGCGAAGCTGTCGGGCGTGTCGCGGTCGATGGTCAGCCAGATCGAGCGGGCGGAAAGTTCACCCACGGTGGCGACGCTGTGGAACCTGACGCAGGCCCTGCAGGTGGATTTCGCGGGGCTGCTGGAGGGCCGCCCCGCACCGGGGATCGAGGTGACACGGGCCGGGGCCGCGCCGGTGATCGCCCGCAGTTCGGGGGTGCGCATCCGCATCCTGTCGCCCGCCGAGGCGGTGGGGGAGCACGAGGTCTATGATCTGGCCTTCGCTGCGGGGGCGGCGCTGGTTTCGGACCCGCATAGCGCGGGCTGCCGCGAGCATCTGACCGTGATCGAAGGCGAGGTGACGGTGCGGTCGGGCGAGGATGTGGAAACCCTTGGTCCGGGCGATACGGCGCGCTATGCCGCCGACCGCGCGCATGAGATCCGGGCGCAGGGCGCGGCGCGGGCCATCCTGATCGTGCAGGGCAGCTAGCCGGCGGCGGCAAGCTGCGCGGAAAGCCAGGGCAGGAGGATGTCTGCGACATCGCCTGCCGCCTCTTCATGCACCAGATGGCCGCGCTCCGCGATCTCGGCATATTCCCCACGGGGCAATTGCCGGGCCGCCTCGCGCGAGATGCGGGCGGGCACCGCCTTGTCGCCGGTCGAAGCGATGAGGAGCACCGGAACCGGCAGGGCCATGAGGCGGGGCATCACCTCTTCCAGCCGCCACTGGGCCATCATCCCCAATGTGCCATCGACATGGGCGGGGTCTTTCACCAGTGCCACATATTGCGCCACGCCTTCGGCATCGAGCGGCGAGCCGGTCGTCACCAGAAGACGCTGCACCGTGGGGGCATTGCCCCAGAGGCGGGCCACGACATGCGGGATGAATGGGGTGACAGCCAGCACGCGGGCCAGCAGCGGAAACAGCACGCCAGCCGCGCCATCGAAGGCGCCAAGCGCCGCATTTACCCCGATGATGGCCTGCACGGGCACGAGTTCCGCCAGACGCAGCGCCAGTGCCGCCCCGGCGGAATGGCCGATCACGGCGGCGGGCACGATGCCCAGCTTGCGGCAAAGCTCGGCCAGATCTTCGGCCATCGGGTCGATGCCATAGCGGCTGCGGGCACCGGATCGGGTGAAGCCCTGACCAGGCAGGTCGGGGACAATGACGCGGTAATGCGGGGTCAGGAAGGGGAGGAGCGCGCGGAAACTGTGCCCCGATCCGCCTGCGCCGTGCAAAAGCAGAAGAACGGGCCCTTCGCCTGCGTCGATCACGCACCAGTCATGCGGGCGGCTGGCGATGCGGCGGGCCTTGTCGCGGTGGGGCCAATCGAGCGGCAGTTGGGAGACGTCCATCTCAGCCGTCCAGCGCGCTGCCGAGCACCGCCGACAGGCGGTGCGCATCGGCGCGCGGCAGGGCGAGGTAGGGCGCGTCCATCACCCGGGCGAGGGCTTGCAGCCCGGGTTGTGGGCGGTTGGCGACGTCGATCACCAGCGCGGGCGTGCCCGAGGCGCGGACCTGACGAGCGAGGGTCTGTGCGTCGTCTTCGGCCCTTGGGCGGTCAGGCGTGCCGTCGAGCGCGATGTTGCCGCGCCCGTCGGTCAGCAGCGCAATGGTCGGGGTCAGCCCGCGCGCGCGGGCCTGTGCGGCGGTGGCCAGCGCCAGATGCAGGCCTGATGCAAGCGGCGTGCCCCCGCCCCCCGGCACTCCGGCGAGGCGGCGCTTGGTCTGTACCAGCGACCTTGTGGGGGGCAGGATCAGTTCGGCCTGCAGCCCCTTGAAGGTGAGCAGGGCCACATGATCGCGGCGGGCATAGGCCTGTGCGAGCAGAAGCTCGATCGCCCCCTTCGCCTCGGCCAGCCGTGCAAAGGCGGCGGAGCCGGAGGCATCGACGGCGAAGATCAGCACGCGGTCCGAGGTTTCGCGAAAGCGTTTCAGGCGGATGTCGGCGGCGCGGACAAGAAGGACGGCATCGGGACGTGCGGTCTGGGCGCGGCGCAAGGGTTGCCACGGGGCGGCGGCGCGCAGCGTGGCGACAAGGTCGATGCGCGCGCCGGGGCCAAGGCGGCCGGGGCGCGAGGGCAGGGGGCGGCCACGGCGGTTGCCGCCGCGTTCCGCGCCCGTGCCGCCTGCGGATTTCGCGGCGCGGGTGGCGCGGCCCTTGGCCAGCGCCTGAAGCAGATCGCGGGGCAGGGCGGCGAGGGCGGCGGCGACCAGCACCTCATCCGGGATGCCTTGCGTCTGTTCCTCGGATTGGGCTTCGGCGCTGTCGGGCGTGTTGTCGGGCGGCGGTGGCGCGTCGGGTTCGGGCGGGGGGGCGGCCTCGGGCATAGGCGCGGCGCGGTGGCCATAGACGAGCGCGGCGGCGGCGGCGAGGTCTTTGTCGGTGACGGTCTCATGTCCCGCCCATGCGGCATGGGCGCGGGCGGTGGCGGCGGCCAGAAGTGGCGCGCGCAGCGAGGCGATGCCCAGTTCGGCGGCGGCGCGGGTGAGGGCGTCCAAGGATTCGGGCGGCAGGGTCAGTGTGGCGTGGCGGGCGCAGGCGGCGGCAAGGGCGTTCGCGTCCAGTGCCAGCGGCGTGGTCTGCGACAGGGGGATGTCGGTCAGGTCAAGGAACAGGCCGACCCGATCAGTCAGCGCGGAGGGGAGGCCTTCGTCGGGCTCTGCCGCCTCATCCAGCGCGATCAAGCAATGCGAGCTGTCGTCCAGCGCGGTCGCCAGACGGGCGGCAAGGCCGGGCGGGCAGCGTTCGGCCATGGTCAGGATCAGCGCGGAGGGGGAGGCGAGAAGGCCCGCCGTCATCACCGGCTGGCCGGTGGCCAGCGTGGCGGTCAGGTCCAGCCCGCCGAACAGCGCATCATCGGCGATGGCGGGGTACAGGCGGCGTTGCGGCAGAGGGAGCGCGGACAGGGCCGCCGTCACCCGGTCGCGCACGGGGCCTGCGCGGGCGCGCAGCCACAACCCGCGCAACCCCGCCGGATCAATGGCGAGGCAGGCGAGCGCGGTTTCGACCCGGCCCCAGGGATCGTCAAGGCTGGTCAGGGCAGCACCTCGGTCACGGCGCGGATGACGCGGGTGGTGGACCCGGCCTCATCCAGCGGATCGCGGCGCAGGCGGTGCGACAGGCACATCGGCGCCACGGCCTTGAGGTGGATGCGGCCCACGCTGTCATCGCCTTCAAAGGCGGCCAGCGCGCGGGCGGCGCGGAGGAGCGTAAGCTCGCCCCGCAGGCCATCGGAGCCGATGGCGATGCACAATTCGGCGCAGTCATGCAGCACGGTGTTGGGCGTCTTGATCTGCGGCAGGGCGGCACGGGCGGCGAGGATTCGGTCGCGCAAGCTTGCGTCCTGCGCGCGCCATATTTCCATGAAGGCGCCGTAGTTCGAGTCATATCCGTCGCGGCGGCGGATCACCTCGACCCGCGTTTCCACGTCGCGGGGAGAGGTGACTTCGACCGACAGGCCGAACCGATCCAGCAGCTGCGGGCGCAACTCGCCCTCTTCCGGGTTGCCGGAACCCACCAGCACGAAGCGGGCGGGGTGGCGGATCGACAGGCCTTCGCGCTCCACCACATTCTCGCCCGACTGGGCCACGTCGAGGAGGAGATCGACGATGTGATCCTCCAAGAGGTTGACCTCATCGATATAGAGATACCCCCTATTGGCGCGGGCGAAGAGGCCGGGTTCAAAGGCCTTTTCGCCCCGCGTCAGGGCGCGTTCGATATCCAGTGCACCTACGACACGATCCTCGGTCACGCCAAGGGGCAGGTCCACCACCGGGGTGGGCTTGCGGATCATTCCGCCGGTCGCGCCCTCGGCCCAGTCGGGCACCTGATCGGGGGTGGGGGAATTGACGGGGCAGCCTTCGACGGCGTCGATTTCCGGCAGCAGGGCGGCCAGCGCCCGGACGGCGGTGGATTTGCCGGTGCCCCGGTCGCCAAAGACCAGAACCCCGCCGATGCCGGGATCGACCGCGGTCAGGATCATGGCCTGTTTCATGGCCTCCTGTCCGACGATGGCGGAAAAGGGGAAGGGCTGTTTCATGCTGTCACCGTCCGGGATCGGATTTTCTGCGAAAATCCATGTGTCCGAATTTTCGAAGGAAATTCGTGTTTCATGCGGCCTCCGACCGGTTCAGACCCGCCAGCGGGTCGGCCCCGTTCCAGCTTCCGGTGCCGCCGAGGGGGCGGAAGCGGGCATAGAGCTCTTCATCGAACCAGTTGCCCTCGCGCACCGCGCGGATGGCGCGGGCATGGGGGCCGTCGGCACGGGCGAAGGCCGCCATGGAGGCGGCGTCGGGCCAGATCGAGAACGTCACCTGATGCAGCAAGGGCAATTCGCCTATGCCGATCTTGAAGGCGACATGGGCATCGCGCCCGATCACGGCGGAAATGGCCGGCACCCGCTTCCAGAAGCGCAGCGCCCGTGACGGGCGCACGGTGGCGCGCGTCAGCGCGGCAAGGGGGCCTGACAGGTCGGCGGGTGGCGCGTCGGGCAGGAACGGGTTCACCCCCGCCCAGCGGCCCCGCGCCGAGACGGGGGCAAGAAACACCGTCCAGCTTTCCGCCGAACGGTCACGCCAGCGGCCCCAGACAGGGCTGGCTGCGGTGGCGCTGCGGGCTGTGGCCTCGTCCGGCCAGACGGCGAGAATGGCCCAGACGCCCCAGTTGGGGCGGGGGGTGAAGCCTTCGCCGGTGCCGGAGCCGCACAGTTTCCAGAACAGGGCGCGCCGTTCCTGCCTGAGCGACAGGCGCGCGGCCGCCATCTGCCCGATCACCCAGAGGCGTGACAGGGTGCCGTCAAAACGGAAGAGGCTGAGGCTGGTCACGGTGATGGCGCGGCCCTCCCGGGCGAAAGTGTAAATCTACTCTGACAGTATATGTCGATCAGGGGAAGAATAAATCCCCAGATGCGCGGTCGAGTCACAGATATTGTAAATTAAACTGGACACTCTATCATCGGAAGGATGGATCAAGCACCGCGCCCTCGCCCCGTCGCCGCCCCGGCCCTGCCGGAGGCTAATCATGCTATCGTCATAGGGGCTGGGCTGGGAGGGCTGGCCTCGGCCATGCGGCTGGGGGCAAAGGGGTGGCGCGTCACCGTGATCGACCGGCTGGATCGGGTCGGCGGGCGCGGGTCGTCGATCACGCAAGGCGGCCACCGCTTCGATCTGGGGCCGACCATCGTGACCGTGCCGCAGGGGTTGCGCGACCTCTGGGCCGCCTGCGGGCGGGATTTCGACCGGGATGTGGCTCTGGTGCCGATGGACCCGTTCTACGAAATCCGCTTCGAGGATGGATCGACCTTTACCGCGCGGCAGGACGAGGCCGCGATGAAGGCCGAGGTGGCGCGCCTGTCGCCATCGGATGCCAAGGGGTATGCGCGGTTCCTGGCCGACAGCGAGGCGCGCTACTGGTTCGGATACGAGGATCTGGGGCGGCGGCCGATGCACAGGCTGCTGGACCTGGTGAAGGTGCTGCCGAAATTCGGGATGATGCGGGCGGATCGGTCGGTCTATGCCCATGCGGCACGGCGGGTGCGGGACGCGCGTCTGCGCTTTGCGCTGTCCTTCCATCCCCTGTTCATCGGCGGCGATCCGTTCAACGTGACGTCGATGTATATTCTGGTGTCCCATCTGGAGAAGGCCTTTGGCGTGCATTACGCCATGGGCGGCGTGCAGGCGATTGCCGAGGCGATGGGGCAGGTCGTGGCCGCGCAGGGTGGCGAGGTTCTGGCGCAGACCGAGGTGGATGAGATTGTCGTCGAGGGGGGGCGCGCGGCCGGGGTGCGGCTGACCTCGGGCGAGGTGATCCGGGCCGGGCTGGTGGTATCCAACGCCGATGCGGGGCACACCTACACGCGGCTCTTGCGCAACAGCCCGCGCAAACGCTGGACCGATGCGCGGCTGAAGCGGGCGCGTTGGTCGATGGGGCTGTTCGTCTGGTATTTTGGCACCAGGGGCACGCGGGGAATGTGGGGGGATGTGGGCCACCACACCATCGCCGTGGGGCCGCGCTATCGCGAGCATATCAAGGACATCTTCATTCGCGGGAAGCTGGCCGATGACATGAGCCTCTATGTCCACCGGCCCAGCGTGACCGATCCCTCCTGCGCGCCGGCAGGGGATGATACCTTCTATGTCCTGTCGCCCGTGCCGCATCTTGGGTTCGACAATGGGGTGGACTGGACGGTGGAAGAGCCGATCTATCGCGACCGGATGGCGAAGATGCTGGAGGAACGGCTGATCCCCGGCTTCCGCGACCGCATCAGCGAAGAGATCACCTTCACGCCCGAGACGTTCCGCGACCGCTATCTGTCGCCCTTGGGGGCGGGGTTTTCGATCGAGCCGCGCATCCTGCAATCGGCGTGGTTCCGGCCGCATAACGTATCGGAAGAACTGCCGGGGCTGTATCTGGCAGGCGCGGGCACCCATCCGGGGGCGGGCTTGCCGGGGGTGATCGGCACGGCTGAAGTGTTGGGCCAACTGGTGCCGGATGCGCCGCGCCGCTTGGCCGAGATGCGCGAGTTGAGGATGGCCGCCGAATGATCGACCGCAGGATCGACCCGGGCGATATGGCCCATTGCCGCGAGGCGATCCGTACCGGATCGCTGTCGTTTCATGCGGCGTCGCGGCTGTTGCCCGGGCGGGTGCGCGATCCGGCGCTGGCGCTCTATGCCTTTTGCCGGATGTCGGACGATGCGGTGGACGAGGGGCGCGACAAGGCCGCCGCCGTGCTGTCGCTGCGCGACAGGCTGGATCTGGTCTATCGCGGCACGCCCGCGAACCAGCCCGCCGACCGCGCCTTTGCAGGCGTGGTGGAGGCCTTCGACATGCCGCGCGCCTTGCCCGAGGCGTTGCTGGAAGGCTTTGCCTGGGATGCGGTGGGGCGGCGCTATGAGACGCTGTCTGGGGTGATGGATTATTCGGCGCGGGTGGCGGCAGCCGTGGGGGCGATGATGTGCGTCCTGATGCGGGTGCGCGATGCCGATGCGCTGGCGCGGGCCTGCGATCTGGGTCTGGCGATGCAGTTGACGAATATTGCGCGGGACGTGGGCGAGGATGCGCGCGCCGGGCGGGTGTATCTGCCGACAGCGTGGCTTTTGGCGGAAGGCATTGATCCCGATGGCTTCCTGCGGAACCCGCGCGCCTATCCCGGGGTGGCGCGCGCCACGCTGCGGCTGCTGGATGAGGCGGAGCGGCTGTATCTGCGGGCCGAGGCGGGGGTGCCGTCGCTGCCCTTGTCCTGCCGCCCGGGTATCTATGCGGCGCGGCTGATCTATGACGGGATCGGCGGGCGGGTGCGCCGCGCGCGGGGCGACAGTGTCACGTCGCGGGCGCGCACGGGGCGGAGCTGGAAGCTGGCCTGTCTGGCGGCGTCGGGGGTGCGGGCGGGGCTGTCCACGGTGGCGCCGCGTCCGGCAGTGCTGCATGCGGCCCCGGCGCCCGAAGTGGCCTTTCTGGTGCAGGCGGCGGCACGGGGCGCCGCACGACCGGCGCGCAGCGATGCACTGCTGGCGGTGCTTGCGCAGCTTGAGGCGCGGGATCGGGGACTGGCGTGATCCGGCGGGCCTGAAGCGGTGGCGGCAAGCCTCTGAAAAGGCTAAAGTTCCGGCATTTCCCGTTTCCTCTTGGACAGGAAGCGGGGACGGGCTACATCGCGGGTCTGACAGAACCCGGGAGCGATGCGATGGAATTCTTCACCCTGTTTCTGACCTATCTTGCCGCTTGCGGGGCGGCGGCGGCGACGGGCGCGATGTTCCAGCCGGGGGAATGGTATCGCAGCCTGTCCAAACCGCGCTGGACGCCGCCCGACTGGCTGTTCCCGGTGGCCTGGACCGTGCTTTACCTGAGCATGTCGGTGGCGGCGGCTCGGGTGGCGATGGTTGCGGGCACGGGGCAGGCCCTGGCGCTGTGGTCGGTGCAGATCGCGCTGAACACGCTCTGGACGCCCGTGTTTTTCGGCTTGCGCCGGATCGGGGCGGGGCTCGTCGTGCTGGCGCTGTTGTGGCTGGCGGTGGCGGCGACGATGCTGGCCTTCTGGCAGGTGGACCGGATCGCGGGCCTTCTGTTCGTGCCCTATCTGGTGTGGGTGTCGGTCGCGGGGGCGCTGAACCGGTCGGTCTGGGTGCGGAACGCGGCGGGATGACGGCACCACATCCGGGCTGATGGCGCGCGGGGGCGGCGGCGGCGTTCGGGTATTTGGGCCAAGATGAAGCGGCGGGGCGTTCTCAGGCGGTAAAGGACCATGCGCTGCGGCGGGGGACGCGGACGGCGAGCATCGGTTTCAAGAGCGGCTGGCGGAAGCGGGACAGATCGAGCGCCTCATGCACGCCTTGTGTTACCTCGCCCATCAGGCAGGTTTCCACCACGCTGCGGGAATAGAAGGGCGCATCCAGCATGGGCAGCACCTGTTTGGGCTGGGTGCCGGGATCGGCGCGGGTTTCGCGGCGGAGAAGCCATGCTGTGCGGGCAAAGGCGGTGCGGGGGGGCGCGGTCACTTCTCGCGCCTCGCCCGAGGGGGTGACTTCCAGCGCGAAGTCGCGCTGGGTGCCGTCGCGCCATGTGGCATCGTAGAGGCAGAGCGCGCGGTCCTGCATAGGGAAGCGGCCCCAGGTCCAGAAATCGAAATCCGCCTCCAGCGCGGCAGAGCCGAAATTGGCATCGAAATAGCCGTGACCTTCCCAACTGTGGCCTTGGGTCAGGTCCACCTTGATGCGCGCCATGGGGGCGAAGGGGCGCCATTGGTGGCGGGGGTGCAGGGCCAGTTCCACGCCGGTGATGGCGTAAGGCGTGAGGGTAATGCGGCCCCGCACGCGGCTGATGAGGGGGGGCGAGGAGACCTCGTCCACGTCGATCACCAGGTCGCGGCCCGTCCAATGCATGCGCGAGGGGCCGATGGTGAGGGTGTCGGCCGTCTGCCGCAGGGCCGTGGTGCCCCGGTCCGTCATTGTGAAACGGCCGCCGGGGCCATAGGTGGCGACGTTCAGGCAGACATGGTTTTGCGGGTTGCGGCGGCCCGACCAGGCATACCACGGCGAAAAGACCGACCCGATGAAGCCTATGACCGAGACCGCGCGCCGCCCGTCATCCGAGACACCATCGACATACCACCAGGCATAGCCGTCGGGGCCGACCGCGACACGGAAATCCGGTCCTGCATGATCGCCTCGGCCGCGTGCTTCGCGGAGAGGGCTGCCATCGGCACCCCCGCCCCCGGATGCGCGCCGCCCCCCGCCAGATAGAGCCCCAGCAGGGCCGTCCGGGCGGGGGGGCGCTGGAAGCTGGCCATCGTCCCTTCGGGCGACCGGCCATAGATCGCGCCCATCGAGGCCGGGAACAGCCGGTCCAGCGTGGCGGGTGTGGTGAGCGCCTCCGGCCCCGGAGGGGTGAGCGTCAGACCCATGCGGGAAAGCCGGTCGAAGGTGATCTGTCGGCATTGGTGGAACTCCTCGGGGCGCAGGGCGGGCAGGCCCGCGGGGGCATTCAGGATGATCTCGAACCGTTCGGGGCCAGTGACGGGGCCGCGCAAGCGGTCCTCGGCGCAGAGATAGAGGGTGGGGGCGCTGGGCATCTTGCCCGCGCCGATGGGGCCGAATTCGGTCTCGGGGTCATCTGTGAAGAAAAGGTTGTGGTGGATCAGCTCGGCGGCCTTGTCGCCCGTGGCCTGTGATGCGAAGGCCCAGACGAGGGCCGAAAGGCTGCGCGGCAGGGTCGCGCTGCGTGGCAGGGCGGCGGCGGCGGCAGAGCCGAGGCGGCCCGTGGAGAGCGCGGCGGGGTCGCCGTTGAACACCACGGCCGTGCAGGGCAGGGTGCGGCCATCTGCAATCTGCACCCCCGTGACGCGGCCATGCTGGCGCTGGACCCGGGTGGCCGGGGTGGCATAGCGGAACGTCACCCCCATGCGTTCGGCCAGCGCGGCCAGCGCGGCGGCGAGGTGGTGCATCCCCCCCTCCACCGCCCAGACACCCCGCGCCTCGGCCCGCCAGATGAGCGACAGGACGGCGGGAGAGCGGGCCGGGCGGCCGCCGACGTAAGTCGCGTAGCGGGCGAAAAGCTGCACAAGCCGGGGGTCGCGGAACTGGCTGCGGAGCCAGCCTTGCAGGCTGCGCCCCGGCATCAGCGCGGGCCAGAGGCGCGGGCGGGCAAGGGCCGCGCGGGCGATGGCGGGCAGGTCGGGACGGGCGGCCTGCATTACCGGGGCGTCGAAGGCGGTATGCAGGTCTTCGGCCAGCGCGTCGAAGCGGAGGAAGGCATCGGCCTCTCGCGGGCCGGCGAAGGCGCGGATCGCCTCGGCATTGGCGTCGCGGTCGGTGCAAAGGTCGAGCGCGGGGCTGCCCGGCCACCAGTGGCGGGCCAGCAATGGCTGCGGGATCAGGGTGACGTGGTCATCCAGCCATTCGCCGTTCAGCGCGAAAAGCGCGTCAAAGACATTTCGCATCGTCAGCACAGTGGGGCCGGTATCGACGGGGCCTGCGGGCGAGGGGATGGCGCGGGCCTTGCCACCCGGCGTGGCGGCGGATTCGATCACCGTGACCTTCAGGCCCTGCGCGGCCAGCCGGATGGCGGCGGCAAGCCCCCCCATCCCGGCCCCGATCACGATGACGCGGTCCTGTTCCCCGGCCTGTTCCATGCGGCGAGTGTAGGCGCGCCCTTGAAGTTGTCCATCCTGAATTACAACAGTGTGTAAGATTTAGTTTACACCTGATGGCAGCGGTGCGAGACTGCCGATAACTCAGCGAAAGGGGCGGTCATGGGCCAGATCGGCGGACTGGACGTGCGGATCGAAGCGGCGGTGGCGGCAGCGGTGGCGCTGGGGCAGGGGCCATCGGGTGGGGCCGAGGCCCCAGCGAAACTGCGCGCGGCGCTGGATCATGCGGTGTTCCCCGGGGGCGCGCGCATCCGGCCCACGATCCTGATTTCGGTCGCGCGGGCCTGCGGCGATGACCGCCCGCATCTGACGGATGCGGCGGCGGCGGCGCTGGAGCTGATCCATTGCGCGAGCCTTGTGCATGACGACCTGCCCTGTTTCGACGATGCCGATATCCGGCGCGGCAAGCCCACGGTGCATCGCGCCTTTGGCGAACCCGTGGCGGTTCTGGCGGGGGATTCGCTGATCGTGCTGGCCTTCGAGGTGCTGGCGCGGGCGGCGGGCGACAACCCCGCGCGAGCGGTGGAGTTGATCCGCGTGCTGGCGCAGCGCACGGGGATGCCGGGGGGCATCTGTGCGGGCCAAGGGTGGGAGAGCGAGGCCGAGGTGAACCTTGCCGCCTATCACCGCGCCAAGACCGGGGCCCTGTTCATTGCCGCCACGCAGATGGGGGCCATCGCGGCGGGGCAGGAGGCAGAACCCTGGGAAGAACTGGGCGCGCGGATCGGCGCGGCCTTCCAGGTGGCCGATGACCTGAAGGATGCGCTGCTGACCGAGGCCGAGATGGGCAAGCCTGCGGGGCAGGATGCAGCCCATGCGCGGCCCTCTGCCGTGCAGGAACTGGGCGTGGCGGGGGCGGTGCGGCATCTGAAGGATATTCTGGGCGGGGCGATTGCGTCGATCCCGTCCTGCCCCGGCGAGGCGATGCTGGCCACCATGGTGCGCGCCTATGCCGAACGGATGACGCCGGTGAACCTGCGCCCGGTGCAGGGATGACGGATGCGGCCGCAGGGCGGGTGACGCCGCACGGGCGGCGACGGCAACCACTGGCGGTGCGGTTGGGGTTGTCACCGCGCTTTCATGCCTTTTGTGCGCGGGTGCCGGGGTTGCGCCATATCGCGCGGGCCGAGGGCGCGGCGCTGTTCGACATCGTGCAGGGTTTCGTGCAATCGCAGGCGCTCCTGGCGCTGGTGGAGTTGCGGGTGCTGCATCGGCTGGCCGAGGGGCCGGTCGCGCTGGCCGCTCTGGCGGGGCCTGCGGGGGTGCAGCCAGACCGCATGGCGATCCTGTGCAAGGCGGGGGCCGGGATGGGCCTGATGGCCGAGCGGCGGGGCATCTGGCGGCTGACGGTGCGGGGCGCGGCCTTTCTGGCCGTGCCGGGGCTGGAGGCGATGGTGCGCCATCACCCGGTGCTCTATCGCGATCTGGCCGATCCGGTGGCGTTCTTCCGGGGCGAGACGCAGCCGGAACTGGCGGGGTTCTGGCCCTATGTCTTTGGCGCGGGCGGCGCGGCCGATCCGGCGCTGGCGCAGCGCTATTCCGATCTTATGGCCGACAGCCAGGGTCTGGTGGCGGCGGATACGCTGCGGCTGGTGGATTTCCGGGGGGTGCAGCATCTGATGGATGTGGGTGGCGGGACGGGGGCCTTTCTGGCCGCTGTCGGCGCGGCGCATCCTGCGCTGCGGATGACGCTGTTCGACCTGCCTGCCGTGGTGCCGGGGGCGGCGGCGCGTTTCGCGGCTGCGGGGATGGCGGATCGGGTGACGATCCGGCCCGGATCGTTCCGCGACGATCCCCTGCCGCGCGGGGCGGATGCGATTTCGCTGGTACGGGTGCTCTACGATCACGCCGATGACACGGTCGCGGCCCTGCTGCGCGCAGCGCATGATGCCCTGCCGCCCGGGGGGCGAGTCGTGGTGTCGGAGCCGATGTCGGGCGGCGAAACCCCTGATCCGGCAACAGATGTGTACTTTTCTCTTTACACTCTTGCCATGCAGACCGGACGCACCCGATCGGGCGCGGAAATCGCGCGGATGCTGGGGAATGCGGGCTTTTCCAGCCAGCGAATCCTGCCCGGCGACCGGCCTTTCGTCACCTCGGTTGTCACTGCGGCGCGACCGATTGTCGAAGATGGTCAAAAAACTGTCTAATTAAATTGACAGTGCGTGATGTAAGCCTACACTTACACATAGCCGTGAAGACCCGGAACCTCCGGTTTGATGCGCGCAGGGGGATACTACGTTGAGAACGACCGCCGTCATCCTGTCCGGGCCGAGGGAGCTTTCCCTCGAGGCGCCAGGGCTTGTCGCCCCGGGCGACGGGGATCTGGTGGTCGAAATCGCCTATTCCGGCATCTCCACCGGCACCGAAAAGCTGTTCTACACCGGCACGATGCCGCCCTTCCCCGGAATGGGCTATCCGCTTGTCCCCGGCTATGAGGCGGCAGGCGAGGTGGTGGAGGCAGGCGCAGGCAGCGGCTTCAAGGTGGGCGATGCTGTCTTCGTTCCGGGGGCCAACTGCTTTACCGGCGATGTGAAGGGGCTGTTCGGGGGCGCGTCGCGCCATCTGGTGACGCCGGCACATCGTGTGGGGCGGATCGACCGTGGCATGGGCGCGGAGGGCGCGCTCTTGGCGCTGGCCGCGACCGCGCGCCATGCGCTGGCGGGGTTCGATACCGCGCTTCCCGATCTGATCGTGGGTCACGGCACACTGGGCCGGCTGCTCGCGCGCCTGACCATCGCAGCGGGTGCGCCTGCGCCGACCGTGTGGGAAACGAACGCGGCGCGGCGCGACGGCGCGGCAGGCTATGCCTGCATCGCGCCGGAAGACGACCCGCGCCGCGACTACCGCGCCATCTATGATGCCAGCGGGGCCAAGGGCCTGCTGGATCAGCTGATCCAGCGCATGGCCAAGGGCGGCGAGGTGGTGCTGGCCGGATTCTATACCGAACCCGTTTCCTTCGTCTTTCCCCCGGCCTTCATGAAGGAGGCGCGCATCCGCATCGCCTCGGAATGGAATGCCGAAGACCTGACTGCTACCCGCGCGCTGATCGAATCCGGCGCGCTGTCGCTGGCGGGTCTGATCACCCACACGCGGCCCGCGACGGCGGCGCCCGAAGCCTATGCAACCGCGTTCGAGGATGCGGCCTGCCTGAAAATGATCCTCGACTGGAAGGGCCACGCATGAACGACGTTCCGAACCTGAAGGATTTCGACACCCGTTTGCGGGACGAGGCCCATGAAGAGCCGTCTCTGGAAGTGCCGCAGGGCGAGCCGACCAAGAAAACCCAGATCATCGCGATCTATGGCAAGGGCGGTATCGGCAAATCCTTCACGCTGGCCAACCTCAGCCACATGATGGCCGAAAACGGCAAGCGCGTGCTGCTGATCGGCTGCGATCCGAAATCGGATACCACCAGCCTGCTGTTTGGCGGCAAGGCCTGCCCCACGATCATCGAGACCTCGACCCGCAAGAAGCTGGCGGGCGAGGAAGTGAAGATCGGCGATGTCTGCTTCAAGCGCGGCGGTGTGTTTGCGATGGAGCTGGGTGGGCCGGAAGTGGGCCGGGGCTGCGGCGGGCGCGGGATCATCCACGGGTTCGAGCTGCTGGAGAAGCTCGGGTTCCATGACTGGGACTTTGACTATGTGCTCCTGGATTTCCTGGGCGACGTGGTCTGCGGCGGGTTCGGTCTGCCGATTGCCCGTGACATGGCGCAGAAGGTGATCGTGGTCGCCTCAAACGACCTGCAATCGCTCTATGTGGCCAACAATGTCTGCTCGGCCGTGGAATATTTCCGCAAGCTGGGCGGCAATGTCGGCGTGGCCGGCATGGTCATCAACAAGGATGACGGCACCGGCGAGGCGGCAGCCTTTGCGGCGGCGGTGAATATCCCGGTTCTGGCGTCGATCCCCGCCGATGATGACCTGCGCCGCAAATCGGCGAATTACCAGATCGTCGGCACCCACGCGACGCAATGGGGCGGGCTGTTCACCGAACTGGCCGAGAACGTGGCCGAAGCGCCGCCCTTGCGCCCGAAACCCCTGACGCAGGATGGGCTGCTTGGCCTGTTCGATGCCGAAACCACGGGCGCGGATTTCGTGCTGGAACCGGCAACCGACACCGACATGCGCGGTAAGTTCGCGGGCGAAGTCGCCTCGCTGGAAGTGGTCTACGACAATGTTTGACCTGCATGCCCTTGAAAAACTTGAAGAAGCCCTTCGCATGATCACCCGGAAAGGCACCAGGTAATGGCCGCTGAGACCCGCTATGACATGGCAGACCAGATCCCGGTGACCGAAGGGGTCCGGGATCAGGTTGCGCCTGCCGTGGCGGGTGCGCCGGTGGATGGCCCGGGTCTGGATGGGCTGGGCTGTCACGCAGGGGCGGCCGAGATGGAGGCTGCGGCGCGGGCGGCAGGAAACTCCGAAATCCTTGACCGTTATGCCGCCGACTATCCGCAAGGGCCGCATGACAAGCCGCAAAGCATGTGCCCGGCCTTTGGCAGCTTGCGCGTGGGGCTGCGGATGCGTCGGGTGGCGACGGTTCTGTCTGGGTCGGCCTGCTGTGTCTATGGCCTGACCTTCGTGTCCCACTTCTACGGCGCCCGACGGTCTGTCGGCTATGTGCCGTTCAATTCGGAAACGCTGGTGACGGGCAAGCTGTTCGAGGATATCCGCGACGCGGTGCACGAACTGGCCGATCCCGACCGCTATGATGCGGTGGTGGTGACAAACCTTTGCGTGCCCACCGCCAGCGGCGTGCCGCTGAAACTGCTGCCGGATGAGATCAACGGCGTGCGGATCGTAGGCATCGACGTGCCGGGGTTCGGCGTGCCGACCCATGCCGAGGCCAAGGATGTGCTGGCGGGCGCGATGCTGAAATATGCCCGCGCCGAGATTCAAGCAGGCCCCGTGGCAGCACCCGAACGCGGCCGGTCCGACCGCCCGACCGTGGCGCTGCTGGGCGAGATGTTCCCCGCCGATCCCATGATGATCGGCGCGATGCTGGCCCCGATGGGCCTGGCCGCGGGCCCGGTCGTGCCCTGCCGCGAATGGCGCGAGCTTTATGCCGCGCTCGATTGCGGCGTCACGGCCGCGATCCACCCCTTCTACACGGCGGCGATCCGCGAGTTTCAGGCGGCAGGGCGCAAGATCGTGGGGTCGGCGCCGGTGGGCCATGACGGCACGATGGCCTGGCTTGCGGCCATAGGTGATGCCTATGGCGTGGCCCCGGCACAGGTGGCGGCGGCGCAGAATGCCTTTGGCCCGGCCATCAAGGCGGCGCTGGCGGCGAACCCGATCACAGGCCGGATCACGCTGTCGGGCTATGAAGGATCGGAACTGCTGGTCGCGCGCCTTCTCATCGAAAGCGGGGCGGATGTGGCCTATGTCGGCACCGCCTGCGCGCGAAACGACTGGAGCGAGGCGGATCGCGCCTGGCTGGAAGCCAAGGGCGTGGCGGTGAAATACCGCGCGAGCCTTGAAGATGACTGCGCCGCGATGGAGGCGTTCCGCCCCGATCTGGCCATCGGCACGACGCCCGTGGTGCAGAAGGCCAAGGAACTGGCCATCCCCGCGCTGTACTTCACCAACCTGATTTCCGCGCGGCCCCTGATGGGGCCTGCCGGGGCGGGTAGCCTTGGGCAGGTCGTCAATGCCGCCATCGCCAACAAGGGGCGGATGGACGGGATGAAGGACTTCTTCGAAGGCGTGGGCGAGGGGGATACGGCAGGCATCTGGGAAGGCGCGCCGAACCTGCGCCCCGATTTCCGCGCGGCGCATCAGAAAAAGCTGGAAAAGGCCGCGAAAGCCGCGGCAGCGGAGGCGATGATATGAACCGTCGCCACGATTTTCCTGCGAAAAATCGGAAAGTGGAATTTTCTTCGAAAATTCAGGCGCGGCTGGTGCCGGGCGCTGATTTTTCGAAGGAAAATCGGGGTTGTGGGGGGCGCGCATGCTGATCCAGGACCATGATCGCGCGGGCGGCTATTGGGGGGCGATCTATGCCTTCTGTGCCGTCAAGGGATTGCAGGTGGTGATCGACGGCCCCGTGGGCTGCGAGAACCTGCCGGTGACATCCGTGCTGCATTACACCGACGCCCTGCCGCCGCATGAATTGCCCATCGTGGTCACCGGTCTGGGCGAGGAAGAACTGGGCCGCGACGGCACTGAGGGTGCGATGCGCCGGGCGTGGAAGACGCTCGATCCAGCGCTGCCCGCCGTGGTGGTGACAGGCTCCATCGCCGAGATGATCGGCGGCGGTGTCACGCCCATGGGCACGAATATCCAGCGTTTCCTGCCGCGCACGATCGACGAGGATCAGTGGCAATGCGCCGACCGCGCAATGACGTGGATCTTCACCGAATTCGGCATGACCAAGGGCCGGATGCCGGTGGAGAAGAAGCGCGAGGCCGGGGACCGCCCGCGCGTCAATATCCTTGGGCCGATGTATGGCACCTTCAACATGGCCTCCGATCTGCACGAGATCCGCCGTCTGGTCGAAGGGATCGGGGCCGAGGTCAACATGGTCATGCCGCTGGGTGCCCATCTGGCCGAGATGCGCAATCTGGTGAATGCCGATGTGAACATCGTCATGTATCGCGAATTCGGGCGGGGCCTCGCTGAAGTTCTGGGCAAGCCATACCTGCAGGCGCCCATCGGCCTGGACAGCACGACGAAATTCCTGCGCAAGCTGGGCGAGCTTCTGGGGCTGGACCCCGAACCCTTCATCGCCCGGGAAAAGCATTCCACGCTGAAGCCCGTCTGGGATCTGTGGCGGTCGGTGACGCAGGATTTCTTTGCCACGGCGAATTTCGCCATCGTCGCGAACGAGACCTATGCCCGCGGCATCCGCAACTTCCTCGAATCCGATCTGGGCCTGCCCTGCGCCTTTGCCGTGGCGCGGATGGCGGGGGCCAAGACGAACAATGAACAGGTGCGCGCGCTGATCCGCCAGCATCGCCCGCTGGTGGTGATGGGGTCGATCAACGAGAAGATGTATCTGGCGGAGTTGAAGGCCGGCCATGGACCACAGCCGCATTTCATCGCGGCTTCCTTCCCCGGGGCCGCCATCCGCCGCCATACCGGCACGCCCTTCATGGGCTATGCCGGCTGTGTCTGGCTGTTGCAGGAAGTGTGCAACGGCCTGTTCGAGGCGCTGTTCCACATCCTGCCCCTGGGCACCGACATGGACAGTGCCGCCGCCACCCCCACGACCCTGCGCCGCGACTTCCCCTGGGATGTCGATGCCCAGGCGGAACTGGACCGGATCGTTTCCGAACATCCCATCCTGACCCGCATTTCCGCCGCGCGCACCCTGCGCGATGCGGCCGAGAAGGCCGCGCTCGACCAGGGGGCCGAACGGGTGGTTCTCGAAACCGTCGAGGCGCTTCGCGGCGCGCTCGGCACGACATCTACAAAGGGAGGAACAGCATGAGCGATCATTCCGCAGGCGGTCAGGGGCATCACACCCACCGCGCGCCGCGTGTCGAATTCTACGCCTATTTCGCCGTGATCTTCCTGGCGGTGATCCCCTTCGCGCTGGTCGCCTGGACCCTCCAGACGATCACCGAACGCCGGCTGCCGGTGCATGGCCCCCTTGCCCGCGCCTGGCGCGAGGCGGGGTCGATCACGCCCAACATCTTTCGCCCGTAACCAAGGCGAGACGACACCACCGGGTTGCGCCCAGCCCGTCACCGCTTCGCCGCCCCGCAGACCATCGCGGGACGGTGAAAAAAACGGAAAGGCATTCCGCCCGACCGTAACCCCGCCGCAGGGTTTGCGGCTCAGTCTAGTCCATCCGGAGGATAGTTATGGCTGATAAGAGTGACCTGAGCTTCACAGGTCTGACCGACGAGCAGGCGCAGGAACTGCACTCGGTGTATATGAGCGGGCTTTGGCTGTTCACGGCCATCGCTGTCGTTGCCCATATCGCTACGTACATCTGGCGCCCGTGGTTCTGAGGAGGATCAAGAAATGTCCAAGTTCTACAAAATCTGGCTGATCTTCGATCCCCGTCGCGTGTTTGTCGCGCAGGGCGTTTTCCTGTTCCTGCTGGCTGCGATGATCCACCTGGTGGTTCTGAGCAACGGCCTGAACTGGTTCCAGACCGCTGCGGCGGCTGGTGGCGCCGGTATGTAAAGCGCCGCAAGGCACTGGCTGCGGGCGGAGGGATGATCCTTTCGCCCGCGGCGACCCAGATCGGGTTTTTCCGACGGCACCAGCGACCGCCGGGCGCAACACAGCGGAGAGGGAAGCATGGCACTGCTCAGCTTCGAACGAAAATACCGCGTGCCGGGAGGCACGCTGATCGGCGGGAACCTGTTCGACTTCTGGGTCGGGCCTTTCTACGTCGGTTTCTTTGGCGTCACGACGTTCTTTTTCGCGGCGCTGGGCACGATCCTGATCTTCTATGGCACGGCCATGGAAGGCGTCTGGAACCCGTGGCTCATCTCGATTGACCCTCCGCCCGTGGAATACGGGCTGAGCTTTGCACCCCTGATGGACGGGGGCCTGTGGCAGCTGATCACGATCTGCGCGCATGGGGCCTTCATCTCTTGGGCGCTGCGCGAGGTGGAGATCTGCCGCAAGCTGGGGATGGGCTTCCATGTGCCCTTCGCCTTTGCCGTGGCCATCCTCGCCTATTCGACGCTTGTGGTTTTCCGGCCCCTGATGATGGGCGCTTGGGGCTACGGCTTTCCGTATGGCATCTGGACGCACCTCGATTGGGTGTCCAACACCGGCTACCAATACGGCAACTTCCACTATAACCCTGCCCATATGATCGCCGTGTCGTTCTTCTTCACGAACGCGCTGGCGCTGTCCCTGCACGGTGCCCTGATCCTGTCTGCCGCCAACCCCGAAAAGGGCAAGGAAATGCGGACCCCGGATCACGAGGACACCTATTTCCGCGATCTGATCGGCTATTCGGTGGGCACCCTCGGGATCCATCGCCTCGGCCTTCTTCTGGCGCTGAACGCGGGCTTCTGGAGCGCGGTCTGCATCATCATCTCGGGCACCATCTGGTTCGACCAGTGGGTTGTCTGGTGGGATTGGTGGCTGCAACTGCCGTGGTGGGCCGACATCGCAGGAGGCGTAAATGGCTGAGTATCAGAACATCTTCACCCAGGTGCAGGTGCAGGCCACGCCCGAGATGGGCATGGTTGAAGCGGTCGAACTGTCAAACCGCACCAACAGCGCAAGTTTCTCGACGCTGGCGGGCTGGTTCGGCAATGCCCAGTTGGGGCCCGTCTATCTGGGCACGATGGGGGTGATCTCGCTGATGTCCGGCGCGGTCTGGTTCATGCTTTGCGGGGCATGGTTCTGGTATCAGGCCGGGTTCAACCCGGCGGTGTTCCTGCGCGACCTCTTCTGGTTCTCGCTGGAACCGCCGTCAGCCGAATACGGCCTGGGCTTCGCGCCCATCGCCGAAGGCGGCCTGTGGCTGATCGCGTCCTTCTTCCTGCTCATCTCGGTTCTGGCCTGGTGGGTGCGGACCTATCTGCGGGCGCAGGCGCTGGGGATGGGCAAGCATGTGAGCTGGGCCTTTGCCAGCGCGATCTGGCTGTTCCTGGTGCTGGGGCTGTTCCGGCCGATCCTGATGGGTTCATGGTCGGAGGCGGTTCCCTATGGCATCTTCAGCCATCTGGACTGGACCAACAACTTCAGCCTCACCTATGGCAACCTGTTCTACAATCCCTTCCACGCACTGAGTATCGCCTTCCTTTACGGGTCGGCCCTCTTGTTCGCGATGCACGGGGCCACCATTCTTGCGGTGTCGCGCTTCGGTGGCGACCGCGAGCTGGAACAGATCGCCGACCGGGGCACGGCGTCCGAACGGGCGGCGTTGTTCTGGCGCTGGACCATGGGCTTCAACGCCACGATGGAGGGCATCCACCGCTGGGCCTGGTGGTTCGCGGTTCTGGTCACGCTGACAGGCGGGATCGGGATCCTGATCACAGGCACGGTCGTGGACAACTGGTATGTCTGGGCACAGGACCACGGCTACGCGCCGCTGGATTGAGGGGAACACCATGTCTGACAACTTCTACGAACAGAAACCCGGCTCTGCCCTGCGCTCCTGGGCGCTGTATCAGATGATGGCCGGGGCAGGGTGGGCGGCGCTGTTCTGCGTGGCCGTGGCCTCCATCCTGCTGGCGGTCTGGGGGATCGGCCTTCTCTTGCCCGAGGAAAGCAAGCAGGCGCCCGATCCGAATGCCTATCTGATCACGGCACCCGCGGAAACGCGGCTGGCCTGACGGCAACGGCCCGGGCGGACACACCCGCCCGGGCCTTTCACATTCGGGCCATACGCCGGCCCGGATCCGGGGCGCAACCACTGCCCGGTTCCCTTCCTGTTGGCGACAGGGACCTGGTGCCGTGTGGGTTCCTCCACACGGCATCTTTTTCTTCCGCGAAAGGGAGAATGACCATGACCGATACTCCGATCCTCGACCGTGTGTCCGGCCCGGCCGACATGAAGGCGCTGAACGACACCGATCTGGCGCGGCTGGCACATGAGGTGCGACGCGAAGTGATCAACACCGTCTCGCAGACCGGCGGACATCTGGGATCGTCGCTGGGGGTGGTGGAACTGACGGTTGCGATCCATGCAGTGTTCGACACGCCTCGGGACAAGCTGATCTGGGATGTGGGGCACCAATGCTATCCCCACAAGATCCTGACCGGACGGCGCGACCGGATGGGGACATTGCGACAGGGCGGCGGTCTATCGGGCTTCACCAAGCGGTCGGAATCAGAGTTCGATCCCTTCGGCGCGGCGCATTCCTCCACCTCGATCAGCGCGGCTTTGGGCTTTGCCATGGGGCGCGAGATGGGAATGCCGGTGGGCGATACCATCGCCGTGATCGGCGATGGCGCGATCACGGCAGGCATGGCCTATGAGGCGATGAACCATGCAGGCCATCTGGGCAAGCGGCTGTTTGTCATCCTGAACGACAATGACATGAGCATCGCGCCCCCCGTGGGGGCCTTGTCGAAATACCTCAACGAGATTGCGGCCAAGGGGCCGCTTGCGCTGTTCAGGGCGGCAGCGGAAGAGTTCGAGAGCCACCTTCCCGGCCCCGTGCGCGATGGCGCGCGGCGGGCGCGGGCGCTGGTGACGGGGATGCCCGGGGGCGGGACGCTGTTCGAGGAACTGGGCTTCAGCTATGTCGGCCCGATCGACGGGCATGACATGGGGCAGGTGCTGCAGACCCTGCGCGCGGCGCGGGCACGGGCGACGGGGCCGGTGCTGATCCATGCCGTCACGGTCAAGGGCAAGGGCTTTGCCCCGGCCGAAAGCAGCGCCGACAAATACCATGGCGTGTCGAAATTCGACCGCGTGACGGGGGAACAGGCCAAGGCCAAATCGAATGCCCCCGCCTATACCACTGTCTTCGGCAATGCTCTGACGGAAGAGGCCGCGCGCGACCCGCGGGTCGTGGCCATCACGGCGGCGATGCCGTCCGGCACGGGGCTGGACATCATGGCCAAGCGCTTTGCCAGCAGGGTGTTCGACGTGGGCATCGCCGAACAGCATGGCGTGACCTTTGCCGCCGGCATGGCGGCGGCGGGCCTGAGGCCGGTCTGCGCGATCTATTCCACTTTCCTGCAACGGGGTTACGATCAGATCGTGCATGACGTGGCCCTGCAGGGCCTGCCCGTGCGCTTTGCCATCGACCGGGCGGGGCTGGTGGGGCAGGATGGCGCGACCCATGCCGGGGCTTTCGACATCGGCTTTCTGGCCAATCTGCCGGGCTTCACCGTGATGGCGGCGGGGGATGAGGCGGATCTCGTGCATATGGTCGCCACGGCGATTGCGCATGACGAAGGACCCATCGCCTTTCGCTATCCGCGCGGCGAAGGGATGGGGGTGGACCTGCCCGCCCGCGGCGTGCCGCTGGAGATCGGGAAGGGCCGGGTGATGAAGGTCGGCTCCGACGCGGCGATCCTGTCCTACGGTGCGCATCTGTCCGAGGCGCTGGCGGCGGCGGAACTGCTGGAGTCGGAGGGGGTTTCGGTGACGGTGGCCGATGCGCGCTTTGCCAAGCCGCTGGACACCGCGCTGATCGACCTCCTGGTCGAGGATCACCCCGCGCTGATCACGCTGGAGACGGGCGCGACAGGCGGTTTCGGCGCGCTGGTCCTGCACCATCTGGCCAATTCGGGCGGGCTGGAAAAGGGCCGCGCGATCCGCACCCTGACGTTGCCTGACCGGTTCATAGATCAGGCCAGCCCCGCGCAGATGTATCAATGGGCCGGACTGACCGCCGGCGACATTGCCGCATCCGTACGTGCGGCGACGGGACGGGCCGAGACCGCGGCGCGGTCGGGCTTGCGGCTGGTGACCTGAGGCGCCCACGATTTTCCTGCGAAAAATCAGGCGCCTCACCGCGGTGCAGGCGGGACGCCCCTGAATTTTCGCAGGAAATTCGTTGGGGCGTCCGGTCCGTCAGGCGTGGCCGACACGCTGGGTCTGCACGCCCAGGCCTTCGATCCCGAGGCGCATCACCTCGCCGCCCTTCAGATAGACGGGATCAGGCTTCTGGCCCATGCCGACGCCCGGCGGCGTGCCGGTCGAGATCACGTCGCCCGGATGCAGCGTCATGAACTGGCTCACGTAATGCACGAGGTGGCGCACGCCGAAGACCATCGTCTTCGTCGATCCGTTCTGGTAGCGGTGGCCGTCCACCTCGAGCCACATCGACAGGTTCTGCGGATCCGGCACTTCGTCCGTCGTCACCAGCCAGGGGCCGATGGGGCCGAAGGTGTCGCAACCCTTGCCCTTGTCCCAGGTGCCGCCGCGCTCGATCTGGAAGGCGCGTTCCGAGACATCGTTGATCACGCAATAGCCTGCGACGTGGTCCATCGCCTCGGCCTCGCTCACATAAGAGGCGCGCTTGCCGATCACCACGCCCAGTTCCACCTCCCAGTCGGTCTTGACCGACCCGCGCGGGATCAGCACCTCGTCATTCGGGCCGATGATGGCGGAATTGGCCTTGAGGAAGATCACCGGCTCCTTCGGCACCGGCAGGTTCGATTCCGCCGCGTGATCGGCATAGTTCAACCCGATGCAGATGAATTTGCCCACCCGGCCCACGCAGGCGCCGATGCGGCTGCCCGCATCCAGCACAGGCAGGCTGGCGGGATCGACGGCGCGGATGCGGGCCAGCCCTTCGGGCGTCAGCGCATCGCCTGCAAGGTCCGGCACCACCCCGGCCAGACTGCGGATCGTGCCGCCCGCATCCAGAATTGCCGGAACCTCGGCCCCTGCTTCGCCCACGCGCAAAAGTTTCATGCCAACCTCCCCTTCTTCAGCGGCGGCAGGGAAACCCGAAGCGGGCGCATTTGCAACCCCGGATGGGCAGGGCGCCGGACCGTCCGTCCGGCTGCCCCTTGGCGTGACCTTCCTACGACAAGGTGACGCGGAGGGTCGTGGTCCGGGCGTGACGCCCGTTGCCCCCCTCCGGGAAGTGTGGCAGAGAGTTTCTGAACGCGACCAGACAGATGAGTTCAGACGATGAGCGACTTCGCGACCCGGCGGGTGATGATGGTGGACACGCAGGTGCGCCCGTCCGATGTGACCAAGTTCCCGATCATCGAGGCAATGCTGACCGTCCCGCGTGAGGCCTTCGTGCCCCAGACCCGTCGCGAGGCGGCCTATGTGGGCGAGAACCTCGACATAGCGCCGGGCCGGGTGGTGCTTGAGCCGCGGACGCTGGCCAAGATGCTGGATGCGCTGGATGTGCAGCCGACCGAACTGGTGCTCGATCTGGGCTGCGGGCTTGGCTACTCGACCGCAGTGATCGCGCGTCTTGCCGATGCCGTCGTCGCGGTCGAGGAGGACGAGGCGCTGGCCGCCGAGGCGCAGCGCGCCCTGTCGGATGAGGGTGTGGACAATGCCGCCATCGTGCTGGGCAGCCTTGCGGCAGGCGATGCGCGCCATGCACCCTTTGACGTGATCACCATTCAGGGCGGTGTCGAGGTGGTGCCCGAGACCTTGCTTGCGCAGTTGAAGGAAGGCGGTCGCATCGGGGCCGTGTTCATGGAAGGGGCGCTGGGAACGGTGCGGATCGGTTACAAGATTGATGGCAAGGTATCGTGGCGTCCCGCATTCAATGCGGCAGCGCCGGTGCTGCCGGGTTTTGCGGCGGCGCGCGGCTTCGTGCTCTGACGCAGCCTTTCGCGGCCTTCGCCTTGTCCCTTGCAGGGTCGGGCGGGCGGTTCGGGGCGAAGACAGAGACGGCGACAACAGCGGCGGCACGACCGCCCGGTTCGGATAGGCAGGTTTGAAGATGCGTGGAATCTTGGCAGCGATTGCGGTAACGGTCTTGGGCCTTGCCGCCCCATCCGCCGGCGCGGAGACCTTGGCCGATGCCCTGGCCTCGGCCTACAGGAATTCTAAGATTCTGGATCAGAACGAGGCGCTGTTGCGCGCGGCGGATGAGGATGTGGCCCAGGCCGTGGCCCGGCTCCGCCCGGTTGTGAACTTTGTCGCGCAGACGCAGAACTCGAACACCTCGCCCGACATCGCGGGAACCGACAGCCTGCAATCCACCCTGTCGCTGGCCGCGCAATGGAAATTGTTCGATTTCGGGCGCAAGCGGTTGGGCGTCGAGATTGCCAAGGAAAGCGTCTTGGCAACGCGCGAGGCGCTGAAGGGGCTGGAGGCGCAGGTGCTCTTGTCCGCCGTCAGCGCCTATGTCGATGTGCGCCTGCAGGCCGAGATCGTGGCGCTGCGCCAATCCAACGTGCGCCTGATCGGTCAGGAATTGCGCGCCGCGCAGGACCGGTTCGAGGTGGGCGAAGTGACGCGCACCGATGTTGCCATCGCCGAGGCGCGGCTGGCGGCGGCGCGGTCGGGCCTTGCCGCCGCGCAGGGCGATTTCCAGGTGGCGCGGGAACGCTATCGCGCCGTGACAGGGGCCTATCCGGGCAATCTGGCGGGATTGCCGCCGCTGCCCAAGACGGCCCGTTCGATGGAAGAGGCGCGGATGATCGCACAGCGCAGCCATCCGAGCATCCTGCAGGCGCAGCGTCAGGTGACGGTGGCGCGGCTCGGTGTCGAGGCCACCAAGGCCGAGACGCGGCCCAGCATCGACCTGAGCGGCTCGATCAGCCAGGGGCTGGATCAGGACGTGCGGCGCGATTCGCTGTCGCTGTCCTTCAACCAGACGCTTTATGCAGGCGGCGGGCTGTCGTCGGCCTATCGCGCGGCGCTGGCCAACAAGGAGGCTGCGGAGGCCAATCTGTTGCAGACCACGATCAATGTGGGCGAGAATGTCGGCAATGCCTGGACCGCGCTGGAAGTGGCGGCGGCCTCGATCCAGGCTGGCGCCTTGCAGGTGCAGGCGGCGCAGACGGCGTTCGACGGCGTGCGCGAAGAGGCGACGCTGGGTGCGCGCACCACGCTGGATGTGCTGAACGCCGAACAGGAATTGCTGGATGCCCGCAACACCAAGCTGCAGGCCGAGGCGCAGCGTTACGTCGGGGTCTATGGCCTGTTGTCGGCGATGGGTCTCTTGTCGGTCGAACACCTGAACCTTGGCGTGCCGACCTATGATCCGTCGATCTATTACAACGCGGTGAAGAACGCCCCCGCCACCAGCACGCAGGGCAAGCGGTTGCAGCGCATCCTCGACAAGATCGACAACTGACCGGGATGCGCCCAAGCCACGGCGGGCGGTGAAGCACGACCTGCCGTCGCGTGTTCCTTGATATCGCCTTGGTTGTGGGCGATAGAATCAGCGTTAACGGCCCAATCGCCGAGGAGGTTCGACCCGAAATGTCCGAACGGTTGAATTCCGTCGATATCGAAGATGTGCTTTCGTCGATCCGCCGCCTTGTTTCGGATGACAAGCGCCCCGCCGCCCAGGCCGCAAAGCCGGTGGCACCGGCGGTGCCCGTGGCCGATCCGCAGGCCGACAAGCTGATCCTGACACCGGCGCTCCGTATTGCGCCCGAGGCGGAGGCACGGCCCGAGGCAGGCTCCGACGCGCAGCCTGACACGCAGCCGGAACCTGCCGCCGACGACCCTGCCGCCGATGACCCGTCCATGGTGGCCGCGCAAGCCGCCGAGTCCGGGCTGTCGCCCTCTTGGGTGGAACCGTCGGAGGCGCCGATGGCCTTTCATTCGATCCGCGCCGACCGTGCCGCCGCAAGGATTGACGCGGTGATGGGCGAGGTGGCGCGTGGGCTGGAATCCGGCTCGGGCGATTGGGAAACGCCTGCCGAGGCGCCGCGCAGCTTTGCGTCTGACTGGTCGGAGGCAGGGATGCCGGAGGCGCCCTTCGCCGGGATGACAGGCCCGTCCGGGGCTGAACCGATCGACGCCCTTTCCATGACCGAGGGAGAGGCGCCGCGCCTCCCTGATCCCCTTGGTGATGTGTCGGACATTCCGTCCGCATGGGCCACCGAGACCGAGATCCTGCAACCGGGCGAAGACGATCTTGTGGCTTCTGCTGAATCGGCGGATGTCTTTGCTGCATCCGACGCGCCGGCAGAGATTCTGACAGATCGCCTGCCCGACGATTGGCCCTCGGTCGATTGGGCCAGCGCGGGTGAGGATCTTGCCGAAAGCCCCGACTTGCAGGATGCATGGTCTCCCGCCACATCCGCCGAGACTGACGCGCCGCCTGTCGCCCTGGCCGAGGAGCCTGCGATGACCGACAAGGATGATGCCCCCGACCTGCCGGAAACGCAGCAGCCGGAAACCGACCTGCCGGATTGGGCACGGATGGAGGATGAAACGCTTCTGTCCGAGCCCGAGCCGGTCGCGGCCTCCCTTGATCCGCGCTGGGCCGATGCGGCCGAGGCGGAGATCCGGCGTGAGCTGGAGGAAGAGGTGTCGGCCTCGGCCTTCGCGCGCTTTGCCGACGACGATCTGGATGACCGTCCCTTCGACGAAGAGATGCTGCGCGATCTGGTGCGCGACATCATCCGCGAGGAATTGCAGGGCGCATTGGGTGAGCGCATCACCCGCAATGTGCGCAAGCTGGTTCGGGCGGAAATCGCCCGGGCGCTCGCCGTCAGGGATTTCGAATAATACAGGTAGCGCGGCCGCTTCTGCGCCGTTCTTCAACCCGCGCTACAACGAAAAACGCGCCCTGCAGGGCGCGTTTTCCACATTTCCGGGGCAGGGGTGATCAGGCCGCTTCGGCCTGATCCGCCTCAAGCGCGTGGCGGCGTTCGGATTCTTCGCGCGACAGCGCGACCGAGGTGCGCACGCCCTTGGCCACGAATTCCATCAGACCCTTCACCACCCGTTCGTTCGGGTCGATCCCGGCGCAGGACAGCACTTCGCGCCCGTCGCGCGACCGCGCCCAGCGGGCGATCTGTTCCGGGCCGTTGCCATACTTCTTGTCATCCGCAATCGCGTCATCCAGCGCGGCAAGGACCACGGCTGCGAACAGCTTCCGCGCCCGCTGGCCTTGTTCGTAATTGAAGGCGGTGCCATCAACGAAATCGAGCATCTCGTCGTTTTCCTGTTCTTGTCTTGTCTTTTCTGGCGTCCGGCGAATATGACCATTTGGTCACGATTCGGTATTGTTCTTTTATCAGGACTGCCATGCATTTGCCGCATGTCTTTCCTGTATCGGTACAATATATCGTCGGCTTGCCTCGGATCAGCCTGCAAGATATAGGCCAGCTTCACACTTCTTCAACCATTTGCGCCCCATTCAGGACCGTTTTCCGACATGCCCAAGATCAATGGTAACGAAATCAAGCCCGGCATGGTGCTGGAACATGACGGCGGTCTCTGGGCGGCGGTCAAGGCCAACCATGTGAAGCCCGGCAAGGGCGGGGCCTTTGCGCAGGTGGAGTTGAAGAACCTGCGTGACGGACGCAAGCTGAACGAACGCTTCCGGTCCGAGGACAAGATCGAAGAGGTGCGGCTGGAGAACAAGGACCAGCAGTTTCTCTATGAAACCGATGGTCGCCTGGTGTTCATGGATGCCGAGACCTATGAACAGATCGAACTGGATGCCGAGCTTCTGGGCGACCGTCGGCCGTTCCTGCAAGACGGCATGACCGCCACTGTGCGCTATTACGGCGATGAGGCGCTGGCCGTGACCCTGCCGCAGAAGGTGCGCTGCCGGGTGGTGGAGACAGAGCCCGTGGTCAAGGGGCAGACGGCGGCCAACAGCTTCAAGCCCGCCATCCTGGATAACGGCGTGCGGATCATGATTCCGCCCTTCATCGGCGCGGATGAAGAGATCATCGTGCATACCGAATTCATGGAATATTCCGAACGCGCCTGATCCCGGGTGCCGTGACAGAAAGGCCGGTCCTTGTGACCGGCCTTTTCCTTTGGGTCCGGGTCGGCCATGATCGGCCCAGAGTTTTGCGAGGTATGCGCGTGGTGCCGGAAATCGACATAAGCCTGACCACGATCAGCCCGCGCATCGCCCGCCTTGCCCCGGTCATCGTATCGCTTCTGGCGCAGGAACCCGCGCCCGCGCGGGTGCTGATCCATCTGTCGCGCAGGCCTTACCTGCTGGATGAGGGGATCACCGCCCTGCCTGCCGATCTGGCGGCGCTGGTGGATGGCGCGCGGGTGCAGGTGATCTGGGTGGAGAACACCGGCCCCTATCGCAAGATCCTGCATTGGGCGTCTGAACACGCCGCAACCGACCGCTGGGTTGTTACGGCGGATGACGACACGCTTTATCCGCAGGGCTGGCTGGCGCGGCTGGTGGCGGGGCGGCAGACCACGGGGGCGGTGACGGCCTGGAGCGGGCATCCGATCGTGATGAAGGGCAAGGGCGTGGCAGGCTATGGCCGCTGGTTCGGGGCGGCCCTGCCCGACGGGCCCGCGCTGCGGGTGCTGCCCATCGGCAAGGACGGTGTGCTCTATTCCGGCCGGGATTTCCCGCCCGAGATGCTGGACATCGCCACTGCGCAGGCCATCGCGCCCACGGCAGATGACCTCTGGCTGCGCTGGCACATGGCCCGCAACGGCGTGCTGGCGCAGGTGGTGGGGCAGGGGGCGGACCTGCCGGAAGTGGCGAAAGGCGGCCCAAGCCTGTGGCGCGCCTTCAACCGCGCGGGCGGGAACGATGCCGTGGTGGCGGCGCTGGAGGCGCATTTCGCCCGATCCTACGGCTGGACGATGGCGGCGGCGGCCCCTCAGGCCGGTTGATCCGCGTCCAGCGTCACGACCGCCGCCCCGGCCTGCATCGGCCCCGTGGCGCGATCCAGCCGAAGCCAGGCGATGGCGCGGTCGCCGGATCGGGTGAAGAGCACCCCCGCAGGCTTGCCGTCCGATGTGATCTCGTCCCCGAAGGCGGCCTCGCCCATGACCTGCACCCGGACCAGACCCTTGCGCAGTTCCGTCTTGTGTTTCATCCGCGCGGTGACTTCCTGGCCCACATAGCAGCCCTTGCGGAAATCCACGCCGTGCAGGCGTTCAAAGCCCGCCTCGAGGATATAGCTGTCATCGACCCGCAATTCCCGGGCAGATTCAGGGATCACATGCGCCACGCGGATGGCGTCCCAGTCGATCTGCGGTGCCGTGCCGGGGCCGGCCACATAGGCCCGCCAGCCCAGCGCCGGATGGCGCGGGTCGGGCAGGGCGCCTGCCGGAGCCTCCCCCAGCCCGCGCTGCACATGCAGCGCGCTGGGGACAAGTTGCACATCGGCGCGCAGGCGATACATGGCAAGCCTGCGCAGCGTGGCATCGGCCAACGCCCCGGGCAGGTCCAGGAGCAGCGCATCGCCGGTCTGCACCACGAAGAAATCCGCCAGATACTTGCCCTGCGGCGTCAGCAGCGCGGCCCAGATGATCCCCGGCCCCTTGGCCAAGGGCAGCACGTCATTGGACACCAGCCCCTGAAGGAAGGGCAGGGCATCCGCGCCCTCAACCGCCACCACGCGCCGATCCGGTGCTGCCTCGCCTGTCATGCCGCTCTCCTTTGCGGGCAAGATGGCCGGTCAATCCTTGAACTGCAAGGCGTGCAGGCCGGCATAAAGCCCGCCCTTCGCAATCAATTCCTCATGGCGGCCCTCTTCCACCACGCGGCCACGCTCCATGACCACGATCTTGTCGGCCTCGCGCACCGTGGACAGGCGATGCGCGATCACCAGTGTCGTGCGCCCTTGCGCCAGCGTGGCCAGCGCCGCCGCCACCGCCGCCTCGGATTGCGCGTCAAGGGCCGAGGTCGCCTCGTCCAGCAGCAAGACCGGCGCATCGGCGATCAGCGCGCGGGCAATGGCCACGCGCTGGCGCTGCCCGCCTGACAGGGCCGATCCGCGCGGGCCTGCCGGGCTGTCCAGACCGGCAGGCATGGCAGCGACCACATCCGTCAGATGCGCCGCCCGCACCACCGAGGAAAGCTCATCCACCGTGATGCCTTCGCGCCCCATCGTGATGTTCTCGCGCAAGGATTCGTCAAACAGTGCGGTATCCTGCGACACGGTTGCAAACAGCGACCGCTGGTCCGGCAGTGTCAGGTCGCGCACGTCCTGCCCACCGATGCGGATGGTGCCGCTATCAGGTTCGGCCAGACCCGTCAGCAGGTGAAACACCGTGCTTTTCCCCGCGCCCGAGGGGCCGACGATGGCCGTCATCCTGCCCGCCTCGGCGGTGAAGGTCAGCCCGTTCAGCACCGGCACGCCGGGATAGGCGAAACGCACATCGGTCAGTTCGATCCCCGGTACGCCAGGCGGAAGGGCGGCGCCCGTCGCAGGGCGGGTCTCGGCGGTGTCGGTGTCCAGCAGGCGAAAGATGCGCTCAAGGCTTGCCGCCGCGATCTGCCAGGTTCCCGCCATCTCGCCCAGGCGGCGGATCGGCTGGAATGTCAGCGTCATGGCGGTGAAGAAGGACATGAATTCCCCCACCGTGCGTTCGCCGGTCGCCACCTCGCGTCCGCCCAGCATCAGCACGGCGAAAAAACCCACCCCGGTGACAATGTCGATCATCGCAGGCATGGTCTGGGCGGCGACCACCGCCTTGGAATAGGCGCGGTTCAGCAGGCGCACGACCTGGGTGAAGCGGTTGGTCTGATAGGCCTCCTGCCGGTTCAGCTTGATCGCGTTCACGCCGTGAAAGATTTCGTCCAGCCGGGTGGACCGCGCCGCCGCCGCATCGCGCATCTGCGCCGATTTGCGCCGCAGATAGCGTTGCAGGATGACCGAGGGCACGATCAGCAGGGGCGCGCCCACCAGCGCCGCCAGCGTCCAGCGCCAGTCGATGTTCAGCGCCACGGCGAAAAGTCCCATCAGCGCCACCACATCGCGCCCCGCGGCCACGATCACCGTCTGCCAGATGCCCTGCACCGCCGCCGTGTCGCCCTGCACCCGGTCCATCAGCGCACCGGGCGGGTTGCGCTGAAAGAACCCGCCATTCTGCCGCAGGATATGGCCCAGCATGTCCACCTGCATGGCCGAGGCGATGCGGACCGAAATCATCGTCAGAAGCGACCGCGAGACGACGGTCGTCACCGCCCGCAGCAGGAAAAGCGACAGGATCGCCACGCCGACCCAGATCAGCGACGCCTCGCCCCCCGGGGCAAAGACGCTGTCGAACAGCGGCTCGATCATCCAGGACAGCAGGCCCAGCGTGCTGCCCTCGATCGACATGACGACAAAGGCCAGCACCATCAACCAGACATGGGGCCGCAGATAGGTGGCCCACAGCCTGCGAAACAAGGGGCGCGAGGCATAGGCCGGATCGCCGTCGCCCGTGCGGTCGATGGGCTGGCTGTCATGTGCCTTCGGGTCGGGGCTGTGCGGATCGGGCACGGGGCAGGGCGGCCTTTGCTGGGCAGGCCCCGCGCACCGGGGCCAGAGAGGGTTTGACTAGCGCGATTGCGAGGCGCGGGCAAGCGATGCGCCCGGCAGACCTGCGCCGGGCGGCGTTGCGGGGCCGGTCTGGTTGACCTTCCCTCCGGGCGGGCATAGCCATGGGCCAAACCTGCGGAGACGATGATGACCCTTGCCCATGGCCGCCCCTATCTTGCCATCCCCGGCCCGTCGGTCATGCCCGACAGGGTGTTGTCGGCGATGCACCGCGCCGCGCCCAACATCTATGACGGCGCCCTGCCGGAAATGGTCGAGACGCTCTGGCCCGACCTGCGCCGCGTGGCGGGCACCACGCAGAACGTGGCGCTGTACATCGCCAACGGGCATGGCGTCTGGGAAGCGGCGAACATGAACCTGTTCTCGCGCGGGGATCGGGCGCTGGTGCTGGCGACCGGTCGCTTCGGGCTGTCCTGGGCGGAATCGGTCCGCGCCTTGGGGGTTGAGGTGGAGGTGCTGGATTTCGGCAAATCCACCCCGGTGGATTTCGCCCGGGTCGAGGCCGCGCTGCGCGCCGATCCCGCCCATCGCTTCAAGGCGGTGCTGACCACCCATGTGGATACCGCCAGCACGGTGCGCACCGATATCCCGCGCCTGAGGGCGGTGATGGATGCGGTGGGCCATCCCGCGCTTCTGGCGGTGGATTGCATCGCCTCGCTTGCCTGTGACGAATTCCATATGGATGCCTGGGGCGTGGATGTGATGGTGGCGGCCAGCCAGAAGGGGCTGATGGTGCCTCCCGGGATCGGCTTCGTCTGGTTCTCGGAACAGGCACGCGACCGCTGCCGCACATCCGACCTGCGCACGCCCTATTGGGACTGGACGCCGCGCGCCGATGCCGCGGAATTCTGGCAATACTGGAACGGCACCGCGCCCACGCATCACCTGTTCGGCCTGCGCGAAAGCCTGACGATGCTGCTGGATGAGGAAGGCCTGCCCGCCGTCTGGCACCGGCATGAGGTGCTGGCACAGGCGGTCTGGGCGGCGTTCGACTGCTGGTCCGCAGGCAACCCCGAGATTGCGCTGAACGTGGCCGATCCCGCCCATCGCGGCCGGTCTGTCACGGCGGCGCGGATGGGTGCGCCCCATGCCACCCGCCTGCGGGAATGGACCGAGCATAAGGCAGGCGTCACGCTGGGCATCGGCCTTGGCATGGCCGCGCCGAATGACCCGGCCTATCACGGCTTTCTGCGCGTGGCGCATATGGGGCATGTGAATGCCCATATGACGCTGGGCGCGCTGGCGGTGATGGAGGCGGGGATGACCGCGCTCTCCATCCCCTTTGGCCCTGGTGCCCTGGCCGCCGCCTCCGCCGTGGTGGGGCGCGGCGCGCGATAGGCGGCCTCAGCCGCCGTTCAGCCGCCGTTCTGGGCCAGCCAGTCGTTCATCCAGGCAATCTCGGCCTCTTGCGCGGCGATGATCTCTTCGGCCAACTTCTTCACCTCCGGGTCGTCGCCATGCTCCAGCACCACGCGCGCCATGTCGATGGCGCCCTGATGGTGGGCGATCATGCCGCGCACGAAATCCACATCGGCATCACCGGTGAAGGGGATGGCCATGCCCGCATGCATGCGGTCATTCGCCTCCATATAGGCGCGGGTCGAGGGGGCGTCGTCGCCCATCATATGCGCGGCATGGCTGCCATGGTCGCCATGGCCCGCCTCTTGCGCGGCAAGGGGTGTGATGGCGGGTGTGGCGGCCAGCAGCGCGGTAGCAAGGATCAGGGTGCGGGGCATCGGGGTTCCTCCTTCAACGACTCTCGTTCTGCATCTTCTGCAACCTTCCCGTCACCGGAAGGCAAGTCACGGCGGCGTGAAACCTGCGCGGGCGGTTTTGCGGGCAGAACGCCTTCCGACTGCCCGATCCGCACCCAGACCCTGCGTCAAGGCACAGTTTCCCGGCCCGGACGCGGCGCTTCGCCCCTTTGCTTGACGGCGCGTCGCGCCTATCCTTTGGGCAAGGAAGGGATCACAGCACCATGACGCATGCCCCGCGCCGACCGGTTGTCGGCATCATCGGCAACATGAACCTGATCAATCAGGAATATCCGGTCCATGCCAGCGGGACGCTGAATTCCGATGCCGTGGCCGGGGTCGCGGGCTGCCTGCCGCTGATCATCCCCACCGACCCGCGTTTCGTGGGGGTGGAGGAATTGCTGGACCTCTGCGACGGGTTCCTGCTGACAGGGGGGCGCCCGAACGTCCATCCCAGCGAATATGGCGAAGAGGAAACCCCCGCGCATGGCTGTTTCGACCGCTGCCGCGACGCCATCACACTGCCCCTGATCCGCGCCTGCGTGGACCGGGGCCAGCCCTTCCTTGGCATCTGCCGCGGGTTTCAGGAGGTGAACGTCGCCATGGGTGGCACGCTCTACCCCGAGATCCGTGATCTGCCGGGGCGGATGAACCACAGGATGCCGCCCGACGGCACGCTGGAAGAGAAATTCGCGTTGCGCCACGCGGTGCGCTTTACCGAAGCCGGTGTGTTCCACCGCCTGATGGGGGCGCAAGAGGTGATGACGAATACCCTGCATGGGCAGGGCATCGCCCGACCCGGCCCGCGCATCGTGATCGACGGGGTCGCCCCCGATGGCACGCCAGAAGCGATCTATGTGAAGGATGCGCCGGGATTCACCCTGTCGGTGCAATGGCACCCGGAATGGAATGCCGCCGGCGATCCCGTATCGCGCCCGCTGTTCACCGCCTTCGGCGCGGCGGTGGCCGATTACGCCACCGCACGGCAGGGCGGGGTGGCCCGGGTGGCGCGGCGGGCCTGACGGTCGGGGGCGCGCCCTCAGTTCCGCGCCTCCAGCCCCGCAAACAGCACCGACAACACCTCATGCGCCGCCTTTCGGCGGGCGGGATCATCTGTCCCCGCGCTGACCAGCCACAGCACCTGCGCCATCACCGCCCCGTTCATCATATGGGCCACCGCCTCGGCGTTCAGGGCGCGCAGGCGGCCCGCGGCCATCAGCGCGGCCAGATCCTCGACGATGGTGACAAAATCCGTATTCATCAGCACATCCATCGCCCGCGCCCCCATGACGGCGGGGGCATCCTGAAACAGGATGCGCGCCCGATCCGGGGCGAGGGCGAGGTCCAGATAGGCGTGGTAGCAGGCCTGAAAGGCCAGCCACGGGTCCGGCTCGGCGGCATAGACGCGGTCCAGTTCCGCGCAAATCTCGCGGTCCACGTCGCGGAACACGGCTTCGAACAGCCCCGCCTTGTTGGTGAAATGGTGATGCAGCGCCCCCCGCGTGACCCCGGCCTCGGCCGCCAGCGCATCGAGTGAGACCTGCGCAAACCCCTGTTCTGCAAAAGCACGGCGGGCGGTGGCAACCAGCCGTGCCGCCGTCTGTTCGGCGGCCTCCGTGCGGGGCAGGGGGCGCGGGGCATCAGGTGGGGACGAGGATATTGACATACGATCCGTATGTGAGCTAAGGGATTTCACATACGGATGGTATGTGAAATGGAAGGGGCTGGCAAGTGCGTGGCGCGGCAATCGGACCGATCTGGCATCAGGTGCCGGCCATCGTCGGCCTTGCGCTGCCGATCGTCATGGGTCTTGCGGCAAGCACGCTGATCGGGGTGACGGATTCGCTGATGCTGGCGTCACTCGGCCCCGTGCCCTTGGCGGCGGTGGGGCTGACCGGGGCGGTGGCGGTGCTCTTCTATGCCGCGATCTATGGCCTGCTTTCCGCCCTTTCGGTGCGGATCGGCGCGGCGCATGGCGCCGGGACGCCGCGCGCCATCCCGGCCATCCTGCGCGCGGGTCTGGCGCTGGGCGCGGTGGTGGGTATCGGGGCGGCGCTCGCCATGGCCGCGATCTGGCCGCTTCTGCCCGTGCTGCGCCAACCGGCCGAGGTGATTGCCGCCATGCCCGCCTATTGGGGCTGGATCGCGGCCTTCATGCTGCCATTTGCCATCCTGACCGCTTTCAAATCCGCCTTCGAGGCGGTGGAAAAGCCCTGGCTCGGCACCGCCTTCGCCTTTCTGGCGGTGGTGATCAACGTGCCCCTGAACTTTGCGCTGATCTACGGGGTCGGTCCCTTTCCCGCGCTGGGGCTGACCGGGGCGGGGGTTGCGTCCTTTCTGGCCGAAGGGCTGGCGCTGGTGGCGGCCTTCCTGTGGTGGCGATATGCGCCCTCCATGCGGCGCCTGCGCCTGCGCCGCGCCATCGCCCTTGCCGACATGGGCGCCACGGCGCGCGAGGGCGCACCGCTGGGCATCATGTATGTGGTCGAGACGGCGGCAGTCGGTGTGGCCACCCTGCTGATCGGTGGCTTCGGCACCGTGGCGCTGGCGGGCAATCAGGTCGCGCAAGCGGTGGGTGGCCTGCTCTACATGCTGCCCCTCGGCGTGGCGGGGGCGGTGGCGATCCGTGTCGCGCAGGAGCGGGGGGCGGGCAATATCGCGGCCCTGCGCCCCATCGCCTATGCCGCCCTGTCGGTGGCGATGGTCTGGCTGGTGGCGGCGGCGGTGGTGCTGGCGCTGTTCGGCGCAGAGATTGCGCGCCTTGTGACCGATGATCCCGCCGTGGTGGCGGTGGCGGCGGCGATCTTTCTGGCCTTCGCGCCGATGCAGATATCTGATGGCGTGCAATCGGCCATGCTCGGGGCGCTGCGCGGTCTGTCCGATACGGTTTGGCCGGCCATCGTGTCCGCCATCGCGTATTGGTGCGTGTCGCTGCCCCTGGGCTATGTGCTGGCCTATCCGCTCGGCCTTGGTCCGGCCGGGGTCTGGGCGGGGTTCATCCTGGCGCTGGCCGGGGCGGGCGCGGCGCTGACCTGGCGGTTCCAGCGCAAAACGCGCTTGTTGGGTCAAGGCGCATCGGTCTAGATACCCCCGACACAGGCTTTGGGAGGGGCAGATGAAACGGTCGCGCATCAACGACATCATGGCAGCGGCGGATGACATGATCCGCCATTACGGCTTTGTCCTGCCGCCCTTCGCCTATTGGACACCCGACGAATTCAAGGCCCGCAAGGCGCAGGCGCAGGCGATCATCACCGCGCGGATGGGCTGGGACATCACCGATTACGGTCAGGGCGCGTTCGATGAGCTGGGCCTGTTCCTCTTCACCCTGCGCAACGGCCGACTGGCCGATCTGCAACGCGGCGGCGGCATGTGCTATGCCGAAAAGCTGCTGATTTCCCGGCAGGATCAGCATTCGCCCTGCCACACCCATGTGATCAAGGCCGAAGACATCATCAACCGCGGCGGGGCCAAGCTCGCGGTGCGGCTGAACGGATCGAACCCCGACGGGACGTTTTCGGAAACCCAGGGCGGCGTGGTTCTCTGCGACGGCGTCCCGCGCCCCTTCACCGGGGGCGAGGTGATCCTGCTGTCACCCGGCGAAAGCGTCACGCTGATGCCCGGCGACTGGCACGCCTTCTGGGGCGAGGGCGGCGATGTGCTGATCGGCGAGGTGTCCACGGTCAATGACGACGTGACCGACAATGTCTTTGTGTCCAGAAAGATCGGCCGCTTCTCGCAGATCGAAGAGGATGTCGCCCCCACCCATCTGCTGGTCGCCGATTACGACCGCTGGCTGGCCTGACCAGGCGCCACAAAAGGAAATGGCCGCGACGGTTTCCCGTCGCGGCCATTTCCTTTTGTCGAGGCCTTAGCCGCTGGTCGCGGGGGCGGCGGGCTGGGCCTGCAACGCGGGCGGCACGCCCTGCAACAGCGGGTTGAAGGTGGGCATCGCGGCAGGCACCACCACCGGGGCGGGTGCGGCGGCCACGGCGGCCGGTTTCGGCGCGGGCGGCGGCAGCACCAGACGGGTGGGATACTGGCCGTCCCGCGTCAGCACCACGACCTTCTCGCCGCCCTTCAGGCGGTTATACAGGTCGATCACATCCTGATTGATCATGCGGATGCAGCCGGACGAGGCATTGCGCCCGATCGACCGCCATTCCGGCGTGCCATGGATGCGGTAGCCGTAATCGACGCCATTCGTCGTCAGATAGATCGCGCGGGCGCCCAGGGGGTTGGTCGGCCCGCCCGGCTGGCCCTTCGCCCATTTTGCCAGTTTCGGATCGCGGGCGATCATCTCGGGCGGCGGCGTCCAGGTCGGCCAGGGCTTCTTCTCGCTGACAATCGCGGTGCCCGACCATTCAAATCCCGACCGACCCACGGAAATGCCATAGCGGATCGCCTGGTTCTTGCCGGTCACGTAATGCAGCACGCGCTGCGACGGGTTGATGATGATGGTCCCCGGCACCTCTTCCGTCGGGAAATAGACGGTCTGGCGGCGGAACTGCTGCGGGATTTCGCTCACCGGCAGGGCGGGGATGTCGATATTGGCATCCTTGGTGGCCAGATAGGCGTTCGGCACCTCTTGCGGTGCCGGGGGTTGGGCCAGGCCTGCCTCGATCATGGCGGGGTCTGGCACGCAGGCGGAAAGCAGACCGGCAAAAAGACCGGCGATCAGGGTTCTGGCAATGGTGGTCAGGCGCGGGCGCATGGGTTCGTATATCCGTCTGGTTGCGCAGGGCGAGCAGACCCTGCGTGGCATGAACCCGGCAAGGCTAACCGGATCAGGCGCTTGCGTCAAAGAATCAAAGCAAGACGATGGTTGCGCCCCGGGCAGGAAGGCGCAGGTGAACCGGCCAGAGTCGCAGATCGGCCACAGTAGCCGCCCGCCCTGACACCCTAGCCTGCGGCCACGGCATCCACCTCGGCCAGCAGGGCGGGTGAGGCAAGCCCCGCCACGATCAGCAGAGTCGCCGCAGGCAAGGGCCCATCCCCGATCCAGGCATCGCGCCTTGCGCGGTAGGTGGAAACCGCCTCGGGCGTGTTCTGGGTCAGATAGACCGTCAGTTTCACCAGATCGGCCGTCCCCATCCCCGCCGCAGCCAGCCCTGCCGCCACATTGGCGAAACAGGCATCCAGTTGCGCCTCCAGCCCCTCGGCCACACGGCCATCGGGCAGGGTGCCGATCTGGCCCGACAGGTGCAGCCAGCGCGGCGCCCCTTCGACCAGCACCGCATGGGCATAGCGCGAGGCGGGGGCGGCGATGCCTTCGGGGTTCCATCGGCGGATCGTGGTCATCGGGGTGTCTCCTCTCGCTCAGGTCACGTGGTCAGGTCACGCCATCATGTCAGGCCATCATGTGACGCGGGCGCGGGTCTTGTATTCGGGGCGGTCCCACAGGCCCTTGTCCATCACCTCCGCCAGCACGCCCACGGCGGCGGTCACATCCTCGGGGCTGGTGTAAAGCGGGGTGAAGCCGAAGCGCAGGATGTCGGGCGCGCGGAAATCGCCGATCACCCCCCGCGCGATCAACGCCTGCATGATGGCATAGCCCTCCGGATGGCGGAAACTCACCTGCGAGCCGCGTTGTTCGGGGTCGCGCGGGCTGGCCAGCGTCAGGGTGGGGCAGGCGGCCTCCACCCCCTTGATGAAGCCTTCCGTCAGTTCGATGGACCGCGCCCGCACATCCGCCATCGTCACCATGTCCCAGACATCCATCGCCGCCTCCAGCGCCGCCAGTTGCAGCACGGGCGGGGTGCCCACGCGCATCCGCTCCACCCCCCGACCGGGGCGATAGGCCAGATCAAAGGCAAAGGGCGCCTCATGCCCCAGCCAGCCCGAAAGGGCAGGGCGCGCGCGGTCGGCATGGCGGGGGGCCACATAGATGAAGGCGGGGCCACCGGGGCCGGAATTGAGGTATTTGTAGGTGCAGCCCACCGCGAAATCCGCCCCCACCCCGGCCAGGTCCACCGGCACCGCCCCGGCGGAATGGGCCAGATCCCACACCGTCAGCGCGCCCATCTCATGCGCCCGCGCGGTGATCGCCGCCATGTCATGCTTGCGGCCCGTCCGGTAATCGACTTCCGTGATCATCGTGACCGCCACGGTTTCGTCGATCGCCTCCAGCACCTCCTCTGGTGCCACGGTCCGCAGGGTATAGCCATCGCCCAACGTCCGCACCAACCCATCGGCCATATACAGATCAGACGGGAAGTTCCCGGTATCCGACAGGATCACCCGCCGCCCCGGGTTCATCTCCAGGGCCGAGGCTAGCGCCTGATAGACCTTGATCGACAGCGTATCCCCCATCACCACCGTGCCGGGTTCCGCCCCGATCAGCCGTGCGATCCGGTCGCCCACGCGGGCGGGCTGGTCCATCCATCCGGCGCGGTTCCAGCCGGTGATCAGCATCTGCCCCCATTCCGCCGTCACCGTCTGCGCCACGCGGGCGGCGGCGGCCTTTGGCAGGGGCCCAAGCGAATTGCCGTCCAGATAGATGATGCCCTCGGGCAGCACAAAGGCGGCGCGGGTGGCGGCGAAATCGGTGGTCATGGTGGTCTCTCCCTCGGTCGGCTGCACAATGCCGCGTCGGCGCGCCCGCGACAACCGTCCGCCTGCGCGCCTCCATGCCGGAATTGGCGGCCAAGGCGTCGATTTCTGGCCGTGAGGGGCTTGCCATTCCCGGCGCGGAACGGAACAAAGTGCGCAACACAAACAGGGGTGCAACCCGTGCCGAAATGGATCGACCTGCCGCCGGTCTGGCTGGCCGCCTTCCTGGCGGCGGTCTGGGGGTTGGATTGGGTGATGCCCCTGAACCTGTTCGGGCGCGTGGGCGAGGTTCTGGCGGCAGGGCTGGCGCTCATCGGCGCAGGTCTGTTCGGCGGGGCGCTGCGCGCCTTCGCCCGGGCGCGCACGACTGTCATCCCGCACCGCATGCCACAGGCCCTGATAACATCTGGCGTGTTCCGCCTGTCGCGGAACCCGATCTATCTGGCCGATGCTGGCTTTCTGACGGCGGCGATCCTCTGGTGGGATGTGCCGCAGGCGCTGCCCTTGGTGCCCTTGTTCATGGTCCTGATCCGCAACCGGTTCATCCGGGGCGAAGAGGCGCGCCTGCGCGCCGTCTTTGGCGATGCTTTCGACGACTGGGCCGCCCGCGTGCGGCGCTGGCTGTGATCCCTTTGCACGGGCATTTCCGGCAACAGTCGGAAATGTCACAGCAGGGGTTTGAAATATTGTTGCGCGATGATAAGTGGCGCAAGGTTGAATGACCGGATGCTGCGCATGCAGCGAAAGACGGGGGAGAGAGCGTGAAGATCGGGGCACCGAGAGAGATATTCGAAGGCGAAAACCGGGTGGCGATGACGCCCGATTCCGTGGTGGCGCTGGCCAAGCTGGGTCATAGCTCGGTGATCGAGGCCGGGGCAGGGGCAAAGGCCGGATTTTCCGATGATGCCTACCGCGCCGCGGGGGCCGAAGTGCTGCCCTCGGCCAAGGCCGTGTTCGACGCCGCCGATGTGGTGGTCAAGGTGCGCGGGCCCGAGGCATCCGAGGCCGCGATGCTGCGGCGCGGCCAGACCCTGATCAGCTTCTTCTGGCCCGCCCAGAACGAGGCGCTTCTGAAGCAGGTGGCCGATCAGGGCGCGACCGTGGTCGCCATGGACATGGTCCCTCGGATCAGCCGCGCGCAGAAGATGGACGCGCTGTCGTCCATGGCCAATATCGCGGGCTACCGCGCGGTGATCGAGGCGGGGAACAACTTCGGCCGCTTCTTCACCGGTCAGGTCACGGCGGCGGGCAAGGTGCCCCCGGCCAAGGTTCTGATCGTGGGCGCGGGCGTGGCTGGCCTTGCCGCCATCGGCACCTCCGTCTCGCTCGGTGCCATCGTCAACGCCTTCGACGTGCGCCCCGAAGTGGCCGAACAGATCGAATCGATGGGCGCGAATTTCGTCTATCTGGAATTCGACGCCTCCGAACTGCCCGACGGGGCCGCAACGGGCGGCTATGCCGCGCCCTCCAGCCCGGCCTTTGCCGCCAAGCAGCTTGCCAAATTCCGCGAGCTTGCGCCGGAGATGGACATCGTCATCACCACCGCCCTGATCCCCGGCCGCCCCGCGCCGAAGCTGTGGACGGCGGATATGGTCGCGATGATGAAGCCCGGCTCGGTCATCGTGGACCTTGCCGCAGAACGCGGCGGCAACTGCGAACTGACGGTGGCCGATCAGAAGATCGTGACGGAAAATGGCGTCACCATCGTGGGATACACCGATTTCCCCAGCCGGATGGCGACGCAATCCTCCACCCTTTACGCCACAAACATCCGCCACATGCTGACGGACCTGACGCCCAAGAAGGACGGCGTCATCGTCCACAACATGGAAGATGACGTGATCCGTGGGGCGACCGTCGCGCATGAAGGTGCCGTGACCTATCCGCCACCGCCGCCCAAGATTGCGGCCATCGCGGCGGCCAAGCCCAAGGAAAAGGTCAAGGAACTGACGGCCGAAGAAAAGCGCGCGAACGAAATCGCAGCCTTCAAGACGCAGACCCGCAATCAGGTGGCGATGCTTCTGGGCGGCGGCGCGCTGATCCTGCTCGCAGGCATCTACACCCCCGCCAGCTTCATGTCGCATTTCATCGTATTCGTGCTGTCCGTCTATGTCGGCGTGCAGGTCATCTGGAACGTGTCGCATTCGCTGCACACGCCGCTCATGGCCATCACCAACGCGATTTCGTCCATCATCATCCTTGGCGCCCTCATGCAGATCGGGTCGGGCAACTGGCTGGTGGTGATCCTTGCCGCGCTGTCTGTCTTCATGGCCGGCATCAACATCTTCGGCGGTTTCCTCGTCACCCGGCGCATGCTCGCCATGTTCCAGAAGTCGTAAGGAGGCTCGCGCGATGGAATACGGATTCACCACCGCCGCCTATGTCGTGGCGGCCGTCCTCATCATCCAGTCGCTGGGCGGCCTCTCGGGGCAGGAAAGCGCCAAGCGCGCCGTCTGGTATGGCATTGTCGGGATGGCGCTGGCGGTTGTCGCCACGCTCATCGGCCCCGGCGCGGGCAACTGGCTGCTCAGCCTCGTGCTGATCGCGGTCGGCGGCGCCATCGGCTATGTCGTGGCACAGCGCGTGCAGATGACCGAAATGCCGCAGCTTGTGGCGGCGATGCACTCCCTCGTCGGCCTTGCAGCCGTCTTCATCGGCTTCAATGCGGAAATCGAGATGGTCCGCATCGGTGCCTTGCAAATGGCGGGCGATGGTGACGCAATCTCCGCCCTGACGGGCTTTGCCCAGAAGGTGGCCGAGAAATCGGCCTCTGAAATCACCATCCTCAAGATCGAGGTCTTCCTCGGCGTGTTCATCGGCGCCGTCACCTTTACCGGCTCGGTCATCGCCTATGGCAAGCTGGCGGGCAAGGTCGATGGCAAGGCCAAGAAACTGCCGGGCGGCCATGCGCTGAACGCGGGCGCGGCGCTGCTGTCGCTGGTGCTTCTGGTGATGTACATGCAGGGCGCAGGCAGCTGGGCGCTGATCGTGATGACGCTGGCCGCCTTCTTCATCGGCTATCACCTGATCATGGGCATCGGCGGCGCGGACATGCCGGTCGTCGTGTCGATGCTGAACAGCTATTCCGGCTGGGCTGCGGCGGCCATCGGCTTCTCGCTGTCGAATGACCTTCTGATCGTGGTGGGCGCGCTGGTCGGCTCCTCCGGTGCGATCCTGTCCTACATCATGTGCAAGGCGATGAACCGCTCCTTCATCAGCGTGATCCTCGGCGGCTTCGGCGGCACCACGGGGCCGGCGATGGAAGTCACCGGCGAACAGATTGCCATTGATGCCGATGGTGTGGCGGCGGCGCTGAACGATGCCGACAGCATCATCATCATCCCCGGCTACGGCATGGCGGTGGCGCAGGCGCAGCAATCCGTGTCCGAACTCACCCGCAAGCTGCGCGCCAAGGGCAAGAACGTGCGCTTCGCCATCCACCCGGTCGCAGGCCGCCTGCCCGGCCACATGAACGTGCTCCTGGCCGAGGCGAAGGTGCCCTATGACATCGTGCTGGAAATGGACGAGATCAACGACGACTTCCACGAAACGGATGTCGCCATCGTCATCGGCTCGAATGACATCGTGAACCCCGCCGCGCAGGAAGACCCCAACAGCCCCATCGCCGGGATGCCGGTGCTGGAATGCTGGAAGGCCAAGCAGGTGTTTGTCTCCAAGCGCGGGCAGGGCACCGGCTATTCGGGGATCGAAAACCCGCTGTTCTTCAAGGAAAACACGCGCATGTTCTATGGCGACGCGAAAAAGAGCATCGACGCGCTTCTGCCGATGATCGACTGACGGGCGGTGCGCGCAAAGCGCACAGCCCACAGCCAAACGACAGAAAGGCCCCGCTCGCAGGACCGGGGCCTTTCCCACATCCGACGCCCGTGAAGGGTTTCCCTGTGCCTCTCTGCCGCGCAATTGCGCCCAAGCATCGGGCTTTTCTGCAACATCCGCCTTGCATACCCCGGTATTCCACCAAATCTCTGGTCCCTGCACCAAAGCCGGCCTACCTCGCAGTCAAAGACCGACAGGACCGCCATGCCCACCGTTGCCGACCACCCGCTGCGCTATTCCCTCGTCAACGAATTGCACGCGCGGCCCTTCCCCGCGCTCGAGGTGCCCTGCCACGCGGTCTACATGGCCTTCAAGGAACCGGTCGATGCCGCCAACCGCGACCGTGCCCGTGACCGCGCGCATCTGCTGTCTCTCCTCGATCGCCACGCCTCGGCCCATCCGCAGCCCGATGCCACTCATTTCTCCGGCCCCATCGGGCGGCATGACCTGAAATGGGAAAGCCATACCGAGTTCGTCACCTATTCCGCCTTCGGTCCCGGCGTTTCTGCCCGCCCCTTCGATCCGGCCGAGGCAGAGGTCTTCCCCGAGGATTGGCTGGCCGATGCCCCCGGCAAGCGCATCTGTTCCGTCCTGATCCGGGTGGAAGAGATGCCCTCCGATGACGATACGGTCATGGCCAAGCTGGAAGACTGGTTCGTTCCCGAAAGCCTGGCCGTCAGCCGCGTGGTCGATGGCGCAGCCATCGTCGCGGGCGATTTCCGCATCGACCCCGCCGGTCACATGCGCTTTGCCGTCTTCGTCCGCCCCGGCACCGGCGCGCGCCGCGTGGGCCGCATCGTGCAGCGCCTGTGCGAGGTGGAAACCTACCGCTCCATGTCCATGCTGGGCCTGATGCGCGCCCGCCAGTTGACCGGGCGTCTGAACGCGCTCGACCCACAGCTGATGGGCCTCGTCTCGGCGCTCGACACCTCGGAACGCTCGCCCGAGGATGCGCTGCATGACCTTCTTTCCATCTCTTCCGAACTGGAAAGCCTTGCTGTGCAATTCTCCTTCCGTTTCGGTGCCACCGCAGCCTATGAGGCTATCGTCAACCAGCGGATCGAGGTGATGCGCGAGGTCCGGATCCAGGGCCGCCAGATCTTTGGCGAATTCATGATGCGCCGCTACGACCCCGCCATGCGCACGGTGAAATCGGCCGAGGCGCGGCTGAAAAGCATGGCCGAACGGGCAGAGCGGGCGGCGGAACTTCTGCGCACGCGGGTCGATGTCGAACGCAGCGCGCAAAACCAGAAGCTGCTCGAAAGCATGGACCGGCGCGCCGATCTGCAACTGCGCCTGCAACGCACGGTCGAAGGCCTGTCCACCGTCGCCATCAGCTACTATGCCGTCAACCTTGCGGCCTATGCGCTGGAGCCGCTGGCGCATCGCGTGCATCTGTCGCATGGCGCCCTTCTGGCGATCCTCACGCCTGTCGTGCTGGTCGCGGTCTATTTCATGGTCCGCCGCATCCGCCACCATTTCGACTAGGCCCCGAAACCAAGCCTTGCCTCTTCTCTGCTGAAAATATCCTCGGGGGTGAATGGGCGCACAGCGCCCAGAGGGGGCAGACAGCCCCCTGATTTTTCGGACGAAAAATCGCCCCCTTCGGCGCCTATCGCCCGCGGATTCGCGGGTCCAGCGCGTCGCGCAAGCCGTCGCCGATATAGTTCACGCTCAGCACGGTCAGCGAAATGGCGATGCCCGGCCACATCACCCGCTCGGGATAGGAGCGGATCTCGGCGATCCCGTCATACAGAAGCCGCCCCCAGGTCGGGAAATCGGGTGGAAAGCCCAGTCCCAGGAAGGACAGCACCGATTCCGTGATGATCGCCGCCGCAATCCCCAGCGTCGCCGCCACCAGCACGGGCGACAGGACGTTGGGCAGGATATGCCGCGTGATGATCCGGCGCGACGGCGTGCCGATGGACCGCGCGGCCAGCACGAATTCCCGCTCCTTCAGCGCCAGCACCTCGCCCCGCACCACCCGCGCGGCCTGCATCCAGCTGGTCAGCCCGATCGCCATGACGATCAGCAGGAATGTCCCCAGCCGCGGTCCCAGCACGCCCGCAACCGGATCGCGGAACAGAAAGATCATCACCAGCAGCAGCGGCAACAGGGGCAGGGCCAGGAACAGGTCAGTCAGCCGCATCAACACCCCGTCCAGGCGCCGGAAATACCCCGCGATCACCCCCACCGTGGTGCCGATGAAGATGGCAACCAGCATCGCCACCATCCCCACCGCCAGCGAGATGCGCCCCCCGAACATCATCCGCGCCAGCATGTCGCGGCCCAGCTGATCGGTCCCCAGGGGATGGGCCAGCGACGGCCCCTGATTGCGCATGCGGAACATCTTCACCGTGTCGCTTTCGATGAAGTTCGGGTCGATGCGCCAAACCAGCGGCCCGATCAGGCAAAGAACGGCCAATGTTCCCAGCGTCACCAGCGCCGCCATGGCGCCCTTGTGCTTGCGGAACTGCGCCCAGACATCGCCCCAGGGGCCGCGCACCTTTTCCATCCGGATGGTCGTCTCAGTCATAGCGGATCCTCGGGTCAAGGATGCCGTAGAGGATATCGGCAATCAGGTTGAACAGCACGATCAGCACCGCAAAGATGAAGGTCACGGTCTGCACCGTGGGCAGGTCCGACACATGGATCGCCCCGATCAGCGCCGCCCCGATGCCGTTGATCTTGAAGATCTGCTCGGTCACGATCGCCCCGCCAAAGACGGTGGGCAGCCCAAGCGCCACCACCGTGACGACAGGGATCAGCGAATTGCGCAAGACATGCTTCAACACCACCCGGCCTTCGCCCATTCCCTTGGCGCGTGCGGTGCGCACGTAATCCTGCCCCAGATTCTCCAGCACGGATGACCGCGTATAGCGGCTGATCTCGGCCGCGTTGAAAAGGGCAAGCACGGTGACGGGCAGCGCCATCTGCGACAGCATCCGCTTGAAGCTCGCCCAGTCCACGACCGCCAGATTGGTGTCATAGATCGTCGGAAACCAGCCAAGATTGACCGCAAAGATCAGGATCAGAAGGTTGCCGGTAAAGAAGGTGGGCACCGAAAACCCCGCCATGGCAAAGAAGGTGCCCGCCTGATCGAACCAGGAATATTGCCGATAGGCCGAATAGATGCCGATGGGCAGGGCGATCAGCACCCCGATCAGATAGGCCGTCCCCACCACGGTCAGCGTCTGGGGCAGGCGTTCCCCGATAAGCTGGAACACCGGCACCTTGGATTGCCAGCTTATGATCCGCTGCGCCCCTTGCGCGAAATCCGTGCCGAACAGCGCGTCGATCCCGTAAAGCGGCTCGATCCAGAAGAACTGCTTCAGCCAAAGCAGATAGCGCACCATTACCGGCTGATCCGCCCCCATCGCCGCCAGCATTTTCTGGCGCACCTCGGGCGGCACGGTCAGCGGCACATCGGAAAGCGGGCTTCCCGGCGCCAGATCGACCAGAAAAAAGATGACGACACTGATCAGCAAGAGCGTCGGTATCGCCGCAAGCAACCGCCGGATGGTGAAGGAAAGCATGAAAGACCTGCCCGCTTGGCCCGAGGGAACACAAGGTATGCGAAGGGCGCGGCAGGAAAGACCCCTGCCGCGCCCCTGATCATGACCGGCTTACTTCGCGCGGGTCCAGTCCTGCGCGTTCCACAGCTCGGTATCCCACGAATTCATGACGAACCCGTCCAGCGTGTTGGACTTGGCCGAGAAACGGCCGCGGTCCACCAGCGGGATCACGATATTGCTGTCCTTGGTCAGCATGTCGTTCAGCTTGATCACCATCGCCCCGCGGGCCTCGATCCCCGCGGTCGAAGACAGTTCCTTCACCAGCGCATCATAGGCCGGGTCGCAGAAGCGGTTGATGTTCTCGCCCTGCCACTGGTTTTCCGGCCCAGGGATCTTGTTGCACAGATATTGCGCCATATAGGGTTCGGCATCCGTGCCGTCGAAGTTGTTGGCATACATCTCGACGTCGGCATAGAACTTCTGGAAGGTGTCCGGCGATGCCGCATCCCCACCGAAGAAGACCGAAGGATCAATCGCCTTCAGTTCTACTTCGACACCCAGCTCGTTCCACCAGCCCTTGATCAGCGCCTGGAAATCCTGACGCACGGGGTTGACGGTGGTCTGATAGACCAGGCTAAGCTTCTTGCCATCCTTGTCGCGGATGCCGTCGCCGTCGCTGTCGGTCCAGCCCGCACCTTCCAGCAGGGCCTTGGCGCCATCCATGTCCTGCGTCAGGCATTCGGTATTGTCGGATGCCTGGAAGGACGGGGCCGGAACCAGGTTGCAGGTCGGGCGGCCCGCGCCGCCATAGCCCACATCCACCAGCGTCTGGCGGTCAATCGCCATCGACAGCGCCTTGCGCACATTGGCATCGGTCAGAATCGGGTGCGGATGCTTCACCGTGGACCGCTCGCCTTCCGGCAGGGCGGAAGACGGGTCGGTCATGTTGATCTCGATCCGCTCGACCAGCGTGCCGAAGGCGTTGACAAAGGAGCCCTTGCCGCCGGCCTCCATCTTGGCCTGCTGTTCGGGATTGATCTGGGTGTTCCACGCGTAATCGAATTCGCCCGTCTCCATCACCGCCGAGGCCGCCGCCAGCGCATCGCCGCCGCCTTTCAGCGTGACCTTGGCAAAGGCGGGCTTGGCCGCGTCGCGATAGTTCGGGTTGGCTTCCAGCGTGACGACGTCATTGACCTTGAAATCGGTGACGACGAAGGGGCCGGTGCCGATCGGCTTGGAATTCTGCTCCACGCAGGATGCCGCCGCGGCGCCCATGCACGCCTCGAACTGCGCCTTCTGCAGGATCGGCGCGGTGCCGCCTGTGAAGGGCTGATAGGGATAGGGCTTCGGCCCTTCGAAATTGACCACAACCGTCAGATCATCGGGGGTGTCGATCGACGCCACGCCTTCATATTTCGCACCCTGCGCACAGCCGCCATCGGGGGCGGTGCAATATTCCCAGGTGAACTTGACATCCGCCGATGTCACCGGCGTGCCATCCGACCAGACCAGACCTTCCTTCAGCTTCCAGGTGATCGACGTCAGATCAGCCGCGACGCCGCCATTCTCGACCGTCGGAATATCCACGGCAAGGCGCGGGAAAAGCTGGCCGTCCTGATCGAAGCCGGCCAGCGGCTCCAGCACCAGCGACCCGGCCTCCACGTCCTTGGTCCCGGACGAAAGATAGGCATTCAGCGTCGAGACGGCCTGGTAATAGAATACCTTGACCTCGCCATCGGCGCCCCGTTCGGCATGGGCTGCCGGGGCCAGCGCAAAGGCCGCCGCAGCGCCCAGTAGGGCGGTTCTGAATTTCATGTCTTCTCTCCTTGTTGGTTGTGCTCTCGCACCTCGGCACCGGGGGATGCGTGCCCCCCGGCATTGTTCGGGCTGACCAGATGGCAGGCGACAAAGCGCCCGGGCTCCACCTCGGCCAGTTTCGGCTCCACCTCGCGGCAGACCGGCATCACGACCGGGCAGCGCGTGCAGAAATTGCACCCTTTGGGCGGGTTGGCGGGCGAGGGGACATCCCCCGTCAGGATGATGCGCTGGCGCGTCGCCTCCAGCGCAGGGTCGGCCTCGGGCACGGCCGACAGTAGGGCCTTGGCATAGGGATGCAGCGGCCGGGAATAAAGCGCGTCGCGCGGGCTGAGTTCCGCGATCTGGCCCAGATACATCACCGCGACCCGATCGGCGATATGGCGCACCATCGACAGGTCATGGCTGATGAACAGATAGGTCAGCCCCAGCCTGTCCTGCAAATCCTCCAGCAGGTTCACCACCTGCGCCTGGATCGACACATCCAGCGCGGCGATGGGTTCATCGCAGACGATGAATTTGGGGTTCAGCGCCAAGGCCCGCGCAATCCCGATGCGCTGGCGCTGCCCGCCCGAAAACTCATGCGGGTAGCGGTTGGCGAAACGGCGGTTCAGCCCGACCTGATCCATCAATTCATAGACCCGCTCGGTCTTGCGCGCGGCGGGCCAGTCGGTGTGTTCATCCAGCGGCTCGCCGATGATCGCCGCCACCGTCATGCGCGGGTTCAGGCTGGCTTGCGGGTCCTGGAACACCATCTGCATCATGGGCCGCTTCTTGCGCAGCGCGTCGGGGGCAAGGGTGGCGATATCCTCGCCTTCGATCACCACGGAACCACCGGTCAGTTCATAAAGCCTGAGCAGCGCCCGCCCCACAGTGGATTTGCCGCAGCCGGATTCGCCCACCAGCCCCAGCGTTTCCCCCGCCATGATGTCAAAGCTGACGCCATCCACCGCCTTCACCGCGCCCACCTTGCGGCGCAGGATGCCCGCATGGATGGGGAAATGCATCTTCAGGTCGCGCACCTGCACCAGCGGCTGGCCTTGCGTCACGCGCCCCCCGTCAGCCATGAGTCCCCTCCGGCGTCCAATGGCAGGCGACGTCATGGCCTTGCCCCACGGGCTTGCCATCCAGTGCGCGGCGCTGCGGGTTTTCCGCCTCGCAGCGGTCAAAGGCATGGGCGCAGCGCGCCCGGAACGGGCAGGCCACCGGCGCACCCACCAGAAGCGGTGGCTGCCCTTCAATCACCTCCAGCCGCGCGGCGCGTTCGCCGGTCAGCGACGGCACGGTTTTCAACAGCGCGCGGGTATAGGGATGCTGCGGATTGGCGAACAGCTCCCGCACCGGGGCCTGTTCCACCACCTGACCGCCATACATCACCATCACCCGATCCGCGATGCCCGCGATCACGCCCAGATCATGGGTGATCCAGACAATCGCCATGCCCAGCTTCTGCCGCAGGTCTTTCACCAACTCGATGATCTGCGCCTGGATCGTCACGTCCAGCGCGGTCGTCGGCTCATCCGCGATCAGCACATCCGGATCGCAGGCCAGGGCAATCGCGATCATCACCCGCTGCCGCATGCCGCCCGAAAACTGATGCGGATAGCTTTTCAGCCGCTTCTTCGCATCCGGTATCCCCACCAGCGCCAGAAGCTCCACCGCCCGCGCCTCGGCCTGGCGCTTTGTCATCCCCATATGCTTGATCAGGGGTTCCATGATCTGATTGCCCACGGTGAAGACCGGGTTCAGGCTGGTCATCGGGTCTTGAAAGACAAACCCCACCTTCGCCCCGCGCACCTCTTGCAGATCGCGGGGTGACAGCTTCAGCAGGTCACGCCCGCCCAGCAGCACCTCACCCGCCCGCACCTCGGCCGGGGGCGAAGGCAATAGCCCGATCAGCGACATCATGGTCACAGACTTGCCCGATCCGCTTTCCCCCACCACGCCCAGAAGCTCGCCCGGGCGCAGATGGAAGCTGACGGAATTCACCGCATGAATTTCGCCGCCGCGCGTTCTGAAAACGGTCTTGAGACCCCGCACATCGAGGACAGGTTCCGCCCCATCGGGCATATGCAGACCCCCCAAGGTCACGTGATTATTCTTGTTTTTCCGGTACAGCTTTGCGCCCGTTCCCGGTGTGTTGGGGCGAGTGTTAGAGATTTTTCCAAACGCCGCAAGCCGCTTGTTCACCCTGACCTTGCGTCACGCGGCAACGCCTTGACCGCCCGGCAAACAGTCGCCAACCTGCGCGAACCGCACAGGAAAGCATCAGATGCCCGCCGCCACGACCCTCTCGCCCCGGCAAATCCTTGATCAACTGGTAAAATTTCCAACCGTCAGCCGCGACACCAACCTGCCGCTTGTCGATTGGGTGGAAGACTACCTCGCCAGCCACGGCATCACCGCTCATCGCCACTGGAACGAAGATCGGCAGAAAGCCGCGCTCTTCGCCCATGTCGGCCCGTGGGAAGAGGGGGCCGTGGTCCTGTCGGGCCATACCGATGTGGTGCCCGTGGACGGGCAGACCTGGACATCCGATCCCTGGACGGTGACGGAACGCGACGGCCGCCTCTACGGGCGCGGCACCTGTGACATGAAGGGATTCGATGCCCTCGCCCTCTGGGCGCTGGTCGAGGCGCATCAGCGCGGTGTGAAACGCCCGCTGCAAATCGCCCTTAGCTACGACGAGGAAATCGGCTGCACCGGCGCCCCGCCCATGATCGCCGCCATGCAGGGCGTGCTGCCCAAGGGGGCCGCCGCCATCATCGGGGAACCCTCGCTGATGAAGGTCATCAACGGCCACAAGGGCGGAACGGGCTTCCACGTCCACGTAAAGGGGTTCGAGGTGCATTCCTCGCTTTTGCCCTATGGCGTCTCGGCCATCATGGAAGGCGCGCGGCTGATTCAGTGGGCCAATGACCGCAACGCCGCGATCCAGGCCCGGCCCCGCAGCCCGCAGGCGCTGGCCTTTGACCCGCCCTTCACCACGCTGCATGTCGGCATGATTGAGGGCGGCACCGCCCATAACATCACCGCCGCCGATTGCCGCTTCGCCCTGGAAATGCGCGTCGTGCCGGGGGAAGAGGTGGAAACCCACGCTCAGGCCTTTGTCGCCGAGGTGGCGCGGCTTGAGTCCGCGATGAAATCCATCCGCCCCGAGGCCGCGATCCATTTGGACCGGTTCTTCGGCGTCCCCGCCCTGACGCCCGAAGATGGCGGGCAGGCCGAGGCGCTGATCCGCCGCCTGACCGGCGACAACGCGACCGGCGTCGTGTCCTACGGCACGGAAGCCGGGCAGTTCCAGGAGGCAGGCTATTCCGCCGCCATCTGTGGCCCCGGCGACATCGCGCAGGCGCATCAGGCCGATGAATGGCTGGCGGTGTCGGAATTTCAGGCCTGCCACCGCTTCATGCAGCGCCTTGTCGAGGAATTGGCGCGATGATGCGTTTTCCCATTTCCGACACCTCGCCCCTCCGCTTTCCCGGGCCACCCCCTGCCGCCTGCGATGTGGTGGTGCTGGGCGGCGGCGTCATCGGGGTGATGACGGCGTGGTTTTTGGCCGAACGCGGCTTGCGTGTGACGCTCTGCGAAAAGGGCCGCATCGCCGGGGAACAATCCAGCCGCAACTGGGGCTGGATCCGCCAGCAGGGCCGCGACATGGGGGAACTCCCCATCATGATGGAAAGCCTGCGCCTGTGGAAATCCCTGGCGCAGGAGTTCGGGGAACAGCTTGGCTTCCGTCAGGAAGGTGTCCTCTACCTCGCCAAGACAGAAGGAGAGGTGGCGAAGTTCGAGGCTTGGCTGGCAGACGCGCGCCCGCATGGCGTGGACACCCATATGATGACCGGCGCCGCGGTGGCGGAAAAGCTGAAGGGCAGCGTGAAACCTTGGGTCGCGGGCCTTTACACCCCGTCCGATGCGCGGGGCGAGCCGTGGCAATCCGTGCCCCTTCTGGTGGAAGGTGCCATCGCACGCGGTGCGGTGGTGGTGGAAAACTGCGCCGTGCGGCGACTGGATGTTCAGGCGGGCCGCGTGGCGGGGGTTTACACCGAACAGGGCCGCATTGCCTGTGATCAGGTGGTGGTCGCAGGCGGCGCGTGGTCGGCGCTGTTCCTGCGTGCCGAAGGGGTGGCGATCCCGCAGCTTTCGGTCCTCGCTTCCGTCGCCGCGACCGAACCCATGGCCGAGATTTTCCCCGGCAATGCCTGCGACGACGATTTCGCCTTTCGCCGCCGCGCCGATGGCGGCTATTCCATCGCGCCCGGATCGGGGCATGATTTCTGGATCGGTCCCGACGCCTTTCGCAACTTCGGCACCTATCTGCCGGTGCTGAAAATGGATTTCCGCTCCACCGGCTTTCGCCCCATGGCCCCGAAGGGATACCCCGACGCCTGGACCACACCCCGCCGCTGGGGCGGGGATGAGGTGTCACCGTTTGAGGGCATCCGCGTGCTGAACCCCGCGCCCAACATGGACCGGATCGCCCGCGTGCAAACAGCCTTTGCCGAGGCCTTCCCCGCCATGGGCCGCCCCCGCCTGCGCGCGGCCTGGGGCGGCATGATCGACACCATGCCCGATGTCGTGCCCGTGGTGGACCGCGTGGCCACGATCCCCGGCCTGACCATCGCCACAGGGATGAGCGGGCATGGCTTCGGCATCGGCCCCGGCATGGGCCGCGTGGTGGCCGATCTGGTGGCAGGAAACGCGGTGGGCCATGACCTGACCCGTTTCCGCCTGTCGCGCTTTACCGACGGATCGACCCTCGTGCCCGGCCCTTCGCTGTAACCCAATTGAGCGCGCCCCCAAGGGGGCTTGCGCAAGTCTTTTGTCTCGCCTGCGCGCAAACGCGCTTGGCTCGGCTGATGGGGGCGCTGCCCCCAAACCCCCGGGGTATTTGGGCCAAGATGAAGGGGCAGGGGGGTGCTTTACTTCGCGGGAGCGGCAGGCTAGGCCGCGCGCCTTGGTCAGCGGGGGCGGAACGATGGCATATGCAGGGATCGACTTCGGCACCTCGAACTCTACCATCGGGCTGGCCGATGCGCGGGGCGCGCGTCTGATTGCGCTGGAAGAGGATCAGGTCACGATGCCATCGGCCGTGTTCTTCCACGCCGATGGCGTGCCGCCCGTCTTTGGGCGTGCCGCGATCACCGCCTATCTCGAGGGCGAGGAGGGCCGCCTGATACGGGGCTTGAAATCCACGCTGGGATCGGGGTTGATCCATGACCGCACCGTGGTGGGCAACCGCGCCGTCACCTTCCGCGACATCGTTGAGCGGTTCATCGCCCATCTGCGCGCGCGCCTGGACGAAGTGCATCCGGGGCTGACATGCGCCGTCTTTGGCCGCCCGGTGCATTTCGTCGATGACGATGCGGCGGGCGATGCGGCGGCTCAGGCCGTGATGGAAGACATCGCCCGCGCCTGCGGCTTTCGTGACGTGGCGTTTCAGTTCGAACCCGTCGCCGCCGCGCTGGATTATGAACAGCGCCTGACGGCAGAGGAGATCGTGCTGGTCTTCGACATCGGCGGTGGCACCTCGGACCTGTCGGTGCTGCGCCTGTCGCCCGACCGCGCGCGCGCGCCGGATCGGGCAGGCGACATTCTGGCGAATGGCGGGGTGCGGGTTGGCGGCACGGATTTCGACCGTTTGCTGTCGCTGGCCGAGGTGATGCCGCATCTGGGCTATCTCTCCACCACCAAAGGCGGGCAGGTGACGATGCCGCGCCATTACTGGCTGGACCTGGCGACCTGGCACCGGATCAACACGCTCTACACCCAGCGCACGATGGCCGACCTCAAGGCGCTGTGGCACGATGCCGACCACCCCGACCGCATCGCCCGCATGATGCAGGTGGTGGAACACCGCCACGGCCACGCCCTGGCGATGGAGGTGGAGCGGGCCAAGATCGCCCTGTCGGATCTTGAGGCGACGCGCCTTTCCCTGTCCTCCCTGACCGGCGGCCCCAACCCCATCGCCCGCCGCGACCGGTTCGAAGAGGCCGTCGCCGCCCCCGTCGCCCGCATCCGCGCCCTGATCGACACGACCATCGCCGAGGCCGGTCTGACCCCCGACCGCATCGCCACGGTCTTTCTCACCGGCGGGTCGTCGCAATTGCCGCTTCTGCGCGCCACCGTCGCCGCCGCCCTTCCCGCGGCCCGCCTTGCCACGGGCGACATGCTGGGATCGGTCGGCACCGGCCTTGCGCTGGAGGCGCGCCGCCGCTTCGGCTGATCGCGCTTGCACCCGACAGCCCAAGGTCTAGGCTGGCGCGAAAGGAGACCGCCATGCCCGTCAAGAACCGCTTCGCCGAACTGCTGCCCGAGATCACCGCCTGGCGGCGCGATTTCCACGAACATCCCGAACTTCTGTTCGATGTCCACCGCACCGCCGCGAAGGTCGCCCACCTGTTGCGCAGCTTTGGCTGTGATGAGGTGGTGGAAGGCATCGGCCGCACCGGCGTGATCGGCGTGATCCGGGGCCGCACGGATACGTCCGGCCGCGTCGTGGGCCTGCGCGCCGATATGGACGCGCTGCCGATCATCGAGCAGACCGGCGTCCCCTATGCCTCCAAGACCCCCGGCAAGATGCATGCCTGCGGCCATGACGGCCATACCGCCATGCTTCTGGGTGCCGCCAAATACCTGGCCGAGACGCGGAATTTCGACGGCACCACCGTGGTGATCTTTCAACCCGCCGAAGAGGGCGGCGGTGGCGGGCGCGAGATGGTGGCCGACGGCATGATGGATCGGTTTGGCATCCAGGAGGTTTACGGCATGCACAACATGCCGGGCATTCCGGTGGGCCATTTCGCCATCCGCAAGGGCGCGCTGATGGCCGCCGCAGACCAGTTCGAAATCACCGTCACCGGCAAGGGGGGGCACGCGGCGAAACCGCATGATTGCGTGGATACCACCGTGGTCGCAGCCCACATCATCATGGCGCTGCAAACCGTCGCCAGCCGCAATGTGGACCCGCTGAAACAGGTGGTGGTCTCGGTCTGCACGGTGGAAACCGACAGCACAGCCCATAACGTCATCCCGCAGGTGGTGAAGATGAAGGGCACCGTCCGCACCATGGACCACAAGGTTCAGGATTTCGTCGAAACCCGCATCTCGGACATCGCCTCCGGCACCGCCCTGGCACTGGGCGCCACCGCGACCGTGGCCTATTCCCGTGGCTACCCCGTCACCATCAACGCCGAGGCCAATACCGATTACGCGGTCGAGGTGGCCCGCGCCGTGTCCGGCCAGGTCGATCCCGACACCGCGCCCCTGATGGGGGCCGAGGATTTCAGCTTCATGCTGAACGAACGGCCCGGCGCCTATATCTTTGTGGGCAACGGCGACACGGCGATGGTGCATCATCCGGCCTATGACTTTGACGACAACGTCATCCCCTTCGGCGCAAGCTGGTATGCCGGGATGGTCGAGGCGCGGATGCCTGCCGCATGAAGCAGGAATGGCGGCATCAACGAATGCCGCCATTCACCTTCAGTCGTAGCTCAGCTTTGTGGCCTTGCCCCGGAAGATGTAATAGGCCAGCACCGTATATCCCAGGATCACCGGCAGCACGAAAAGCGTGCCGACAAGGATGATCGACAGTGCCTCGGTCGAGGAGGCCGCCTCCCAGATCGTCAGCTTTTCCGGCACGATATAGGGATAGAAGCTGTAGGCCATCCCGCCAAAGCCCAGCACCATCAGCGCCGTCGCCCCGACAAAGGGGAACCAGGCGAAGCGATCCCCCGGTGCAGGCAGCCGCCGCAGTGCCCACCAGAGCGACAATACCAGCGCCGCCGAAAGCAGGGGCAGGGGTGCCAGCAGCACGACCTCGGGGAAGCTGAACCACTTCCCGAAGATGCGCGCCGATACCAGTGGTGTCGCCGCCGACACCGCCCCCATGCCCAGAACCACGCCCCAGATGCCGCCCTTCGCCCAGTCCACCGCCTTGCGCTGCAATGCGCCATCGGTCTTGAGGATCACCCAGGCCGCCCCGATGAAGGAATAGGCCACCGCCAGCGCCCCCGCCGTCAACAGCGCGAAGGCTACGGTCGGCCATGTCCATTGCAGGCCCATGATATACATGCCCAGCATGAACCCCTGCGACAGCGCGGTCATCGCCGACCCCGCCCAGAAGGCCGCATCCCAGGGCCGCTTGTGCCCAAGCGGCGCCTTGGCGCGGAACTCGAAGGCCACCCCGCGCAGGATCAGCCCGATCAGCATGACCGCCACCGGCAGATACAGCGCCGTCAGGATGTCGCCATGCGCCACCGGGAAAGCCACCAGCAGGATGCCGATGGCCAGCACCAGCCAGGTCTCGTTCGCGTCCCAGAACGGCCCGATGGAGGCGATCATGCGATCCCGCTCGGCTTCTTCCGCGAAGGGGAACAGAAGCCCGACGCCCAGATCAAATCCGTCCAGGACGACGTAAAGCAGGATCGACACGCCCATCAGCGCGGCAAAGATGAAGGGCAAGGCCACAGGATCGAACATGGCCCGTCACTCCGCCGGTTGCATGCCAGGGCTGGCGACGGGCTCGGCCAGAACCCCGCCCCGCCGCGCCAGATGAAAGATCACGCCGACATAGGCCGCCAGCAGCGCCGCATAGACCGCAAGATAGGCCAGCAGCGTTGACAGGACCATGCCCGCCGCGATGTCACCCACCGCCTGCTCCACCGTCAGAACGCCCTGCACCAGCCAGGGCTGCCGCCCGATCTCGGTCGTGTACCAACCGGCAAGCGTGGCGATCCATCCGGCAAAGGTCATCCCCGTCAGCCCCCAGAGATAGGGCCGGGGCAGGGCATCCGCGCCGCGCCGCCACATCAGGAAGGCCCCCGCCCAGCTTGCCACCAGCATCAACACGCCCACCCCCACCATGATGCGGAAGGACCAGAAGACTGGCGCTACGGGCGGATGCATCACCGTGCCATCCTCGGCCACGAAATCGTTCAACCCGGGCACCACGCCGCTCGGCGAATGCTTCAGGATGACCGAGGCCAGCGAGGGAATGCCGATCTCGAACCGGTTCTCGCGCGCCGCCTCATCCGGCAGCGCGAACAAGAGCAGCGGCACATGGCCCTGCGTCTCCCAGTTGCCTTCCATCGCCGCCACCTTCTGCGGCTGATGCTCCAGCGTGTTCAATCCGTGCATGTCGCCCGCAACGATCTGCACCGGGATCAGCACCGCCGCCAGCAGCAACCCGAAACGCAGCCCCGTTGTCGTGGCAGGCGCGCGGTCCCCCCGCAGCCGGCGATAGGCCGAAAGGCCCGCGATCAGGAAGGCCACGGTCAGCCCGCTCGCCAGCAGCATATGCGCCAGGCGATAAGGCATCGACGGGTTGAAGATGATCGCCCACCAATCGGTCGCCACCACCACGCCATCCACCACCTCATGGCCCGCGGGCGTGTGCATCCAGCTGTTCAGAACCAGGATCCAGAAGGCGCTCATCGTCGTGCCGAAGGCGACAAGAAAGGTTGCCAGCGTGTGCAACCACCCCGGAACCCGGCTTGCCCCGAACAGCATGATGCCCAGAAACACGGCCTCAAGGAAAAAGGCCGTCAGCACCTCATAGGCCAGAAGCGGCCCGGCAATATTGCCCACGGTTTCCATGAACCCGGGCCAGTTGGTGCCGAACTGGAAGGACATGGTGATCCCCGACACCACCCCCATCGCAAAGGACAGCGCAAAGACCTTCACCCAGAACATGTAAAGGTCCATCCACTTCCGCTCGCCCGTGCGCGCGAAGCGCATCTTGAAGAACAGAAGCACCCAGCCCAACGCAATGGTGATCGTCGGAAACAGGATGTGGAACGAGATATTGGCCCCGAACTGGATGCGGGAAAGCAAAAGGGTATCCATGACTCACCTATTCTGTTGACCCTCATCTAGGGCGGGCGATCACGGATTCGAGGGGTCTGCGACGGGCTGACCCATGCGACAGCCTGTCCGGCGGCAGCTTGGTTAACAAAGCCGGGTGCCACCGTGCGTATGCACGCCCGTCTGCACTGCGCTGCTGCATTCGTTCCTGCACCCCGGATATGGCCGGATCCAGAAGGTAAATGCAGCGTTCCCAAGGGCTTGCCCCCCCGCGCCGAAGCCCGCCGCTCAGCCCCCCGTATGGCTCATGTGCCGCGACATCGTCCCCCGCACCCCGGCGCGGGAATAGTCGAAATCATGGCCCTTCGGCTTTCGCGCAATCGCCGCCCGGATGGCCGCGTCCACCACCGCGTCATCGGCACTCGCCCGCAGGGGCGCACGCAGATCGGCCATGTCCTCCTGGCCCAGGCACATGTACAACTCGCCGGTGCAAGTCAGCCGCACCCGGTTGCAGCTTTCGCAGAAATTGTGGGTCAAGGGCGTGATGAACCCCACCTTTTGTCCCGTCTCGCCCAGCCGGACATAGCGCGCAGGCCCCCCCGTCCGCTCGGCCAGATCATGCAGGGTGAACCGCTCCGCCAGCCGCGCCCGCAGGTCCTTCAGCGACCAATACTGATCCAGCCGGTCCTCATTGCCCAGATCGCCCATCGGCATGACCTCGATGAAGGTCAGGTCGTGCCCTTCCGCCGCGCACCAGTCAACCATCTGAAAAAGCTCGTCCTCGTTGAAGCCCTTCAGCGCCACCGCGTTGATCTTCACCCGCAGCCCGGCTTCTTTCGCGGCCGCGATCCCGTCCATCACCTGCGCCAGTCGCCCCCAGCGCGTGATCTGCGCGAATTTCGCATCATCCAGCGTATCGAGCGACACATTGATCCGCCGCACCCCGCAGTCGGCCAGTTCGGCAGCGTGCTTGCGCAATTGCGACCCGTTGGTCGTCAGCGTCAGTTCACGCAAGGCCCCGCTCTCCAGATGTCGCGACATGGCCCGGAAAAACGTCATGATCCCCTTGCGCACCAGAGGCTCGCCCCCGGTGATCCGCAACTTCTCCACCCCCAGCCGCACAAAGGCCGAGCACAACCGGTCCAGCTCCTCCAGCGACAGAAGGTCCGCCTTGGGCAGGAAGGTCATGTTCTCCGACATGCAATAGACGCAGCGGAAATCGCAGCGGTCCGTCACCGAGACCCGCAGATAGGAAATCGGTCGGGCGAAAGGGTCGATCAAAGGGGCAGGGCGCGCATCCATGACACAGTGTTAAGAACTCTGCGTCACCCTCGCAAGGCAGGAAGCACCCGCTTTGTGCAATCGCTTATCACGCTTTCGTCGCATATCGCGCAAACCCGCTCCGCAATCCCCGCGCGCGTCCCCACAAACCGCGCCCCATCTTTACCTTGCGTTAAGGTTAACGCGCCGCCCGTGCCCCTTCACCTTGGCTAAAATACTCAAGAAAGGCCAACCACCCCACACCACGCCTAAAGGTATCGCCCCGCCTCTTTCCGCGCAAAGGCCTTCAACCCGGCGCCGGGCCCGTCCAGAAACGCCCGCGCCCGCGCGTCATCATGCTTGGACAGGTCGCGCACCCACCAGGCCACCGCCTTCTGGATGAACCAGTCCCGATCCGCCACATAATCCGCCGCCCATCCCAGCGCCCGCTCGCGGATGGCAAGGTCTTGTTCTTTCGGAAAATTCATCTTGGCAAAGGGCAGGGTGACGACCAGTGCCGCACGCCTTGTCCACATGTTCGGGCTTCCGGTCCAGCCCGCCACCACCTCGATCCGCGCAGGGTCCGCCACCAGCCGTTTCTGCGCGGCGCTGGTCGCGTGATCCGCCACCGCCCACCCTTCGAACCCCGGCACCCAGGCAGCGATCAGATCCCACACCGCCTCATCCGGCCGGATGCGCGCCTGCGTCAACAGCTTCGCCGCCGCGACCATCGCCTCATGGATCCCGCTCTCCCACAGCCCTGCCGCCAGCGCGACGCGGCCATCAACATCCAGTTCCGCCCGCCATTCCGCGACCAACTCCTCGATCTGCGGAACCGTAACCCCAAGATATCGCCGGGAAACCTTATGATAGGCTGCCATCTCGGCGGCCTTGGCAGGGTCGCCCAAAGCCTCCAGCCGCGCCAGCGCCGCGGCGATCATTCCACCGACCTTTTCATTCGACGGTCACCGATTTCGCCAGATTGCGCGGCTGGTCCACATCCGTGCCCTTCGCAATCGCCGTGTGATAGGCCAGCAACTGCGCCGGAACCGCATAAAGGATCGGCGCAAAGACGGGCGGCACCTCGGGCAAAGTCAGCGTCCGCCAGGTGCCCACTCCCGCCTCGGCCACCCCCGCCGCGTCGGAAATCAGCAGCACCTTGCCATGCCGCGCCATCACCTCCTGCATGTTCGACACGGTCTTGTCGAACAGCCCGTCCCGCGGCGCCAGCACGATCACCGGCACGCGCGCATCAATCAGCGCGATGGGCCCGTGCTTCAACTCGCCCGACGCATAACCTTCGGCATGGATGTAGCTGATTTCCTTAAGTTTCAGCGCCCCTTCCAGCGCGAGGGGATACATCGCCCCACGCCCCAGGAACAGCACATCCTGAGCCTCGGCCAGTTCTTCGGCAATCGCCGCGATCGGGGCCGACAGGGCCAGCGCATGGTTCATCAGCCCCGGCAGATTGCGCAGGGCGGTCAGCAATTCCCCCGCCGCCGCCGCATCCAGCCGCCCCCGGTCCAGCCCCGCCTTGATCGCCAACAGCGCCAGCACGGTGAGCTGGCAGGTGAAGGCCTTGGTTGACGCGACCCCCACCTCCACCCCCGCCAGAATGGGCAGGGACAGGTCGCTTTCCCGCGCGATGGAAGATGTCGGCACATTCACCACCGACACGACCTTCGCCACCTTCTCCCTGGCATAGCGCAGCGCAGCAAGGGTATCCGCCGTCTCGCCCGACTGGCTGACAAAGATCGCCCAAGCCTTCTCCGACAGGGGCGGCTCGCGATAGCGGAACTCTGACGCGATGTCGATTTCGGCGGGTAGGCCCGCGATCTGTTCAAACCAGTATTTCGCCACATGGCAGGCAAAGGACGCCGTGCCGCAGGCCACCATCGTGATCCGGTCCACCTCAGAAAAGTCAACGCTTTCCGGCAGATGCAGGGCGGGGTTCACCCCGCCTCCGGTGTAATGCTTCAGCGCATCCGCAATCACCACGGGCTGTTCGGCAATTTCCTTGGCCATGAAATGCTTGTAGCCCGCCTTCTCCACCCGGGCCTGATCAATCTGGATGCGCGTCTCGGCGCGGTTGGCGCGGCGGTCGGCGGCGTCAAAGATTTCCGCGCCTGCGCGGGTGATCACCGCCCAGTCGCCCTCTTCCAGATAGGTGATCCGGTCGGTCATGGGGGCCAGCGCGATGGCATCCGATCCCACGAACATCTCGCCCTTGCCATGCCCGATGGCCAAGGGGCTGCCCTTGCGGGCGGCGATCATCAGATCATCTTCGCCGTCGAACAGGAAGCACAGGGCAAAGGCCCCGTGCAGCCGCTTCAACGTCTCGCGCGCGGCCTCCACCGGCGTCATCCCGCGCGCCATATGCATCTGTGCCAGCAGCGCCACGGTCTCGGTATCGGTCTGGCTTTCCTGCGTGAACCCTGCCGCCGCCAGTTCCTCGCGCAGTTCGCGGAAATTCTCGATGATCCCGTTATGCACCACCGCCACCGGCCCCGCACGGTGTGGATGGGCATTGATAACCGTTGCGGCCCCATGTGTGGCCCAGCGGGTATGCCCAATGCCCGCCTTCCCGGCGAGCGGTTCATGCACCAGAAGATCAGACAGGTTCACCAGCTTTCCCACCGCGCGGCGGCGGTCCAGCCGTCCGCCATTCACCGTGGCGATCCCCGCGCTGTCATAGCCGCGATATTCCAGCCGTTTCAGCGCCTCAACCAGCAGCGGCGCCGCCTCGTGGTTGCCCAAGACCCCTACAATTCCGCACATTATTCCTGCCCCTTGGCCTTGTTTGCCTTGATGGATTTTAACTTTTCGAACAATTTGGTTGCCAGACCCGGTTTGTTGACCTGCATCGCGCGCCCGATCGCCACGGCCTCAGCCGGCACGTCCTGCGTGATGACCGATCCCGATCCCGTCAGCGCGCCGTCGCCCACCGTGACGGGGGCCACCAGCATTGTATCCGATCCGATGAAGGCGCGCTTTCCGATCACCGTGCGGTGCTTCATCACCCCGTCGTAATTGCAGGTAACGGTTCCCGCGCCGATATTTGTATGCTCGCCCACCTGCGCGTCGCCCAGATAGGTCAGGTGGCCGACCTTCACCCCTTCATCGAGGATGGCATTCTTGATCTCGACAAAATTGCCGACATGCACATCCTCGGCCAGTTCCGCGCCGGGGCGCAGGCGGGCAAAGGGGCCAACCTGCGCGCCACGGCTGATATGGCAACCCTCCAGATGGCAGAAGCCCTTGACCTCTGCCCCGCTTTCCATGGTCACGCCGGGGCCGAAGATCACGTTCGGCCCGATCACCGCATCGCGCCCAACCACCGTATCCAGCGCGAAGAACACAGTTTCCGGCGCGGTCAGCGTCACGCCATTCTCCAACGCCTCGGCCCGCGCCCGCGCTTGAAACGCGGCCTCCGCCCCGGCCAGTTCGGCACGGGTGTTCACACCCAGCGTTTCCGCCTCGTCACACAGGATCACGCCCGCCGACAGCCCCTCGGCCCGTGCCAGCGCCACCACGTCGGGCAGGTAGTATTCGCCTGACGCATTGTCATTTCCAACGGCGGCGCAAAGCCGCATCAGCGTGGCCGCGTCGGCGCAAAGAACACCGGAATTACAAAGGGTTATGGCGCGTTCTGCCGCCGTGGCATCCTTCCATTCGACGATCCGCTCCAGCGCCTCGCCCTGCGCGATCAGCCGGCCATAGCGGCCCGGATTGGCAGCATGGAACCCCAGCACCACCACCGCATGACGCCGCCGCGCCTCCAGCATCGCGGCCAAGGTCTCGGCCCGGATGAAGGGCGTATCGCCATAAAGCACCAGCGCATCCCCGGCCACGCCCTGCAGCAAGGGCGCGGCCTGCAGCACGGCATGGGCGGTGCCCTTCTGTTCCTCCTGCAACACGGTCTGCGCGGCTTCGTCAAAGGCGCGGGCGGCCTTGGCCACCGCTTCGGCCCCATGGCCGGTGACGATGACCGTCACCTCCGGCTCCAGCGCGCGCCCCGCCTGCATCGCATGGTGCAGAAGCGGCGCCGCCCCCACCTTGTGCAGCACCTTGGGCAGATCGGAATTCATCCGCGTGCCCTGGCCCGCGGCCAGAATGATGAGCGAGACCGACATACTGCCCCTTTCCTTTGTGTTGCGCCCGTTTTACCCCCATTAAGGCGGGCCGCAAGCCTTGGCCGCTTCACATGAGATTTCGGGGTATTGCAGGCGATGCGCACGGTGGTTTTCGATCTGGATGGCACACTTGCCGATACCTCTGCCGATCTTCTGGCCGCCGCGAATGCCTGTTTTCGCAGCATGGGTCATGGCGACATGCTGACCCCCGCCGATGCGCTGATCGCCTTTCACGGCGGACGCGCGATGCTGCGCCTGGGCTTTTCGAGGTTGGGCGCATGGTCCGAGGCCGATGTCGATGCCCAATACCCCCGTCTGCTGGCTGCCTATGCAGACGGGATCGACACCCATACCCGTCTCTATCCCGGTGCTGTGCAGGCGGTCGAAGCTCTCCGCGCCGCCGGTTTCGCCACGACGATCTGCACCAACAAGCCCGAAGGTCTGGCCGAAACCCTGATGTCGCGCCTCGGCGTGCGGGCGCTGTTTGATGCGCTGGTGGGCGCGGATACCCTTCCCACGCGCAAACCCGATGTCGCGCCCTACGCCGCCGCCGTCGAACGCGCCGGGGGGCAGGTGGCGCGGTCGATGCTGGTGGGCGATACCGATACCGACCGCAAGACCGCCCGCGCGGCGGGCGTGCCGGTCGCGCTGGTCACTTTCGGCCCCGAGGGGCGCGACATCGCGCGCCTTGAACCCGATGCCCTGCTGGACCATTTCGACCATCTGCCGGAACTTGCGGAAAGGCTGGTGCGCTGATGGAACGCTTCGAGGGCAGCTTCACCCAGCAGGAACCCATCCCGGAAGAGGGGATCGAGGCCGCGCTCGCCGTGCTGCGGCATGGCCGTCTGCACCGCTACAACACCGCGCCGGGCGAGGTGGCGGAAACCGCGCTTCTGGAAGAGGAATTCGCCACCCTGACCGGGGCGCGCTATTGCCTTGCCGTGGCCTCGGGCGGCTATGCCATGGCCTGCGCGCTGCGCGCAGTGGGGGTGGGGCAGGGCGATCCGGTGCTGTCCAACGCCTTCACCCTTGCCCCTGTTCCCGGAGCCATCTCTTCCGTTGGCGGGCGCCCGGTCTTTGTCGAGGTGACGGACGACCTCACCATCGACCTTGGCCATCTTGAGGCGCAGACGCAGGCCAGCGGCGCGCGGGTTCTGCTTCTGTCGCACATGCGCGGGCATGTCTGCGACATGGAGGCGCTGGTGGCGCTCTGCGACCGGCTGGGCGTGACGGTGATCGAGGATTGCGCCCATACGATGGGGGCCACATGGCGCGGCGTGCCGTCCGGGCGGCACGGGCTTGTGGGGTGCTATTCTATGCAGACCTACAAGCATGTGAATTCCGGCGAAGGCGGCTTCATCATCACCGACGACGCGCAGGTGGCGGCGCGGGCGGTGCTGCTGTCGGGGTCCTACATGCTTTACGCGCGCCATCGCGCGGCCCCACCGCCCGAGGCGTTCGAAGGCATCCGGCTGGACACACCCAATATCTCGGGTCGGATGGACAATCTGCGCGCGGCCATCCTGCGCCCGCAACTGCGCCTCTTGGCCGACCGGGTGGCGCGTTGGGGGGCGCTGTATCGCGCCCTCGAGACCGGTCTGACCGACACCCCCGCCCTGCGCCTGATCCCGCGGCCCGATCAAGAAGTCTATGTCGGCTCCTCGTTTCAGTTCCTGCTGCCCGACTGGCCCGCAGGGCGCATCCGCGCCCTGATCGCCCGTTGTGCTGCGCGGGGGGTTGAACTGAAATGGTTCGGCGCGCCGGACCCCGTGGCATTTACAAGCCGCTATGACCATTGGCGCTATGCGCAGCCCGAACCCCTGCCGCAGACCGACCGCGTACTGTCGGGGCTGATCGACATGCGCGTTCCCCTGACCTTTTCCGTGGCAGACTGCGCGCTGATCGCGCGCATCATCCGGGCCGAAGTGCTGGCCGTGCTGCAAGGCGGCGACGAGGTGGCGGCAGTGGTGCCTCTGGCAGATTGAGGGACGAAGAATATTCACCGAAAATTCTTCGCTCTGATCCTTCTGCGAAGGATCTCGATTTTTCTGAGAAAAGTCGTGGATACAGAATTTTCGTCGAAAATTCTGCGGCCTACTGTCCCGGCGTGGATTGCCAGAGCGGCACGGTCGAAATCGACATCTTGGCCGATCCTTCGGTCACCTCGCGGGCATGGGCAACATAGACCAGCGTGTTGTTCGCCTCGTCATAGATCCGGGTCACGGACAGGGTCTTGAGCAAGAGCGACTGGCGTTCCGAAAAGATCTGCTCGCCTTTCGGTCCGCGGGCAATGTTTCCCAGCGTGATCGGTCCGGTCTGGCGGCAGGCGATGGAGGAATTGGAAGGATCCTCGAACCAGTTGCCCTGCATCAGACGATCCAGCGTGGAGCGATCGAAATAGGCAAGATGGCAGGTGACACCCGGAACATCGGGATCGGCCAGCGCCTCGATCAGGATGTCATTGCCGATCCAGTCCACACCGACCTTGCCGACTTCTTCCGCGAGGGAGGGTGCGGACAGGACGGCGAGAAGGGCAAGCGCATGGGGCAGCCATCGGACGCGGGGGCGGGGTAGTCGGGACATGGGGGCGGTCTCCTTCGGGTTCGGGCCGCAGTGAAGCCGATACCCGTGTCGCGTGCCAGCCTGTCGATCAGATTCGGCCAAGCCTTGCCAATCCGATCCGAACCAACGTCCCGCCTCCGGCGAGAAATCCGCTGCGTCGCAGCGAGAAAGCCGGTGTGCCATTGCATACAGGCTGCCTTGCTCGCCGCATCGCCTTGTCGCAGGCCCCTCTTTTGCCCCCGCCATTGGTTGACCAAGGCCGGGGGCCGGGGTAAACGATCCGCAGAGAACAAGCGGCCCGTGAGTGGCCCGCAGCTCGCATGTCGCCAGCCGAAGGAGCGCCTCGTGGACCCACTTCTCCGAGAGTATCTTCCCATACTCATTCTTCTGGCCGTGGCGGTGGGACTGGGGCTTGTCCTGCTGCTGGCTGCCGCGGTGCTGGCGGTGCGCAATCCCGACCCGGAAAAGGTGTCCGCCTATGAATGCGGCTTCAACGCCTTTGACGATGCCCGGATGAAGTTCGACGTGCGCTTCTACCTGGTGTCGATCCTGTTCATCATCTTCGATTTGGAGGTGGCCTTCCTGTTTCCCTGGGCCGTGGCTTTCGGTGACATGAGCATGACGGGCTTCTGGTCGATGATGGTTTTCCTCGCGATCCTGACGGTGGGTTTCGCCTATGAATGGAAGAAGGGGGCCCTGGAATGGGAGTGAGCACATCCGTGAACCAGGCCGGGGGCGATCACGAGGTAGCCGTTCAGGCGCTGAACCGCGAGTTGCAGGACAAGGGGTTTCTGCTCACCTCCACCGAGGACATCATCAACTGGGCGCGCATCGGCAGCTTGCACTGGATGACCTTCGGTCTGGCCTGCTGTGCGGTGGAGATGATGCATACGTCCATGCCGCGCTATGATCTGGAACGCTTCGGCACGGCGCCGCGGGCCTCGCCCCGGCAATCGGACCTGATGATCGTGGCGGGCACGCTGACCAACAAGATGGCCCCGGCCCTGCGCAAGGTCTATGACCAGATGCCCGAGCCCCGCTATGTGATCAGCATGGGCTCCTGCGCCAATGGCGGTGGGTATTATCACTATTCCTATTCCGTGGTGCGCGGCTGCGACCGGATCGTTCCGGTCGATATCTATGTGCCCGGCTGCCCGCCCACGGCCGAGGCGTTGCTCTATGGCATCCTGCAGTTGCAGCGGAAGATCCGCCGCACCGGCACAATCACGCGCTGAGGGAGCAGGACATGTCTGACGCCTTGCAAGAACTGAGCGCCCATATCTCGCTGAAGCAGTCGGATGCAGTGCTTTCCGCCACGATCGCCCATGGCGAGTTGACGCTGGAGGCGGCACCCGAACGGCTTGAGGCGCTGGTTGAATTCCTGCGCACGGACAGCGCCTGCCGCTTCTCCAGCCTGGTGGATATCACCGCCGTCGATCACCCGGATCGGCCTGAGCGGTTCGATGTGGTCTATCACTTCCTGTCGATGTACCAGAACCATCGCATCCGCGTGAAGATCGCGGTCGGCGAAGAGGAAATGGTCCCTTCGATCACCGCCATCCATCCGTCGGCCAACTGGTTCGAGCGCGAGGTGTTCGACATGTTCGGCATCCTGTTTTCCGGCCATCCCGACCTGCGCCGCATCCTGACGGATTACGGCTTTCGCGGCTTTCCCCTGCGGAAGGACTTTCCGACCACAGGCTATACCGAGGTGCGTTATGACGAGGCGCAGAAGCGCGTCGTCTATGAGCCCGTCAAGCTGGTCCAGGAATACCGTCAGTTCGACTTCATGAGCCCCTGGGAAGGGGCCGAATACATCCTTCCCGGCGACGAGAAGAAGGTCTGATCCGTGGCGCAGGAGGCGACAGTCCTGATCGGCGTGGGGGCGGCCAAGGCAGGCACCTCCTGGCTGCACCGCTATCTGGCGGGGCATCCCGAATGCCATATGCGCGCGATCAAGGAGCTGCATTTCTTCGATCATGTCGAGGCGGGCACGTTGCCGCGCCACCAGCGGCATGAAGCGGCGCGTTTGCTGAAGGCACGGGCGCGCCAGGCCGAGGGCGATGCCAGCGCGACGACGGCGGGTCTGATCCGCGACCTGACCGACTGGGTTGCCGTTCTGCGGCAGGGGCCTGGGGCGGTTGCGGCCTATCTCGGTTATCTTGCGGCCGGGCGCGGGCAGCGTCGCCTCGTGGGCGACATAACGCCATCCTATGCCTTGCTGCCGGTTGCGCGCCTGCGCGCCATGGCCGGGATGACGACGGATGTGCGTTTTGTCTATCTGCTGCGCGATCCGGTGGCGCGTCTGTGGTCGCAGGCGCGTATGAACGCGCGGCATGATGCAGCCGACATGCATGGCGAGGCGACGGCCCGCCATGCCATGTCGGCGCTGATCGACGGTATCGAACAGGGCAACCCCGACCGTGCGGACTATCGCGGCACCATCGCGCGCCTGCGCGCGGCAATCGCGCCGGAACGGCTGTTGATCCTGTTGCAGGAACAGATGATGTCGCGTCCCGGTCTTGCGCGGCTGTGCCGTTTTCTGGGCATCGCCGAGCATCCTGCCGATTTCGACCGGCGCGAGAATGCGGGGCCAGACCTGCCGCTGCCCGACGACCTACTTCACCGCGCGCGTCGCGCGCTGCGCCCGCAATACGATTTTGCAGCCAGTCTGTTCCCGGACCTTCCGGCGAACTGGCGCCAGAACATGACAGGGGTTCACGGATGATGGACGGCTCCTTTGACGACGCGCTGACCGGCGAGCAGAAGATCCGCAATTTCAACATCAACTTCGGCCCGCAGCACCCTGCGGCCCACGGCGTGCTGCGTCTTGTGCTGGAACTGGATGGCGAGATCGTGGAACGCTGCGATCCGCATATCGGCCTGCTGCATCGCGGCACCGAAAAGCTGATGGAAAGCCGGACCTATCTCCAGAACCTGCCCTATTTCGACCGGCTGGATTACGTCGCCCCGATGAACCAGGAACATGCCTGGTGTCTGGCGATCGAGCGGCTGACCGGCACCGTCGTGCCGCGCCGCGCGAGCCTGATCCGGGTGCTGTTCTCAGAGATTGGCCGCGTGCTGAACCACCTTCTGAACGTCACCACGCAGGCCATGGACGTGGGCGCGCTGACCCCGCCGCTCTGGGGGTTCGAGGAACGCGAACAGCTTATGGTGTTCTACGAACGCGCCTGCGGGGCGCGCCTGCACGCGGCCTATTTCCGCCCCGGTGGCGTGCATCAGGATCTGACGCCGCAACTGATCGACGATATCGACGCCTGGGCCGAGAAATTCCCCAAGGTGCTGGACGATATCGACACGCTGCTCACGGAAAACCGCATCTTCAAACAGCGCAATGCCGATATCGGCATCGTCACCGAAGAGGATATCCAGAACTGGGGCTATTCCGGCGTCATGGTGCGGGGGTCGGGCCTCGCCTGGGATTTGCGGCGCGCACAGCCCTACGAATGCTATGACGAATTCTACTTCAAGATCCCCGTCGGCAAGAACGGCGATTGCTATGACCGCTACCTCTGCCGCATGGCGGAGATGCGCGAGTCGACCTCCATCATCCGGCAGGCGATTGCGAAACTGCGGGTGGAAAAGGGCGACATTCTGGCCCGCGGCAAGATCACGCCGCCCAAACGGGCCGAGATGAAAACCTCGATGGAGGCGCTGATCCATCACTTCAAGCTTTACACCGAAGGCTTCCACGTTCCGGCAGGCGAGGTTTATGCCGCGGTGGAGGCACCCAAGGGTGAATTCGGCGTCTATCTGGTGGCCGATGGCACCAACAAACCCTACCGCGCCAAGATCCGCGCGCCGGGTTATCTGCACCTGCAATCCATGGATTACATCTGCAAGGGCCACCAGCTTGCCGATGTCTCCGCCATCATCGGCACGATGGATGTCGTGTTCGGGGAGATCGACCGCTAATGCTCCGCCGCCTGCACCCTGTTCAGCCTGACAGCTTCGCCTTCACCCCCGCCAATCTGGAATGGGCGAAGGGTCAGATTTCCAAATACCCCGAAGGCCGTCAGGCATCGGCCATCATCCCGCTTTTGTGGCGCGCGCAGGAACAGGAAGGCTGGCTCACGCGCAAGGCGATTGAAACCGTCGCCGACATGCTGGGCATGGCCTATATCCGCGCGCTGGAGGTGGCGACCTTCTACTTCATGTTCCAGCTGCAACCCGTGGGCAGCGTTGCCCATGTGCAGATCTGCGGCACGACCTCCTGCATGATCTGCGGCGCGGAAGACCTGATCGCCGTCTGCAAGGAGTTGATCGCCCCCGCGCCGCATACCCTGTCGAAGGACGGCAAATTCTCTTGGGAAGAGGTGGAATGCATGGGCGCCTGCGCCAATGCGCCCATGGCCCAGATCGGCAAGGACTATTACGAAGACCTGACCCCTGCCAAGCTGCGCGACCTGATCGCCCGGTTTTCCAAGGGCGAGGTGCCGGTCCCCGGCCCGCAGAACGGCCGCTATGCAGCGGAACCGCTGTCGGGCCTGACCACGCTGAAGGACTTCGAATCCGGTCGCCAGCAATACAATGCCTCCGCCCAACTGGCGGTGGATATCGGCGATACGGTCAAGCGGATCGACGGCACCGAAGTGCCGATACTGACCCCTTGGCTGGGCAAGCCCGCAAAGGCGGCGGCCAAGCCCGCCCCGCGCGCCAAGGCCGCGCCGGCAGAGACTGCAGCCCCCGCCGCCAAGGCGACCGCCCCCCGCAAGACGACGACGAAAGCCAAGGCAGAGGCCCCCGCCGATGCCGCAGCCAAACCTGCCCGCGCCCCGCGCGCAAAGAAGACCGACAAGGAATGACGGAACACTGAGGGAATGGGGCCTTCTTGAAGCCCCGGGAACAGGGATACGCGCATGAAACACGTCGAAAATCTGAATGCCCCATCGCTGAGCGGCTGGATCATCGCCGTCGCGGCCGGGATTGTGGCCTTTGTCGTGGCAAAGGTTGTCGGTGGGTTTGACTATACAACGTCGGGGTTCCTTGCGATCCTCGTGACGGCGGTGGCGGGTCTCGTTCTGGGGATGCCCTGGGGAGCGGCGGATCGTATCCCGAAACCGGAAACCGCGCCCGAAACGGCGACCGAGACTGCGCATGATGTGCCGGTAGCGGCTCCCGTTGCGCCCGTCGTTGCACCGACTGTCGCCGCACCCGTCGCACCCATGGCCGAAGCCGCGCCGCTGATGGCCGCACCGGTCCTTTCCTCTGCCCCGGTGGCCGAGGCGTCCGCTGCGTCGGCTCCTGCGGCACCGCTGGCCGCCATGGCCCCGGTTGCCGCGCCCGAGCCCGCTGCGCCTGCGCCGAAGGCCGCATCAAAGGCCACCACGGCGCCGAAGGCGGCCCCCAAACCGAAGGCCGAGACGAAACCGAAGGCCGCCCCAAAGGCCAAGGCCGAACCCGTGCCCGCTCCGGCCCCCGAAGGCGGGGTCAAGCCCAAGGCGCTGAAAGCCGCGCGCAAGGGCGTGGCCGATGATCTGAAGGTGATCGAAGGCATCGGGCCGGTGCTGGAAAGGCTGCTGAATGAAAACGGCATCTTCCATATCGACCAGATCGCCGCATGGGGCGCGGCCGAGGTTGAATGGATGGATGGCAACCTGAAAGGCTTAAAGGGCCGCGTGACCCGCGACAAATGGGTCGCACAGGCGAAATTGATCGGCGAGGTCGGATTGGAGGAATTCCTGATCCGCGCCAAGACGAACGATTACTGAGGCAGGGATGCGCGAACCGACCCCGCAGGAACGTGAAACCGCAAGGCAGACAAGGCAGGTGGCCTTTGTCCTTGCGGCGACGATGATCCTGTGGATGGGGGCAAGCTATCTGGGCGGAAGGCTGGGCTGGGAAACCCGCTTTGCCTTTCTCTTCGACCTCGCCGCAATGGCCGCGTTCCTGTGGGCGCTGGTGGTGACATATCGTATCTGGCGGAAACGTCAGGGCAACTAAGGGGCAAGACATGCTCAAGGATCAGGACCGCATCTTCACCAACCTCTACGGGATGCATGACCGCAGCCTTGCGGGGGCGAAGAAGCGTGGCCATTGGGATGGCACGGCCGATATCCTGAAGCGGGGTCGTGACACGATCATCGAACAGGTCAAGGCATCGGGCCTGCGGGGCCGGGGCGGGGCGGGTTTTCCCACCGGCCTGAAATGGTCTTTCATGCCCAAGCAAAGCGATGGGCGGCCAAGCTATCTGGTCATCAATGCCGATGAATCCGAACCCGGCACCTGCAAGGACCGGGAGATCATGCGCCATGATCCCCACACCCTGATTGAAGGCGCGCTGATCGCCTCCTTCGCGATGGGGGCCAATGCCTGCTACATCTACATCCGTGGCGAATACATCCGCGAGCGCGAGGCGCTGCAGGCCGCCATCGACGAATGCTACGACGCGGGATTGCTGGGCAAGAATGCCTGCAAATCCGGCTATGATTTCGACCTCTATCTGCACCACGGGGCAGGGGCCTATATCTGCGGCGAGGAAACCGCCCTCTTGGAAAGCCTTGAAGGCAAGAAGGGCATGCCCCGGATGAAGCCGCCGTTTCCGGCGGGCGCTGGCCTTTACGGCTGCCCGACCACGGTGAACAACGTCGAATCCATCGCCGTTGTCCCCACCATCCTGCGCCGGGGACCGGAATGGTTCGCAGGCTTTGGCCGCCCCAACAATGCGGGGACCAAGCTGTTCGGCATTTCGGGCCATGTGAACAACCCCTGCGTGGTGGAAGAGGCAATGTCGATCCCGCTGAAGGAATTGCTCGACCGTCACTGCGGCGGCGTCCGCGGCGGGTGGAAGAACCTCAAGGCCGTCATCCCCGGCGGGTCGTCGGTGCCTTTGCTGACGCAGGCGCAATGCGACGATGCGATCATGGATTTCGACTGGCTGCGCGAACAACGCTCGGGTCTCGGCACGGCGGCGGTGATCGTGATGGATCAGTCAACCGATGTCATCAAGGCGATCTGGCGGCTGTCCAAATTCTACAAGCATGAAAGCTGTGGCCAATGCACGCCCTGCCGCGAAGGCACGGGCTGGATGATGCGCGTGATGGATCGCCTCGTGCGCGGGGATGCGGAGGTCGAGGAGATCGACATGCTGCTCTCTGTCACCAAGCAGGTGGAAGGCCACACGATCTGCGCGCTGGGCGATGCTGCCGCCTGGCCCATTCAGGGCCTCGTGCGCGCCTTCCGGGACGAGATCGAGGATCGCATCAAGGCGAAAAAGACGGGCCGCCTCTCGGCGGTCGCGGCGGAGTGAAGCGGATGGCCGCAGCCCTGACCCTGTGCCTCGCAGCCGCTGGCTGCGTGCAGACCGCGCCAAAGGCGGCGGTCGCGGTCGGGCCGCTGCGCGTCACCAAAAACGGCGCACCCTTCGCCAATCACGAAGGCGCTGCCGCCCGTCAGGTGGCCGAGGCGGAATGCGCTGCCCGTGGCGGGACCCTGCGCACGGGCATCTATGACCGGTTCGAGGGCGGTGCATGGGTCTATCCGGGGGGCTGCGCATGACCTGCTATGCGATAACCTCCCGTCCCCCCCGGCGTTGTGATGGCATATCAGCCACCTTCGCCCCCATCTCCTTGGCATGGAATGCCAAGGAGGCCCTGATGAAACTTGCACCCCTGTCCCTTTCTGCCCTGCTGGTGGCCTTGCCCGCGCAGGCACTGGAGCCGATCAATCGGGAACCGCATATCAACAACGTCCTGTTGCAGGGCTTCATCGGCGATGCCATCGCCGACAACTGCCCGACGATGGAACCGCGCAAGCTGCGCGCACTGGGCGAGTTGAACAAATTGCGGAACTACGCATTGGGCAAGGGTTACAGCTCGTCGGAAGTGCGGGCCTTCGTGACCAGCGACACCGAAAAGGCCCGTGGCAAGGCCGAGGCGGCCGCCTGGCTGGCCGAGCGCGGGGCAACGCCCGGCGCTACCGAGGCTTATTGTCGGGTCGGGGAAGAAGAAATCGCGAAGGACAGCCTGATCGGCTATCTCTTGAGGTCAACGAAATGACCGAAAGCCCGACCCTTCACCTTGCCGAATTGAACGTGGGCCGCCTGCTGGCACCCACCGACGATCCGCGCGTGGCCGAATTCATGGCCGCGCTCGACCGTGTGAACGGTCTGGGAAAGCGGATGCCGGGGTTTGTGTGGATGATGGAAGGGTCGGGCGCCCCCGGCACGGGAAACACCGAAGCAAAGATCGGCGGCGATCCGCAATTCGTGTCGAACCTCACCGTCTGGGAAAGCGTCGAGACGCTGGAGAATTTCGTCTGGAACACCGTCCACCGCGCGTTCTATGAGCGGCGGGCGGAATGGTTCGAGGTTCTGGGCAAGATGCATTTCGTGATGTGGTGGGTGCCTGTCGGGCACCGTCCCTCTCTGGACGAGGCGCTGGAGCGGCTGGCCCATCTGCAGACGCAGGGTGACAGCGACCACGCCTTCGGCTGGACCTATCTGAAAGAGGCGCAGTTGTGGAAAAGCCACCGCTGCGCCCAAGTGGCGGCGGAGTGACGGTCATGTGCCATGCCAATCTCGACCCGAAATTCATGATGCGCGACATCGAGGCGCGCGTGAAACACCTGTCATGTGAACAGGATACGAAGAAACAGGCAGCGTCCGCTGGGCAGTCTGGGCTTCTGGCCCGTCTGCGCGATGCGGTGACTGGATTGCTGCGGAAGGACCGGGCCCATGTCTAACCTCAAGAAGATCAACATTGACGGCATCGAGGTCGAGGTGGATGGCGCCATGACCATCATTCAGGCGGCCGAAGTCGCCGGGGTGGAAATTCCGCGGTTCTGCTATCACGAACGCCTGACCATCGCGGGCAACTGCCGGATGTGTCTGGTCGAGGTGGTGGGTGGCCCGCCGAAACCTGCGGCGAGCTGCGCGATGCAGGTCCGCGATCTGCGTCCCGGCCCCAATGGCGAGGCGCCGGTGGTCAAGACCAAATCCCCCATGGTCAAGAAGGCCCGCGAAGGGGTGATGGAGTTTCTGCTGATCAACCACCCGCTGGATTGCCCGATCTGCGATCAGGGCGGCGAATGCGACCTGCAGGATCAGGCCATGGCCTATGGCGTGGATTTCAGCCGCTACCGCGAACCCAAGCGCGCCTCGGATGACCTGAACCTCGGCCCGCTGGTCGCCACCAAGATGACGCGCTGCATCTCCTGCACCCGCTGCGTCCGGTTCACGACCGAAGTCGCGGGCATCACCCAGATGGGCCAGACAGGCCGTGGCGAGGATAGCGAGATCACCAGCTATCTGAACGAAACGCTGGCCTCGAACCTGCAAGGCAACATCATCGACCTTTGCCCCGTGGGGGCGCTGACGTCGAAACCCTATGCCTTCACCGCGCGGCCTTGGGAATTGACCAAGACGGAAACCATCGACGTGATGGATGCGCTCGGGTCGAACATCCGGGTGGATACCAAGGGCCGCGAAGTCATGCGCATCCTGCCGCGCAACCATGACGGCGTGAACGAGGAATGGATTTCCGACAAGACCCGCTTCGTCTGGGACGGCCTGCGCCGCCAGCGGCTGGACACACCCTATATCCGCGAAAACGGCAAGCTGCGTAAGGCAGGCTGGGGCGAGGCGCTGGCTGCCGCCGCGGCCGCGATGAAGGGCAAGAAGGTTGCCGGTCTGGTGGGCGATCTGGCCCCGGTCGAGGCGGCCTATTCGCTCAAGCATCTGATCGAAGGGCTGGGGGGCCTTGTCGAATGCCGCACCGATGGCGCGCGCTTGCCCGCAGGCAACCGCTCGGCCTATGTCGGCACGGCGACGATCGAAGACATCGACAGCGCAAAGATGATCCAGTTGATCGGCACCAACCCGCGTGTTGAGGCGCCGGTGCTGAACGCCCGAATCCGCAAGGCGTGGCTCGGTGGCGCGCAGATCGGGCTGGTGGGTGAAGCGGCCGATCTGACCTATGACTATGCCCATGTCGGCACTGACCGCGCGGCGCTGGAGAAGCTGTCATCCCAGACCATCAGTGATGAGACCAAGGCCAAGCCCACGCTTGTGATCGTCGGCCAGGGCGCCATCAACGAGGCGGATGGCGAGGCCGTTCTTGCCCATGCCATGCGGCTGGCCGAAAACTCCAACTCCAGACTCCTGATCCTGCACACGGCTGCGTCGCGCGTAGGCGCCATGGATGTGGGAGCGGTGACGGAAGGCGGGCTTGCAGCGGCCACGGAAGGGGCCGAGGTGATCTACAACCTCGGCGCGGACGAGGTGGACATCGCCCCCGGCCCCTTCGTGATCTATCAGGGCAGCCATGGCGACCGGGGCGCGATGCGTGCCGACATCATCCTGCCTGCCGCGGCCTGGACCGAAGAGAACGGTCTTTTCGTCAACACCGAAGGTCGCCCGCAACTGGCCATGCGCGCCGGTTTCGCGCCGGGCGAGGCCAAGGAAAACTGGGCCATTCTCCGCGCCCTTTCGGGCGAAATGGGCGCGACCCTGCCATGGGACAGTCTGGCCGCCCTGCGCGCCGCACTGGTCAAGGCGCATCCGCATCTGGGCCGGATCGACGTGGTCGCAGAAAACGCCTGGGCGCCGCTTGAATTGCGCCCTCTGGGCAAGGCCGATTTCCGTCCTGCAATCCGGGATTTCTACCTGACCAACCCGATTGCCCGCGCCTCGGCCCTGATGGGCGAACTTTCGGCTCTTGCAGCCGACCGCGCCCGCGTGGCACTGGCGGCGGAGTGAGGGACAAGATGACACGCAGCGCAGGCAGCATGGCAAGGGCAGGGGTCGCGGCAGCGGCACTGGCCGCCTGTGCGCCTGCCACGGATGTCTCCAGCATGGGAAGTTTCAAACCCGGCTATGAGGGGATCGAGACGATCCTGCTGGACGGTGATCTGGTGAATTTCCGTGTGGCCATGAAAGGCGCCCGCGACAATGCGGATGTCGAGGCCTATGCGCGTTGCGCAGCGGCCCAGTACGCACTGATCCGCGGCGCGGGATTTGCGCGGCATGTGCGCACGAATGTGGCGCGGACAGGAGAAACCTGGCGGGGGGATGCGGTCTATACCATCTCTGCCGCCCTTCCGAAGGGGTTCCGGACAATCGACGCCGAAGTTGTGGTGCGCGATTGCGGGTCTCTCGGGATACCGACGGTCTGAGGGAAAGGCATCATGAACGAGTTTCTTGCAACAGGGATGGGGACGGCGGTTCTGGTGGCGGCGCAGACGCTGCTGCTCGTCGGCTTCGTGATGCTGTCGATGCTGTTCCTTGTCTATGGCGACCGCAAGATCTGGGCTGCGGTGCAGATGCGCCGGGGGCCGAATGTGGTGGGGCCCTGGGGCCTGCTGCAGACCGTGGCCGATGCCGCGAAATACGTATTCAAGGAAATCGTCATCCCCGCCGGGGCCGACCGACCGGTATTCTTCCTCGCCCCCATGCTGTCCTTCGTGCTGGCGCTGATGGCCTGGGCGGTGATCCCCTTCGATGACGGCTGGGTTCTGGCCAATATCAACGTGGCGATCCTGTTCGTATTCGCCATGTCCTCGCTGGAAGTCTACGGCGTTATCATGGGCGGTTGGGCATCCAACTCGAAATACCCGTTCCTCGGCTCGCTTCGTTCCGCCGCGCAGATGATTTCCTACGAGGTCTCGCTGGGCCTGATCATCATCGGCATCATTCTTTCGACGGGGTCGATGAACCTGTCGGCCATCGTTGCGGCGCAGGATGGCGATTTTGGCCTGTTCAACTGGTATTGGCTGCCGCATCTGCCGATGGTGGCCCTGTTCTTCATCTCGGCGCTGGCCGAAACCAATCGCCCGCCCTTTGACCTGCCGGAAGCGGAATCCGAACTCGTGGCTGGGTTCATGGTGGAATACTCCTCCACCCCGTTCCTGCTGTTCATGGCGGGCGAATACATCGCCATCTACCTGATGTGCGCGTTGATGAGCCTGCTGTTTTTTGGCGGCTGGCTGTCGCCCATCCCCGGTTTGCCCGATGGCTGGTGGTGGATGGTGGCGAAGATGGCCTTCTTCTTCTTCCTCTTTGCAATGGTGAAGGCGATCACCCCGCGCTATCGCTATGACCAGCTCATGCGCATCGGCTGGAAGGTGTTCCTGCCGCTGTCCTTGGCTTGGGTGGTGATCGTGGCGTTCCTTGCGAAATTCGAAGTGTTCGGCGGCTTCTGGGCCCGCTGGACGATTGGAGGCTGATGCCGATGGCAAACATCGACTGGACCCGCGCCACGCGCTATTTCCTGCTGCAAGATTTCATCAAGGGCTTTGCCCTTGGGATGAAATACTTCTTCGCCCCCAAGGCCACGCTGAACTATCCGCATGAAAAGGGCCCGCTCAGCCCCCGCTTCCGCGGCGAACACGCCCTGCGCCGCTATCCGAATGGCGAGGAACGCTGCATCGCCTGCAAGCTGTGCGAGGCGGTCTGCCCGGCGCAGGCCATCACCATCGACGCCGAACCGCGTGAGGATGGCAGCCGCCGCACCACCCGCTATGACATCGACATGACGAAGTGCATCTATTGCGGCTTCTGTCAGGAAGCCTGCCCGGTGGATGCCATCGTCGAAGGGCCGAATTTCGAATTCAGCACCGAAACGCGCGAAGAGCTGTTCTACAACAAGGACAAGTTGCTGGAAAACGGCGCCCGCTGGGAAGCCGAGATTGCACGCAATCTCGAAATCGACGCGCCCTATCGGTGATGATGATGAACGACGCCTTTACCAAGATGATCCAGCAGATGATGGAGCAGGGCCAGGAAATGGTTCGCGCCTTCAACCCGGCGCTGGAAACGATGCAGGTGAAGGGGTTTGAAAGCTTCTTTCCCACCATGTCCAAGGACATGATGGAAATGTGGTTCGGCAAGACCTTCAACCGCGAAGGTCTGGATGCCAAGACGCGGCTTCTGGTGACCATCGCCGCGCTCACCGTTTTGGGCGCGCAGGCGGAGCCGCAGCTGAAACTGTCGGTCCGTCACGCGCTGGAAGCCGGGGCGACCCAACGCGAGATCGCCGAGGTGATCTGGCAGATGAGCATGTTCGGCGGCCTGCCCGCCATGCAGAAGGCGCTGGAAATCGCCCAGTCCGTCTTTGCGGAAGTTGAGGAGAAAGACGCATGACCGTCGCCGATTACGCCTTTTACGCCTTTGCCGTCGTGGCGGTCACGGCCGGGCTTCTGGTCACCATCAGCCGCAACCCGGTGCATTCTGTGCTGTGGCTGATCCTTGCCTTCCTGTCTTCGGCAGGGCTGTTCGTCCTGCTGGGCGCGGAATTCGTGGCGATGCTGCTGATCATCGTCTATGTCGGCGCGGTGGCCGTGCTGTTCCTGTTCGTGGTGATGATGCTGGACATCGACTTTGCCGAATTGAAGGGCGAGATGGCGCGATACATGCCGCTTGGCCTGCTGATCGGGGTTATATTGCTGATGCAACTGACGCTTGGCATCGGTGCCTGGGTGCAGGCCGATGGCGCGATGGGCCTGCGGCAGGCGGTGGCGCCCGATGCGGCACAGGTGGAAAACACCAAGGCGCTGGGTCTGCTGATCTATGACAAATACATCTACCTCTTCCAGGCTTCCGGCCTCGTGCTGCTGGTCGCGATGATCGGGGCGATCCTCCTGACCCTGCGCCACCGCAAGGACGTGAAGCGGCAGAACGTGCTGGCGCAGATGTGGCGCGATCCGGCCAAGGCGATGGAACTGAAGGATGTGAAGCCGGGGCAGGGGTTGTAACCGGGGCGGGGTAAACCCCGCCCTACGGACCGCAGGATGGGCAATCTGCCCATCCCCAAGAAAGACAAAGGGCCGAAGGCCCAAGGGAACCGAAGATGGTTGGACAGTGGATGAACGGATCGGGACGGGTTCGCCTTTGGGCGGCGGCGTTCGGCTGTGCGCTTGCCCTGTCAGGCTGCATTTCCGATGAACAGGCGGTGGACATGGGCCTTGCCACACAATGCGATGCCGATGGTGTCGTGGCCAAACTGGGCGATCCGGCGGGCCGCTATGTCAGCCGCGCCAATACCGAAGTTTGCCGCGGCCCGCGGCGTGACAGCTATACCGAGACCTCGCTTGATCTGATCGACTGCCGCGGCAACACGACCCTGCGCGCGAGCGTGACCCGCGCCAGCGCCGATCAGGCACGGCGTGGCCCCGACTACGACAACAGTGCCGTGGTGGAGCAGGCGCGCCTGCGCCTGCGCGTTGGGTTGGTTGACCTGGCGGCAACCGAAGCGGCGCTGCGCGCGGCCGGCGTCCCGGTAAGCGTTCAGGCGGGCGGCGCGGCGCAATGCACGACACTGGCCGCAGGCGCGGCCTGACACCTGGCCGCCGAATGCGGCCGCAAACGAACGAATGGCGCAAGACGCGCTGAGGGATTGAGACGATGGTTGGACTGGAACATTACCTGACGGTCGCTGCGGCGCTGTTCGTGATCGGGATTTTCGGGATCTTCCTGAACCGGAAGAATGTCATCGTGATCCTCATGTCGATCGAGTTGATGCTTCTCGCGGTCAACATCAACCTCGTCGCCTTCTCCTCCTACCTTGGCGATCTGGTCGGGCAGGTATTTACCATGTTCGTCCTGACCGTCGCCGCCGCCGAGGCCGCCATCGGCCTTGCCATCCTCGTCGTGTTCTTCCGCAACCGCGGAACGATCGACGTGGAAGACGTCAACGTGATGAAGGGTTAAGCCGCCATGGCAACGATCATCCTCTTTGCGCCGCTGATCGGCGCGCTGATCTGCGGCTTCGGCTGGCGTTTCATCGGTGAAAAGGCCGGGCAGGTGATCACCACTGCGCTGGTTTTCCTTGCGGCCATCCTGTCCTGGGTCATCTTCCTGACGCATGATGGCGTGACCGAACAGATCGTGCTGATGCGCTGGATCGAAAGCGGCAGCCTTGCCACGGAATGGGCGATCCGGCTGGACCGGCTGACCGCGATCATGCTGGTGGTGGTGAACTCGGTCTCGGCCCTCGTGCACCTCTACAGCTTTGGCTACATGGCGCATGACGAAAACTGGGGGGATGACGAACCCTATCGCGCCCGCTTCTTCGCCTATCTGTCCTTCTTCACCTTCGCCATGCTGATGCTGGTGACGTCCGACAACCTCGTCCAGATGTTCTTCGGCTGGGAAGGGGTGGGGGTGGCCTCTTACCTGCTGATCGGCTTCTACTACAAGAAGCCCTCGGCCAATGCCGCCGCGATCAAGGCCTTTGTCGTGAACCGCGTTGGCGATTTCGGCTTTGCGCTCGGCATCTTCGCGCTGTTCTTCCTGACGGACTCGGTCAGCTTCGACGTGATCTTCGCCAAGGTGCCGGAATTGGCGGAAACCAACCTCACCTTCCTGTGGGGGGAATGGAACGCGGCGAATCTGATCGGCGTGCTGCTGTTCATCGGCGCCATGGGCAAATCGGCGCAACTGATCCTGCACACCTGGCTGCCCGACGCGATGGAGGGGCCGACGCCCGTGTCGGCACTGATCCACGCCGCCACGATGGTGACGGCCGGGGTGTTTCTGGTCTGCCGCATGTCGCCGCTTTACGAATTCGCGCCCTCCGCCACGGCCTTCATCACGGTGCTTGGGGCGACCACGGCCTTCTTCGCGGCGACCGTGGGTCTGGTGCAGAACGACATCAAGCGTGTCATCGCCTATTCGACCTGCTCGCAGCTTGGCTACATGTTCGTGGCGGCTGGCGTCGGCGTGTATTCCGTCGCCATGTTCCACCTCTTCACGCATGCGTTCTTCAAGGCGATGCTCTTCCTGGGCGCGGGGTCGGTGATCCATGCCACGCACCATGAACAGGACATGCGCAACTACGGCGGGCTGCGGAAGAAGATCCCCTTCACCTTCTGGGCCATGATGATCGGCACGCTGGCCATCACCGGTGTTGGCATCCCGCTGACGCATTACGGCTTTGCCGGGTTCCTGTCGAAGGATGCGGTGATCGAAAGCGCCTATGTCGGCAGCAATTACGCCTTCTGGCTTCTGGTGGTCGCTGCAGGGATGACCAGCTTCTATTCCTGGCGTCTGATGTTCCTGACCTTTTACGGCGAAAGCCGTGCAGGGGCGCATGGGCATAATGGTCATGCCCATGGTCACGACCATGACGACCACCATCACGAACCCCATGAAAGCCCGACCGTGATGCTGGTGCCCCTGGGCGTGCTGGCGCTGGGGGCGGTGTTCTCGGGCATGATCTGGTACAACGTCTTCTTCGGAGAAGAGGGCAAGGTCCGCGCATGGTTTGGCCTGCCGGTGGCAGAGCATTCCGCGACTGAGGCGGGACAGGCCGAAGGCGCGGATCACGGCACGGAAACCGCCGCCGCGACCCATGGTGAGGCAACGGCCACGGCAGATGCCGCCCATGGGGCCGAGGGCGAGCACGGCGAAAGCCATGCCTATCCGCAACCGCTTCCGGGGCAGGGGGCCATCTTCATCGGGCCAGACAACGATGTGCTGCATGAGGCGCATCTGGTGCCGAAATGGGTGAAGGTGTCGCCCTTCGTCGCCATGGTGCTGGGCTTCCTTCTGGCCTTCCAGTTCTACATCCGTCGCCCCGACCTGCCGGGTCGGCTCGCCGAACAGCAGCGACCGCTGTATCTGTTCCTGCTGAACAAATGGTATTTCGATGAACTTTACGACTGGGTCTTCGTGCGGCCTGCGAAATGGCTGGGCGGGTTCCTCTGGAAAAAGGGCGATGGTGCGGTGATCGACGGTTCGATCAACGGCGTCGCCATGGGGATCATTCCCTTCTTCACTCGGCTCGCGGCTCGCGCGCAGTCCGGCTACCTGTTCCACTATGCCTTTGCCATGGTTCTGGGCATCGCCGCCCTGATCACCTGGGTGACGCTCGCGGGGGGCGCGAACTGATATGGAAAACCTCCTCTCCATCATCACCTTCATCCCGGCAGTGGCGGCAGCGATCCTTGCCCTCTTCCTGCGCGGCGATGACGCGGCGGCGCAGCGCAATGCAAAATGGCTGGCGCTGCTCGCGACCACGGCGACTTTCCTGCTGTCGCTCTTCGTGCTTGCAGGTTTCGATCCCGCGGACACCGGCTTTCAGTTCGTCGAGGAATACGACTGGATCCTCGGCCTGAAATACAAGATGGGCGTCGATGGCATCTCGGTTCTCTTCGTGATGCTGACCACGTTCCTCATGCCGCTGACCATCGCGGCCTGCTGGGAGGTGGAAACCCGCGTCAAGGAATACATGATCGCCTTCCTCGTGCTTGAGACGCTGATGCTCGGCGTGTTCTGCGCGCTGGATCTTGTGCTCTTCTACCTGTTCTTCGAGGCAGGCCTGATCCCGATGTTCCTGATCATCGGCATCTGGGGGGGCAAGGAACGCATCTACGCGGCCTTCAAGTTCTTCCTCTACACCTTCCTCGGGTCGGTGCTGATGCTGGTTGCGATGATCGCGATGTATATGGATGCGGGCACGACCGACATCCCGTCGCTTCTGGCCCACAACTTCGGGTCCGAAGACATGCAGGTGCTGGGCATCCATGTCGTGGGCGGCTTGCAGACGCTGCTCTGGCTTGCCTTCTTCGCCTCCTTCGCGGTGAAGATGCCGATGTGGCCGGTGCATACCTGGCTACCCGATGCCCACGTGCAGGCCCCGACCGCCGGCTCCGTGGTTCTGGCGGCGATCCTGCTGAAGATGGGTGGCTATGGCTTCCTGCGCTTCTCGCTGCCGATGTTCCCCGTGGCGTCCGATCTTCTCGCCCCGCTCGTGCTGTGGATGTCGGCCATCGCCATTGTCTATACCTCGCTGGTGGCACTGGCGCAGCAGGACATGAAGAAGCTGATCGCCTATTCCTCCGTCGCCCATATGGGTTACGTGACCATGGGGATCTTCGCCGCAAACCAGCAGGGCATCGACGGCGCGATCTTCCAGATGCTCAGCCATGGTTTCATTTCGGGCGCGCTCTTTCTCTGTGTCGGCGTGATCTACGACCGCATGCACACGCGCGAGATTGACGCCTATGGCGGTCTGGTGAACCGGATGCCCGCCTACGCGCTGATCTTCATGTTCTTCACCATGGCCAATGTTGGCCTGCCGGGGACCAGCGGTTTCATCGGGGAATTCCTTACCCTGATGGGCGTATTCCAGGTGAACACCTGGGTCGCCGCAGTTGCCACGACCGGGGTGATCCTGTCGGCGGCCTATGCGCTTTGGCTTTATCGGCGCGTGGTGATGGGCGAGCTGATCAAGGAGGCGCTCAAGTCGATCACCGACATGACCCGCCGCGAGAAGGCGATCTTCGCCCCGCTGGTCGCCATGACCCTGATCCTTGGCGTCTATCCGGCGCTGGTGACAGATATCATCGGCCCCTCGGTCGAGGCGCTGGTATCCGACTATCAGGCCGCGCTGCCCGCCACGAGCGGCACGCAGCTTGCGCAAAACTGAAGGGACGCGTCAGATGACCCCGCAAGATTTCTCCACCGTCCTGCCCGAGGTCGTGCTGGCCCTCTTTGCCATGGGCGCGCTGATGTTCGGTGTCTATACCACCAAGGACAAGGTGGCCCCGCTCATCAGCTGGGCGACGGCCGGACTGTTCCTCGCATTGGCGCTGTGGATCGGACTGGGCGGTCAGGGCGAGCGTGCAGCCTTCGGGGGCATGTTCATCGACGATCCCTTCGCCCGCTTTGCAAAGGTCATGATCCTTGTCTCGGCGGCGGCCGTTCTGATCATGTCTCAGGATTACATGATCCGTCGCGATCTTCTGCGTTTCGAGTATCCGATCCTTCTGGTGCTGGCCGTGGTCGGCATGATGATGATGGTCTCGGCGGGCGATCTGATGGCACTCTACCTGGGCCTCGAACTGCAATCGCTGGCGCTGTACGTCGTGGCCGCGATCCGGCGTGACAGTGTGAAATCGACCGAAGCCGGATTGAAGTATTTCGTTCTCGGCGCGCTCTCGTCGGGCATTCTGCTCTATGGTGCGTCGCTGACCTATGGCTATGCAGGCACCACGCTGTTTTCGGGCATCCTGTCCACGCTGGAAGATGGTGCGCCGCTGGGTCTGTTGTTCGGGCTTGTGTTCATGCTGGCGGGTCTGGCCTTCAAGGTTTCTGCCGCGCCCTTCCACATGTGGACGCCGGATGTCTATGAAGGCTCGCCCACCCCGGTGACGGCCTTCTTCGCCACCGCCCCCAAGGTCGCCGCCATGGCGCTGCTGGCCCGCCTCTCCTGGGATGCCTTCGGCGCGATTCCGGGTGACTGGGCCCAGGTTCTGGCCGCGCTTGCCGTGGTCTCCATGTTTCTTGGTGCTGTTGCCGCCATCGGCCAGCGCGACATCAAGCGCCTGATGGCCTATTCCTCCATCGCCCATATGGGTTACGCGCTCGTGGGCCTCGCGTCGGGCACGGCCGAAGGCGTGCAGGCCATGCTCGTCTACATGGCGATCTATGTGACAATGAACATCGGAACCTTCGCCTTCATCCTGTCGATGGAACGCGACGGGCGGCCCGTCACCAGCATCGACAGCCTGAACGGCTTTGCAAAGGTCGAGCCGCTCAAGGCGCTTGCCATGCTGGTGCTGATGTTCAGCCTTGCCGGCGTGCCGCCCATGGTTGGCTTCTTTGGCAAGTTCTATGTGCTGAAAGCCGCCGTCGATGCCGGTATGGCCTGGCTTGCGCTGGCCGGTGCGGTCGCCTCCGTGATTGGCGCCTTCTACTACCTGCGGCTGGTGTTCTTCATGTATTTCGGCAAGGAGAACGACGGGACGGAGTCGCGCATGGCCCCCGCGCAATGGGCGATGCTGATGGCGGTTGCGGTCATCATGGTGGCCGGGATCGTGAACCTGTTCGGGATCGAACCCGCCGCCGCCATAGCGGCAGAAGCCCTTGTCCGCTGACGCGTCCTGGCCCGATGGGGTGGACCGCTGCCTTCTGGACACGGTCGATAGCACCAATGCCGAGGCGTTCCGCATGGCCCCGCAGAGTTCGGGGCCATGCTGGTTCCTTGCCGGCGAACAGACCCAGGGGCGCGGTCGCCGCGCCCGTGCCTGGGCGAGCCCGCGCGGCAATTTTCACGGCACGCTTCTGCTGCACCCGACAGAGCCCGCAGCAACCGTCGCCCTCCGCTCCTTCGCCGCCGCGCTTGCCCTGCGCGACGCCTTTGTTGCCCTGACCGGCTTGCCACAGGCCTTCATGCTGAAATGGCCCAACGATGTGCTGCTGAACGGCGGCAAGGTGGCGGGCATCCTCTTGGAAAGCAGCGGGGCAGGGCAGGGGGTTCAGCATCTGGCGATCGGCATCGGCGTCAACCTGATTGCCGCGCCCGATCCCGCGTTGGTGGAACCCGGCGCGCTGCGGCCCGTGTCCCTATTGGGTGAAACCGGTCTGCGCGTCACGCCGGAGACCTTCCTGAACGCCCTCGCCCCGGCCTATGCCCGTTGGGAAGCGATCTTCGCGGCAGAGGGCTTTGCGCCCCTGCGCAGGGCATGGCTCGCCCATGCCGCCCGTCTGGGCGAGCCGATCCGTGCCCGCACCGGCACCGAGCTGCGCGAAGGCACATTCGAGACGATCGACGACACCGGCGCCCTGATCCTGCGCCAATCCCACGGCCCCGTCGCCATCCCGGCGGCGGAAGTGTTCTTCTGACAGGGGACCGAGATGCTCCTCGCCATCGACTGCGGTAATACCAACACCGTCTTTTCCATCTGGGATGGCACCCGCTTCATCGCCACTTGGCGTATCGCCACCGATCACAAGCGCACGGCTGATGAGTACTTCGTCTGGCTGTCATCCCTGATGATGCTGACAAGGACCGAAGCCAGCATCACCGATGCCATCATCTCCTCCACCGTGCCACGGGTGGTGTTCAACCTGCGCGTCCTGTGCAACCGCTATTTCGATTGCCGTCCGCTGGTGGTGGGCAAGCCGGAATGTCGCCTGCCCGTGCCGCCACGTGTAGATCAGGGCACGACCGTTGGTCCCGACCGTCTGGTCAATACAGTGGGCGCGCATGATCGGCATGGCGGCGATCTGATCGTGGTGGATTTCGGCACCGCCACTACCTTCGACGTGGTCGATACCGACGGCGCCTATATCGGCGGTGTCATCGCCCCCGGTGTAAACCTCTCGCTCGAGGCGCTGCATATGGCTGCCGCCGCCTTGCCGCATGTCGATGTCAGCCGACCGGCCCGTGCCATCGGCACGAATACGGTGGCCTGCATGCAGTCAGGCGTGTACTGGGGCTATATCGGCCTGATCGAAGGAATCGTGCGCGAGGTCCGCAAGGAACGTGACCGCCCGATGAAGGTGATAGCAACCGGTGGCCTCGCCTCCCTTTTCGCGCAGGATACCGCACTATTTGACAGCGTCGAGGATGACCTGACCATGCATGGCCTCATGCTCATCGACCGCTACAACAAGGAAATGGAAACCGCATGACCGCAAACCGGCTGATCTATCTTCCCCTCGGCGGCGCCGGGGAGATCGGCATGAATGCCTATGTCTATGGTTATGGTCCGGCCGGAAAGGAGCGCCTGATCCTGGTCGATCTGGGTGTGACCTTCCCCGATATGGACACGACGCCAGGCGTGGATCTGATCCTTCCCGATCTGGGCTGGCTGGAAGACAACCTTGATCGTCTGGAAGCCATCTTCATCACCCATGCCCATGAAGACCATATCGGCGCGCTTGGGCATCTTTGGCCGAAACTGCAGAAGCCTGTCTATGCCCGCCGCTTCACCGCCACCATTGGCCGGCTGAAGTTCGAAGAACATGGTCTGCCGGTCGAGATGATCCGCACCGTCCTGCCGCGCCCGGAAACCGTGACGGCGGGACCGTTCAAGGTGCAATTCGTGCCGGTCAGCCATTCCATCCCCGAAAGCGCCGCATTGGTGATCGACACGCCCGCAGGCAGGATCGTGCATTCGGGCGACTTCAAGCTGGACCACAACCCCGTGGTGGGCGAGGCATGGGATGACGCCCGTTTCGCTGAAATCGCAGCCGAGCGTCCGGTCAAGGCGCTAATGTGCGACTCTACAAATGTCTTCAGCCTTCATCCGGGCCGGTCGGAAAGTTCGATCCGCGAACCGATCCGCGAACTTGTGTCCGGTCGGGGCGGGCTGGTCGTGGCCACGACCTTCGCTTCGAACGTCGCGCGGCTGAAGACGCTCGCAGAAGCGGCCCGCGCGGCGGATCGGTCGGTCTGCCTGATGGGCCGCGCCATGAAACGCATGGTTTCGGCGGCAGAACAATCCGGCGTTCTGACCGACTTTCCCCGCACCGTCGCGCCAGAAGAAGCCGCCGATATCCCGCGTGGCAACCTCATGCTGATCGTCACCGGATCACAGGGCGAACGCCGTGCCGCCAGCGCGCAATTGTCGCGCGGAAAGTATCTGGGGATGGAACTGAAGCAGGGTGATCTGTTTCTCTTCTCTTCGAAGACCATTCCGGGGAACGAACGGGATGTCTTGCGCATCGTCAACAACCTCTCCGAGATGGGCGTTGACGTGATGGATGATGGCGGTGGCCGGTACCATGTTTCCGGGCACGCCAACCGTCCCGATCTGGAACATGTCCATCGCCTGCTGCTGCCGGACATGCTGATCCCGATGCATGGCGAACATCGCCATCTGCGCGAACATGCGAGGATCGGGGCCGAGGCGGGCCTTGCCACGGCGGTGGTGACGAATGGCATGATGGTGGACCTGAGCGGCGAAAACCCCATGGTGGTTGGCCATGTCGAGACAGGGCGGCTCTACCTTGATGGCACGGCGCTTGTCGGTGCGCTGGAAGGTGTGATCCGCGATCGCATTCGCATGGCGTTGAATGGCCATGTGATGGTCACCGTGATCCTTGACGATGATGCCGAAGTGCTCGGTGACGCCTGGGTCGAGATCATGGGTCTTTCCTCCAACGGGCGCTCCGGCCCGCTGGCCGAGACAATGGAGGCCGATCTGGCGGCGTTCCTGAACGGTGCGGGGCGCAAGATCCTGCGCGATGATGACAAGCTGGACGAGGCGCTGCGGCGCATCATCCGCCAGGTTGCGATGGAAGAGATCGGCAAGAAGCCCGAAGTCACCGTCGTCGTCAGCCGGCTGATGGCAGAGTAGGGCAGAAAATTCTTCGACCAAGAATTTTCGGTCTGCGCAACAAGAAAGGCCCCGCTCAGCGGGGCCTTGTCATTGATGCCTGGACTGTCTCAGCCTGCGGTGCCGCTTGCAGCCATTTCCTCTTCGCCCTCATCGGCGCCGACGCTGGCGATCTTGAAACTGCGCAGAATGAAATCCGGAACGTGGTCGCCCATGCCGACAACCGGTGGGCCGCCCCGATCGTCCCGGTCGCGACTGCGTCGATCGTCGCGCCGGTCATCCCGGCGGTCGCGCCCGTCGGTCGAGCGGCGCTCGTCGCTCCGTCCATCATTGGACCGACTGTCGTTCGACCGAACCTCGCCACGACGGTCGTCATCGCGGCGGGGGCGATCGTCACGGCGCGGCTGCGGTGCAGGATCTTCCGCAACGGCAGCGTCTGGCGCGTCTGCGGCCAGTTGCGTTTCCGTCCGGGTTTCACGCGGCGCGCGCGGCTGGTCACTCCGGCCGCTGCCGTTCCGGTTGCGGTCGCGGCTGTCGTTGCGATCACGACTGCTGCGCGAGCTGCGCTCGTCGCGCGGCCGGTCGCCCGCCTCGCTGGCAAGGTCCAGACCCTCGGGCATCGTGCCGCGGGGGATCGGCTGCTTTACCAGGCTTTCGATCGCAGTCAGGTATTTCTCGTCCGACGGCACTGCGATCGTGAAGGCCTTGCCAAGGCGCCCTGCGCGCCCTGTCCGGCCAATCCGGTGAACGTAGTCCTCCGGGTGGCTGGGCACGTCGAAATTGAAGACATGGCTCACCGCCGGAATATCCAGACCACGCGCCGCCACGTCCGACGCCACCAGGAGATGGACCGATCCGTCGCGGAACCCGTCCAGCGTGCGGGTGCGCACCGACTGATCCAGGTCGCCATGGATGGGCGCCGCATTGAAGCCATGCGCCTTCAGCGATTTCGCGACCACATCCACATCCATCTTGCGGTTGCAGAAGATGATGGCATTGGTGCAGCTTTCGCCCTCGGCCCGGATCAGCGCCCGAAGCAGGGCGCGTTTCTCGGTAAAGCTGCGATCCTTGCGAGACGGGGTGAACTGGATCAGCTTCTGGTCGATCGTGGTCGAGGTGGTGGATTGCCGCGCCACTTCGATCTTGGCGGGGTTCGACAGGAAGGTGTTGGTGATCCGCTCGATCTCGGGCGCCATGGTGGCGCTGAAGAACAGGGTCTGGCGGGTGAAGGGCGTCAGTTGGAAGATGCGTTCGATATCCGGGATGAAGCCCATGTCGAGCATCCGGTCGGCCTCATCCACCACCATGATCTGCACGCCGGTCAGCAAGAGCTTGCCGCGCTCGAAATGGTCGAGCAGGCGGCCCGGCGTGGCGATCAGCACGTCAACGCCCCGGTCGATCAGCTTGTCCTGTTCGCCAAAGGACACGCCGCCAATTAGCAGGGCCTTGGTCAGCTTGGTATGCTTGGCATAGGTGTCAAAATTCTCGGCCACCTGCGCGGCCAGTTCCCGCGTCGGGGCCAGCACCAGCGAACGGGGCATCCGCGCCCGCGCACGGCCCTGCCCCAGCAGGGTGATCATGGGCAAGGTGAAGCTGGCGGTCTTGCCGGTTCCCGTCTGGGCGATGCCCAGCACATCGCGGCCTTGCAACGCGTGGGGGATGGCCTGCGCCTGAATGGGCGTCGGGGTTTCATAGCCGGCTTCCGCAACGGCCTGAAGTACGCGCGGGTCCAGCGCGAGGTCGGAGAATTTGGTCATAAGCGTCCTTGTAGATGCGGGATCGGCCCGCAAAGATGAAGGGACGCTGCTGTCCGGGCGTCCCGGCGTCAAAGGTGGTCACACCACCTGAGCGGCACATAGCGGAAATGCCCCGCAGGGTCAAGGATCGGCAGAAATGGCAAGGGTTCTGAGGCCCGGGAAGGCCGCCCGGGCCATGGGTCAGGGTCTGGCAGCAGACTTGTGCCATTCCGACCGGACAATGACTGCGCCCGTCGGCACCATCCAATACAGGCGGGCTTCAGGCCATCATCTCCTTGGTGGCGGTCAGCTTCAACGCCGGATAGTCGCGTTCCACGCGGTCAATGTCCCATCTCAGCCGCGTCAGATAGACCATGTCGCCGTCATTGTCGGTTGCGATATGGCCCTTGTTGACATTGACGAAGCGGTCCACCTCATCCTTGGGACCGGCCACCCAGCGGGCGGAGGTGAATTGCGACGGCTCGAACCGCACCGGCAGGCCGTATTCCTGTTCGATCCGGCTCGCCAGCACGTCAAATTGCAGTGCCCCCACCACGCCCACGATGAAGCCCGACCCGATCATCGGCTTGAACACCTTGGCGGCCCCTTCCTCGGCGAACTGCATCAGGGCTTTCTCCAGATGCTTGGCCTTCATCGGATCGCCCGCGCGCACGCCTTGCAGCAATTCCGGTGCGAAAGAGGGGATGCCGGTAAACCGCAGCGCCTCTCCTTCGGTCAGCGCATCGCCGATCCGCAACTGCCCGTGGTTCGGAATGCCGATGATGTCGCCCGCCCAGGCCTCTTCTGCCAATTCCCGATCGGCGGCCAGAAACAGCACCGGGTTCGACACCGCCATGGGTTTCTTCGACCGCACATGCAGCAGTTTCATCCCCCGCTCGAAATGCCCCGAGGCGAGGCGCACAAAGGCCACGCGGTCACGATGCTTGGGGTCCATGTTCGCCTGCACCTTGAACACCACGCCGGTCACGGCATGTTCTTCCGGGGCCACCTTGCGCGTCGCGGTCGGTTGCGGCTGCGGTTCGGGGCCATATTTCCCGATCCCGTCCATCAATTCCTTCACGCCAAAGGAATTGATCGCCGATCCGAACCAGATCGGCGTCATCGACCCGTTCAGCAGCGCCGCGCGGTCAAAGGCGGGCAACAGTTCCCGCGCCATCTCCAACTCGTCGCGCAACTTAGCCAGCAGGTCGGCAGGCACATGATCGGCGAGCTTGGGATCATCCAGGCCGTCGATCTGGATGGTCTCGGCCACCCGGTTCCGGTCCGCCCGGTCCATCAGCTCCAGCCGGTCGTTCAGGATGTCATAGCAGCCCAGAAAATCCCGCCCCTGGCCGATGGGCCAGCTTGCAGGCGACACGTCGATGGCCAGATTTTCCTGGATCTCGTCGATGATCTCGAACGTATCCCGCGCCTCGCGGTCCATCTTGTTGCAGAAGGTCAGGATCGGCAGGTCGCGCAACCGGCACACCTCGAACAGCTTGCGCGTCTGGCTTTCCACGCCCTTGGCGCCGTCAATCACCATGACGGCACAATCCACCGCCGTCAGCGTGCGATACGTGTCCTCAGAGAAATCGCTGTGGCCGGGCGTATCCACCAGATTGAAGCGAAACTCGCGGAAATCGAACGACATGGCGCTGGCGGAAACCGAAATCCCGCGCTCCTGCTCCATCTTGATGAAGTCGGATCGTGTCCGCCGCGCCTCGCCCTTGGCGCGCACTTGGCCTGCCATCTGGATCGCGCCCCCGAACAACAGGAACTTTTCGGTTAGCGTCGTTTTCCCCGCATCCGGGTGCGCGATGATGGCGAAGGTCCGGCGACGGGCGATTTCGGGCGGAAGGGTGGGGCGATTGTCCAGCATGACGCGCCATTAGCCCAAACCGTGCGGCGCGTCCACTGCTGCGGCGCGCACCCTTGCCGACCTGCGCCGTGACCGCTACGCATGATGGCGCAACCGCAAAGGGAGGTCGTCATGGATCTGGGTATCAGGGGTAAACGCGCGCTGGTCTGCGCCTCGTCCAAGGGGTTGGGCCGTGGCTGCGCCGAGGCACTGGCCGAGGCCGGGGTGGACCTGATCCTGAACGCCCGCGGGGCCGAGGCGCTGGAGGCCACCGCGGCCGCCATCCGCGCCCGCCACAACGTGAACGTCACCGCCATCGCCGCCGACATCACCACCGATGACGGCCGCGCCCGCGTCCTCGATGCCGCCGCCGGGGTGGAGATCCTTGTCACCAACGCGGGTGGCCCGCCCCCCGGCATGTGGACGGACTGGACCCGCGACGATTTCATCCGCGCGCTGGATGCCAACATGCTGACCCCCATCGCGCTGATGAAGGCGCTTCTGCCCGGCATGATCGACCGGAAATGGGGCCGTGTCGTCAACATCACCTCGCAATCCGTCAAGGCCCCGATCCCGCAGCTTGGCCTGTCGAATTCCGCCCGTGCAGGGCTCACCGGCTATGTCGCAGGCACCTCGCGGCAGGTCGCGCCCTATGGCGTGACGATCAACAACCTTCTGCCCGGCATCCACGCCACCGACCGTGCCACCTCGCTCGATCAGGGCGTGACCAAGGCCGAAGGGATCAGCATGGAAGAGGCCCGCGCCAAGCGCGAAGCCACGATCCCGGCCCGCCGCTATGGCGACCCGGGCGATTTCGGCGCCGCCTGCGCCTTCCTCTGCTCGCAAAAGGCAGCGTTCATCGTGGGCCAGAACATCCTCCTCGACGGCGGCCAGACGCTCGCCACCCTGTGATGATTGGGCAGCGCGGGGCAGGGCGGGCGCTTGCCCCCGCTCTGCCCGCCTGCTAGGGACATTCCCGATCAATTTCCTTGGGAACGCATGCCCGACACGTCACCACCGCGCCTTGTCGTCTCTGGCCTGACCCGGTCCTTCGGGGGCGCGCCGGTGGTCGAGGATGTGTCGCTCGAGGTGGCGGCTGGGCAGGTGACATGCCTTCTCGGCCCCTCCGGCTGCGGCAAGTCCACGACCCTCCGCATGATCGCGGGTGTGGAACGCCCTGATAGCGGCACAATCCGCATCGACGGGCGCATCGTCTGCGACGATGCCACCTTCACCCCGCCCGAGGCGCGGTCTGTCGGGCTGATGTTTCAGGACTTCGCCCTGTTCCCTCACCTGACCGTGGCCCAGAACGTGGCCTTCGGCCTGACCGGCGACAAGGTCGCCCGCGCGCGGCGCGTGGATGAACTTCTGGAACGGGTCAATCTCACCGGCTACGGCCCCAAGCACCCGCATCAGTTGTCAGGCGGCGAACAGCAGCGTGTGGCCCTGGCCCGCGCCCTTGCGCCCCGCCCGCGCGTCATGCTGATGGATGAGCCTTTCTCGGGCCTCGACAACCGCCTGCGCGACGGCATCCGCGACACCACGCTGGAAGTGCTGAAGGAAGAAGGCACCGCCGTTCTCCTTGTTACCCACGAACCGGACGAAGCCATGCGCATGGCGGATGAAATCGCGCTCATGCGCGGCGGGCGCATCGTGCAGCGCGGCGCGCCCTACAACATCTACAACGCCCCCGTGGACAAGGCCGCCGCCGCCTTTTTCTCCGACATCAACGTGATCCGCGGCACCTCGCGCGGGGCGCTGACCGACACGCCCTTCGGTGCTTTCCTCACCCCCGGCTTCGCTGACGGGGCCGAGGTCGAAATCATCATCCGTCCCCAGCATCTGAAGATAGACTTCGACCGCGCCGGTCGCGGCCCCAACCCAACCGCGCAGGATGGCACCCCGGCACGCGGTATCCTGCAACGCGCCCGCTACCTTGGCCGCGAAAGCCTTGTCGATTTCCGGATGGACCATGACGGCTCGATCCTCACTGTCTCGGTCCCCGGCGTGTTCCTGCCCAAACCCGGCACTGCGCTCTGGCTGATGATCCGCCGCGACCGCTGCTTCGTCTTTCCGGTCACGCGCTGACCCCCATCCTCGTCTGCCAAGTTGCAAGGTCGCGCCCAGACTCGGGCGGTACGATCCGCCCTGTTGGCACCACCAGCGACATCCGATCCACCCGAAACGAGCGAAAATCGGCGCGCGCCTCGCACCATGCGGCCAGCGTCCAGACTCGCCCCCAGAATTCCAGGACCAGAGGCCGAACTGCACGACGGCTCTCCCGCCCGTGTTCATCCGAATAGTCTATCTCTACCACCTCATGCAGTCGTATCGCCCGGCGCAGGGTCGGCAGATGCACGGCCGCTGCCAATGCTTCCGCGCCGGGAAATATCCAGACAGGCGGATCGGCATGTGCGGCCCGCGACGCGGGCAGGGCAGCCATGACCTTGGCCGACAGTCGCGCCGCCGCCTCTGCCATGCCCGGATCCGCTCCCTCGGACAAAAGCCGCAGCGCCATGGCCAGCGCCTCCGTCTCATCCTCTGTCAGCGTCATCGGCGGAAGGGTGATCGGCTCCCTCAGGATATAGCCCACACCCCGCTCTCCCTCGACCGGCAGACCAGACGCGATCAGGGTCGCCATATCCCGCCAAAGCGTCCGGACAGAGACCTCCAGCCGTTCGGCCATGTCTTGGGCGGTGTGCAACCGCCCGTCGCGCAGGATCTGGATGAGGTCGAAAAGGCGGTCGGTGCGGCGCATCTTTTCAGGGTGCCGGGGCTCTGCTCTCCGGTCAATCCATAGCGAAGATCACTGTTTCGTGCCGCATCACAAGGCTCGCCTCGTCGATCAGCGCAACAAAGGCGCCAAAGGCAGGCTCGGCCATCATCGCCTCTGCGGCGGCTTGTGCGGCTGCGGCGTCGCGCCATTCCACCCAATCGGTCCATTGGCCATCAGCGCCCTGCACGAGCCGCCGCCGCAGAAAGCCGGGTTGTGTGCGCAAAGGTGCCTCGGTTGCGCGGGCCGCGGCAAGGAATTCGGCCGGATCGCCCCCTTCCACAAGGCGGAACGTCACCACCTCGACGCAAGACGCCGCGCCCCCCCGCCCGCCATTCGCCGGGGCAGCAAGCGGCATCCATGACATCGCGGCGCAAAGCGGCAGGAACAGGATCGGGCGCATCTGGTGTCTCCTTGACTGAAATCCGATGGCTCTCTCTGGCAGGGTTCAACTGACAACCCCTGTCAGTAGACTTCACCCCTCCGCCTCGATCCCCGCCTGCGGCATCAGGGTCGCCACCTTGTTCAACAAGGAACGCGCCGCCCGGGCCCGCGGATTGGCCTCGTCCTCCGCCACATGGCGCAACCCCTCGACCAGGGCCTCCAGCTCATCCGCCGTCATCAGCGTGGGGGGCAGCATCAGGGGCGAACGCAGGATGTAGCCCAAGCCCCGTTCCCCCTCCACGGGCAGGCCCGTGCGCGCCATCACCGCCATGTCCCGCCAGATCGTCCGCGTGGACACCCCCACCGCCGCCGCCAGTTCCGCCGCCGTATGCAGCCGCCCGTCGCGCATGATCTGGATAAGGTCATAAAGCCGGTCATCTCGTTTCATCGGGGCAGATCCTCCGGGTGCTACTGACAAAATACTGTCAGTAGAACGCAACCGTAACCCCCATTCCCCTTTGAAGCATCGGCAAAGGGGGCCTAAACATCACCCTCAGAACGGGGATCGGGCCCGCGAGGGCCCTTAGGAATGGAGCTGACCATGTTCAACAATATCGGCCCGATGGGCCTGATCCTGATTGCAGTTGTCGTGCTTGTGCTGTTCGGGCGCGGCAAGGTTTCGGCGCTCATGGGCGAGGTGGGCAAGGGCATCACTGCCTTCAAGCGCGGCATCAATGACGGCAAGGCCGAGATCGAGAACGAAAGCGCCGACATCGCCCGCGACGTGACGCCCGCTTCGGCCACCGAAAAGGACAAGGCCTGATCATTGGGTCCGATCAGGGGCCCGCGCGGATAGGACAGAGAGGCAGGCATGGATTTCGGCTGGGCGGAATTGCTGATCATCGGGGTGGTCGCGCTTATCGTGATCGGCCCCAAGGACCTGCCGGAAATGTTCCGCACGCTCGGGCGCTTTACCGCCAAGGCCCGGTCCATGGCGCGCGAATTCACCCGCGCCATGGAACAGGCGGCCAAGGAGTCCGGCGTGGACGAGGTGGCCAAGGACCTCAAGACCGTAACCTCGCCCAAATCCATGGGGCTGGATGCGGTGAAAAGCGCCGCTGACAAGTTCGAGAAGTGGGACCCGCTGAAGAACGCAGCCAAACCCACAAGCCCACCCGCTGCCCGCCCCCTGACCCCGCCCCCCATGCCGCCCACACCGCCGGTGACGGCGGCAGCAAACCCCGTCGCGGCGACGACGGCGGCGGCAGAGCCGCAGATCATTGGGCCGGCCACGGCCGCGCTTGCCGAAAAGCAGGCGCAGCGCAAGGCCATCGCCGCCGAGGCTGCCGAGAAACTGCGCGCCGTCAGCGCAGCCCCGGCCGCCTCTACGGCGGCCAAGGGCGAAGCGCCGGCCGCCAAACCCGGGCGCAAGCCCGCGCAGCCCAAGGCCGTGGCGGCAGCGCCTGCCAAGCCCGCCGCCAGGACCCCGCGCAAGGCCGCGGCAAAACCTGCGGCGAAGCCCGGCCCCAAGACCGGTGAGAAGTGACATGAGCGCCCATCAGGACGATATTGACGACAGTTCCGCCCCCCTGATCGAACATCTGGCGGAGTTGCGCACGCGCATCCTGTATTCCCTCGCGGCGTTCATCGTGGCCATGGTGATCTGCTTCACCGTCTGGAACCCGATCTTCAACTTCCTGACCCATCCGATCTGCAACGCCCTTGCCGAACGCCAGCAGGATTGCGGTCTTGTGCTGATCAAGCTGCAGGAAGGCTTCTTCGTCGCCGTGCGCATCTCGGTGCTTGGCGGTTTCGCGCTCTCCTTCCCGATCATCGCCTTCCAGATGTGGCGCTTCGTGGCGCCGGGTCTCTATCGCACGGAAAAGCAGGCCTTCCTGCCCTTTCTCTTTGCCTCGCCCGTGATGTTCCTCCTCGGTGCGGCCTTCGCCTATTACATCGTGCTGCCCATCGCCTTCGACTTCTTCCTGAACTTCCAGCAGAATTTCGGCGGCGATCCGACATCGGGCGAACTGGCAACCGAAGCCCCCGCAGGCATCGTCTTTCAAGGCTCGATGGAGCAGTATCTGTCGCTGACCTCCAGCTTCGTCCTGGCCTTCGGCTTGTGTTTCCAGCTTCCGGTTCTTCTCACCCTCATGGGCAAGGCCGGGCTTGTCACCTCGCGCGGGCTGGCGGGCATGCGCAAATACGCCCTTGTGCTGATCCTTGTCGTGGCAGCCCTCGTCACACCGCCGGATGTCATGTCGCAAGTCATCATGTTCAGTGCGGTCTATCCGCTCTACGAAGTCTCGATCTTTCTCATCCGGCGCATCGAAAAGCGGCGCGAGGCGCAGATGCGCGCCGATGGCACATGGGTCGATGACGAAGAAGACGAAACCGAACCCGCGACCAAGGCATGACCGACGCATATCTCGCCCGCATCGCCGCCGCGCTGGAACGCATGGCCCCGGCCCCCATGCCCGCGCCGGACTTCGCCGCCGAAGCTTTCGTCTGGCACACCGGGCCCGACCGGCTGGAACCCGTGGCGCGTGTCGCGCGTGTGGAGATCGACCTGCTGATCGGCGTGAACCGGTCGCGCGACACGCTTCTGGAAAACACCCGGCATTTCGCCCGGGGGCTATCCGCCAACAACGCGCTTCTCTGGGGTGCGCGCGGCATGGGGAAATCCTCGCTCGTCAAGGCCGTCCACGCCGCCATCCGCGCAGAAGGGCATGACCTCAAGATCGTGGAGTTGTCGCGCGAAGACCTGCCCTCGGTCACGCGCCTGCTCCACCTCCTGCGCGCCGCCGCCCCCCTACGCTTCATCCTCTTCTGCGACGACCTGTCCTTCAGCCATGATGACCAGCACTACAAAAGCCTGAAGGCCGTGCTCGATGGCGGCATCGAAGGCCGCCCCGACAACGTGCTGTTCTACGCCACCTCGAACCGTCGCCATCTGATGCCGCGCGACATGATCGAAAACGAACGCTCCACTGCCATCTCTCCTTCCGAGGCGGTGGAAGAGAAAGTGTCGCTCTCCGATCGTTTCGGGCTCTGGCTGGGCTTCCACCCCTGCAGCCAGGATGATTATCTCGACATGATCCGCGGCTATTGCGCGGCGCATGGCGTGGTGATCCCCGCAGACCGCCTTCGCGCCGAGGCGATCGAATGGCAGGCCACGCGCGGCGGGCGATCCGGGCGGGTCGCGTGGCAATTCTTCTGTGATCTCGCCGCGCGCGAGGGCGTGCGCCTCTGAACCCGCGCAAGGATGCCCGCTTGCGGCAGGGCCTTGCCTGCACTATGTGACGGCTTTCCTTTTTCCCTGGCACCCATGTTCACCGAAATCCTTGTCGTCCTTGCCCTGATCGTTCTGAACGGGGTGCTTGCCATGTCCGAACTGGCCATCGTCTCGGCCCGTCCCGCCCGCCTGAAATCGCTGGAGGCCAGATCGCGCGGTGCCGCGGCAGCGCTGCGGCTGTCGGAAGATCCGGGCCGCTTCCTTTCGACCGTGCAGATCGGCATTACCGCCGTCGGGGTGCTGTCGGGGGCATTCTCGGGTGCCACGCTGGGCGCGCGGCTTGCAGGCTGGCTGGCCGGGCAGGGCGTGGAAGCCGGCCTTGCCTCTACCCTTGGTGTGGGCGGGGTGGTTGTCATCCTCACCTATCTGTCGCTGATCATCGGCGAACTTGTCCCCAAGCAACTGGCGCTCCGCAATCCCGAAGCTGTCGCCATCCGCGTGGCCCCCGCGATGAACCTTCTCTCGCGCATCGCGGCGCCCATCGTCTGGCTGCTGGATCGGTCCGGCAAGCTGATGCTGCGCCTTCTCGGGGCCTCGGGCGAAGGCAGCGGCAAGGTGACAGAGGAAGAGGTCCAGACCCTCCTGGCCGAAGCCCGCGCCGAAGGCCTCATCGAACCCGAAGAGCGCGACATGATGGCCGGTGTCATGCGCCTTGCCGACCGCAGCGCCCGCGCCCTCATGACCCCCCGGCATGAGGTGCAGATGCTCGATCTGGCGGCCACACCCGCCGAAACGGTCGCCGCTATCCGCCGGATCGGCCGCCCGCGCATGCCCGTCCGCAACCCCGAGACGGGGGAAGTGGTCGGCATCATCGCCCTGACCGATGCCTTCGAGGCGCTCTCACGCCGCCAGAGCCTCGATCCCCGGCGCCTTCTGCGCGAGGTGCCTGTCGTATCCGACCAGGCCGATGCCCTGGCCGTCATGGATATCCTGCGCGAATCCGCGCATCACCTCGCCCTCGTCTATGACGAATACGGGAATTTCGAAGGCATCATCACCTCCGGTGACATCCTGGAAGCGATCACCGGCACTGTCGCCATCCAGTCCGCCGAAGAACCGGCCCTGCTGGCACGCGAGGATGGCAGCCTCCTCGTCTCCGGCTGGATGCCTGCGGATGAATTCTGCGACCACCTCGGCATCCCGCGCACCCTGGCGGGCGGTTACGAAACCGTGGCGGGCCTCGTGCTCAACCTGTTTGGCCGCTTGCCGGCACTGGGTGAGTCAATCGCCGCAGAAGGTTTTCGGTTCGAGGTGATCGACCTTGATGACCGCCGCATCGACAAGGTGCTGGTCAGCCGGATCGGCTGAAGCCTCGGTCTCGGGCTTGAACAGGCGGCGGACAGGCCCCTTCAAAGGTCTGATGCTATCACGCGGCCTGCTCATTTCACCTTGGCGAAAATACCCATTCTCCGTTCTCCGCCGGAATGCCGACCGTCGGTTCGTGGCGCAAAAGGGGTGTGGGGGGCAGTTGCCCCCCAAAGGGCCTACCGCAGGAAGGGCATCGGATCGGTGCTCGCCGCGCCGCGCCGCACCTCGAAATGCAGGAAGGACGGGTTGCCCGACCGGACATTGGCGATGGTCTGGCCCTTCGTCACGGTGTCGCCCTTCTTCACCGTGATCCCCGCCACCCCGGCATAGACCGTCAGCAACCCACCCTCATGCCGGATCACGATGATCGGTGTCTGCGCCGTATCCTGCGTGATGGCGGCCACCGTGCCTGCCGCGGCCGCCTTGACCGGCGTTCCTGCCGGGGCGGCAATGTCGATGCCCTCGTTCTTGGGCGGGGCATAGCCGCGAATGATGTTGCCAGCCGTTGGCATGGCAAATTGCGCCGCCGAGGCGCTGGTCCGGTTCTGGCCCAGATCGGGCGAGGCGGGCCGGTTCTGTTGCGCCGCCTGCGCGGCGGGCGGGGTCTTTTCGTCGGGCAGGGGCTTCGCCGCCGAGGGCGGTTCCGGCGTCGGCGAGCCCGCCCCCGGCGCTGTGACCACCTCGACCGGCTTCGCAGGCGGCGCTCCCGAAGGCGTGGGGATCATCAGATACTGCCCCTCGCGCACCTCTAGATCGGCGCCAAGCCCGTTCCAGTCTGCCAGAGCCCGGGCCGAGACATTGTACATCCGCGCGATGGAAAAGGCCGTCTCCCCTCGCTTCACCTGATGCCGCGTCGGAGCCATCGCCCCCAGCGCGCTGTCATTCGGGGCCGCGGCCACAGGTCGTGCCGCGGTGCTGCTGCTGTCCACACGGTCCAACGCCGTGGTTGCGATGCTGGTCACGCTGACCGCGCCGCCACCTGCCGAAGGCAGGGGGGCCGCCGCCACAGTGCCGCCGCCGATCACCGCGCCGGCCGCCGCGCCGCTGCCCGCCGCCGCCACCCGGCGCGGCAGGGCCAGCACCTCGCCATCGCGCAGGGGCGCATTCGGCTGGATTGCGTTATAGCTTGCCAGTTCCGCGGGGTTCAGCCCGATCCGCGCCGCCACGCTGCCCACCGTATCCCCGCGCCGCGCCACGGCCACCTGATAGCCCGGATAGCTGATCACCCCGTTCGCATCGGGCATGGGCCGGGCCGCCGTGGCCTGCCGCGCGGCCTCGGTCGTGTCGAAGGTGCTGGCTCCACGGCGCAAATCCCAGTCCAGATCGCCAAGCATCCCCGGCTGCCCGCCCGAGCAGGCCGTCAACGCCGCAAGGGCGGTGGAAAGTCCAACTGCGCGCAGCGTCCGGGGGGGATGGGTCATGCTCTGCCTCTTTGCCGTCTGTCCGGGTTGACGCCCCGGAACCTTTACATTCATTCCGTGCCAAGCCCTTCGACCAGCGGCACGAAACGCACCGGGCGAAGCTCGTCATAGTCAAATCCGCTTTCGGTCCGCGTCACCTTGATCAGGCTCTGCACGGTGTCCGACTGCCCAACCGGCAATACCATGATACCCCCGGTTTTCAACTGCGCCAATAGGGGGCCGGGGGGGTCTTCGGCGGCGGCAGTCACTATGATGCGATCAAAGGGCGCCTGATCGGGCAGGCCAAAGCTGCCATCCCCCGTGATCGCCGTGATATTGGTCAGGTCCAGCGCGCGAAAGATCTCGTCCGCCGCCCGCACCAGCCGCCGATGCCGGTCCACCGTATAGACCCGCCGTGCAAGCTGGCTCAGGATCGCCGCCTGATAGCCCGACCCCGTGCCCACCTCCAGCACCTTGTCGCGCGGCTGCACCGACAGCGCCTGCGTCATGATCCCCACGATGCTGGGCTGGCTGATTGTCTGGCCACAGGCGATGGGCAGGGGCATGTCCTCATAGGCGCGTTCGGCAAAGAGGCCGCGCACGAAATGGCCCCGGTCGATGGCCTCCATCGCAGAAAGCACGCGGGCATCGGTCACGCCGCGCGACCGCAAGGCAAAGAGAAAGCGCATCTTCCGTTCGGCGGCGGACCCATCCTCGTCAAAGTCCGCCTCTCCCGTCATGCCAGCCGCGCCTCAAGATCCGACAACAGGTCATGCGCCGTCAGGTCCGCCCGCATCGGCGTGATCGAGATATAACCCGCAAGGTTCACCGCCGCATCCGTGCCGGGCAGGGTGGGTGTCTGTTGCGGCCCGCCCTTGATCCACAGATAGCGCCGCCCCGTGGGCGACAGTTGCGCTTCGGCGGAAAATGAGGTGTCGCGCCGGAACCCCTGCGCCGCCACGCGCATCCCCTTCACCTGCGCCGCAGGCAGGGGCGGGAAGTTCACATTGTAGAACACGCGATAATCGTCACCCGTCCAGATGCCCCGATCCAGAAGCGCGCGCACGACATCGGTGCCATGCGTGCGGGCGGTTTCGAAAGGATCGGCCAGCCCGTCCATCTCGGGGCCGAAGAACTGCGACAGGGCAATCGCCGGGATACCCTGCAACGCGGCCTCCATCGCGCCGCCGATGGTGCCGGAATACAGCACGTTCTCGGCGGAATTGTTGCCCCGGTTCACGCCAGACAGCACCAGATCGGGCCGCGCGCCCTGCAACACGTCATAGATACCCGCCAGCACGCAATCGGCGGGGCTTCCCTCGGCCGCAAAGCGGCGCGGCGCCAGCTTGGCGATCATCATGGGATGGGTGTAGCTGATGCAATGGCCCACGCCCGATTGTTCAAAGGCCGGGGCCACCGTCCAGACTTCGCCCTTCGGCCCGGCAATGGCCTGGGCGATTTCGTCCAGAACCGCCAGCCCAGGCGCGTTGATGCCGTCGTCATTCGTGATCAGGATACGCATGTTCTGCCTGCTTTTGTCCTGACCTGATTAGAACAGGCCGCACGGGCGGGCAAGCAGAAGGCCCGCGCCGGTGGCAGGCCAGGGGCTTACTGTTGCAAAGCCTGGCAGTCAGGGCATGGCTGCGCCTGTGTGCCGTCCGTCATTCCTCTGCCGGCGCCGCAATCGCCGCAGGCTGCGACTGGGCCAGGAAGAAACCTTTCGGCGCAAACAGCACGCCAAGGATGGCAAGATAGGCCAGAAGGAACAGAATGATCGCGGCGCGCTGCGCGCCCCTGTCTGGGGCGGTCGCGGTGCGGGCAAGCGTGTCACGGGGCATCGACAATGTCTTTGGCATGGCAGCACTCCTCAGACTCGATTCCACCACACTATACCCCATCACGCATTGTTTCTGGTTCTGAAATCTTTGGCCGGATCGGAACATCGTTCTCCTGCGCGGCAATCCGCCGAACACGGTTCTTCTGCAGGTGCAAGTTTGCCGATGCAGCAAAACATCCTTCTGGTCATGCCGCCATGCAGCGATGTAACGAAACGGGCGCCCGAAGGCGCCCGTTCGATCACATCCTGCTTACCTCGGCGCCGGATCAATCCTTGGCGCGTTCCACATAAGAGTGATCCTCGGTGTTGATGACGATCCGCGTCCCCGCCCCGATATGGGGCGGCACCATCACGCGCAGCCCGTTCGAGCAGATCGCAGGCTTGTAGGAAGACGACGCCGTTTGCCCCTTCACCACCGGCTCGGTCTCGGTGATCTCCACCACCACCTTCTGCGGTAGTTCCAGCGCGATCGGCACGCCCTCGAAGGTGCGCAGATAGACCTTGATGCCTTCGGTCAGGAACACCTTGTCCTCGCCCACCACATCGGGCGAGGCGGTCAGTTGCTCATAGGTATTCGGTTCCATGAAGTGATAGCCCTCGCTGTCTTCATAGAGATAGTCGTATTCGCGTTCGTCCACCGTGGCCTTTTCCACCATCTCGGTGGTGCGCCAGCGTTCCGACACCTTCACCCCGTCCGAAATGCGGCGCATGTCCACGCTGGTCGTGGGCGTGCCTTTGCCGGGGTGGAAGTTCTCGGCCTTGAGAACGGCGTAAAGCTTGCCGTCCATCTCGACGACATTGCCCTTGCGAAGGGAAGAAGCGATGACTTTCACGGGGTCGTTTCCTTGCGGTTTCGGATAAGCCCGCTTAATCCAGCAGGCGATTGGCGCTGCTCCTAGCGCATCTTTCGCCAAATCTCAAACCGAAAGCGCCAGACCGTGACCGACCCGCACGCAGATACCCCCTGGTGGCACCCCTCCCGCCACGCTGACCGCCGCCCCGTCCTTCTGGCGCGCAACCGGATACAAGCGGCCTTGCGCCGCTGGTTCGATGACCACGGCTTCACCGAGGTGGACCCCGCCGCGCTGCAGATCTCGCCGGGGAACGAGGCGCATCTGCATGCCTTCTCCACCGACGCCCTGTCGCATGACGGCACGGCGCGGCGGATGCACCTGCACACCAGCCCGGAATTCGCGATGAAGAAACTTCTCGCCGCCGGCGAAACCCGCATCGCGTCCTTCGCCCATGTCTGGCGCAACCGCGAACGGGGTGCGCTGCATTCGCCGGAATTCACCATGCTCGAATGGTATCGCGCGAATGAGGATTACAGCGTGCTGATGGAGGACACGGTCGCCTTCCTGCGCCTCGCGGCCGAGGTCGCCGCCACCCCCCTCCTGCGCTACCGCGACCGGACCTGCGACCCCTTCGCCGCCCCCGACTGCCTGTCGGTGGCCGACGCCTTCACCCGCTATGCGAACCTCGATCTCCTTGCCACCATCCGGCCCGATGGTAGCACCGATCGTGCCGCACTGGCCGCCCAGATGGCAGGGCAGGGGATGGCTGTCTCGCCCGATGACACCTGGTCCGATCTTCTGTCCAAAGTCCTCGTCACCCGCGTCGAACCCCATCTGGGCCTGGGGCGCATCACCATCCTCGACCGCTACCCTGCGGCTGAGGCCGCCCTTGCCCGTGCCTGCACCGATGACCCGCGCGAAGCGGAACGGTTCGAGGTCTATGCCTGCGGCGTGGAACTGGCCAATGGCTTTGGCGAACTGACCAACCCCACAGAACAGCGCCGCCGCTTCCAGATCGAGATGGACGAAAAGCAACGCATCTACGGCGAACGCTACCCGATCGACGAGGATTTCCTCGCCGCGCTGGCCTTCATGCCCGCGGCATCGGGCATCGCGCTGGGCTTTGACCGTCTGGTGATGCTTGCCACCGGCGCGCCGAGAATCGATCAGGTGCTTTGGGCGCCCGTGGCCGACTGACCGACCGGCAGGTCATTTTTCGGCTTTTGGAAACAGATTGGCGCCCCTTGCGCCATTGATCCGAATGCCGAAACAACACCCGTCCTCCGGCCTGAAAGTTTTGAAATCGCCCCTATAAACCAAAGTTTAGGGGAATAAACGGGGTGTCCAAACCGGCGACGGATCGGCCCCGCGGACCCGCACCCCCCATTGCCTGACACGCAAACTGCGCTCACCTTGGATACATGGTCGAAGCGGGTCAGGTCTTGGTGGGGGCCTCCGCAACAGCCGCATCCGGATGACACCCTATTGCAGGTCAGTGCAATGACGAGAGCGCAAGAAACCGAAGGCAGGATACACGACGTGACAGCTTATCGCCCGGCCCCCGCAGACCGTCCGCGCATCCTTGTGGTGGACGATGACGCCATCAACCGGCTTGTCGCACGCGTGCTGATCGAGGCGCGCGGATATGAGGTCATTGAGGCCGAAGACGGCGAACAGGCCCTCGCCACCTTTGCAGCCAGCGATGATGTCGGCCTGATCCTGATGGATCTGGCCATGCCCGGCAAGGACGGGCTGGAAACCACACGCAGCCTGCGCGCCGCGTCACGCCGTGGTGCGACGGTGCCGATCGTCGCCCTGACACGCCATATCGACGACGATTCGCGCCGCAACTGCTTTGACGCCGGAATGAACGGCTTCCTGCCAAAGCCCATCTCGGCCACCGGCATCGAAAGCATTGTCTGTCTCGTCGGACACGGCGCTCCCCGCGCCCACGCCTGACAGCGTGCCGACATACTCAGGCCCGGTTGCCTTGCAGCATGGGGCGGCCGGGCCCTTTTCCTGCCAGTGGTCAGCAGCAGGTCGGGCGGGTGCGATCACGCATTGATTGACGTACCTCATTTCTGCCCGGATAAAGGACCGATCCCCGCAGAGGGGGCAGGGCCGCAGGATGACCAGACCCACGGTAAATGACATCGCGCGCGAAGCGGGGGTCAGCCTCGCAACGGTGGATCGTGTCCTGAACGCGCGCCCCGGTGTGCGCGCCAAGACCATCCTCGCGGTGAACGAGGCGATCTCGCGCCTCGGCTATGTGCGCGACCTTGCCGCCGCCAACCTTGCCCGCAGCCGGTCCTATCGCATGGTGGCCTTCCTGCCCGATGGCGACAGCCAGTTCGTCCAGACCCTGGCCGCGGCGCTGGAAGAGGCGGCCACCCTTGCTGCCGCCACACGCATCGCGCTCGACCTGCGCCGCTACCCGCCCGAGGACATGCATGTCCTTGCCGCCATGCTTGCCGCCCTGCAACCCGAAGAGGTGGCGGGTGTGGCGCTCATGGCGCCGGAAACCCCGGTGATCCGCGATGCCGTGCGCGCCGTCCGGGCGCGGGGCATTCCGCTTGTCGCCGTCGGCTCCGATCTTCCCAATGCGGGGCGCGATCATTTCGTGGGGATCGACAGCCATGCTGCCGGTCGCACGGCGGGCGTGCTGATGGGCCGCTTCTGCCGCGGCCTCAGGGGCGATGTGCTCGTCACCGCCGACAGCATGCTCCTGCGGGACAGCATCGAACGCCGCCGCGGCTTTGACGAGGTGCTGCTCGCCGACTTCCCGGCGCTCGAGGCCCTGCCTACCCTTGAAACCCACGGCTCCGCCGATGCCTTGCGTCATGCCGTGGGCCGATGCCTGGATGACAGGCCCGGCATTGTCGGGATCTATCTCCTCGGTTCGGGTCATCGCGCGCTTGCCGGTCTCTTGCGCGACCGGGGCTTGCTCGGGCGTTTTGTCGTGATCGGCCATGAGCTGACGCCCCATACCCGCCTTGCCCTCCTGTCCGGCCATCTCGACGCGGTCATTGCCCAGAACCCCGGTCATCTGGCCCGGTCGGCGCTGCGCGTCTTGCGCGCCAAGGCGGATCGCCAGCCCATCGACGAAGGGCAGGAACAGTTGCGCATCGAAGTGGTGATCCGCGAAAACCTGCCGCAAGAGCCGCAGGAAACCCGCCAGATCGACGCGGCCTGACCCTTGTTTTCAAGGCCGAAAGCGGCGTGACATATTCGCGCGATGAAATTTGAGGAACGTACCTCAACTTTTGATGGACAGACTCGCCAAACCCCGCCTATCGTCACCGCATAGAAGGCCTGAGGATGGAGGAGCATCCCAACAGGCACGGCAGACCAAACAATCTGAACCGGGAGGAATTACAATGAAGGCCAGACTTCTTGCTGCCACTTCGGCGGCAGCCCTGTCCATGGCGGGCATGGCATCCGCGCAAACCGACCAGCTCACCCTGTGCTGGGCGGCCTGGGATCCGGCCAATGCCCTGGTCGAGCTGTCCAAGGAATTCGAAAGCCAGTCGGGCATCAAGATGAATTTCGAATTCGTGCCATGGCCGAACTTTGCAGACCGGATGCTGAACGAACTCAATTCCGGCGGCCAGCTCTGCGACCTGCTGATCGGCGACAGCCAGTGGATCGGCGGCGCGGCCGAAAACGAATGGTATGTGAAGCTGAACGATTTCTTCGATGCCGAAGGCATCAGCATGGACGACTTCGCCCCCGCCACCGTCTATGCCTATTCGACCTGGCCCAAGGGCACGCCCAACTACTATGCACTGCCCGCGATGGGCGATGCGAATGGCTGGTTCTATCGCAAGGACTGGTTCGCCCGCGAAGACATCCGCGCGGCCTTCCTCGAAGCAACGGGCCGCGAATTGGGCGAACCGCAGACCCAGAAGGAACTGCTGGAAATCGCCCAGTTCTTCCAGGGGCGCGAGATTGACGGCAAGACCGTCTATGGCGCCTCCATCTTCACCGAGCGCGGGTCCGAAGGCATCACGATGGGCGCGACCGGCGCGCTTTATGCCTGGGGCTTCAAATATGAAAACACCCCCGGCAGCTATGACATGGAAGGCGCCGTGAACTCGCCCGAAGCGGTCGAGGCGCTGGAATTCTACAAGGAGCTTTACAAGACGGCCACGCCTCCGGGCTATGACAACGCCTATATGGAACAGTCGCTCGATGCCTTCAAATCCGGGCAGGTGGCAATGGCGATGAACTGGTTCGCCTTCTTCCCCGGCCTTTACGCCGATCCCAACACCGGGGGCGACAAGATCGACTTCTTCGTGAACCCGCCGCAGAACGTGGCGGCCTCCACGCTGGGCGGTCAGGGCATCTCGGTCGTGGCAAACACCGACAACATGGATGGCGCGCTAGCCTATATCAAATGGTTCGCCAATCCCGAGGTGCAGAAGAAATGGTGGTCGATGGGCGGCTATTCTTGCCACAAGGCCGTGCTGGAAGATCCGGATTTCGTGAACACCGCCCCCTTCGCGGGTGACTTCCTCGACGCCATGGCGGGGGTTCAGGACTTCTGGCAGGAACCGGCCTACGCCCAGCTGCTCTTGGCCATGCAGGCGCGCCTGCACAACTACATCGTCGCCGATCAGGGCACCGCAAAAGAGGCGCTTGACGGTCTGGTCGCGGATTGGACCGAAGTCTTCGAAGACGAAGGCAAGCTCTGATCCGTCGCAATCCGGGCAGGCCCGGCCCCACGCGCCGGGCCCGTCCAGACAATCCAATGCAACGTCACCCTCTCCCCTTGCGGGGGAGGGCAGGGTGAGGGGGCTTGCGCCTCCTCCCGCCCCTCTGGAATGATGTCATGCCCGATCCGATCACTGCCGCCGCCCAGGCCACGCCCGCACCCGTCGCCCGCCGCATACGCGGCCTGTCCGACCGGGCCATTGCCTGGCTCTTTGTCGGCCCGACGATCTTTCTTCTGCTGGCGATCAACATCTTTCCGCTGATCTGGACGGTCCGTCTGTCCTTCACCAATTACGCAGCCAACCGTCCCAACCGCGAGGTGGAATGGGTCGGCCTGCGCAATTACGTCCGCATCCTCACCGATGACGGCATCTGGGCCAACATGCAGACCACGGCGCATTTCCTGTTCTGGACGCTGTTCTTTCAGGTCTTGCTCGGCTTCACGCTCGCCTGGCTCATCAACCGGAAATTCAAGGGCAACGATCTGCTGACCACGCTCATCGTGCTGCCGATGATGCTCTCGCCCGCCGTGGTGGGCAATTTCTGGACCTTCCTCTACCAGCCGCAGATCGGTCTTGTGAACTACATGGTCGAACTGCTGACCGGAACGCCTGCCTCGTCCTTCTCGATGCTGGGCGCAGGGGGCTATGCGAAATGGTCCATCATCATCGTCGATACCTGGATGTGGACGCCCTTCGTCATGCTCATCTGCCTCGCTGGCCTGCGCTCGATCCCCGATTACATCTACGAGGCAGCCGAGATCGACCGCGCCTCCAAATGGCGGCAGTTCTGGACCATCACCATCCCGATGGTCCTGCCCTTCCTGATGCTGGCCGTCCTGTTCAGGGGCATCGAGAACTTCAAGATGTTCGACATGGTGGTGCTGCTCACTGGCGGCGGCCCCGGCAATGAAACGCTCCTCGCCTCGATCGACCTGAAGCGCGAAGCCTTCGAGAAATGGCGCACCGGCTATTCCTCGGCCTACGCCATCATCCTGTTCGTCACCGTCTTCGGCCTTGCCTCGATCTATGTCAAAGCCCTGAACAAGGTTAAGGAAAGATGAGCGCCTATTCCATCACCGAACCCTCGGCCGGCTCCAAGACCTTCGCCGGCATCCTCGTGGTGCTCTACACAATCGTCACCCTGCTGCCGCTGGTCTGGATCATCTCCACCGGCTTCAAGTCGGGGCCGGATTCCATCAGCTATCCGCCCAAGGTATTCTTCGAACCCTCGCTGGAAGGCTATGTGAACCTCTTCACCACCCGCACACGCGTCGCGGCCGAACAGTTCCAGAACCTTCCCCCGCCCGAGACATGGTATGACGAGATCGTCCGCAATCAGGGCATGGTCATCGCCGGCCCCTCGCGCTTTGGCGAACGGTTCCTGAATTCCGTCATCATCGGTTTCGGCTCCACCTTCCTGTCGATCTTTCTGGGCACGCTGGCGGCCTATGCCTTCTCGCGCTTCAAGGTGCCGCTGAAGGACGACCTTCTGTTCTTCATCCTGTCCACCCGCATGATGCCGCCCATCGCCGTCGCCATCCCGCTCTTCCTGATGTA
>VFQR01000142.1_pt1 | contig 160667 bp, 128 predicted proteins | sample 3512321 | NCBI WGS metagenome assembly VFQR01 (sample SAMN10412374, study PRJNA504923) | tailings metagenome | isolation source: Relicate 3 Philex TSF1 revegetated site | place: Philippines: Tuba, Benguet | collected 2017-08-29 | reverse complement strand
CCCGCCGCGCACGGTAGTAATCCAAGGTCGTCACCGCGATCCCCACCATCCGGCAATAATCTTTCCGCGTCCGCCCACTGGCTTCATAGCCCGCCACCAACGCCTCGATCTCCACTTCAGAACGCAACTGCCGCTTCGCCATCACCCCATATCAGCAACCCGACGCCCGAGGCCGCAAGAGGGACTTCGCTGGCTGCTTACGATAGGTCTGTTGAATTTCTGGCGGACAGGACCAGAGATTAATGGATTCAAGACCAGTCCACTTGACGACTAGAAATGCTCCGAGAGAGGTGAATGCGAGCCAGGGAGGAGCTGTGTTCCCGAGTAAGCCTACAAAAACTTGATAGATGAGTGGCAGCAACCAAAACAGGGAAAGTAGGTTGAACCACCTCGGAACCGCCGTATGCCATCCGCAGGTGGACGGCTCGGTAACCGACAAGGTAGCGCTAGACATGACGAACAACCCACAAACGGCGAGCAGGCTGACGATGCGATGTGGGTTACGCAGCCCCGCTATTAACCGATCCACTTGTAGTAGAAGAAGGTGAGTGGGGTTTTGCCGGTGTTGCGGATGTCGTGGGGTTTGTTGGCGGCGGAGTACATCATGGAGCCGGGGCCGACGGCTTTGTCTTTTCCGTTGAGGCCGATGAGGCCGGTGCCTTCGGTGACGACCATGATCTCTTCTTCGGGGTGCGTGTGGGGCGGGTGGGGCGTGGCGCCGGGGTTTAGCGTAACGCTGCCGGCGACTAACAACTTCAACTGATCGGTGGGGCCTTCGAAGTATTGGCGGTGGAGGCCGAAGGTCTCCTTGATCTCCTTGGCTTCCTTGGCGGTGTAGGTGAAGTCGGGGAGTTTTTTTGCGGGTGCGGCGGCGGCGGGAGTGGCAAGCACTGGTGTGGCCGCTAGCAGCTTGCGGCGGGAGAGGTTCTTCTTCATTGGCTTTGTACCGCTACGCTAACATCTTTTGGACCACGTGGCCGTGGACGTCGGTGAGGCGGAAGTCGCGGCCCATGAATTTGTAGGTGAGCTTGGTGTGGTCGAAGCCGAGGGCGTGCAGGATGGTGGCTTGGAGATCGTGGATGTGGACGGGATCCTCGATGGCGTTGAAGGCGAGGTCGTCGGTTTTTCCGATGACGGCGCCGCGCTTCATACCGCCGCCGGCGAGAAACATCGAATAGGCGTTGGGGTGATGGTCGCGGCCGGCGTTGTCGGGATCTAATGTGTTGCGCACTTCTTGCATCGGGGTTCGGCCGAACTCGCCGCCCCAAACGATCAAGGTGTCGTCGAGCATGCCGCGCTGCTTCAAATCCTTGATGAGGGCGGCGGTGCCTTGGTCGGTCTTGTCGCAGTTTTGCTTGAGGGCTTTGTTGAGGTTGGTGTGCTGGTCCCAGGAGGCGTGCATCATGAGAACGAAGCGGACGCCGCGTTCGACGAGGCGGCGGGCGAGGAGACAGTTGGTGGAGAACTGGTTGGTGGGCTCCTTGCCGATGCCGTACATGTCGAGAGTTTCTTTCGATTCCTTGGAGAAATCGATTAGCTCGGGGCCGGCGGCTTGCATGCGGTAGGCGAGTTCATAGGCCGCTATGCGCGAGGCGATTTCTTCGTCGCCCGTGGCGCCGAGGCGTTCGCGATTGAGGTCGCCGATGGCGTCGATGGCGGCGCGCTGGCGTTGGGCGTCGATGCCTTCGGGATTCGAGAGATAGAGAATCGGGTCGCCGGAGTTGCGGAACTGCGTGCCTTGGTAGGTGGAGGGCAGGAAGCCGCTGGAGAAGTTCGTTGCGCCGCCGGAGGTACCGACGCCGGAGCTTAAGACGACGAAGCCGGGGAGATTTTCACTTTCGCTGCCGAGGCCATAGAGCGACCAGGCGCCCATGGTGGGGCGGCCTTGTTGGATGGAGCCGGAGAATAAGAGTTGCTGGCCGGGGTGGTGGTTGAAGGCGTCGGTCTGGATGGTGCGGACGAGTGTGAGGTCGTCGGCGCAGGAGGCGATGTGGGGGATGTAATCGCTTAACTCCATTCCGGATTGGCCGTGCTTCTTGAAGACGCGCGGGCTGCCGAGGACGGCGGCGGTGGGTTTGATGAAGGCGAGCTTCAAGTCCTTGGTGAAGCTCGGCGGCAAGCTTTGGCCGTGCCATTTTTGGAGCTCCGGCTTGGGATCGAAGAGATCCATTTGGCTGGGGCCGCCCTCCATGAACATGAAGATGACGCGCTTGGCCTTGGGGGTAAAGTGGGGCTTCTTGGGCGCGAGCGGATTGACGGTGGCGGCGTAGCCGTCGCGCGTGAGCAGGTCGTTGAGCGCCATCATGCCGATGCCGGCGCCGATGTTTTGGAGGAAGCCGCGACGGGCGTAAGAGAAGTGCATGGTGATTACTCGCGGACGATGAATTCGTCGGTGTTCAAGAGGACGCGCGCGACGGCGAGCCAACGGGTGGATTCCGGTTCGGCGGCGGCGAATTGCTGGAGGCGGGTCTTTTCCTTGTCCGATGGCGAGCGGCCGAGGGCGCGGGAGAAGGCATACTCGATCTTGCCGCCATCGCTGGTTGGGCCTTCGCTTTCGATGCGATAGCCGAGGGCTTGCGCGGCTTCGTAGAAGACGGGGTCGTTCAGAAGATTGAGGGCTTGGAGCGGCGTGTTCGAGGCGCGGCGGCGGCTGCAGGCGACGCTCATGTCCGGCGCGTCGAAGTTCATCAACATCGGATAGGGCGCGGTGCGCTGGAAGTGGATGTAGAGGCCGCGGCGGTAGCGCTCGGGGCCGGTGGCGTCGACCCACTTGGCGCTATTGGCGTAGACGAGTTCGGCGACGCCCTTGGGTTGCGGGGGCTTGATGCTGGGGCCGCCGATGGTGGTGGTGAGCAGCCCGCTCGCAGCGAGCGCTGAGTCACGAACGGATTCGGCGTTCAAGCGCAGGCGGGCTTGGCGGGCGAGGAGGGCGTTGTCGGCGTCTATGGCAGCGGCGTCCGCGCGGTGCTTCGAGTCTTGGCGGTAGGTCGCGCTGGTGACGATGGCACGGTGGAGTTTTTTGACGCTCCAACCATTGGCGCGGAAGTCATTCGCGAGCCAATCGAGCAACTCGGGGTGCGAGGGCTTGTCGCCTTGGGTGCCGAAGTCTTCACTGGTTTTGACGATGCCGCGGCCGAAGAATTCCTGCCAGTAGCGGTTGACGATGACGCGCGGCGTGAGGAAGTTCGCGTCGCTGACGAGCCACTTGGCGTAGGCGAGGCGCGCGGGCCCGCTCTTGGTGTCTAGCGCGGGAAGGATGCTGAGCGCGCCGGGTTGCACGGGGATGCCAGGCGTGCGCCAATCGCCGCGCACGGCGATGTGTTGGGGTTTGGGCGTGGGGTCGCTATCGATGACGTAGGCTTGCGAGAGCTTGGGCGTTTCGTTGTCGAGTTTGTTCCAGGCGTCGCGGACGGCCTTCATCTTTTCGGCGGCGTCCTTGTCGTTCTTGAAGAGCTGGCCTTGGGTGCCGGAGAAGTACTTCTTGAGGCGCCAGGCGTCGCGCGGGGTGCGTTCGGCTTCGGGCTGCATCAAGACGCGTTCGGCGTGGTCGAACATGACGCGGAAACTGGTGACGGAGAAATCCCATTCGAGGTCTTCGCCGGGTTTCGAGACGGCGGCGCGCATTTTGCCTTGCCAGATTTGGAACCAGTCTTCGACAGACTTGCCGTCGCCTAGTTTTGAGTTCCAGATTTCGGCACGCTTCTTCTCATAGTCCTTGCGGGCGGCGAGCCAGGGGCCTAGTTCGCCGGGTTGGGGCGCATCGATTTCGATATCGCGGGCGCTGGAGAAGACGGCCATCGTTTCGTAGTATTCGCGCTGCGAGAGAGGATCGTATTTATGGTCGTGGCATTGGCTGCAACCTTGGGTGAGGCCCAGCCACGTGGTCGACGTTGTGTTGACGCGATTGACAAGAGACTCGAAGCGGTCTTCGTCGCGCGGGACGCCGGCTTCGCGATTGATGAGAGTGTTGCGATGGAAGCCAGTGGCGATTTTTTGTTCCTGCGAGGGGTTGGGCAAGAGGTCGCCCGCGAGTTGTTCGATGGTGAATTGGTCGAAAGGCTTGTCGTTGTTGAAGCTGTGGATGACGTAGTCGCGGAAGCGGTAGGCGTGGGGGCGGGTGAGGTCTTTCTCGTAGCCATCGGAATCGGCGTAGCGGGCGAGGTCGAGCCAGGGGCGGGCCCACCGTTCACCGTAATGCGGGCTTTGGAGGAGCTTGTCGACGGCGCGTTCGTAGGCGTCGGGGCGAGTGTCGGCCATGTAGTCGCGTAGGAGGGCGGGGTCGGGGGGAAGGCCGGTAAGGTCGAGGGCGGCGCGGCGCAGGAGCGTGGATTTAGCGGCTTCGGGCGAGGGGGCGAGGTTGTTGGCTTCGAGCTTGGCGAGGACGAAGCGGTCGATGGGGTGGCGGGGCCAGGCGGTGTTTTTGACGGTGGGAAGGTCACCTTTCCAAAGCGGCTGGAAGGCCCAGTGGGTGCTCTTGCGCGTGGTGGCCTTGCCGATGCTGAGGCCGGCGGGCCAGATGGCGCCCGCGTCGATCCAGGACTTCAGCGCTTCGACTTCTTCGGGCTTGAGGGCGGGGCCGGCGGGTGGCATGCGGAAGCCGTCTTTCGTCGAGGAGACGCGTTCGATGAGTTTGGACGAAGCCGCCTTGCCCGGTTCGATGACGGCGCCGGAGTAACCGCCTTTGGCGGCGCCGTCCGCGTTGTCGAGGCGCAGACCGGAGATCTGCTGCGCCGCGCCATGGCACATGACGCACTTGCGCGCGAGGACAGGTTGGACGTCCTTGGCGAAGTCCGCCGGGAGGGCGGCGAGGGCGGCTGCCAGCAAGAGCAGCGGTAGGGACTTCATGGCTTTATTTTATGAGCTTCGTTTCCGGGCGGGGAGCATTTGAGTGGTGAATTGGGTATCTAGGCGCATTGCGGGGCATTTGGCGCTATTGAGGTGAAAGCGCGGTGACGCCGCGCGAGGCGAGCTCGTGATGCGGCGTGCTGAATTCGATTTCGACCTTGGGATGAGCGTGGAGCGTGCGATGGATCAGGCAGGCGTCGACGGCGCGCTGGAGACCATGGAGGTGCTTTTCGTCGAGCGGCTGCGTCTCTACCACAATGCGGAAATTGTCGAGGTGGACGGGCCGCGGCGTCTTCTCCGCAAACACTTGAACGTGAAGACCTTCGGTGGAGAGCGAGCGGCTGCTCAAATACTCCATCGCGTAGTGCGCGGCGCAAGCGCCTAGGCTCGCGAGGAGCAAATCCGGGGGAGTGGGCGCTTGGTTCTCGCCGCCGGATTCCGCAGGTTGGTCCGTGAGGATTTGGTGCGCGCCAATTTGCGTCGAGAACTTTTTGCCGCCGAGATAAAGAGTGCTGCTTTGCATGGGAGTACCTCGCGTTGGGTTAGTGCACGCCTCGGGCCAAATCGCCAGCGGGGACGCGCGGCCCGATGCTAAGCTGAGGCGATTTGTGGATGTTTTCGTTGCTTCGTGGGATCGGGCTTGTGGTGCTGGCGGGGGGCTGCGCTTGCGCGCAGGAGCGGAATACGTTGCCGTCCGGAACGATTCTGCAGATACGCCTGAAGACTAGCGTGTCGTCCTATACCAGTAAGGCGGGGACGCCGGTGTGGGCGGAGGTGATCGCACCCGTGGAGGTGCAGGGCCGCGTCATGCTGCCGATGGGGACTGAGTTGATCGGGTATGTGAAAGAGGCGCGGAAGGTGGGATTGGGTTTCGCTCGCGAGACCGCGTTGCTGCACTTGGAGTTTTCCAAGCTGCAAGTTCCGAAGCAAGCCGAGCAAGAATTGCGCGGCCAAGTGGCGCGTGTCGACGATGCCCGCGAGCAAGTGGACGCGGAGGGGCGAATCCGCGGCATTCGCGCGACGCAATCGTTCTCGTCGATGCTCTCGGGATTCGCCGTGATGGCGACTTCCTTCGATCCGATGGCGCTGCTGTTTGGCGTGTCGGCTTCCTTGAGCGCTTTCCGGCTGCCGGATTCGTCGGTGGTTTTGCCAGCGGGCGCGGAGTTGCAGTTTCGCGTTACGCGGGAACTGGTGACGCTAGGGGACTTTCCTCCGCAGTATCCAGAGTTCGTGACCTCGGCCGCCGGGCGTGAAGAGTTAGAACGAATCGTGCGGGAACTGCCTTACCGCACGGAGACGGAAAGCGATGGGACGCCGTCGGACTTGACGAGTCTGCTTTATCTGGGAAGTTTGGACGCGATTGAGCGGGCGTTTGATGCCGCGGGTTGGGTGCGCTCCGACAAGCTGAACGAGAGATCGACATATGGCGTAATGCGCTCCATTATCGAGAACCAAGGCTACCGGGCCGCGCCGATGTCGACGCTGACCTTGAACAAGAAGACGCCGGAGCTCACTTACGCGAAAACGTTGAATACTTTCTTCAGCCGGCATCATCTGCGCGTCTACTCGCAAGCGGAGCGTTATGAGGGGAAGCCGGTCTGGACTTCGACCGCGACTTACGATACCGGCATTGGATTTTCGCGCGCGGCGAAGACTTTCGTGCACGTGATCAACGAGAAGATCGACGAAGAACGCGGCAAGGTGGTAAACGATCTGACGTTGACGGGTTGCGTGGATGGGGTTACTTATGTCGAGCGGCCTTGGGTGCCGCGCGATGCGCAAAACGCGACCGGCGATACGCTGCGGACGGATGGGCGAATCGCGGTGCTGCGTCTGAACGATTGCGTGAAGCCGCGCCGGGCCGATGCAGAGGACACGAGCAAGGATCTCTCGCGCATGCGCGAATCGGCTTACGTGCGGCCTTTGCGCAGTACGATCTTGACCCTGCGCAACGATCTGCTCCGCGGCAACGCGATTTATCAGGCGTATCACGGCGGGCGAATGGCGGGCGGGTTGTTTCGCAAGGCGCCGGAAACGCGGGGCAGTGGGCCGCGTACATTTCGCGTCGGGGGGCAGGAGTTTTTCGTAGTGGAAGGCGCTCGCGCGAAGAAGCATCCCGGCGCGCCGAAGGAGGGGGGAGAGGTGCGCGTGAAGAAGAATGAGAGCCCGCGCGACTTCTCCAATCGCCTCTCTTTCAGTTTGAGCGCGGGACTGAATGAAATTCCGGGCGGCGATTTGAGCACTCAGGGTTTCGTCTTGACGGCGTTCGGCGCGGTTCGCGACCCGTTTCGCTTTCACTCGACGTTGGAACGTGGGTGGGTGATTTCGCCCAAGGTCACGTTGCATAGTTGGAAATATGTCTCCAACGAGTTCGCCTACACTCGCGTCGCGACGAACTACCGGCTTTACGGGGGAGACGAATCGATAGGGACAAGTCTCGACTCGCGCTCGAAGGCGGCGATCCGGGCATTCACCTACAACGCGGTCTTTCACGCGACGCCGAACGGCAAGCGGATTCGGCCTTACGTGGCGGTGGGGCCGAGTTTCCAGTTGATTCACCTGCTGGACGCCGGGCCCGCGGAGAGTGCCGTGATTAAGTTGGTCGAACGAGACGTGGCGCTATTGATTGGGGCATACGATTTTGGGAGCAAGCCGCCGCTTGAGGGCGGCGGGATCTTCCAGTTCGGGCTGAACTATGGCGGGGGAGCGCGTATTCATTTGACGCCGCGACTCTTCTTGCGGGCCGATTTCCGCGAGACGATTTCGCGGCAGCCGGATTTTTGGAAAGGGAGCCGCGAGGCGTTGAGCAGGGAGATCAACGCGGACCCGTTGCGCCTGGAGCCAACGGAATTCACCAAACACGCGCCGTTCCGGCACCGGCAGGTCACGCTGGGCGTGGGATTCGCGTTCTGAGGCGGGGCTCTTCGCGCTTCGTCCCCAGCGAAATTAAGGTTATTGAGCCGAACTTGCGGGGCTCCGTCGCGTACTACTAAAGGGATGGATGGAAAGCGTGTTTGCGAGTGATACACTCATCGAAGAAAAGGCGGAGGCGGCTCTAGCCGCCGCCACAAACGCCACACTAATGAGCGCACCCCAAGAAGGCCAAGACGTTACGTTGCTGCTCCAAAGCTGGTCCGACGGCAATCGGGAGGCTCTGGCGGATCTGTTGCCACTCGTCTACGATGAATTGCGCCGCTTGGCGGCGAGCTATATGCGTTTCGAGGCTCCCGGGCATACGTTGCAGGCGACGGCGCTGGTGCACGAAGCGTACATGCGCTTGATCAACCAGCGGGAAGTGCATTGGAAGAGCCGCGCGCATTTTTTCGGTATCGCGGCGCAGATGATCCGGCGCATTCTGGTGGATCACATTCGCGCGACGCGCGCGCAGAAACGCGGGTCTGGCTTCGCGGCGCTGAGTTTGGACGAGGCGCTAGGCGTCTCGGAAAAAAAGAATTGGGAGATCATGGCGCTGGACGACGCGCTGAAGACGCTCGCCAAGTTCGATCCGCAGCAGGCGAAGATTGTGGAACTGCGCTTCTTCGCGGGGCTATCGATTGAAGAGACGGCGGCGATTGTCGGCGTTTCGCCGGCGACGGTGAAGCGCGACTGGGTGGCCGCGAAGGCGTGGCTGTTCCGCGAGTTGTCGCGGATGGCGCCGAACGATTAGAGTTAAGTGGGATTCCGGCAGTGGACGAAAGATGGGAGCAGGTCAAGCAAGTTCTTCATGAGGCGGTGGAACTGCCGGAAGAGGAACGCGGCGCTTTCGTCAGCAAAGTAGCGGGCACGGACCCGGAACTCGCGGCCGAGTTAGAGAGTTTGCTCGCTAGCTTTTCCGAGGCCGAAGAATTTCTGGAAGAGGCGCCGGTGCAGTTGGGAGGATTTGGGGACGCGCTTGAAGGCCGTTGGATTGGGGACTATCAGGTTGAGCGGCTGATCGCGCGCGGTGGCATGGGCAGCGTCTACCAAGCGAAGAAGGAAGTCGACGGCTTCCCGATGCGCGTGGCGCTAAAGATCATTCGCTTCGCGCATACGAGTCCATACATCTTGCGGCGCTTCCGGTTGGAGCGGCAAATTCTGGCGCGCTTGCAGAGCGAGTACATTCTGCGGATGTTGGACGGCGGCGTGACGCAGGATGGACTGCCGTATCTCGTCACGGAGTACTTGGAAGGCCAAACGCTTCAAGAGTGGCTGGAAGAGAGACGGCCCACTCTGCGCGATCGCTTGGATTTGTTTTCGAAGATCTGCGAGGGCGTCGCGACCGCGCACCGCAGCCTGATCGTGCACGGCGACTTGAAGCCGAGCAATATCTTGGTGACGCCTCAGGGCGTGCCGAAACTCTTGGATTTTGGCATCGCGCGCTTGATGAAGTCACAAGAGGACGATGACGACGGCGCGCGGACGGTTACGATGGCGCCGGCGCTGACGCCTTGGTGGGCGAGCCCGGAGCAATTGCGCGGCGAGCCGTTGAGCATCGACTGCGATTGTTACGAGCTAGGGCGCGTGTTGTTTTTCCTGCTAACGGGGAAGACGCCCTTCGACTTCTCCGGCATGGGCACCAACCAGATCGTCGAGCACCTGCGGAGGCACGTTCCCCCGAAGCCGAGTGAAGTGGCGGCCGATCCGGCGCTGGAGGACGATCTCGACAACATCACGCGCAAGGCGCTCGAGTACGAACCGGAATTGCGCTATCGCAGCGCCGATGCGCTCGCCGACGACATCCGGCGGCATTTAGAACAACGGCCGGTATCCGCGCGGCCCTATACGATCCGCTACCGCTGCACGAAGTTCGTGAAGCGTAATCGAGGCTTGGTGCTAACGGCGGCGATCGGTATTGTCGCGGTGCTGGGTGCGATCGGCGTGGCGTTGTATCAGGCGAATTTGGCGCGGCTGAACTACGAGAGCGCGCGGCAACGTTATGAACAACTGCGGCGCCTGGCGAATTCGCTGGTGCTCGATACGGACGATGCGCTGGTGCAGATTCAAGGCGCCACGCCCGTGCGCGCGAAGCTGGTGCGGAATGCGTTGCAGTATCTCGACGAGTTATCGCGGCAAGAGGGCGACGACCCGCAACTGAAAGAAGAGTTGGCGGCGGCGTACGAAAAGATCGGCGACATTCAAGGGCGGCCTGGCTCGCAGAATTTGGGTATGACGTCGGCGGCGCTGGATAGCTACCGCAAGGCCGAGGCCATTCGCGAGGGGTTGCGGCAAGTGACCAAGGACCCGAAGGAGTTCCAGGCCGTCAATGAAAGGTTGGCGACGACGTATGCGCGGCTGAGCGCGGCGCTGCGGGCAATCGGCGATTCGCAGGGTAGCTTGCAATACGAGCGGAAGGCGTTGGGCATTCGTGAGCGCTTGTATCAGAACGACCCGGATAATTTGCAGCGGAAGCGCGCGCTGGCTTCGAGCTTGACGACGCTTTCAGGGAGCCTCTCGCAACTCGCGGATTGGCCGGGCGTGCTCGAGACGCGGCGGGAGGCGCTGAAGATGTACGAAGAGATCGCCGCCGCCGATCCGAATCACCGCGGCGATCAACGGTCCTTGTCGGTGGCGTTGATTCGCATGGGTAGCATTGAAATGCACGAGAAGCATATGGAAGAGGGGTTGGCGCATTACCGGCGGGCGGCGGAGATTGAAACGCGGATGCTCGCGCTCGACCCCAAGAACGTGCAGTATCAGTTGAGTAAGGCGTGGGCGGATAGCAATTTGGGGTTGGCGCTTTCGCGGGTTGGCCAGTATCGCGAGGCGCTGGAGATGTATGACCGCGCGCAAAAGATTTTCCTCGACGTGGTGAAGGCGGACGAGAAGGACGTGCGGGCGAAGACTTTGTTGAACGCCTCGCGCGCGCACATGGCGAAGACCTTGACGGCGATGGGACGGGCGCGGGACGGTTTGCAATTGGCTTTGTTGACTTTGGAGGAGCGCGAGAAGTTGTCGCGCTTGAATCCGTCGAACGCGGGGGCCTTAGGCGAAGTGGGCGAGTCGCATTTCGCGGTGGGCTTGGCGCGGGCGGCGTTGGGGGATAAGGCGCGGGCGCTAGAGAGCTATAACGCGGGCTTGCGGATCTTGCGCATGTTAAAGAACGAGGGGCGCGACAACGCGGCGATGGGCGAGGACATGGTGGAAATCGAGGCGGCTATCCGCAAAGCGGGCGGGAGCGTGCCGGCGGAAGTGCGTCCAGTTGCCAGTGTTCCTTCGCCCACGCCCACAGCTCGTTGAGAGATAGTTGCGGCGCGGGTTGGCCGAGGAAGCGTAGGGCTTGGCGCAAGAGCTCGGGGGCTTCATCGCCGTTGATGGCGGGGGCGCGGGTTTGCTTCGAGAGTTTGTCGCCGTTGCGGTCCACGGCTACGGGTACGTGGAGGTAGGCGGGTTGGCGATAACCGAGGCGGCGTTGGAGGAGGATTTGGCGGGGAGTGGAGTCGAGAAGGTCCGCGCCGCGGACGATGTGGGTGACGCCTTGGGCTTCGTCGTCGACTACGACGGCGAGTTGGTAGGCGTAGAGGCCGTCGGCGCGGAGTAAAACAAAGTCGCCGCAGTTTGTTTCGAGGTTTTCGGCGTAGGGGCCTTGGAGGCGGTCTTGGAATTCGAGGATTTCGTTGGGGACGCGGAGGCGCCAAGCGCGGGGGGCTTTGCCGTTCAGGCCTTGGCGGCAGGTGCCTGGGTAAGGGCCATCGCCGATTATTTTGATCTGACTGCGTGTGCAGGCGCAGGGGTAGGCGTCTTGTTGGGCGATTAGTTGGTCGAGGGTGGCGCGGTAGGCTTCGTGGCGCTGGCTTTGGTAAATGACAGGGCCATGCCACTGGAACCCAAAAGCCTCGAGAGTCCGCAGGATTTCTTGACCGGCGCCGGGGATGCAGCGCGGCTCGTCGATGTCTTCCATGCGGATGAGCCATTGGCCCTGGTGCGTGTGCGCGTCGAGATAACTGGCGACGGCGGCGACCAGGGAACCGAAGTGAAGGGGACCGGTGGGGGAAGGGGCGAAGCGGCCAACGTACGGGCGGGGAAGGGGGTGGTGGGCGCTCACAGGCTCGAACTGTGGACCTCCTGCTTGTAAGGCAGGCGCTCTAACCGGCTGAGCTAAGCGCCCCGAAAACTAACGGCAACCTTGAGTCTAGCATCCGGATTAGACGACACCTCTCGTGGTCTTCACTTGCTCCCACGTATTCCATTCTTCAACGATCTTGCCGCCCACGATGCGCGCGATGTTGATGCCCAATAGCGTTACGGGTTCTCCGGTCTCCCGCAGATGAACATGAGCCGTCATGCGAGTGGCGACCTTCTCCCCGTCGGCCAATTGATCCTCAATGCGGAAGGAATCCTTTTGATAGACGAAGAGGTTGTGGAAGAAGAGTATGCTTTGGCGAAACTCCTCGATGTCGCGGTCGCCCGAGGAAACGTGGCCGACGTAGTTGGGCGCGATTAGTTCTTCCAAGGCGGAGAGGTCCGCGGTGGCGTATAGATCGACGAGTCTGCGGAATACGGCTTTTCTGGATTCGGGAGTCTCGAGGGACGGGGCGTTCTGCATGGCTACCCCCGCAATTAAATCACACGCGAATGGGGCTGCCTCAAAGTCGTGGCCGCATGATGGAGTGGTATGGTAATCGGTATGGCAACCACGAAGATTACGATCACGCTCGACGACGGTCAACTGAGGGAGATTCGCGCCCTTGTTGCAGGAGGGCAGGCGGCGAATGTCTCGGCGTTCGTGAAGCACGCGGTTGGCGTTTCGCTCGCCGACGCGGCGGGCTGGCGGGAGATGCTCAACGAGGCTCTCCAGAAAACGGGAGGGGCGCTCACGAAAAAGGAGAGGGTATGGGCGGACGGAATTCTCGCAACGGCCAAGCGGCCGGGCGGACGCGGGCGTAGGGCGGCATGAGGGGGCTAACTCTCGATGCCGGCGCCTTGATCGCAGTAGACCGCGACGATCGTCAGGTTTTGGCGCTACTCGCGCGATGTATGGAGCGAGGCTTTCGCGTGACGATCCCCGCGACCGCTTTGGCGCAAGCGATGCGGAATCCGGCGCGGCAGGCTCGACTCTCCCGTCTGATGCGCCAAGCTAGCACCGACTTGATGCCGCTCGACGGACCAGACGCGACGGCGGTAGGCTTGACGCTCGCCAAGAGCGGCACAGCGGATATCGTGGACGCCCACGTTGTTGTTTGCGCGCAACGCGCCGGGCAACCCGTCGTAACGAGCGATCCCGACGATCTTCGCCGCATCGCTCCCGGCTTGAGTCTGGTTCGGGTGTGAGCGTGGCGCGATTGCGGCTAAGCTGATAAGGATGCGAAGGCGGGGGGCGTTTGGAATTGTCGTGGTGGCGGCGATCTTCGCTAGCGGGTGCCAGTCGGGAAAGTTGAGCGCGGGTGGGTACGAGAGCGTCGATCTGGATGGGTTGGCGTCAGTGTCGTTGCCGAAGACTTTGACGCGGCTCGATACCGTGGGGCGCAATCGGGATCTGGCCTTGGGGACGCCGATGCATGTGCGGCTCTTGGGCGATCATGCGCCGAACGCGGAGGAATCGAACTTCTGGGCGTTGTCCCATGGCTTCGTTTTGGGAAAGGATGCGCCGAAAGCCTATGTGTTGGTGAGCCGGGTGGCGGATGCGCAGTCGTTTGCTATCGGGCACGTTTACTTCGAGTGGGCGTCGCGGGTGTTTCCGTTTGTGGCGCCGAAGCAGTTGGATTGGAAGCAGACGAAGTTGGCCAAGGATGTCGCGGTGTATGAGGCGGCATGGAGCCCTGCGCCGAAGACGGAGATGAAGGCGTGGGTCTTTGCGGATCGCGGCGCGCAGTTGCAGGCGATGTTTTTTGGCGGCCGCGAGACGATTAGCGATGAGGCGGCCAAGGGGATTTTCGATGAGATCCGGCGAAGCTATCAGTTGCACAAGCCACTGGAGGATTATTACGCGAAGTTGCGGAAGGCGCTCGATGCGCTGGCGGCGAAGCGGCGTCCGAACTACACGGCGTTGTTGCAGAAGCTGGAGTACGAAGAGCTGGACTACGCTCCGACGCCGAAGATCGTTTACTTCAACCAGAATCTCGCTTGCCAATTTTGGTGGCGGCCTTTCGACAATAGCGGCGTGCCTTGGGAATTCGCGATCGGGGCGCGATTGGGAGCGGTGCACGCGGGGTCCACGGAGGAGGCTTGGACCGACTTAGGCCAAAAGAATGCGAGTATCGATTTCTTTGGAATGGCGCCGATTGGGAATGGCGTATGGATGCCTTATCGATTTCAGCAGCCGAAAGTGACGATGCCGTTGCGGCGGGCATCGGAGTTGTTGCTCGATACGGGATGGCTCGCCGAAGATGCGCCGACCTCGGCTTTTGCCGGGATCGATTTTCGTTTCGATGGGGCGGTGCCGGACTTGAGCGATTGGCTGGATGCGCTCGAGAATCTGACGAAGGCGGCGCTGGATCGCGGGTTGCTGGATGGGCCTAAATAGAACGCGCGAAGAAGACGTTCCATGCGGTGACGGTGAGGGCGTGGGTGACCATGGCGGCGCGGAGAGACTTCGCTTGGTGGAAGGCGAGACCGTAGAAAACGCCGGCGAGGGCGGACACGGCGGCGAAGCGCCAGTTGGGGAATTGGTCGCGGAAACCCAGGTGGATGGCGCCGAATAGGAGCGACGTTACAAGCAAGGGAACGACGAAGCCGCCCATCGATTTAGCGATCAGTTGTTGCAGGACGCCGCGAACCATGAACTCTTCGCCGTAGGCCAAAAACAGGAGCAGAGCGAGAAACCAGCCGATAGCGAGGAGGGGGACTTGCCAGGCGTCTACGTTCGGGAGTTGGATCTTGAGGAAGCCCACGTAGAGGCCAATTGGAACTAGTGTGGCCAGGAAGAGGGCGAAGTAAAGCGCGCCTTGCAACCATTCTTTGCGATTGGGGACGAAACCAACTCGCGGGATGGGGAATCTTCGGATATAGAGGAAGACGTTGATGCCGATGCGGAGCCAGAGAAGCTTCGATAGTGCGTTGAGTTTGAGACCGCTTTCGGTGACGGGGTAGAGGTCCTTAAACCACGGGACGAGGATGAGCGCGGTGAGGATGACGAGCAGCAGCGCGTCGGTGAGTGTGCTTTCGGGCAAGAGCAGATGCCAGAAGCTGACTACGAAGAGAGCGGCGATGAGAAGGTAGAGCGAATCGTTAGCGCTCATGCCCGCGAGCGCGCGGAGGAGGAGGATTGGCGCCAGGCCGCTCGCGAAGATGAGGAAGCCCTTAAGAGTGGGTTGGAGCTTCAGGAAGCTCGATTCAAGTTTGGGAAAGCAGGAGAAGAAGTAGAAGAAGGCTTCGAGCAGGAGCGCGGGAAGCAGCGGAGCGATCGAGGGCCAGTGTTTCAACTAGGCGGCCTCCCCGGCTACCGCTTCGATGGCTTTGGGCCGGTAGTAAACCCAGATGAGGAGGAAGAGCAGGCTGAGAAGAATGCCAGTGCAAACGACGCTGCCCTCGGGGCCGTAACCGCCACCGGTGATCATGGGGTCGCCCCGCCATTCAACGGAGTAGCCGGTGACTTGGAGCGGCATGCCGCTGAGGTTGACGCCGAGGAAAGGAGTCATGGTGTTCCAGCCGAAGTGAGCGCCGATGGCGGCCCAGAGGCTGCGGCGGACGACGAGAATCATGCCCAAAACGCAACCGGCGAGAAATGTATTGGCGATGCTGTACTCCGAGGCCCAAGGATTCCAGAGGTGCAGCACGGCGAAAACGCCGCTGGTGGCGATTAGCGCGCCCAAGAGATGCAGCGGTTGGATCAGGGATTGGAAGGCATAGCCGCGCATGACGAGTTCCTCGGAACAGGAGGCCAAGAAAAGCAGAGCGATGCAAAGCAGGACGATCCATGGGTTCTGGATGCGCGCTTCGGATTGGCGGAAGGCGCCGAGGCCGAGCGCGATTAGGGGAAGGACGACGAGCGAAACAGCGGCCGCGCCGGCCAGCGTGAACATCGCGAATTCCTTGGCGGCCGCGAGGTCGCCGTTGATGCCAAGCTCGCGCAGCGAGAGTTGGTGGCCGTAGCGCAGGAGAACCCAAGATATGGGAACGCAGATGAGGACTTCCGGGATGGCGCGCAGAAGGCTGGGGCCGATGTCGCGCGGCAAGGGAACGAAGGCCGTGGAGGGAACGTAAAAGAAGTCAACGAGCGTGACGGCCGAGAACATTGCCAGCAGCGCGCCAAAGCTGCGCATGAGCGACGCGATGGCCACGATCACTCGAAAGCCCCAGCCGTCCGGCAAGGGAAACTGGGGCGGCCTTTCGTAAAGCACTGATCGTCAAACTAACATGAAAGAGATGGATTTGAACACACCTTTTCGACTGGACGGCAAAGTCGCCTTAATCACCGGCGGAGCGAGCGGCATAGGAGAGTGCGCCGCGAGGATCTTCACCAACGCGGGGGCGAGCGTGATCATCGCCGATATCGATACGAAGAAGGCGGAAGCCTTGGCCGCCGAGTTGCCGGGCAGCCGGGCCGTGCACTGCGACATCACAAGCGAAGAATCCGTGAAGCACGCGCTGCAATCGGTGCCGCACTTGGATATCTTGATTAACAACGCCGGTATCGGCTTGGTGGGGAGCGCGACCGAGACGGAACTGTCCGATTGGGAACGTTTGTTTCGCGTGAACGTGACGGGCATGTTCTTGGTTACCAAGCACGCGGTGCCGTTGCTGATTGAGTCGACTGGCTCGATGGTGAATATTGGCAGCGTCGCGGGTCTGATCGGCGTGAAGAAACGCTTCGCTTACTGCGCGACGAAAGGCGCGGTGGTGGCGATGACGCGCCAATTGGCGGTGGACTATCCGACGGAGTTTCGCGTTAACTGTATTTGCCCCGGTACGGTGGACACTCCGTTTGTCGAAGGCTATTTGGAGAAGTATCACAAGCACGAGAAGGACAAGGTGCGAGGCGAATTGAATCAGAGGCAACCCATCGGGCGGCTTGGCAAGCCCGAGGAGATTGCCCATCTCGCGCTGTATCTCTCATCGAAGGAAGCGGGCTTCGTCAACGGCTCCGTCGTGAATATCGACGGCGGCTGGACTGCGGCATAAAGCCCTGGCCTAAAGACTCGCTTCGGAAAGGGACAACATGTTTCGTATTCTTCCCGCGGGCCTCGTTTGCCTGCTAACGCTTCTGGCGCAAGATCCGCCGCCCGTGACATTTCGCACGGATGTGGTGGCCAAGAGCACGAAGGCCGTGAATTACCGGCACCGTATGGGGTCGACGAAGGTCGACTTCAAGGGCACGGCGATCATGCCAAAAGCCAACGGCAAAGCCGAAGTGGAGAGTAAGGCGGGACGCATCGAGATCGACTTCGAGATTCGCGATGTGGACGCGGCGACGAAGTTTGGTAACGAGTATTTGACCTACGTGCTGTGGGCGATTACGCCCGAGGGGCGCCCGCAGAACTTGGGCGAGATAATTCTGTCTTCGGGGCGCGGGAAGTTGCGCGTGACCACGGAGTTGCAGGCGTTTGGATTGATCGTGACGGCGGAGCCGTATTTCGCGGTCACCATGCCGAGCGACTTGATTGTGGCCGAGAACGAGATCCGGCAGGATACCTTGGGGCGCGTTGAAACGGTGGATGCCAAGTACGAGTTGTTGCAACGCGGCGAGTATGCGAAGCTGTCGAACCCATTGGGGATGAGTTTGGATCCGAAGACGCCGCTGGAACTGTATCAGGCGCGCAATGCCGTGATGATCGCCAAGGGCAGCAAGGCGGATAAGTATGCGCAAGACATTTTGGCGAAAGCCGAAGCGAGCTTGAAGCAGGCCGAGGAGTATCAGGCGCGGAAGCGCGAGGCGAAGCCGACGGCGATGATGGCGCGTGATGCGGTGCAGCGCGCGGAGGACGCGCGGGCGGTGGCGGTGAAGCGGGCGGAGGAAGAGCGTCTCGAGAACGAACGGCAAGCGGCGGCGGCGCGGGAAGCGGCGGCGAAGAAGGCGGCCGAGGAAGAGGCGCAGCGGAGGGCATTGGCTGAGGAGCAGCAGCGGCAGACGGAACTTGCGCGGAAGCAGGAAGAGGAACGTCGCGTGGCGGCGGAGCTAGAGCGCGCGAAGGCAGAGGCGGAGCGTTTGCGGGCGCAAGCGGCGCGCGATGCCGAAGAGCGCAAGCGCATGGAAGAGGAGCGGAAGCGCGCGGAAGCCGAACTCGCGGTGGCGAAGGCGCAGCAGGAGCAGAAAGCGGCCGAAGAAGCTCGCCTGCGGGCGCAAGCGCAGGAAGAGGCGGCGCGGAAACTGGCCGAGGAAGCAAGGAAGTTGGCGGACGCGGCGGAAAAAGAAAAGCTGGCGCTGCGGCAGCGTTTGTTCAACCAGTTCAACTTGTTGCTAGAGACTCGCGATTCCGAACGCGGACTGGTGGTGAACATGGGCGATTTGCTTTTCGATGTCGGGAAGGCTACTTTGCGCGCCGACGCGCGGGAGAAACTCGCGAAGCTGAGCGGCTTGGTTCTAGCGCATGAAGGGTTGCGGCTAGAGGCGGAGGGCCACACGGACTCGACCGGTAGCGAAGGACTGAATCAGCGGCTGAGCGAGCAACGGGCCGAAACGGTGCGCGCTTACTTGGAGAGCCAGGGCATTGCCGCGGGGAATCTCGCGGCGCGCGGGTTTGGGAAGAGTACGCCGATCGCGGATAACGGAACGGCGAAAGGACGTCAGGCGAACCGGCGCGTGGAGATCATCGTGTCAGGCGAGATCATCGGAACGAAGCTGAATTCGAAGCCGGCGGCGCCTCAGGAGTAGAAGGCGGTTATTTCTCCGGCGACGTAGCGAAGGTCGTCTTCCTTAAGTTCCGGGTAGACCGGCAGGCTTAGGGCGCGCCTCGCGCAGCTTTCGCTGACCGGAAATGCGCCTTCGTTGTGGCCCAAGTGGCGATAGCATTCCTGCAGGTGCAGGGGCAGCGGGTAGTAGATTTCCGTGCCAATGCCGGATGACGCGAGGTGAGCCTTTAGCTCGTCCCGGCGTTCCGCCAGAATCGTGAATTGGTTGCAGACGTGGCGGGTTTGGTAAGGCTGGATTTGCGGAATCTGGACAGGGGCTTGGATGATTTTGCGATAGAGTGCGGCGTTGTTTTGGCGGCCTTCGGTCCAGGTGTCGAGATACTTCAGCTTTACCTTCAGCACGGCGGCTTGCAGTGTATCGATGCGCCCGTTGATGCCAATGAACTCGTGGAAGTACTTGTTCGCGCCGCCGTGGGTGCGGAGCTTGCGTAGTTTATCCGCGAGCTTGTCGTCGGTGGTGGTGACGAGGCCGGCTTCGCCGTAGGCGCCTAGGTTCTTGCCGGGATAAAAACTGAAACAGCCGATCGTACCAATGCCACCGCAGCGGCGGCCTTTGTATTCGGCGCCGATGGCTTGGGCGGCGTCTTCGACTACCGCGAGCCCGTGCTTGCCGGCGAGGTCCAGAATCGGGTCCATATCGGCCGCGCCACCGAAGAGGTGCACGGGTTGGATGGCCCTCACCTTTTTGTGGCGCTTCAGAGTGTCTTCGAGTTGGTTCGCGTCGAGGTTGAAGGTACTCTCTTCGATGTCGACGAAGACGGGGATCGCGCCGATGCGCGAGATGGAACCGGCAGTGGCGAAGAAGCTGAAGGGCGTGGTGACGATCTCGTCGCCGGGCTGGATGTCCAGGGCCATCCAAGCGAGGAGCAGAGCGTCGCTGCCGTTGGCGCAGCCGATGGCGTGGGGGACTTGGAGGTATCCGGCGAGTTCGGCTTCCAGTTCACCCACCGCGGGACCCATGATGAAACGTTGGCTGTCGATCAAGGGGATGAGTTCGGCTAAGATCTCCTCGCGGATCGTTGCATGCTGAGCGACGAGGTCCAGCAATGGAACTTGACGGGTGGAAGCACCTGTGGGCATCTTTAACTGATGGTAACGAGAGACGCATGAGTCAGTTCAGCTTAATGTTCGAGTCCGAAAAGTTGACCGTGAAGCAGTTGACCGGCAAGTTGAAACGCACGTTGCGCGACAACTTTTCGAACTTGATTGTGCGCGGGGAGATCTCGGGGCTGAAGATCGCGGCGAGCGGGCACGTTTACTGCAATTTGAAGGAAGAAGATACGGTACTGCCGAGCGTGATGTACCGGCAGAGCGCGCGGCTGCTGAAGTTTCCGCTGAAAGATGGCGCGATGGTGGAGGCGCGCGGGTCGATTGACGTTTACGAACCGCGTGGGCAGTATCAGTTCTTGATCGAGCACATGGAGCCGGTGGGGCTGGGAGCCTTGCAGCAGGCGTTTGAGGCGTTGAAGCGAAAGCTGCAAGAAGAGGGGTTGTTTGAGGCGGGGCGGAAACGGCCGCTGCCGAAGTTTCCGCGGCGCATTGGGATTGTGACATCGCCCACGGGCGCGGTGATCCAAGACATGCTGAACATTTTCGAGCGGCGGGCGCCGGGTTTGGAGATTCGTGTATATCCGGCTTTGGTGCAGGGGGGCGGGAGCGTGGAGCAATTGTGCGCGGGACTCGAGTACTTCTCCGATGAGGGATGGGCGGACGTGGTGATCCTGGCGCGGGGCGGAGGATCGCTTGAGGATCTTTGGAGCTTCAATGAAGAGGCCGTCGCGCGCGCGATTGTGGCGAGCGCGATTCCGGTGATTTCCGCGGTAGGGCACGAGACGGATTTCACGATCGCGGACTTCGTGGCGGACTTACGCGCGCCTACTCCTTCGGCGGCCGCGGAGTTGGCCGTGCCCGCGACCGAGTTGATCTTGGAGCGGGTCGAGGCGCTTGAGCGAAGCATGGAGCGGTCCTTGCAGTTCAAGCTGGCGCGGCTGCGCGAGCTTACGTTGCGATTGGGCGTGGATAGGCCTTACGCCATTTTGCAGCGGCAGTTGAACACGCTTTTGCAGCAGGTGGATGACGCAGAAAGCGAGATGCAGGATCTGGTGGCGCAACGGTTGCGTGCCGCGAAGCTGTCATTGGAGCAGGCGGAGCGGAAGCTGTTGGAACGCGATCCGACGGCGCGGGCGGCGCAGTTGAGCAAGCGTTGGGAAGCGGCGCAGTACTTGCTCGAGAACACGATGAACCTGACGCTGGCACGCTTCCGCCTGCAGTATCAGGTGGTGGAGGCGCGTTTGAAGATCTTGAGTCCGCTCGCAACGCTCGATCGCGGCTATGCGATCGTCCGCGACGCGAAGGGCAAGACGGTGCGCGACCCAAAGCAGGTGAAGGCGCGCGGCAAGCTGCGGATCGATGTCGCGTTGGGCAGGATCGACGCGACGGTATCTTCCACTACTCCAGACGGTAGTTCGGAGCTTCCTTCGTGATGATGACGTCGTGGACGTGGCTCTCGCGCAAACCCGCCGGGCTGACGCGGAGGAACTTGGCTTTCTCTTGCAGTTCCGGGATGGAAGCCGCGCCGCAGTAACCCATGCCGGCGCGCAGGCCGCCAACCATCTGGTAAACCAAATCCGAGAGTGGGCCCTTGCTCGGCACGCGGCCTTCGATGCCTTCGGGTACCAGCTTTCCCGAGCCTTCCTGGCCATAGCGGTCGCTTGTGCTGGTGCCCGCCGTCATTGCGCCCAGCGAGCCCATGCCGCGGTAGCTCTTGAAGGTGCGGCCCTGATAGAGAATCGTCTCGCCTGGGCTCTCGTCGGTGCCAGCGAAGAGACTGCCAATCATCACGACGTCGGCGCCAGCGGCGATGGCCTTCGTGAGGTCACCGGAGAATTTAATGCCGCCGTCGCTAATCAAGGGTACGCCTGCGGGGCGCGTAGCCTTGGAGACTTCCGCAATGGCGGTAATCTGCGGCACGCCGGCACCGCTGACAACGCGTGTGGTGCAGATGGAGCCAGGGCCGATGCCGACTTTGACGCCGTCGGCGCCGCGGTCGATGAGATCCTTCGCGCCTTCGTAGCTGGCGACGTTACCGGCGACGATGGGGATGTGGGGCAGTTCTTTCTTGAGAGTGGAGAGAGCGTTCAAGACACCATCGCTATGGCCGTGCGCGGAGTCGATCACCAGGACGTCGACCTTCATCTCCACAAGCGCGAGGGCGCGCTGAAGAAAATCTTTGCCCGCTCCGACGGCGGCGGCGACGCGCAAGCGGCCTTGCTCGTCTTTCGCGCTGTTCGGGTACTTGATTTTCTTTTGGATGTCTTTGACGGTGATGAGGCCTTTGAGTGTGTACTCATCGTCAACGACGAGCAGCTTTTCCACGCGGTGCTTGTGGAGAATAAGCTCAGCTTCTTCGAGCGTGGTGCCGACGGGGACGGTGATGAGGTTGTCCTTCGTCATCAGGTCCTTGATGGGGAGGTCGAAGCGGTTCTCGAAGCGGAGGTCGCGATTGGTGAGAATGCCGACGAGCTTGCCGTTCTTGGTGACGGGCACGCCGCTGATGCGATAGCGCGACATCAGGTTGAGGGCGTCTTGAATTTTCTGATCGGGGTCGATCGTGACGGGGTCGACGATCATGCCGCTTTCACTGCGTTTGACCTTGTCGACTTCTTCGGCTTGACGCTCGATGGTCATGCCGCGATGGATGACGCCCATGCCGCCGGCTTGGGCGAGGGCGATGGCGAGATGGCTTTCCGTTACGGTGTCCATGGCCGAACTCACCAGCGGCACATTCAAGCGAATGGTTTTGGTGAATGACGTCTTCGTGTCGGCTTGGGCAGGAAGGACAGAGCTACGGGCTGGAACGAGCAGCACGTCGTCGAAGGTGAGACCTTCGGCAATGAACTCAGGAATCATTTCCGTATATGGTACGACACGGGACAGCACCGCGAAACCCCGAAAAATGGCCGAAATTTGGTAAAATTTCAGATGGTAACTAGATGATTGCAGCTACACAAATTCGCCCGGGCATGGTGATCAAGTTCAACGGCGAACTCTATTCGGTATTCACCATGACGCACCGGACGCCGGGCAACTTGCGCGGTTTCGTGCAAGTAAAGATGCGCAGCTTGCGCAGCGGTTCGATGAACGAACACCGTTTCGCGAGCGAAGATCGCGTCGAGAAAGCGATGCTCGACGAACAAAAGATGGAGTACATGTACAAGGACGCCGAGTACTTCTACTTCATGAACACGGAGACTTACGAGCAGGTGCAGCTTTCGGCCGAGCTTTTGGGGGACGCCGCTCTGTACTTGATCGACAACCTGCCCGTCGCGGTGACCTTCTACGAAGGCAAGGCGATGAGCGTGGAACTTCCCGCGACGGTGGACTTGACGATCGTCGAGACCGAGCCAAGCTTGAAGGGCGCGACGGTTTCGAACGTCGGCAAGCCCGCGAAGATGGAGACGGGGCTAGTGGTGCAAGTGCCGGCCTTTATCGAACAGGGCGAGAAGATTCGCGTCAATACGGCGGAAGGAACTTACGTCGAGCGCGCGTAGCGCTCTAAAGCGGCCAAGATCGTTTCGTCGTCTTCGGGGTCCACACTTCGCAGATCGATGAGCAAAGCAGATTTTTCAATGCGCGCCACGACCGGAGGGTTGTTGGCGCGCAGTTGCTTTTCGAGGCGCGTCCCCTGACTGGGAATCGAGAGTAGCCACGTAGGGACGCTCTGATCCGGCGTGGAGCCGCCGCCGAGGACGCTTTCGCCGGGGACTACTTCGCCGAGGCCGAGCGCGGCTTGGAGTTTCCGGGTCCGTTGTTCGAGATCTTGCGCACTGAGCGCGATCATGCGGAGGCTGGGGATCTGCGTGTAGTTGCCGCTCCAAAGGGCGCGAAGGTTCGCGTCGAGGGCTTGGATGGTGAGTTTGTCGACACGGAAGGCGCGGTACATCGGGTGCTTGCGGATCTTGGCGATGAGGTCCGCACGGCCGGCGATGATGCCGGATTGAGGACCGCCCAGGAGCTTGTCCGTGGAGAAAGAGACGACGTCGACTCGGGCGGAGATGCTTTCTTGCACGAGCGGCTCCTGGATGCCGTGGGCGGCCAAGTCGACTAGACAGCCACTGCCGAGGTCTTCGTACAAAGGAAGATTCAAGTCCTTCGCTAGCGAGGCCATCTCGCTCAGCGACGGCTTACCAGTGAAGCCGCTGAGATGAAAATTGCTGGTGTGGACGCGCATGAGGAGGCGCGTTCTTTCATTGACAGCTTGGCGGTAATCCTCGAGGCGCGTTTTGTTGGTAGCGCCGACTTCGCGGAGCAGCGCGCCGCTTTCGGCCATGATGTCGGGGATGCGGAAACCGTCGCCGATCTCGACGAGTTCGCCCCGGCTGACCAGGACTTCGCTATTTTCGGCGAGGGCGCGGAGTACGAGGAAGGTGGCGGCGGCGTTGTTGTTCACCACAATCGCGGGAACGCCCAGCAGCGCTTCGAGAAGAGGGGAGAGATGTTCGTCGCGTTTGCCGCGGCGGCCCTCGGCGAGGTTGTACTCAAGATTTTGGTAGCCAGGTATGGGCGTGAAGGGCGCGAGCGGCGCGCGGCCGAGGTTTGTGTGCAGGACGACGCCGGTGGCGTTGATGACTTTACGCAGGGAAGGCGCGAGGAGAGAATTCAGTTTTTGGCGAACTTGCGCGGCGACTTCTTCTATGGGGATCTCGCCACGTCTGGCGGCCGCTTGGAAGTGCCGGATGGTCTCTACGAGTCGAGGCCTCGCGAGCGCGGGGAACTCTGGCGCGAGTTCTCGCGCCATGGTCTCCACGCTGGGCAGGCGGGAGAATTCACTCACTTCGCGGGGACCATCGGGAAGAGTTTGCGGAGCATCTCTTCGTTCGGTTGCGTACCAAGCTCGGAGATTTCGAACGCTTCGACGTACTGGATCTTCGCCGCGGCGTCCTTGCCGTAGAACTTTTCGAGCGCGGCCTTCACCGTTGGCGTGATGGCGCGCGTGCGCTGGCCGGCGAGCCAAGCCTTACGTTCCGCTTTGCCCGCGGGCACTTTGTCCGCTTCGCCGCCGATCCAAGGCAGCCATTCGTAGAACTGGCTTTCGTGGGCGTCCAAGGCGTTGATCTTCGTTTCGAAGACATCGCCGATATCGATGGCGATGTCGGCGCGGAAGGGTTGCGGCTTCTGGAAGCGGTCTTGGAAATGCAGGAATACCGGGTTCTTCTTGATGGGGGGCGTATCGGGCGCGACGTTGGGCACCATGACCATGTAGGCGGCGTCTTGCACCACTTGGCCGGTGTTGCGGTGGTCGGGATGATAGTCGTTCGTGCGCGGGGAGATGACGACGTCCGCGTTCCATTGGCGGATACGGCGAATGACCTGGAGGCGCACTTCGAGAGTCGGCAGTAGTTCGCCGTCGTGGTTATCGAGCACTTCGTATTCGATGCCCAGGCGGCGGCCCGATTCGGTGGCCTCGGCGCGGCGGCGCTTGGCCAGCGCTCCACCGCCCATCGATTGGTGACCGGCGTCGCCATTGGTGAGACTGACGAATTTCACTTTGTGGCCCATCTTCGAGAGCTTGGCGGCGAGGCCCCCAGCGCCGAGATCGCAATCGTCTGGATGCGCGCCAAACGCAATGACGCGGATTTGCGCGGAGGCGATAGTGGCCGTGAGGAGAAGGAGAGCGCGAAGCAAGTACATCGCTTGGATTATACGCTCGAAGACCTTCTAGCGATTGTGTTCCTCTTCCATGGCGGTCGCGGTTTCTCGCAGTTCGCGGAGCTTGAAGCCGGTGACGGCTAGCGCGATGAAGCCCGCGATCAACAGCGGCAACGTAACGATACCCCAAACGATCACGCTAAAGCGCTTGGCGAGAGATTCTTCGACGCTGAAGAAGGTGAGCGCGAAAACGATGAGGCCTTGGTAGACGCCGAGGTTTCCCGGCGCGCCGGGCACGACGGTACCGAGGCGGACGATTACGTTGATCACGGCGGCGTCGAGGAGCGAGAACTGATCGAGGCCGTAGGCGCGCAGGCAGCAGTAGATAGGGAGCGTCATCATCAGCAAATGCGGCAGGCTGGCGAGCCAGGATTGGAAGAAGCTTTTCGAACCGCCCATGGCTTGGAGGTCTTCGATGAAGATTCTCGCCTTGTGCCCCCAACGCCAATGCGCGGCGAGTTCCTTGGCCTTCCGCTGGAAGGCGATGATGAAGCCGAGCACGCCCGCTAGCAGGCCGACGAAGAGGATGAGCGCGTAGCCGCCATCGCGAATACTGCGCGGCAGATCGACGAATTGAACGACGATGCTGAGATAGAGGACGAGCCAGATGCCGTCGAAGATGCGTTCGATAGCGACGCTCGAAAGTACGACGCTAAAGGGCAGGTGCCCCCAACGCGATTGCAAATAGCAGCGGATCACTTCGCCGCTGCGGAAGGGCAGAACTTCGTTCGCGTAGAGCCCGACGTAAATGGCGCGCACACTGCGGGCCACGGGAATTTCCGAGATCGGTTTGAGGAGAATCGACCAGCGCCAGCCCTGGACCACGTAGACCATGATGTCGGCGAAGGCGGCGAGGGCGACCCAGCCCCAATGCATTTGCCGGGCTTCCGACCAGAGCTCGGCGACGTTAACGTCGTGGAGTACCCAGATGAGAATGCCGAGTGAGGCGAGGTTCGTGGCGATTAAGAGCAGCCAGCCTTGCCAACCCAGTTTCGGCGCGCTGCTTTTGATGACCGGCTTGTCTACTACCATCCGCCTCCATCACCCATGATATCGATGGCAGAGGAAGAGAACGACGCACCAATCGTAAGCGAAGTGAAACAGTAGAAGGTGGCGGTAGGTTTCGAGGGCGTCGGCCAAGGTGGCGATGCCGAACTCCGCGATGCCCATGCCCAAGATTGCCAGCGCGATAGGGCGCAGGAGCGCGTTGCGATAGGCGGCCCAAGCGCCCAGAGCGGCGATGAAAAATACGTGGGATGGGAAGGCGGAGAAGAGCTTCGACTTGAGGTCGCTCCAGAGGCTGTAGCTATAGGCAAGCGTGCAGTAGCGTTTTCCGGTGGAGCGTTCGTAGTTGCCGAGGTTCTCCGCGCGGATCTGTTTCGCTTCTTGGCGAAGGTCTTGCCATAGGACGGCTACGGCGACGGCGGGGTTTGCGGCATAGTAGCGGAGGGCGTTGGCGTATCCGCCTTCGGGAAAAAAAGTCTTGAGCCATTCCGCGTTTTGCGCGGGGCTGCTGGGTTCGAAGGCGTGGGTGCCAAGGAGCTTGCGATCCTCCGGGCGGATGCGGAGGGCATCGAGGGAATGGGGATCTCGCGGGCCGAGCTTGAAGAAGGCTAGGTTGTAATAGGCGGTGGCCTGGTACTCGCGCGTGGTTTGCGTGAGCATGTAAGCGGCGCCGCAGACTAGCGCGATAGCCGCGGCAATCCAGGCTTTGCGGCGGGAGGCTAGGAGGATGGCGGCGATGAGCAGGATCGCCGGCGAATGGGGCCCCTTACTCAGAGCGAAGCCGATAGCGCCGCAGAGCATGGCGATCTGCGAGGCGCGATCCGCGTCGAGGCTGTGGCGCAGCCAGGCGGAGAAGAAGAGGAAGCCGAAGACTAGCGTGGCGGCGTCGAAATAGAAGCTCTGGAAGTACGTGACGTAGGCGGCGTCCGCAAAGACTATGGCGGCGGCGAGGCCGAGGGGCCAGCTTCGCTTGGTGACGAGCGCGGAGAGATGCCACAGGCCCCACGCGAAGACTATCGTGTGAATGAGGCCGAGCCAGCGGATGTCGAAGCGGTCCGCATTCTGAAAAACCAGCGCGGCGCGGGTGAGCCAGACTTCAATGCCCCAGTACGGGCTGACCCAGAACTTGGCGGGGTCGCGCTTCCATTCGCGGATGAAGAAGTGGAAGGTATCTTGCTCGCTCGGTTGGGCGGGGCCAAGGGAGAAGCGGCCGATGACTTTGGCGAAGTCGCCATTGTCGGCGAGGCCCGTGTAGGGCGCGAGCCAAAGCTGCCAGGCGACGGCGAAGAGCGCTGCCGATAAAAACAAAACACGCACGATTGTTCTAACTTCAAAGAGTGTCACAGAAACGCGCGCCGAAGGTGTTGATGCTCGTAGGGCTGCCAGGAAGCGGGAAGAGCACTTGGGCGGCGTCGCGGAAGCGCGCGGTGGTTCTGAGCAGCGATCAGATGCGGCTGCTGTTGAGCGGGAGTGAGACGAACCAGCGGATTCACGGTCGCGTGTTTGCCGCGATGCGCTACTTGTTGCGCGAACGATTGCGATTGGAGCAAGCGCTGACGGTCATTGATGCGACGAATATCCGGCGGAAGGACCGGAAGCCGTTCTTGAAGATTGCGCAGGCGTTTGGCGCGCGCGTCGAGGCGATTTATTTCGATGTGCCTCTGGAAACTGCGCTGCAGCGCAATTCGGGGCGCGCACGGCGCGTTCCGGAAGTGGCGATCCGCGCGATGGCTGCGCGTTTGCAGCCGCCGCTTCTTGAAGAAGGTTTTGCGGCGGTGAAGAAGGTTAGCGCCAACGGCGGGTCAGCCAAAGCCAAACCGCGATCGGGGTCAAAGTAAGAACGCCGATATAGGTAGCTACGCTTTGCGGCGTCGCGCCACGATCAATCGCTTCGCCCGCGAAGAAGCTAGTGAGCGAGATGCTAGTCATCATTAGCGCGAATTCGGAACTGGTGACGCGGCCGCGATAGCGGTCCTCGCTCAGCGTTTGGACGAGCGTGGAACTGAAGACGTAGTTCATCGACGTTCCCGCGTGGCCCAGTACGACGGCCGCGGCGGCAAAGGCGAGCGTGGGCGCGGCGCCCAGGCCGAGGTATCCAGCGGCGGCGACGGCGAAGCCGATGGCGATGGCCCAGCGAAGCCGTGGCAATTGGGACGTCGCCATCGGGCCGCCCAGGAACGGACCGATGAAACTGCCGAGGCCACGGGCGCCCATCAGCGCGCTCATGCCGAGCATGCCGGCTTGGCTCGCGTTGAGCCCATCGATTTGCAGGGGGAATTGCCGTTCGCCCAGCACGGGCAACAAGACCCAGTTGGCGCCGATGAGGCCGATGCCAGCTTTGATGAGCAGAATCGGCTTCAACTGTGCGTGCCCGCCGATGTAGCGCAGGCCTTCCATGACGGGTGAGAAGTCGAAGAGATCGCGCATGCGTAAAGGCGCTTGGCCGTCCGTGTGGCGCTCCACGGCGGCGACGCGCCACACCAGCCACGCGGAGACGAGAAAGCTACAGGCGTTGAGGACGAATACCGTATTGCGCCCGAAGCTCGCGGCAACGAGGCCGCCGATGGCGGAACCGAGAAAGAAGTTCACGGCCCAAGTGGTGGAGCCCAGGCCGTTTGCCGTCAGAATTTCGCGATCGCCGCGGCAAAGGTTAGGCATCAGGCTGGATCGGCCGGGCTCAAAGAAACCCCACATCATCGTTTCAAGAACCATCAGCGTATAGATGAGCCACGTGCGGTCGGCCGATTGCGCGAAGAGCATGCCCCCGACAATGAAGAAGCGCGCGATGTCCGCGCAGATCATGACTTGCCTTCTGGGCAGCCGGTCGTTGAGGACACCGCCCATCGGAGAGACGAAGACTTGCGGCAAGACCATCGCCGCAGTGGCTAACGCGACCGAGCGCGCATTGCCGGTGAGTTCGAGGAGGAGGCTGTAGATCGCGACGGCGTAGAACCAGTCCCCCATTTCGCTGATTACTTGCGCGAACCAAAGCAGGCGCACGTTCTTGTTTTCCCGAAGCAGGCGCGCGTAGGCGCGCAAGGACAGAGCGGCTTCGGGTACTTCGGGCATTACGGGATCGCTAGGCCGTGTAAATGCCCATGCGCTCCTTGGTGAGACGGACGGTGGATTCGGCGATCGGATTAACGCGGGCGCGGCCCTCCTCCAAAACGCCGCGCAGGTAAGCGGGGTCCGAAGTGATCTCGCGGTAGCGCTGTTGGATGGGCTCGAGCTTGGATACGACCATCTCGCAAACGTTGCGCTTCAAGTCGCCGTAGCGCATGCCGGCGAAGCGGTTGCGCATCTCGTCGCCGCTCACGTCGCCGAAGGCTTGATAGATGGCAAGTAGATTTTCGACGCCAGGGCCCATCGTTTCGAAGTCGACGTGCGGGTTCGAATCCGTGGTGGCGCGGTTGAACTTCTTCTTGATGACGTTTGGCTCGTCAAGAATCGCGATGGCGTGGCCGCTGCCGGTGGCGCTCTTACTCATCTTCTTGTCGGGTTCGTCCAGGCCCATGACGCGCGCGCCGACCATGGGCAGCTTCGTCTCGGGCACCACAAAGGTGTCGCCGTAGAGCGAGTTGAAGCGCTGCGCGATGTCGCGCGTGAGTTCGAGGTGCTGCGACTGGTCGTCACCAACGGGCACGACCGCGGCTTGGTAGAGCAGAATGTCGGCGGCCATGAGCACGGGATATTGCATCAAGCCGCTGCCGACGGTCTCCTGCATCGCTGCCTTCGACTTGTATTGCGTCATGCGTTCCAGCCAGCCCACGGGCGTGACGCAAGTGAGCAGCCAGGAGAGTTCCGAGTGGCCGGGAACGGTGGATTGCGCGATGACGGAGGAGTGCTTCGGATCGATACCGCAAGCGATGAAGATCGCGGCGATTTCCTCGATTTTGGCGCGAAGTTCCGAAGGCGGTTGGTAGACTGTAATCGCGTGCAAATCGACGATGCAGAAGATGCTCTCGTAGTCGTACTGGATCTTCGTCCAATTCTTGAGCGCGCCTAGATAATTCCCAATGTGCAGGCTGCCCGTGGGCTGCACCCCCGATAACACTCGCTTCTTCATGGAAAACAACCATCTTCGCACTGAACACAGTGAACGCATTGAGCAACTCGAGATCGAGAAATTGATCTACGGGGGTGCAGGCCTGGCGCGCAAGGATGGGCAGGTCTTCTTCGTGCCCAAGACGGCTCCGGGCGAGAAGGTGGAAGCGGAGATCCGCAAGGCGAAGCAGAATTTCACCAAGGCGAAGTTGACGCGGCTCGTGGAGGCTTCGCCGGAGCGCATCCCGGCGCATTGCCCGTACTTCGACCGCTGCGGCGGCTGCCACTATCAGCACTTGAGCTATGAGCGGCAGGTGGCGGCGAAGATCGGGATTCTTAGTGAGCTCTTCGATCGGGCGAAGATCGCGTTGAACGTGGACGTGAAAGCGGTGACGGGGCCCGAGTGGAACTATCGCAACCGTTCTCAGTTCCATCTGCACAATGGACGCGTGGGGTTCTTGGAAGAGGGTTCCCAGAAGCTGGTGGCCGTGGAGAACTGTCCCGTGTCTTCGCCGAAGTTGAACGAAGCGCTGGCGGCGCTGAAGCGCTTGGCGCGCGACCATCGCTTCCCGAATTTCTTGAAGTCGATTGAGTTCTTTACCAACGAAGAAGAGTTGCAGGTGAACGTGCTGGAGACGAATCGCCCGGTCGCCAAGCACTTCTTCGATTGGATCGCGAAGGAGATTCCGGGCGTGGTTTCCGGCGCGATCGAGTATCCGGGGGCGGGTTACCAGTGGAAGGTGAGCTACCGCAGCTTCTTCCAGGTGAACCGTTTCCTCGTCGACGATCTGACGCGGCTTGCGACGGAAGGATTGCAGGGCCAACACGCCGTCGACTTGTACGCGGGCGTGGGTTTGTTTAGCCTGCCGCTCGCGAAACAGTTCGAGCGCGTGACGGCCGTGGAGAGCGGCAAGGTGGCGATGTACGACCTCGAAGCGAACGCGAAGCGTTACGAGATTAGCAACGTGCGCATCGTGCAGGCGAATGTGGACGCGTGGCTCAACGATCTGAACGAAAAGCCCGACGTCATCGTCGCGGACCCGCCGCGCGCGGGATTGGGACTTGAGGCGTCAAAGCGTCTGGCGGAATTGAAAGCGCCGGAACTGCGCATTGTCTCTTGCGACCCGGCGACGCTGGTGCGGGATCTGGCGGCTTTGTGCGCGGCGGGCTATCGCGTCGAGGAACTGACGCTAATTGATTTGTTCCCGCAGACCTACCATCTCGAGACCGTCACCCGCCTTCGCATAGATAGCTGAATTGGAGAGCTTGCGCAGGAAGAGCTCGACTAGGTTGAGCAGGATCGCGAGGCCCAAGAGCCACGGCCATATCTGCAGGCTGGTCTCGATCTGCTTGCCGCCGCCCCGGAAAATGTCGGCGGGGTTCGCCTCGTAACGCCCTCCGCTGAATTCCGCGATTTGTTTCAAGAGCGCTTCGTTGCTGCCGTATTCGGTCAATTCCGCCTCTTGCCGGTAGAAGCCGGTTTCCGGGAAGTAGCGCGTCACCTCGGCGGGCCGTACGCGGAAGAGACCCGTCTGATCGCCCACGAAGACACGCGCGCGGTAGAGCCCGGCGGCGATGCGCTGGAGCTTGACGGGTTGTTGGAAGTTGTTCGGCCCGAAAGCGAAGAGCGTCGGGACCTTCAACTTCGTCTCATCCACGGCGCCAAGGCGATACGTAACTTCGAGTTCGCGGTTGGTGGGATCGAAAGTGAGGCTGGAGTCTTCGCTTGCCGAGTGCGGCAGCAAGTCGCGCAGCGTGTTGCCCCAAAACTTGTCGAAGCCGGGCCAGGCGATCCATTCGTCGGCCCAGCGGGCTTTGGCGTCGGAAGTGAAAACCGTGACGCGGCCGAGGCCATATTGCCAGCGTGCGAGTAGCGGGTCCTGCGTGTTGGCCTTTTCGCCGGGCACGGTGAGAAGCAGGTCGGCGCTGGGTTTCGCTTCATACTTGACGTAGCCCTTCAGCGCGGGGGCCTTATCGATCCCGATGCCTTCGAGAGTTTCGGCGGCGCGCATCAGGATAGGCTGCGTAGGCTTTTCGACGGCGGTGGAGCCGGTGAACTCCATGACGTCGCGAAGCAAGATTTGCTCTAGGCCGCTCGGGTCCGTCAAGAAGTACGACTTGCCGCGCGAATACTGCGCGATCTTCTCGAGGTAGCCCTTGTTGACATCCTGGCCCAAGCCCACGGTCGAGATCGTGATCCGCTGCGTGGCGGCTTCTTTGGCGAGGTTGATGCTGTCGCCTTCCTCCGAAATGCCGTCCGTCAAGAGCACGATGTGCTTGAAGGTCGCCTTCACTGGTACGGCCTTCTTGTACGCTTCGGCGAGCGCGGGCGCGATCTGCGTGCCTCCGTCGGGAGTGACGCCCGCCACCAGACGCTTCATCAATACTTTGTCCTCGGCCTTGCGAATCGGAATCGCCCACTGGTGCGAGTTGTCGAAGATCAAGACGCCAACCAGGTCGATGGGACGCAGGTTGTCCAGCACGCCGATGGCGGCCGTGCGCGCGAGTTCCATCTTGCGGCCTTCCATGGAAGAACTCTTGTCGATGATCAGGACCACGCAAGTGCCTTCGGGACTGCGCGGCGGCGCGAGCTTCGCGGGCAGAGTGCGCTCCAGCGGATCCTCGGGAGTGCCCGGTTTCTTCTCCACATATTGATTCTTCTCGCCGCCAATGGTGAGCAGACCGCCGCCGCGCTTCACGTAGTTTTCGACGGCGAGCTTGGCCGCGGGTGTGAAGCCTTCGAGGTCTTGATTGTTCAAGACGATGACTTCGTAGTTCGTCATGGCGTCCAGCGGCAATTCGCCGCTGCGCGTCGTTTCGAACTGGAAGGATTCGACGGCTCTCAGGAAATTCGCTTCCGTGCCGGCCGGATCGCCCGAAACGTAGAGCAAGCGAGGCTTCTTGATGTTGATCCCTTGATCGAAACGCGCCTCGCCCAGTTCGCCGGAGACCAGCTTGCCGGTCATCTGAATCACGCCGGAACTCGTCACGGAGCTGTTTATCGTGAACTCGTTCAAGCCACTCTTCAATTGCAATTGCCCGGCTCCGATGGTCTTGCCCTCGGCTTGCAGCTCGAGACTCGCCGAAGCCGCTTTGGGGCTGCGCACCGCGATCTCCACGGGGAACTTCTCGCCCGCGAAGGCCTGCGGCGGCATCGCCACGTTCACGATATTGAGCTGCGGACGTTGGCGGCCTTTCAAGGGATACGTGTCGACGGGGATGTTCAACTGCTGCGTCTGCCACAGCGCCTGCACGGCGCTGCCTTCGGTCTCCTTGCCGTCGCTAATCACGACGAGATGCGGCACTAGGTCCGCCGGCGTCGAAGCGATCGCTTCGCGAATGGCGCTTTCGAGATTCGTCCCCATGCCCGACGCGCCGCCGGTGAGTTGCAGACGGCCGCCGGTCTCCGCTGCCGATGTGGACCGCGTGCCACGAGCGAAGGGAACGGTGCGCACGATATGCCGCCCGCGCGCGGATTCGATCTCGCGAATGCGCTTCTGCAGCGCATCTACGTCTTGCGAAGTGAGGCTCTGCGAAGTATCGGCGAGGATCGTCACCGCGAGCTTCGTCTCGAACAGGCTCATCGCCGGGCCGAAAAGCGCGGCCACGATGGCCGCAACCATCGCGTACTTAAGCCAAGCGCGACGGCCTTTCGCGTACTTCCACCATTCGAAGAGCAAGATCAGCGCCGCGGCAATGGCGAGCCAGCGCCAGAGTTCCTTGGCTTCCTCCAATGCGCCCACCGCCTCCGGCACGCCGGAGGCGATCGTCTTCGGCGCGTCCCAGCTCTGATCGGGAAGATCCGGGAGAGTGAGCGAGTAAACGATCTCGCGGCCCGCTTCCAGAATCCGCACCGTGCCGGGGAGCGGCGCGTAGGTCTGCAGCACGCCGTTGTCGATGGAGAAGGGAAGGGCCTTGCCCTCGCCGGTCAAGACGCTGAAGTTGCGGCCCGTCGTGTCGCCCACGGGAAGGCGGATCGCGCCCGGACTCGACGCGACACTCTCCCACTGCCGGTAGCTCTCGGGCGCGAGATAGCGGAGCACGTTCGCCATGAGCAAGGGCCCCGTCACTTCTTGGCGCATGGAAGAGCGGGCGGGTTGAAAACCGAGACGCACGCTGCGCGGGCCCGCGACGATCAGCGCGCCGTTGTCGCCTTCCAGGACGACGCTCTCGTTGGACTTGGCCTCTAGTTTTCGCGTCGCCGTCAGTTTGAAATCGCGGCTACGGATGCCGGCGGCGATCGGATGATCCGTCTTCCACTGCTTGATGAGCGTGTCCTGGTTCCCCGTCAGCAGATACAGCGCGGCCGACTTTTCGGGGAGTGCCGGTTCGAAGCCATCGAAGATGTAGAAAGCGCCTTCGGGCGCGGCCTGGAACGTCGAGGGATCCGCGTAGGACGCTTCAATCAGGGGATTGGCGGCAAGCAAGGGCCGCCAAGAGCCGGGATCGCGCGTGTAGACCTGGAACTTCGTAACGGGCAGCGAAGGCAGTTCGATGTCTACTTTGTCGTCGAGCGCGAAATCGTCATTGCCCAACAACTTCAACTCCAGCAGCCCCGCGGCCTTGGTGCGGTGTAGGAACGTGAGCGTCTGTTCGGCGCCCGGCGCGAGGCGCGCGACGTTGGAGGGCAGCGGCACGCCGCCGTAGCTTAGGCCGATCAACGCCTCGCGCGGCGCGGCGGCATAGTTCTTTACGGTGACAAGGATGCTCCAGACGCCCAGGTCGTCGAGGCTGCGGCGCACGCTGGCCTTGCGGATACCGATGTTGTTGAGCGCGGCATCGGTCACAAGCAAGCGGAGGTTGGATGGAACTTGGTCGAGGTTCGCCGCGTCGGCCGCGACGCGCGCGGGCCCGGCGTAGGCGATTTCTCCGGCCAGCGCTCCCGTACGCCGTTGCAACTGCGCGGCGAAGTTGAAGGCTTGCGCCAGGTTCGCGCTGCCGTTGGTCGTGCGGGCCGATCCGATGGCTTTCTCCACCGTGGAGCGCTTCGTCTCGAAGGCGGTCTTCGGCGTCAACAACGAGCCCGCTTCGACGACGAGTACTCTGTCTTGCGGAGGCAAGGCTCGCAACCACTGCCGGGCCTTGGCTTGCGAGGCGCTAAGTACGCTTGTCCGCGCGTCGGCGCGGCTCTTCGCGGCCGAGGCGGCCGAGACATCGAGCAGCAAGACATGTTGGCGCGGCACTGCGTTGGCCGCGCCCCAGCGCAGTTGCGAAGCCGCGAGCAAGAGGAGCGCGATGCCCAACAACTGCAACAACAAACTCCACGGCTGCTGAATGCGCCGCCGGCGCTGCTGGCTCGGAGGAATCTGAGCCATCTGCCAGAAGCGCAGTGTCGCGGCCTTGATGCGTTGCCGGCTGCGGTCGAGCAGATACAGCGCCACCACCGCGCCGCTGAGCAGCGTGAAGATCGCCGAGAATTCCAGGAAGCTGAGATTGAGAAATTCCATTAGCGAACCCCCGCCGGGCGCGGCAGCGCCGTCAATGCGGAGAACACGGTCTCTTCCAAATTCGCATTCGTGGGAATCGCCGCGTAGCGGCCTTGGTTGCGTAGCGCGAGCCGCCGCAGTTGCTCGGCGTGTTCATCGAAGGCTTCTGTATAGCGGCGGCGGGCGTCGTTATCGAAAGTGATCTTGAGGACCTCACCGGTCTCGGCTTCGGTGATTTCCAGATCGCCCGTCAAATCGGGCACGCGCTCATTCTCGTCCCAGACTTGCAGCAAGAATAGCTCGTGCCCGAAGTCGGCCAGGTATTGCAGAGGCTTCAAGCAATCCGGCCCCCCGAGAAAATCGGAGACGACGATGAGGAGCCCTTTCTGACGGCTGACGCTCAGGAACTCGCGCGCTACTTTCTCGAAGTCCGTCCGGCCCTTCGGCTGCAATTCGCTCAGATAGTTCGCGACGGGCGAGAAGCGATGGCGTCCGCCCCCGGACTGCAATCCTTCTTCCAGCGAATCGCGAAAGGGAACGATCTGAATAGCGTCCAATCGAACAAGTCCGACGTAAACGATGGCCGCCGTCAGCCGCCGCGCGAAATCCCACTTATTGCCCAGCGCCATGCTCTCGCTCGCGTCAATCAACAGACGAATCGGCACGCGCGGCTCGATCTGAAAGAGCTTCAGAAAAAGCTTTTCCAAACGCATGTAGGCGCGCCAATTCACGGCCCGCAAGTCGTCGCCCGTGGTGAAACTGCGGTGGTCCAGGAACTCCTGCCCCGCGCCCGAGTAGCGGCTCAAGTTGTGCCCGCCCACGATGCCGGAAAACGACTTCTGCCAGTGAATGGTGAGGCGCTCCAGCCTCTCGAGGAAGGCTCGCTCGATTTTGAATTCGGATTGGGCCACGATCTACTGCTTAGCGAAGCTGCGCCGCGCCGGCGCTGACGCCTTTCAAGATGTCGGCGAGCACGGTTTCGGTATTCTGCCCGTCGGCGTGGGCGTCGAAGTTCAGAATCACCCGGTGGCGCAGGACGCCCGGCGCGACGGCGACGACATCTTCGACGCTCAAGTGATTCCGCCCACGCATCATGGCCATCACGCGGCCGCATTCCACCAGCGCCTGCGCGCCACGGGGCGAACTACCGTAACGGATGTACTTCTTCGCCGTCGGGTGCGCGCTGGGTTGATCGGCCTGCGTCGCCATCACGAGATCGACGGCGAAATCCTGCACGTGCGGCGCCACGAGCACCGTGCGCGCGAGTTTTCGCATCGCAAGAATGCCTTCGCGGTCTAGCTTGGTTTCAAGTTCGATTTCATCGCGTTCAATGCTGCGCTCGACGATAGTGGCGAGGTCCGCGCGGCCCGGATACTTAACCAGAATCTTCATCAGGAAGCGGTCGAGTTGCGCCTCGGGCAACGGATACGTGCCTTCCATTTCGATGGGATTCTGCGTCGCCATCACGAGGAAAGGGCTTTCTAGTTCATGCGTCGTGGTGCCGGTGGTAACGGTGCGTTCCTGCATGGCTTCCAGCAGCGCGCTCTGCGTTTTGGGCGTGGCGCGGTTGATTTCGTCGGCGAGCACGAGGTTTGAAAAGATCGGCCCGTGTTGGAAGCGGAAGGACTTCGCGCCCCGCTCGTCGCTGTCCATGATGATGCTGCCGAGAATGTCGGCGGGCATCAAGTCCGGCGTGAATTGTATGCGGCTGTACTTCAAGTGCAGAACGCGGGAGAGAGTGCGAAGGAGCGTGGTCTTGCCCAAGCCGGGCACGCCTTCCAGAAGGACGTGGCCGCCCGAAAGCAAGCAAATCAAGACACCTTCGACGACATCGTTTTGTCCCACGATGACCTTGCCGATTTCGGCTTGGACGATCTTGATACGCTCGGTGGCTGCTGCGATTTCGTTCACTGTATTGACATTCTAGCGGCTTGCCGCCACGCGGGAACGGCGCTTTTCGCCGCCCTATCGAACGAAACGACCGCCTGGGAACGCCAAGCCAGAAGCGGAGCGTTATTCGTAGCGCAGCGCCGACATCGGCTGCACCCGGCTCGCGCGCAGCGCCGGGATAAATCCCGCCGCGAACGCGACAACGCTCAGCAGCAAAACCGCCAGCGAGACCACCGCGACGTCGCCGTTTTTCACGTTCCACAATTGCGACTCGATCAAGCCGCCCAGCAGATAAGCCGCGGGAAGACCCAGCGAGAGACCAATTACCAGCATCCAGGCCGCCTCCCGCAGGACCAGCTCGATCACCTGGCCGCGTTCCGCGCCCAAGGCCAAGCGAATCCCGATCTCTCGTGTCCGGCGCGCGACGTTGTACGCCATGACGCCATAAAGCCCAATGGCGGCCAGCAGCGTGGCGATCAACCCAAACGCGGAGCAAACCGTCGACAGCATCCGCTCCAAAACAAGGCTACGTTCGATCGTGCGTTCCATCGTTTGAATCCGGAACATCGAGAGATTCTCGTCCACGCGGCGCAACGCCGCGCGGATGTCCGTTACCAGCCGTTCCGGTGCATTATCGCCGCGCACGTAGAACGTCATCGATTCGATCGACTGATTTTGCGTGTACGGTGTGTAGATCGAACGGGAAGGCTTGGCCTCGCGCAGGTTCGCATGCTTGCCATCGCGGACCATGCCGACAATCTCAATATCGTACGCCGGAGCGCCGCTATCCTTCAATCGCCCAAAGCCGATTTTCTTTCCGATTGGATTCCCATTGAAGTACTCCTTCGCGAATTCTTCGTTCACGACGGCGACTCGTTGGCTATTCGCCGAATCGCTCTCCGTGAACTCGCGGCCCAGCAGTACAGGAATCTGCAAGGTGCGGAAAAATCCGGGGCCTACCTCATTGACGCGATTGTTCATGTTGCGGCCTTCGGTTTTCGTAATCCCTTCGACGCGCGTGGTCTTCTGGCTGACCTCGTTTGACAACAACGCGCTCGACGCGATGGTGACATCCTTCACGCCGGGCAGCGCGGCGACATCCTTGCTGAAGCGCGAGAGGAAATCGACGGCCTTGGCTTTCTCGTAACCGTTCAAGCTCGCGTCGATGCGGAAGCTCAGCAGGTAATTCGGATTGAAGCCGGGGTTCTGCGTTTTCAGATTCAAGAGGCTCTTGCCGAAAAGCCCCGCGGCGACGAGCAAGACCAAGCTAATCGTCACTTGACCCGCCACCAAGCCGCGCCGCATCCAAGCCTGCGCCGCGCTCGCCGCCAGCGCGCCGGTGTTCTCCTTCAGCGAATCGACGATCATCTTGCGCGCGCCACGAACGGCAGGCGCAAGGCCGAAGATCAGGCCCGTGAAGACGCTCACCGCAAGGCAGTAAAGCGCCACGCGCCAGTCCGGTTTCGAGCGGAAGAAAATCTCTTCGGTGGCTTCGACGGGATTCAAAGCGAGGATGGCGTCCAGTATCCAGATCGAACCGAGCAAGCCCGCCACGCCGCCCATCAGAGAAAGCAAAGTGCTCTCCACCAGCATTTGCCGGACCAACCGCGCCGTTCCCGCTCCCATCGCCAGCCTCACGGCCACTTCCTTCTCGCGGGCGCTGGCTCGCGCGATCAGCAAATTCGCCACGTTCGCGCAAGCGATCAAGAGCACTAAGGCCACGATGCCGAGTAACGCATACAGCGCCTGCTCGACTTTCGCTTTTTCGTTGACCAGCGGCGTGGCCGCCGGAGTCAACTCGAAGCGCTTGGCCCGGAAGCGCGCCTGGCCTTTCGGCGAGATCTGCGGGAAAGCCTTCATTTCCTCTTCGATCAACGCGCCCACGATGGCGTCGAGGTTCGCCTTGGCTTGCGCGGGTTGGACCCCGGCCTTCGGAACGCCATAGACGTGGAGGAAGTAGAAGTTCGGATCCTCCATGCCATCCCAAGTCGTTGTAATCTGCGTCTTCTGCGAAAGCGTCACATACAGACTCGGAACGTTCTCGATCTCCAGGCCCGTGAAGCCCGCGGGCGCGACGCCGATTACCTCGTACGGCCGCGCGTTGAGGTGAATCGTTTGTCCGACGATCGACGCGTCTCCGCCGAAGCGCCGTTGAAAGTAACCGTGGCTTAAGACGACAAACGGGTGGGCGTTCTTGCGCTCGTCGTCGCTGGCTCGCAACAAGCGCCCGGCCGAGGGTTCCAGGCCCAGAGCCGGAAAATAATTGCCGCTCACCAAAGCTACCGGCGCCGTTTCGCTCCGCCCCCGGTGGCTTAGATTGGCGCGGTCGAAGTAGCTCGCAAAGAGGTGCTCGAATGTCGAATTCCCGTCGCGTAGCTTGCGGTACATCGCGTTGCTGAAGGCATAGTCCGTGAAAGTCGCGCCGATATGCGCGCCCGGCAGGTCGAGCATCAACAGCCGCTCGGCGTTCTTCACGGGCAGGGGCCGGAAAAGAATCTGGTCCATCAGACTGAAGATCGCGGCGTTCGCGCCAATGCCGATGCCAATACTCGAGACCGCCACGAAGAGAAAGAGGGGAGATTTCAAAAAGCCACGCATGGCGTAGCGCACGTCTTGGGTCAAGCCGGCGAACATACCTTCCCAAACCTGCAATCGGCCTGCCAACTCGCGGGCGCGCACATTCTTGAGCGCTTAGCTCATTCCGGCGCCCCTGGAAGTGTCCGCTAGCGAACAAACGATCCCGGAATCGAAAACGCGCCATGCTTTGCACATGCGCCTGGGCCGCAACCTAAACGACAATAAAAGGTAGCGCCTGAGCGATGCCAGATCACAAAACCGCTGGGAACAAAAGCGTGGCCTCGATTCTGCGCGAAATCGCCGCCGACCCTTGGCGGGAAGTGATCGTGCGTTGGAATTGGAAGGCCGCCTTGATGAGCGGTCTGGTCCGTGCGGGAATTTTCTTTTCGGCGAACTTGAGCGCGGGTACGCGCGAGGCGGTGGGCGCGATGGCGGCCGAATTCGCGTGGCGCTTTGCGTTGAGCGGCTTCTACGGCGCGCTCATGCAGCGCTTGCGCTTCGGGACGCCGCAGTGGCTGGCGAATCTGATGCTAGGGATCGCGCTACCGCTCACGAATCACGCGATCGAGTTCGCGATCCACTACGCGCGCGGTACGCCGAATTTGAAGACGAGCATCGTGGCGAGCGTTTGCTTCACGGCGATCTCGATGCTGTTCAACCTCTACGCAATGCGGCAGGGCGCGATGGTGACGGGCGCGGGCGGAGAATCGCTCGCGAAGGATTTGATGCGCATGCCGCGTATTGTCGTGGGCTTCGTACTTTGGATGTTTGGCTTTCAGCGCCCAACTCAGCGCTCGTCCCAGAGCTTGAAGTAGCGCCCCATCCAGTAGGGCAATAAGAAGAATGCGCCGTCGTCCTCGGAACGCCCGCCGTTGCCGCCGTCAAGCGCGAAGGGATTCCCGTTCCACTTCATGGTGGCGCGCTCGTCGGGCGCGAGCAGCATAGTGGTCTGCTCTCGGTTGAAACGATCCTTGCCTCCCTCACGCGGCAGGTCCGTGCGCCAAGAATTTTCGATGCGCCAGGAAATCGTGTCCATCGGGATGCGTTGGAGCGTGGCGATGGAATCGCGGCGGCGCGCGGGGTCGGGCCGCCGATGCGTCACTTCGCGAATCGTGTTCCAGAGCGGGTTCTTCTCGCGTTGGATATTCCGCCACCAGCCGTCGAAGGCCTGCTCAAGTTTCGCGCGCAGTTTCGGATCGCGTTCATGCCGCATCCAGGGGAAGAAGCTCAGCAGAGCAAGTTCTTCGTCGGAATAGTTGATCTCTTCACGGCGCTGCAAGTACGTAGTCATGATGTCCAGGTAGCCGAGTTCATACGCTGCCTTATCGAACTCGCGCAAATACTTCGCGTCGCCGGTGACGCGCGCCGCCACTTTAAGGAAGCTCAGAAGTTCCAGCGAGTTCAAGGGCGAATCGGGATGGCCTTTCTTCGAGGCGAAGTAGGCGGGCGACCATTGGCCCCATGTCGTAGGCTTGCCGGAGCGGTCGATCAGATAGTAGCCGTTCGCGACGATGTGGTCCATCATGCGGCGGCAAGTGGCGGCAACCTTTTCGCGCAGAGAGCCCTTAGGCAAAAGGTCCCAAGCGAGATCGAAAAGCAAGAAGTGGCCCACGATCTCGTCCGAGCTGGTGTCGGACTTCCACCTGTAGCTCTTGTCAGTCGCCTCGAACCAAACGCCGTCCTTCGGCTTCTCCTCTTGCGGCGTTATCCAACTGCGCGCCGGATAACCGGGCATGCCGGTGATCTCCTCAAGACGCAGCACGGCCGCCGTCGCCTCCTCGGCCCGCCGCAACGCCGCCGCCGATCTCGTCGCGCCGTATTCAAAGAGTTTGGCCGCCGCATACATCGCGGTCCACAAGCCGTCGTTGTCGTTGGAATAAAGCTGGTTCGTCGAGAGGTCTCCGGGCGTCGTGAGCCGCGAGTCGGCGACCAGATGATGCCGCGAATGGCGGGCGACGACGCGCTCCTCAAAGAACGCCGCTTTATCGGAAAGCCACGTGGGCCGCAATTGAATCTCGGCGGCGCCGCAACTTGTCTCAATCCACACGGTTTCGTACTTTTGAGTGCTATCCTGAGCCAGGGCGAGGACATCGTCACAGGGAAGCCAGCGGCGGCTATGGAATAGCCTGCGTTGCTCCCAAGGGTCGGGGGACTGGGAAATCCGCTCGACACCACGCGCCGCCGCGCGCCACTTGATTTGGTTCGAAATCGAGATTTCTCTCTTCTTTTCAATAAGTTGGCGGGCGATGAGCTGGCTGGGCGCGGCGTTCACGCGTGTGTAGCTCTGCAAGTATTCCGGCAGCCGTTGACCGGAAATCGGAAGAGTTGACGCTAACCATACGAGCGCCAGCACCAGAGGATTAACTTTATGCATTGCTTCCGCAGCATTCTATCGAATGTGCCGATAAGCATCCAAGGGCGGCAGTTTTTCGTTTGTTGAGGTAGAATCTCGGACGTGCCGAAGCGGAATCGGGTCAGCGTCCATTGGGCAGCGCCCACCGCCAGAAGTAGCTAGTTGTAAGCCGCCTTGTAACGGGGGTGGCCGGAAAGATGGTTTTATGAAGGTATTGATTGCCGACGACAGCATTGTCAGCCGGCACATGCTCGAAGCCACGGTCAAGAAGTGGGGCTACGATCCCGTAGTCGCCGCCGACGGCCAGGAGGCCTGGGCCATCCTGCAAAAACCCGACGCGCCACAACTCGCCATCCTCGATTGGATGATGCCGAGCCTGACGGGCGTGGAGCTTTGCCGTTTGGTGCGGCAGCAACAGCGCGAAGCCTATACCTATATCCTGCTGCTCACCAGCAAGAACCAACGCGAAGACTTGATCGAAGGCATGACGGCGGGCGCCGACGACTACATTACCAAGCCTTTCAATCACCATGAGCTCCAGGTGCGTATCCGCGCGGGGCGGCGCATCGTGGAACTGCAGGCCGAACTCCTGCGCACGCAAGCCGCGCTGCGCGAGCAAGCGACGCACGACGCGCTGACGAAAATCTTCAACCGCCATACGATCTTCGAAGTGCTGGAGAAAGAACTCCGCCGCTCGGATCGCGAGAATCTGCCGATCGGCCTCGTCATGCTCGACATCGACCACTTCAAGATCGTCAACGACACCTACGGCCACATCGCCGGCGACGCCGTGCTGCGCGAATCCGCGCGCCGCATCAAGTCCGCGATCCGTTCTTACGATTCCGTCGGCCGCTACGGCGGCGAGGAGTTCCTCGTCATCCTTCCGGGGTGCGACGAGGCTTGCACGCGCAGCCAGAGCGAGCGCATTCGCAAGGCGCTCGCGAGCGAGGCGATGCCGATTCACGACGAAAACGCGACCGATACAAGTCTTGCCCTGACGGCAAGCTTCGGTTGCACCACGGCTCTGCCGGGCCTCAAGATGTCGGCCGAGACGCTCTTGCAAATCGCCGACGAAAGCCTTTACGAGGCCAAGCGCGGCGGCAGAAATCGGGTGGTGTTTCGTTCGATCCTGGGGGATGTGCAGAGCGGCGTGGATAGCCTAGTTCCCTAACGGGAACTACTCTTCCGGCGAAGAAGCGTCGCCACCGTTACGGGCGACGTTGAAATGGCTCAGGCCCCCGGCGTATTGCGAAATGCCGCGGAAGAGCGCCTCGGCGATCTTCTGCCGGTAATCGCCACGTTTCAACAGCGCCTCTTCCTTGGGATTGCTCAGGAAGCCAATCTCGGTTAAGATACTCGGCATCGTCGCGCCGATCAAGACCACGAACGGCGCTTTACGCACGCCGCGATCCTTGGTGCGATTGCCCGCTTTCGACGCGCCATTGTAGAGCGCCATCTGCACCTTGCCGGCAAACTCGCGCGATTCGTCGATCTTGTCCTTGAGCGCGATTTTCTTGATCAAATCGCCCAGATCGCTAACGCTGCGTTCGCTGACGGCGTTCTCGCGCGCCGCGACTTCCAGCGCTTCGGGCGATGAGGTGAAGTTCAAATAGTAAGTCTCGACGCCGGTCGCCGCCGAATGCCGCGAAGAATTCGCGTGGATCGAAATGAAGAGATCGGCATGGCTGCGATTGGCGATCGCGCCGCGCTCTTCGAGTTGGATGTAGCGGTCGTCGTTGCGCGTGAAGACGACTTCGCTACCCAAGTTCTCTTCGATCAATTCGCCCAGGCGGCGCGCCACGTCCAAAGTGACTTCCTTCTCGGTAAGCCCATTCGGACCGGTGCTGCCGTGATCGTGCCCGCCATGACCCGCGTCAATTACAACGCGACCGACTTTCAACCCAAGAACTCTCGTAAGGGAGCGCTTGCCCGCGCTCGTCATCGTAGCGGCGGCGACGGCGGAATTCGCCGCGGCGGCCTGCCGGCCCACGGGAGTCGTGGGCGGCTTCACGGCGCGGAAATCGCGCAGCACGAAGCCGGAAATCTTGTATGGGATCGCGCCTGCTTCGGCCTTGGGTAAACGCGAAGCGAGCGAGATCGAAGGCGGCTCCGGCATCTTGAATCCAGGGCGTGGGCTTGGCCGGGTTGGCGTGTAGACGGGCGCGAGCTTAGTCGGCTTCGCCGCGAGTGTGGGCGCGGCGGCCGAAGATACTAGACTAGGCGCGGAAGTGGGAGTAGCGGTGGGCGCTGGCGCCAACGGATTCGTAAACTTTGCCTTCACAGCGGCGATCTCAATCACCAACTGATTCGCACCCACCACGGAAGTCTGATAATCCAAGTCCGCGCGCGTCAAATCCAGCACCACGCGAGTCACGCCGCGTTGGTTCTCGGCCAGACGAATCTGCTTCAGATAAGGATCTTGGATCGCGAGGCTCTGGGGTGCGCGATTGTAGCCCCCGTCGGCCTTCTTGCTCAAGGCCGGAATCGCGGCTTGAAAGTCGACAAAGACTCGCGGGGGATTCTCAATGCGTTGGCTCGCGATATCGATCGCGCCATTGACGCGCACCGTCACCTTCGTCTTCGCGCCCGCGTGCGCGGCTTCGATCTTTTCGATCAACGCCAGCTTCTGCGGCAGAGCGATCACCGCCGTAAGCAGAAACAGGCCCGCGATGATCTCCAGCGAATTGCCTTGTCGCCGGGCGTCCGTCCGCTTTGCTGTGCCTGCGGTCGCGATAAGAACCTCCTAAGGCAATCGCAAATGAATGCGCCCTTCGGCGTCTATGGCCTGAGCGATGCGCGGCTCAGGCGGGGCAGTTGGTTTTTCCTCCGCCTTGCTCCCGGAAGCGGTGGCGGACGACTTCTTGCGAGCCTCGCCGTAACGCTTCCCTACTTTATACACGTAATCGATGGTCTCCGGGTAGGGCGGAATCCAGCCATGCTTCTTCACCGCGCCCTCGCCGGCGTTGTAAGCGGCCAGCACCAAGCGCTCATCGTCGAACTTCGATTTCAAATAACGCAAATAGCGTACGCCGCCTTCAATGTTCTGCCGCGCGTCGTAAGCGTTGTTCACGCCCAGCTGCTTCGCCGTGCCGGGCATCAATTGCATGTAGCCCATGGCGCCCTTGGGCGAGGTGGCGAATTGGTTGTACGCGCTTTCAACGGCCAGCACGCTCTTGGCGAGCAAAGGGTCCACCTCATGCCGCGCCGCGGCTTCTTCCACGATCTTGTCCACAACTTCGCGTTCGGCCACCAACTTAGGAGACAAGCTTCGAGTCACCGGCGTTTCCTTGGCCAACACCTCGAGAGACGGCACTTCGCGCGGCAGGATCACCTGCGTCCGCACCAAGCGTCCACTCGAACGGTCCACGCGAACGGTAGTCCGGCTCTTAACAACGCTCGAACCCGCATCGGCGGCCATTGCTACTCCGGACACAAAAACCGCAAAAAGTACTAACGGAGCGACGCGCTCGGCGAGCGCGGGGAGACTTCCCATCTGAAAACAAATTCGACCCATCGTGTTCTTTTCTAGCATATCCCGAAAACCTTTATAAATCAATGAATTATCCTCAAGAGAGGCCAATGCGAAACCAACCCGGCGCCTGGATTCTCGCGGGCGGCAAGAGCCGCCGTATGGGGCAAGACAAGGCGCGGCTGCCGCTCGGCGGCGAGCCGTTACTAGTACGAAATGCGCGCTTGCTCGCCGAAGTCGCCGGCGCCAACGTCCACGTCCTAGCGCCGCCAGGCGAGTACGCCGACCTCGGCTTCTCCTCCACCCCCGACCTGCGCCCCAACTCCGGCCCCCTTGCCGGCATCGAAGCCGCGCTCGCCTCCGGCCGGTACGAATGGAATCTCCTCGCCGCTTGCGACATGCCGTATCTCGAAGCCGATTGGCTTCGCTTTCTCATCGCGCAAGCCGTCACCCAAAATCTCGACTGCGTCGTCAGTAAACACCCCGAACGCGGCATGAATCCCCTCTGCGCCGTTTGGAATCGCCGCGCGCTGCCGCTGGTCCAATCCATGCTCGACGCGGGCGAACGCCGGGTCCGCGACGCCGCTTCCCGCCTCCACGCTCTCGAACTCATTCCCCTGGACCCCAAAATCCTGGCAAACTGGAATGAACCGGAAGACTTAGCCTCAGCGCAAACCCAAGAAAAATAATGGCCGAGAACAGCTTCGACAGCTCCTATCCCCACTACATCGAGTTCCGGCACGTTTATAAGACGTTCGATAAGCCCGTTTTAGTCGATTCCAATTTTTATGTTCCCGACGGGGAGACCGTCGCCGTCATCGGCCGCTCCGGCGTCGGCAAGAGCGTTTCCCTCGGCCACATCATGGGATTTCTCAAGCCAGACAGCGGCCGCGTTATCGTTGCGCACCGGGACATCACCGACTTGCCGGAGGCCGAACTGCGCCAAATCCGCAAGAAAGTCACCATGGTCTTCCAAAGCGGCGCGCTTTTCGATTCGCTTACCGTGGGCGAGAACATCCTCTTCTCGCTCGAACTCCGCGAGGACTATAACGACGAAAACAAGGACGACGTCGTCGACGGCCTTCTCGACTTGGTCGACCTCCTCCCCTACCGCGACCAATACCCCACGGACCTTTCGACGGGCCACAAGCGCGCCGTAGCCATCGCTCGCGCCCTCGCCGCGCAGCCCGATTGCATTCTCTACGATGAGCCCACCACGATGGTTGACCCCATCATGTCAAACCACCTCTCAACGCTCATGATGCGCCTCAAGATGCAACTCCACTTGACCAGCGTCGTCGTGACTCACGATCTCGAACTCATGCGCAAAGTCGCCGACCGCGTCGTCTTCCTCGCCGACGGCCGCATCGCTTACTTCGGCCCCACCGATGGCCTCGAAGCCTGCGACGATCCGACGATTCGCGAATTCATGGAGCTTGATCGCATCAGTTAGCGCGGCCTTCGTTAGTCGAAATGTTAAGATGAAGAATCCGTGGGTTCAGAGGCCTCCTCTCCTTTTGCAGAATTAGTGTCGATCATGGCGCGCCTGCGCGCCCCCGATGGTTGCCCGTGGGATCGCGAACAGAACTTCGACACGATCAAGCGCTACACCCTCGAAGAGACCTACGAAGTTATTGACGCCATCGAGCGCCGCGATTGGGAGAACCTCCGTGAGGAGCTCGGCGACTTCCTCCTCCAAGCCGTCTTCCACGCCCAAATGGCCAGCGAGCAAGGCCTATTTAACATCGACGACTGCCTTCGCTCAATCAACGAAAAACTCATCCGCCGCCACCCCCACGTCTTCGGCGACGTCGAGGCGAATACGCCGGACGAAGTTCTGAAAAATTGGGACGCGATCAAAGCTACCGAAAAACCCAAGCCCGCCGGTGAAGCCTCAATCCTCGACGCCGTCAACCGCGTCCAACCCGCGCTCTTGGAAGCCAACGAGATTTCGAAGAAGGCCGCCATGGCCGGCTTCGAATGGGAGAAATTCGACGACGTTGTCGCGAAGGTGGAAGAAGAACTCGCCGAACTGAAGGCCGCCCGCGCCGCTGGCAAGGAAGCCGAGATCGAAGGCGAACTCGGCGACGTGCTCTTCACCGTCGTCAACCTTGCCCGCTGGTCCAAGGTCGATCCCGAACAAGCGCTTCGCCAAACGAACCGCAAGTTCCGCCAACGCTTCGCGCACGTCGAGAAGCGCCTCGCCGAGACCGGCAAGTCTCTCGCCAACGCCTCTCTCGCCGAAATGGAATCGCACTGGCAGGAAGCCAAACAACACGCATGAGCACTCCTACTATCGAGATCCGCGCGCTCACCGAATACCCGCAATTTGTCGAAGCCGTCGCGCTGCAGAAAACCATCTGGGGCTTCGCCGACATCGACCTCTTGCCCGTGCGGCTCTTCGTCGTTGCCTCGAAAATCGGCGGCCAGATCTTCGGCGCGTATGACGGTGAGCGTATGGTGGCATTTTTGCTCGCGATTCCGGGCCTCAAGGCCGGCGGCAAGTATTACTTGCACAGCCACATGATGGGCGTGCTAAGCGATTACCGCAACGCCGGCATCGGGCGCATCTTGAAACTTCGCCAGCGCGAAGAAGCCCTCGCGCGCGGCATCGAATTGATCGAGTGGACCTTCGATCCGCTCGAAATCAAGAACGCCTTCTTCAACATCGAACGCCTTGGCGCCGTCGTGCGGCGCTATGTATTGAACCAATACGGCACCACGAGTTCGGCGCTGCATGGCAGTCTCCCAACGGATCGCTGCGTCGCCGAGTGGTACATCGATTCGCCGCAGGTCAACGGCTTGCTTGCCGGCGAGGCGCTACAGCGTCCCGCCGAAGCGGCGCGCATCACCGTGCCTGCCGCCATCTCCGATTGGCGCCAAAGCGATCCCGCGCGCGCGAAAGAAACGCAAGCCTCTATCAGCGAGCAGTTCCAGACGCATTTCCGCGCGGGCCTAGCCGTTGTGGGCTTCGAACGCGGCGCCGATTCGGGAACCTACATCTTCGGGGAATGGAAAAGCTAATGCCCTTCGTACTTGAAACACTGCACATGCGCGAGATCCGGATGCCGCTCGTGCATTTCTTCCAAACGAGTTTCGGCCGCACCTATGAGCGCCGCATCGTGCTGGTGGAGGTGGTCTCGACGGACGGCGTCTCCGGCTGGGGCGAAGTCACCGCGGGCGAGAACCCTTTCTACAACGAGGAATGGACGGATTCGATCTGGGGCATCGTGAAGGATTACGTCGGCCCACGTGTCCTGGGCCATGAGTTCGCCTCGGCGGCCGAAGTCGGCGCCCGCTCCGCGCACATTCGCGGCCACTACATGTCGCGCGGTGGCGTGGAGACCGCCTGCTGGGATCTCGAAGCCCGCATGCAAGGCGTGCCGTTGTATCAAGCCATCGGCGGCGGCGCGCGCAAGACCATCGATTGCGGCGTCTCGATCGGCATTCAGGATTCCGTCGATCAACTACTCGGCAAGATCGACACGGAAGTCAACGCAGGCTACCGCCGCATCAAGATGAAGATCGCGCCGGGTTGGGACGTCGAAGTGATCCGCGCCGTGCGCAAGCGTTTCCCAGAGATTTTGTTGATGGGCGATGCGAACTCCGCGTATCGTCTCGAGGATTGGCCGCTGCTCGCTGCGCTCGACGAATTCAACCTGATGATGATCGAGCAGCCGCTCGCTCACGACGAAATCATCGACCACGCCGAGCTGCAAGCGAAATTGAAGACCCCCATCTGCCTCGACGAGTGCATCCGTTCGGCGCATCAAGCCGAGCAAGCCATCCGCATGCAGGCCGGCCGCATCATCAACATCAAGCTCGGCCGCGTCGGCGGCTTCGCCGAAGCCAAGCGCGTGCATGATGTTTGCCAGAAGCACAACATTCCCGTCTGGTGCGGCGGCATGCTGGAATCCGGCATCGGCCGCGCGCACAACATCGCGCTCTCGACGCTCCCCAACTTCGTGCTGCCCGGCGATGTCTCGGCCTCGAAGCGCTACTGGAAGCAAGAAGTGATCACCGAGCCGATTGAGGTATCCGCCCAAGGCCAGATCGCGGTGAGCGAGAAGGTGGGCTTCGGCTACGACATCGATCGCGCCTTCCTTGACTCCATCACCGTGCGCTCGCACACCGTCAAGCGGGGGGACGCCGCGCGCAGTTGAAAGACCCTCACAGTAGTGGCGGCATCCTAAGCAGTAGCCCCGGCCTCTCGGTGGACGCGAAGCAGCGCCTCTACTGGCTCATGCTCCTCGTCACCTTCCTGTGGAGCTTCAACTTCATCACCAGTAAGATCGCGCTGCGCCAGTGGCCGCCCGTGCTGCTCACCGGTTGCCGCACCATCATCGCGCTCGTTATCTGCCTGCCTCTGTATTGGCGCGAACGGCCCTTCGATTGGACTTGGCCGCTTTTCTTCCGCTACCTCGGCCTCGGCTCGCTCGGCATGGCGCTCAATCAGATCTTCTTTGCCATGGGCGTCAAGCAGACTTCCATTGCCCACGGAGCGCTGATCGTGGGCATGACGCCAATCTTCGTTTATTTCCTGAGCGCGGGGATTAAGCAGGAGGTCTTTCGCCCGAAGAAGCTCATCGGCATGGCCGTTGCGTTGAGCGGTATCGGAATTCTGCAACTGCACAAGGGCGGCCAAGCTTCCTTCCTCGGTGATTGCTTCGTACTGCTGGGCTGCTTGAGCTTCACCGTCTTTACGGTCTTCTCGAAGCCGCTGAGCGGACGCCTGTCGATCACTGGCACCGTTACGCTCAACTACCTCGGCGCGACAATCCTCCTGCTCCCCGCCACCTTCGGCGTCGGTAAGGATTTTCGCTGGTCTGAACTCCTGCCCATCTCCTGGCTCTGCCTCCTCTTCATGGCGGCGGTGCCGAGCGTGCTCTGCTTCTTCCTTTACTACCGCGTCCTCGCCGGGCTCTCGGCCTCGCGTCTGTCGGCCTTCGCGTACTTGCAACCGCTACTCGCTTCGGCCATGGCGATTCCACTCTTGGGCGAGGTGATCACGCTGAACCTGATCGGCGGCGGCCTTTGCATTCTTCTCGGCGTCTGGCTGACGGAACGCTTCAAATGAGCGCCGCGTCTTCGGCATCGCCCGGCATGCTCGAACTCTTGCGGACGAACCGCAACTACCGCCTGCTCTGGCTCGGCCAAATCATCTCCGACATCGGCGACCATTTCAACAACATCGCCGTCTTCGACCTCGCCATTCGCCAGCAGCACGGCGGCCTCCTCGTGAGCGGCATCCTCATCGCGCGCGCGATTCCCATGTTGGTCGCCGGGCCTCTCGCGGGCGTGCTCCTCGATCGTTTGGACCGCCGCATGATCATGCTCGCGAGCGACTTCGTCCGCGCCGTCCTCGCGCTTTGCTTCATCGCGACGGTGGACCAACAGTCCAACACGCTCCTCTTCGTCTTGAGCGCTCTCTTGATGTTCGCGAGCCCCTTCTTCACCAGCGGGCGGAACGCGATCCTCGCCGTCGTCGCGCCGGGCGAGCAACTCCGTACCGCGACTTCGCTCACGCAAATCACTTCCTGGACCACCATCGGCATCGGCGCCTTCTTCGGTGGTACGGCAGTCGCGGGCTTTGGCCACGCCTGGGCCTTCGTGTTGAACGCCGCGAGCTTCCTCTTGAGTGGCCTCTGCATCTGGCTCTTCCGCGCCGCGCCGGGGACCTTCCGTCCCCCCGCCACGCACGCCAAGCGCGAATTCCATCCGCACCAGGAATTCATGGCGGGCCTGCGCTATATGCGCTCCGAGCCTTTGCTCCTGGGCATCGCATTCATTGGCGTCGGCTGGGCCACCGGCGGCGGCGCGGCGCAGATTCTCTTTAGTGTTTTCGGCGAGCGAGTTTTCGAACGCGGCGCGGCCGGCATCGGCACTATCTGGGGCTGCGCGGGTTTGGGGCTAGTGCTCGGAGGCGTCTTTGCGAACCGCCTCAACAAGAACCTCAGCTTCCCCGCCTACAAGCGCACCGTCAGCGTCGCCTATCTTCTGCATGGGCTTTTGTACGTCGCCTTCGCGCTCACCACGAACTACCCGCTCGCCCTCTTTTTTATCGCGCTGTCCCGCGCCGCCGGTTCGACTTCAAGCGTCGTCAACTATTCCCGCATGCAAGAGTACGTGGCGAACGAATACCGCGGCCGCGTCTTCGCCGCCATGGAAACGATGACCTGGACCACGATGATGATCAGCATGTTCCTCTGCGGCCTGGCGACCGAATCGATGAACCCCCGCCACATCGGCGCCATCGCGGGGCTGCTCAGCGCGACGACAGGCATAGCCTGGGCCGCCGCGAACGCGCTGGGCTGGCTCCGCAAGCCGAAGGCTGCGGATGCCGCTACGGATACCGCTGCTTCCACCGAGGCATGAAGCGCAAGAGACTCCGCCAGTTCGCTCGCTTCAATCGCTCTTGGGCAGCGGAATTTGGGAAGGCAACCTTTCCGAAATGCGCGGGGATCGGGCGGCTCGATAGCGCGAGATCACCGCTCCCCCTTCAGCCGCTCCCCGAAGTAAGGAATCACGACCTTCTCGATCCGCTCGCCGACGCGGTTGATGTGGTCCCCCTCGTAAGTCAAAAACTGATGCTCGATGCCGTAGTTCTTTAACGCCTCGCTCATCGCCTTCGCGCCGCTCATCAAGCCGTCCTTGTCCCCCATATCGATCGCGATCGATTTCAGGCGCTTCACCTCGCTCACATACTGATCGAGCATCGCCACCGGCGCATTGGCCGCCATCCGCGCATACACGCCCGGCTGGAACTCGCCGCCCTTCGTCGGCAGATCCAAAAAGAACGGCGGATTCTGCGGATTCGGCGCCCAAGCCGCGGCCAACGCGAAGGCCGCCTTCGCCATGAAGGGCGCCTTGTTCACTTCGTCGATCGTCTTCATCGCCTCGAACTGCTGGCCCCCGGGCCTCTGTTGCCGCGGGTCGGACACGCCCAAGCAACACGGGCTCATCGCATAGATCGACGAGAACACTTCCGGATGCTTCATGCCAATACGCACCGTGCCGTACCCGCCCATCGAATGCCCCGCGAGGCCGCGGCTTTCGACGCGCGCCAGCGTCCGGTAAGTCTTGTCGACGTACGCGACGAGATCCTTCGCGACGAAATCTTCCCAGTTCCCCGTCGTCACCGAGTTCGAATAGAAGCTCCCTTGAAACTTCGTGTAAGCATTCGGCTGCACCACGATCATTTCTTGCGCCCCCGCCGCGATCGCTGCGTCGATGCGCGCCCCCGCGTTCATCCAATGCTTGATGCCGTTATGCTCGAACCACTTCTCGTCGCTATCGGTGAAGCCATGCAGCAAGTACAAGACTGGGTAGCGCCGGTTTTTCGCGGTCGCGTAACTCGGCGGCGTGTAGACGGTCACGAAGCGGTCCGCGGAATCTCCGGAAAGATTTCCCTCGAGCGACTTTCCATGCACCGTGATGCGTTCCACCTTGCCGCGGATTTCCGCGCCGCAAAGCCCTAGCGTCAATAACAGGAGAAGACCGGATGCTCGTTTCATCGCCATCCAGTTTATGCCCTCTGCTGCTATTCTCATAGGTTCATGTCACAGGCGATCGCTTCCGCCAATCCCTTCCACGATCCCCTCCGCTTTGAGCGCCGCATCCCGCCCTGCTCGGTCCTCATCTTCGGCGCCAATGGCGACTTGACGATGCGGAAGCTCTTGCCCGCCTTGTACCGGCTCGCCTACGAACGCAAGTTGCCCGCGGGCTTCTCGATTGTCGGCAATAGCCGCACCGCGATGTCGCACGAGGACTTCCGCGCCAAGATGAAGGCCTCGGTCAAGGAGTTTATCGAGAACTCGCCCTTCGACGAAGCGCTTTGGGAAGACTTCTCGCGCGGCCTCTTCTACATCGCGGGCGACGTCAAGGACCCCGCCTGCTACGCCGCCTTGAAACGCCAACTCGACGAAATCGAAACCTCGCGCGGCACCGGCGGCAACGTTCTCTTCTACCTCTCAACGCAGCCGGATTTCTACGCCGATGTCGTCGAGCAACTCGGCGCCGCGGGCATCGCTCGCCACGCCTCGGGCTGGCGTCGCGTCGTCATCGAGAAACCCTTCGGGCACGATCTCGCCAGCGCGCGCGAGCTCAACAATCGCATCGTCAAGGTCTTCCGCGAACGCGACATCTATCGCATCGATCACTATCTCGGCAAGGAGACGGTGCAGAACGTCCTCGCCTTCCGCTTCGGCAATTCCATCTTCGAGCCGCTCTTCAACCGCCGCTACATCAATCACATCCAAGTCACGGCCGCCGAGTCGATCGGCGTCGAAGACCGCGGCGGCTATTACGACGGCGCGGGCGCGCTCCGCGACATGATTCAGAATCACTTGCTGCAAGTGATGGCCACCGTCGCGATGGAACCGCCGCCGATGTTCGAGCCCGACAGCGTGCGCGACGAACGCTCGAAGCTCCTGCGCAGCATCAAGATCTGGAAGCCGAATGAGGTCGACGCGAACGCCGTCAAGGGACAATACGGCCCCGCGCGCATCGGCAACGAAGACGTGAAGGGCTTCCGCGAAGAGCCAAAGGTCAATCCCGAGTCGCAGACGGATACTTACGCCGCCGTCACCTTCTTCGTCGACAACTGGCGTTGGGCCGGTGTACCCTTCTACGTGCGCACCGGCAAGCGCTTGCCGAAGCGCGTCACCGACATCGCGATCCGCTTCAACTCCGCGCCGCTCTCGCTTTTCCAGAACGGTTCCGACGAAGACTCGCCGCTCGCCGCGCCGAACCTTTTGATCCTGCGCATACAGCCCGACGAAGGCATCAGCCTGCGCTTCCAATCCAAAGACCCCTCCGGCGGCGGCATGAAGCTCCGCCCCGTCTCGATGGACTTCAACTACGGCTCGAGCTTCGGCTCACGCACGCCGTCGGCTTACGAGACGCTCTTGCTCGACGCGCTCTCCGGGGACAGCACGCTCTACACGCGCCAGGACATGGTGGAAGCTTCGTGGAAGGCCGTCGAACCGATCTTAAATCATTGGGCCGAAACCAAATTCGATCTGCCCAATTACGAAGCCGGCTCCTGGGGGCCGCAAGCTTCCGACGAGATGCTCGGCCGCCGCGGCCATCAGTGGAGAATTCCCTAATGTCTACCGTGGCTGTCGTCCGTCCCGAAAAGCTACTCAAAGATCTAGCCGCCGAATGGACCCAGCTCGGCAAGGCCGAGACGGAAGGCTCCGAGCGTTCCGCTGGCGTCTTGCGCGCGGTCACGATGACAATGCTTGTCGGTGTCGAAGCCGGTGAGGACGAACGTCTCGCTCTCGAAGCGCTCAGTCAACTCATGCATGAGCATCCCGCGCGCGCCATCATCTTACGTCTCGCGCCCGAGGACAAGGAAGCCCTCAGCGGGCGCGCTTACGCGACGTGCTGGATGCCTTTCGGCCGCCGCAGCCAAATCTGTTGCGAACAAATCGAATTGAGCGCCGGCGCGAAAAGCTTCAGCGAAATCCCGCGCCTGCTGCGCGCGCTCATCGCGCCGGATTTGCCCGTTGTCTTCTGGTGCCGCTCGGCGAAGGTTTTCGCGCACGCCTCCTACGAGGCGATCGCGGCGCTAGCGGACAAGATCATTCTCGATTCCCGCGCCCACCCCGATCCCGACGCGACCGTTCGCGCCATCGACCGGCAGTTGCACGCCGGCCGCCTCATCGGCGATATCACTTGGACGCGCCTCACGCGCTGGCGCCAGACGATCTCCGCCGCTTTCGAACGCGCCGATTGCCGCGCCTTTTTCGATAGCCTCAGCAAGGTCGAGATCTTCTACACGCACCAGCCCGAGCCCATCGCCGCGCGCTACCTGCGAGCTTGGTTGCAATCGATCTTGGGCGCGAAGTTTCCCGTTGTCCTGACGCATTCCCCGGAGGACGAGAGCCTCTCTTGGCAAATCCGCCAAGTCAGCTTTGCCGCCGCCGATTCCTGCGTCACCATCGAGCGTCCCGAAAAGGGCATGGCGCAGATCCATGTGGAGAACTTCCACTCGAGCGCGCTCTTCGAATCCATCAACGAAGCGGAGCTCGTCCGCGACGAAATTTCCATCCTGGGGCGCGACCCTGTCTTCGCCAAGGCCGCCCATCTCTTGTCTCTCTCTCACTCGTAATACATGCCTCTGCCGTCTTTCATTCATGTTTTTCCCGATGCCGCCGCCGCCTCGCGTGGCGCCGCCGAAGCTATCGCCAAGCTGCTCGCGCAATCCGTCGAGGAGCGCGGTCTTGCGCGTTTCGCCATCTCCGGCGGGTCCTCCCCGAAGCTGATGTTCGCCGAACTCGCTAAGACCAAGATCGATTGGACCCACGTTTTTATCTATTGGGTGGATGAGCGCGTTGTCCCACCGGACCACGCCGACTCAAACTTCAAGATGGCCATGGAGCATTTGATTCAGCCCGCCGGCATCGACGTCAAAAACCTGAACCGCATCGCCGGCGAACGCTATCCCGAGGAAGCCGCCGCGCATTACGCGTCGGAACTCGCCGTCGACTTCAAGCTCGGCGAAGGCGAGGTCCCGGTCTTCGATGTCATCCATCGCGGCATGGGTCCGGATTCGCATACGGCAAGTCTCTTCCCCGGCGACCCGTTGGTCGAGGACGATTACGACATCGTCGGCAATACCTACGTCGAGAAGTTCAACTCCCACCGGGTGACTTTGTTGCCCTCGGTCCTGAAGGCCGCGCGCCACACCGTAATCCTGAGCCCTGGCGCCGATAAGGCCGAGGCGCTCAAGGCCGTCCTCGACGGCCCCATCAATCTACTCGAACACCCCTGCCAAATCGCCGCCACGCCACCCTATCCAACGGAGTGGTACATCGACGAACCAGCCGCCCGCCTGTTGAAGAAGTAGGCGCGACGCCGTGCCGGTGATCCGCGTAGAGACGAGGATCAAGGCCTCGATTGAGCTTTGCTTCGACCTCGCGCGCGACATCGATCTGCACACGCGCTCCACCCCCGGCACGAATGAACGTGCCGTCGCGGGCGTCACGAGCGGCCTTATCGGCCTCGGCGAAAGCGTCACCTGGGAAGCCAAGCATTTCGGCATCCGGCAACGCCTTACCAGCAAGATCACGCAATTCGACCGCCCCCGTCACTTCCGCGACTCCATGCAGGAGGGGGTCTTCGCCCGCTTCGATCACGATCACAACTTCCGCGAGGCCAGTGGACTCACACTGATGGAGGATGTCTTCGACTACACCAGCCCGCTCGGATTTTTGGGACGCGTCGCGGACTTTCTGTTCCTCGCACGCTACATGCGGGGGCTTCTGGCGACGCGCGCCGCGATCATTCGGGAAGAAGCCGAGAGTCTGGCGCGGACTGGCTCGGATTGACACCGTCCCGGAGACTCGCTAAGATTCTTAAATAACGTAGATTCAATAGGTTGTCTGCCTTCAGGGTTCCGCGTTCCTTACGTCCGTGCCAACGCCTCGTAGCTGGCCACGCGTGAACCTTGATCGAGCGGCAGGTATCCTCGCAATGGAGATTCGGCAATGGCCAGCTTGCCCGATGAGCGGATGCCCAAGGCGCCGCTAAACCCCAGAGACAATCAAGAGGAGCAGCACCCCGCTCTCCCCGGCGCGCCGCAAGCGCCCGCCCCCGGCGAGGAAGATGCGTTCGACGCCTCACTACTCGACGATCCGGACTACGAGCAGTTCCTCGAAGAGTTCGGCCATCCAGAGGGCCACCCCGATGAACATCACGATGGCGAAGTGCTGCAAGGCACGGTCGTCAGCGTCGGTGAGAACGACGTGATCGTCGATATCGGCCTGAAGTCCGAAGGCGTCGTGCCGCGCTTTCAGTTCACAACCGAACTGAACATCGGCGACCCCGTCGAGGTAATGATCGAGCGCCCCGGCATGAGCGCCGAGGGCTTCCTCTACCTCTCGCACGAGAAGGTGCGCCGCATCAAGCATTGGGACACGCTCGAGCAGGCGATGAACGAGGGCCTGCTCATCATGGGCCACGTGCTCGGCAAAGTGAAGGGTGGTTTGAGCGTCGACGTCGGCGTACGCGCCTTCATGCCGAATTCGCAAGTCGACATGAAGCCCACGCACAACGTGGACTACTTGGTGGGCCAAGACATCCCGGTCCGTATCCTGAAGCTGCACCGCCGCAAGGGCAACGTGGTGGTGAGCCGCCGCATGGCTATCGAGGAAGAAGTGCTCGCCCGGCGTAGCGCGACGCTCGAGCACGTTCATGAAGGCGCGGTGCTCGAAGGCGTGGTGAAGAACTTGACCGACTACGGCGCCTTCGTCGACCTCGGCGGCATCGATGGCTTGCTGCACATCAGCGACCTGAGCTACGGTCGCGTGCACCATCCGAAAGAGGTTGTGCAGAGCGGCCAGACGATCACCGTCAAGGTGCTGCGTTACGACGCCGAGAAGGGCCGCATTTCGTTGGGGCTCAAACAGCTTTACCAAGACCCCTGGGAGAACGCCGTGGAGCGCTTCCCCATCGGCTCGCGCCTGCAAGGCCGCATCGTGAGCGTGACGGACTACGGCGCGTTCGTTGAAATCGAGCCGGGCGTCGAAGGCCTGATCCACATCTCCGAGATGACTTGGAGCCGGCGCATGAAGCATCCCGGCAAGGTGGTCAAGGCCGGCGAGATGATCGAGGCCGTGGTGCTCGACATTCGCCCACAAGATAAGCGTGTCTCTCTAGGCTTGAAGCAACTCGAGGCCGACCCTTGGACCACGCTCGGCGAGCGCTATAGCATCGGCAGCGTCGTCGAAGGCCGCGTGCGCAAGCTCACCGACTTTGGCGCGTTCATCGAGATCGAAGAAGGCGTCGACGGCCTGGTGCACGTCAGCGACATGAGCTGGACGAAGCATGTCAAGCATCCTTCGGAACTGCTCAAGAAGGGCCAGATGGTGCAGGCCGTCATCCTGCAGATCGATTCCAATGCGCGGCGATTGAGCCTCGGCATCAAGCAATTGGAGCCGGACGCGTGGGAGACCTTTTTCGCCAACCACATGGTGAACGATCTGGTGAAGGGCAAGGTAGTGCGGGCGGCGCAGTTCGGCGTATTCGTCGAAGTCGCGCCCGGCGTCGAAGCCCTCTGTCACAACTCGGAAGTCCCCGCGCGCGAGGGCGAACAGGTCCGCGGCCGCAGTGTGCAGCAGTTGATGCAGATCCTGCCCGTGGGCAGCGAGCACGAGTTCAAGATTATCCGAATGAATGAATCCGAGAAAAAGATCGGACTCAGTTTGAAGGGCGCGGGCGACGAACGCGACCGGGCGCGGATGGAGGGTTACCAGCAGCAAGCCCAACAAGCTAGCGCCGCCTTCGGCGGGGGCGTTGCGCCCGAAGCCGATTATTCAGAAGAGGAGCAATAAGGGTTCATGACCAAGGCCGATTTGATCGATGAGGTGTCGCGTGTCGTGGAGATCACGCGCAAGGATTCGGAAGTCATCGTCGACGCCATTTTCGATAGCGTGGTGAAGAGTTTGAAGGCGGACGAGAAGATCGAGATCCGCGGCTTCGGCAGTTTCCGTACGCGCCAGCGGCAGAGCCGCATTGGCCGTAACCCCAAGACCGGCGAGAAGGTGGAAGTGCCTTCGAAGCGCATTCCGTACTTCAAGCCTTCGAAGGAATTGAAGGACTTGGTGAACGGCGACGAACCCGGTGCGCCCTCAGCTACACCGCCATCTACGCCTCCGCCCTTCACTCAGGAATAGGGCTGCGTGGACCGGCTCTGGAGCCCATGGCGATACCGCTATGTAACGTCGGCCGATACTAGCCAGCGGCCTCCGGGCTGTATCTTCTGCGCCAATCGCGAGGAGCACTTCACGCTCTTCGAAGGCAAGCATAGCTTCGGCCTTCTCAATCGCTTCCCCTACACCAGCGGCCACATGATGGTGGCGCCTTACGCACATGTCGCGCGTCTAGAAGATCTTGACGAGACCGCCTACATCGAGATGATGCGCTACGGGCGATTAGCCGAGCGCAACCTGCGCGCGATCTACAAGTGCGACGGCTTGAATATCGGCTTCAACATCGGTAGCGTCGCGGGCGCGGGCGTGGCGGGCCATCTGCACTTGCATCTCGTACCGCGCTGGAACGGCGACGCGAACTTCATGTCCACTATCGGCGAGACGCGCGTCTTGCCCGAAGACTTGGAGGAATCGGCGCGCAAGCTGCGGGCCGCCGATTGGACGCTAGAAGCCGGCGATACTGAAGCGTTGCGTTAGGCCGCCCGGCGCTTCGATCTCGAAGACGTTCGTGCCGCGCCCGAGGACTACTTCAATCCCCCAGGCTCCTAGCGAATCTTCGGGACGCTGTGAGACTTCGCGCACTTCGCCAAGACCACTTACGATGCGCACCGTTGGCTTCTCCGCCAAGCTCAAGCCATTCGTGTCGAGCACGCGGAAGAGGATGACATCCCGTTGCGTCGTGTTCGCCGTCGCGGAAGAAGTGTAGTCGAGCACTTGGATAATGCTTGCCGTCGAACTCGGCTTGCCGAACCAATAGGGCACGCGGGCCGTCGAGCCGCTAGGTGTGCGCAGCACGAGGAAACCCTCGTGCGTGCCGGAGGGTAGGGAGGCGAGGTCGAGGTTGAGTTGGATCTCGTTGCCGGCGACGGTTAGCGATGGCGCCGCGCCCTTGCGGACTTCGAGGTCGGCGGCGAGGGCTTCTTCGGTGGCTGCGGTGATCTTCTCGGTGTTCTCGTCGAAGGAGATGTTGGTCCGGTCAAGGAGCACGGTCGATTGCAACGCGCCTTCAAGATTCAAGATGCCCGCGCCTTGTTGGGCCAAGGGCATGTCCTCGATCGCTTGCGAGCCTTGGATCAAGAGCGAGCGGTACTGAGCGGGCTTGAGGCCCGGCCGCAGTTGCTTCAAGACCGCTAGCGATCCGGCGGTGATGGGAGCGGAGAAGCTGGTGCCGTCGATCGAGATGTAGCCGGTGCTCGAATAGACAGCGCCGGTGGAGGTGTTGGTCTGCGCGGCGGTCAAGACGTTGGTGCCTACCGCGATCAGGTCGGGCTTGAGCGCAATGCCGGGCAACGGGCCTTGCGACGAGAAGCTGGCTAGCCGCTTGGAGTCTGCGTCGAAAGCTTGGAGGGCGAGACTGAGCGTGATGGGCGCTTCGCCGTTCTCGCCCAGCCGCTCCTTGAGTTGCAGGCCGCTCGAGTACTTGACCATGACGGCCGGGATCGTCGCGCGCCCAACGCCCATCGTGAAGAGGTCGTCGGGCTGGGCGGAGCTCGAATAGATCACCGCGGCGCTGGCGCCCGCGAGGGCCGCGTAGATGAGCTTCGTCTCAAAGGTGCAGTTGCCGCGTTGGATCAAGACGATCTTGCCGGTGAAGCTGCCCGTAGGCATGAGGCCGCAGGCAAGCTCCGATGGGTCGACATTCCGGATCGATACGAGCGCGCCTTGGATCGTCCCGTTGTTCGCGGTGCGCGAACCGGTAAGCGCGGCGAGGCGCAGGTCGCCAGCTAGCACCGCCGAGCTAAAGACGTGTCCGTTCTCGTTCGCCCCGACGCTGATTGCGCTGGGCGCGGTGGCGGGGGACGAAAGCGTCGCGAAGCCCGGGCCGTCGTTGCCCGCCGCGACGACGGGGATGACGCCCGCGGCCGCCGCGCGTTCGAGGGCTTGCACGATGATGTCGTCCTCGGGCCGCGGGGCGAAGATCGAGCCCAGGCTCAAATTGATGATGTCCATGCCATCGTTCACCGAGTCTTCGATGGCTTGCAGGATAGCGGCGTCGGTCGCGCCTTCATTCAAGCCCGGCGAGCCGAAGATCTTATACACGCCGAGGTACGCGCCCGGCGCCATTCCGGAGATCGTGCCCAGAGGGCCGTCATGCACGACGCCCGCCGCGGCCATCGCCACAGCCGTGCCATGGCCGATGCGGTCGAGCGGCGTCGTGTTCGTGTCGCGACGCGCCCAGAGATCCGCGTAGCTGCGAGCGACGATCACCTTCGCGTTGGTGAAGCTTTGGTGGCCGGCGCTCGAGCGCGGATAACCCTCAGGCATGGTGAAGCCGCCGTCGCGGAAGCCCGGGTGCGTGAGCTCGATGCCGGAGTCGATGATGCCGATCTTGACGCCCGCCCCGGCGTTTTCTCGGGCCACCTTTTGCCAGGCGGCCGTTAGGCCGTGGATGCTCGCGGCTTTGTCCAAACTCATCTTGAAAGTCCGCACGCGGTGGACCTTCTTGACGCCCGGCAGCGCCCGCAGTTGTTCCCGCGACAAAGAGCCTTCGACGACCATCGCCCGCGCCACGCGCGAGACCCGCGACTTCACGCTCATGCCCCGTCCCAACATCGCCACCTCGGTCCGCATAGCGGCCTCGGCGCCGTCTTCGTACTCGACGATGAACTGATTGGGGACATATTGCGCCCACGCGCTCAGGCTGAACAGGATGGCTAGCAGGTACCGCGAGAAATACATCGATAAGACCTCAAACCCCAGTGACGTGGGGGAAGTTGCTTGGCGGTACGTGCTCAATGTAAAACTCTGTAAAGGCTAGTGGGAAGCTCCCGGAGAACCGGGGAACTCGGCGCCGGCGCAGCGGAAGCCGAAGTTCATGTAGGGCACGGTGGGGTCGGGGAGTTCGTAGCGGCGGGAGAAGCGGACGCGGTCGGCGGTTTGGACCATGCTGCCGCCGCGCACGACGATCTTCGATTGGTCGTTCGTGGATAGAGTGTACTCGCCCAAGTTCCCTAGCATGTCAAAGAGGCCCCAGAGGTTCGGCTGCTTCTGGGCGACCGCTCTTGGATAGGCGGCTTCGGGGGCGACCCAGGCGAAATCGGCGAGGGTGGGTGGTTGGCTTTGGGCGGCGCCAGCGCGGGCGGCGAACTCCCATTCGAATTCGGTGGGCAGGCGGAGACCGATGCGGCGGCAGTAGGTGGCGGCGTCGTTGGCGTGGATGTCGGCGACGGGCAGGCGGCCTTGCATGACCGCGGCCATGCTCTTGTGCTGGTTCAAGCGTAGCGGCGGCACGGTGTTCATCACCTTGAGGTAGGCGTCGCGGGTGACCTCGGTCTCGCCGATCCAGAAGCCGGTGCTGGTCTGGACTTCGCGTCCGGCGAGGTCGCCGGGTTGGCAGGTGTCGGCGGGGTAGCAGCCGATGATGGAACGGCCCGGCGGGATGTAAATGTAGCGTTGGCCATCCCGATCTAACGTGCGCTTCTCGCCGAAGCTGGGCAGAGACTTCGGTTCTGCTTTGGGGGCTTCTTTCGGGGGTGGTGGTGGCGGAGTGTAAGTGGCTGTTGGTGGGGCTGCGCGGAAGATGAACTCGCCTAGAAGCCCGGAGTAGCTGAAGGGGATCTGCTTGCCCTTGCTCTCCTCATAGACTGCTGTACGGACGCGGGTGAACAACTGCTCGAGGCCTAGGCCCGGCTGGCCGAGTTCGCGCAGGAGGTGTTTGGTGAAGAGGCCGTTGCGCTCTTTAGGATTGTCGTCGGCGGTCTTGCCTTCGTCGGCGGCGAAGGCGATGAAGGCGCCCGCGCCGCTCATGCCGCTGAGGCCGCCGGTATTCGAGCGGATGGTGCGGAAGGGGTTTGAGCGGCAGGCGTCGAGGATCAGGATCGAGAGGCGGACGTTCTTCGCGCGGAGCAGGTCGCGGACGCGCGAGGCGGAGAGGGCTTGGTAGCGGACGTCGGCTTCCATCTCGGCGTTGAAGCTGACGGGCAGCAGGAAGTTCTCGCCTTCGATGTTCATGCCGTGGCCGGAGAAATAGAACAAGGCGGAGTCGCCGGGGTTGAGGCCTTGGGCGAAGTCACGGATGGCGAGGTCCATGGTGCGGAGGTCGGCGTCGACGAGGAGCTTGGTGGTGAAGCCGGCTCGTTGCAGGGCGGCGCTGAGGTCGGTGGCGTCGTTGACGGCGTTGGCGAGCGGTTGCTTCGCGTAGGCGTTGTTGCCGATGAGGATGGCTTTGCGCTTGGGGGCGGCTTCGATCTGGAAGTCGCGCTGTTGCGCGCAGAGCGTGAAGCCAGCCAGTAACAGCGCTAGTCTCATTACTTCTTTTTTACCGGAATCGCGAGGCGTTTGATTTTCTGGTTCAGGGTGGAGAGGGGGATACGCAGGGTCTCGGCGGCCTCGGTCTGGCTCCAGGAGGCGCGCTCGAGATGATCGATGATGACCTTGCGTTCGAAGTCGGCGACGATTTCGTAGAGGCTGGCGTCGGCGGGCAGGGCGCCGGTCTCGTCGCGGCGGATACGGAGACCGCCGGCCTGGAGCAAGTGCTCGGGCAGGAGGCTCGCGTTCACTTCAGGGTCGCTGGCGAGGACGACGGCGCGCTCGACCACGTTCTCGAGCTCGCGGACATTACCGGGCCAGCTATGGTCCATGAGAATCTGCATGGCTTCGGCGTCGAAGCGTAGTTGGCTCTTGCCTTCGGGACTCAAGAGCTTGCCGTTCTCGCGCGAGTACATGCCGGCGAAGTGTTCGATCAGAAGTGGGATGTCTTCCTTGCGCTCGCGTAGCGGCGGCATCGCTACATTAACGATGTTTAATCGATAGAAGAGGTCATCGCGGAACTTGCCTTCCTCGACGCTACGGCGGAGGTCGGCGTTGGTGGCGGCGAAGACGCGGAGGTCTAGCGTCAGGCTCTCGCCGGTTGAGGGCACGAGGAACTGCTTGTCTTGGATGGCGCGCAGGAGGGCGGCTTGGAGGTCCATGCTGAGCGCGGTGACTTCGTCGATGAAGAGCGTGCCGCCGTTGGCGAGCTCGAAGTAGGTCTTCTTGCCGGAGGCGGCGGGGCCGGTGCCGGCGAGCGAAGCTTCGAGGACCTCGGCGGGGATCGAGGCGGCATTGACCGTGATGAAGGGTCCGTCGGCGCGTGAGGAGTTGGCGTGGATGCTCTTGGCCGCGAGTTCGCGCCCGGTACCGGCTTCGCCGGAGAGGAGCACGTTCGCTTTGCTGGCGGCGACTTGGCTCATCATGTCGAGGAGCTTTAGCATGCGCTCGCTCTTGCCGACGATGTTGGCGAAGCTGTAGCGCTGCTTGAGGGCGCGTTTGAGCTCTACGTTCTCGCGCTCGAGGCGGCCCGAGGCGATCATGCGCTCGATTTCGATGAGCAGCTTGTCGTTGTCCCAGGGCTTCGAGAAGTAGTCGTTCGCGCCGGCCTTCAGAGCTTGCACGGCGATTTCGATGGAGCCGTAGGCGGTGAGCAAGAACACCGGCGTCGCGGTGTCTTTCTTGCGGATCTCGCCGAGGGTTTCGATGCCACTCAAGTCGGGCATCATGAGGTCCAGCAGCACGAGGTCGTAGCTTTGTAGGGCTAGCTTTTCCAGGCCTTCCATGGCGCGGGTGGCGAGGTCTACACGGTAGCCTTCGCCGGTGAGCAGAAATTCCAAACTTTCACGGATATCGGCTTCATCGTCGATGACGAGGATGGAGCCCTTAGGGGATAGGTTCATGGTTTAGACAGCAACCGCTCTTTTAATTGTGGGGAAATCCAAACGGAAGCGCGTGCCTTGGCCGGGCGTGGAATCCACGTCGATGACGCCACCGTGTTCTTGCACGATACCGTAGGTGACGCTGAGGCCGAGGCCGGTGCCCTTCTTGGCGCCTTTGGTGGTGAAGAAGGGGTCGAAGATGCGCGCGACGTTTTCGGGAGCGATGCCCGCGCCGGTGTCGGCGACTTCGACGTGAATCTGTTCGCCGTCCCAAGTAGTGCGGATGGTCAAAACACCACCGCGGTTGGGGCCGGACTCCATGGCGTCGCGCGCGTTCAAGAAGAGGTTCAGGAAGACTTGCTGGAGCTTGCCGGGGTTGCCGCGCACAAGGCCGACAGATTCGTCGAGTTGGAAGGCGACGGTAATGCGCGCCTTTTGTAATTGGTGCTCGATCAAGCCGACGGTGTCGCGCAGGACGCGGTTGATTTGCACTTCGCTCCACTCGACGGGCGAGGTGCGGGAGAAGTTCAAAAGGCTGTTGACGATCTCCGAGGCGCGGAAGGTTTGCTTCGAAATCTTGTCGAGGAGGACGGCTTTCTGCTCGTCGTCGGAGATGCGTTTGGCGAGCATCTGCGCGTAGGTTGAGATGACGGCGAGAGGCGTGTTTACTTCGTGGGCGACGCCGGCGGCCATCAAACCGATGGAGGAGAGCTTGTCGGCCTGGACGAGGCGGGATTCGAGTTCCGCGCGATCGGTGATGTCGTCGAAGATAATCAAGCGGCCGATTTGGCGGTGTTCCTTCGAGACGAGCGGCGCGATGGCGATGTTGACGGTTTGCTTTTCGAGCTTGGCTTTGTAGATGTTTTGGACGCCTTCGCGTTCCTTGAGTTCGGCGAGCGCGCCGACTAGTTCCGCGGGCAGCACTTGTTCGAGTCGCTTGCCGAGGGCGGCTTCGCGCGTGACGCCGGTGAGGCGTTCGAGCTGGTGGTTCCAGCTTTCGACGCAATCGTGAAGGTCGGCGGCGAGGATGCCGACGTTAATCGATTCAACGATGTTCTCGCTGAACTCCTTGAGGCGTTCGTATTCGTCGACCTTGCGCTGGAGACTGCGGTAGAGGCGGGCGTTGTCGATGGCGATGGCGACGGAGTTGGAGAGGGTGATGAGGAGCTCGAGATCGTCGGAGGTGAGGAAGTCGCCTTTGTTGGTGCGGCTAACGCCGAGGTAGGCGATGGTCTGGCCGCGCACGGCGCAGGGGACGTAGTAGGTGAGGCCGAGTTCGGCGATGGTTTGGCGCGCGGATGGCGAGTAAGAGCCGAAGACGTAGTCGGGGTTGAGGCGCGTGCGTTCGAAGAAGAGGTAGGGCTTGTCCTTCGCGGCGGCGGCATCGGCGAGGAAGCTCAGGTCCGGATAGGCGGGCGCGGGGCCGGGGCGGGCGCCGTGGACGAGGGTGAGGCGGAAGTCGTTGGCATCGTCTTCATCGGCGAGGAAGAAGGCGACGTGCTGGACGTTCAAGGTGTGGAGGAGGCGCGAGGCGACGGCGTGGAGGCTTTCCTTTAGGTCGGAATCGCTGGAGAGTTCGCGGGCGAAATCGAGGAGGGTGCGGCGGTAGTCGTAGCTTTCGCGGTAGAAGACGTAGCGGTCGAGGTTCTCTTGGAGCCAATTGCGGACGGGCTGGAAGATGAAGGTCGCGATGAGGATGAGGACGACGACGGCGGCGGGCGGGAGTTCTTCGACGCGACCGAAGCTGAAGAGGAGGCCGTAGAAGATGCCGAGGACGGCGAGGGCGGCGAGGGTGTAGACGTAGCCTTGTTGGAAGATGACGTCGACATCCATAAGGCGGTAGCGCAGGATGGCGTAGGCCCAGGCGACGGGGATGATCATGAGGCTGAAGACGGCGGTATTCATCAGTCCCGTCGGCGTGACGCCTAGCGTGTACGGAATGACGTAGAGGAGCGTAAAGGGAACGATGCCGAGCACGGCGCCGTTGCGCAGCCATTTCAACTGTTGGCGGACGAGGGAGTCTTCAATGCGGCGTTGGCGCCAGGTGAGGACGGCGGCGCCCGCCAGATAAGAGGCGCTGAGGAAGGGAAGCCAGATGCGGTCGAGATACCAGCGCGCTTCAACTAGCGAGACCGAGAAGCGCACCATGCCGAGGGCGGTGAGCACGTAGGCGGCGATGAGCGCGAAGGCGGGGACGTAGAGCAGCGATTGGCGGAACCAACCGCGGAGGCGCTTGGGGGTCTCCGGCGAGACGATGCAGAAGTGCAGGAAGAGCGCGGGAGCGATGAAGCCGGCGGCGACGTTGGTCCAGTAAACGGCTTTGTCGAAGGTGTTGAGCTTGCCCGTGAAGTGCAGCGTGCAATAGAGGAAGCTGGTGAAGCAGAGGAGGAAGAAGTGGCGGGCCTTGGGCGCGCTTTCGCGGCGGAAGTAAACGAAGAGGCCGATGCCGAGATAGGCGAAGCCGACGGCGAGGAGGTAGTAATAACTGAGGCCGGGGCCTTCCTCCTCGATGCGGACGGTTTTCTTGACGGGGACGCCTTCTTGGAAGACGTGGTAGACCTGGGGCAGCCAAGCGCCTTGCATCGAGATGGCTTCGATGACGTCGGCGGAGCGGTAAATCGGGACAGCGCCGATTTTATAGAGGACTTCCCATTTGTGGATACCGGCGCGTTGGCCGCTGGAGCCGGGTTTGACGTCGAGGGCGACAACGTGATTGCGGCCGTCGGGGCCTTTCTTGTCGATCCAGGTGATGCCGTCGGTGGGTAAGAGAAACTTAACGCGCTGGCGGATGCTGAAGCCGGACACAACTAGGGCGGCTACCGTCAGAATGACGAATAGAGCGCCGATAAATTGGCCCTTGATATCTTTCACGACACACCTGCAGCGAGTGAGGAGCGCCTGGGGGCGGACCTCCCCTTGTGCTTAGAGAATACCTGATTTTGCAGGGGTTTGCAGGGGGTGGCTCCAGGTAACAGATCGGCTGGCCAAGCGCCTTCGGCTCTCGGGTGGCTGTCACGGGTTTTGTACACGTGAGTCCGGTGGCCATCGCGGGAAAATAGGCCCCTGCTCCTCGCGGCTGTTGCGGAGAATGGCGGGTTTATTCTCCGCTTTGCATGCGGAGAAAGCCTTGCTTCTCGCGCCTGAAGACGCGATAATGTCCGCATGGAGTGCGGAGAATGTACATCCATCAAGTGAAGGACTGGCCCAAGTTTCATTGGGACGATGGGAAGCTGGCGGCGCAGCTCGCTTCGGTGCGTCATCGGCAGGGCCGGTTGATTGGCCATATGGAAGCCTTGGGATTTAGCCTGAGGCAGGAGGCCGTGCTGCGGACGTTGACGGCGGACGTACTTAAGAGCAGCGAGATCGAAGGTGAGATGCTCGATACCGAGCAAGTGAGGTCCTCCATCGCGCGGCGTCTCGGTATGGATATCGGCGCGTTGAAAGCGGCAGACCGGAACGTGGAAGGAGTCGTCGAGATGATGCTCGATGCCACGGGGCGATATGGCGAGCCGTTGACGGCCGATCGCTTGCTTGGGTGGCATGCTTCGTTGTTTCCCACAGGCCGCAGTGGCATGACGAAGATCAGGACGGGCGCTTGGCGCGACGACAGTAAGGGGCCGATGCAGGTTGTTTCCGGCCGGGTTGGCAAGGAACGAATCCACTACGAAGCGCCGGAGGCGAAACGGGTTGACGCGGAAATGCGTGGCTTCCTGACATGGTTTGAGACGCCCTCTGATGGGGACCTTGTTCTGAAGGCGGGCCTGGCCCATCTTTGGTTCGTCACGATTCACCCTTTTGAAGATGGCAATGGCCGCATCGCACGCGCGGTGGCGGACATGGCGCTGGCGAGATCCGAGAGCAGTCCGCAACGGTTCTACAGTATGTCGGCGCAGATCCGTCAGGAGCGGAGTGCGTATTACGGCGTCCTTGAGCAAACGCAAAAAGGAACGATGGACATCACGGATTGGATGGAGTGGTTCCTCGGTTGTCTTGGGCGCGCTATCGATGGAGCGCAGACGGCGTTGAGCGCGGTTCTCGCCAAGGCGCGGTTTTGGGACGGAATCAAGGACGTTCGTTTGAATGGCCGGCAAAGGCACGTAATCAACATTCTGATGGAGGGGTTCGAAGGCAAACTGACGAGCTCCAGGTATGCGGCTCTCACGAAGTCCTCGCAGGACACGGCGCACCGGGACATTCTCGATCTTGTCGCGCACGGCGTTCTTGTCCGGAATCCCGAGAGAGGGCGTAGCACGAGCTACTCGTTGTGCACTGGGGCTTGAAGACGGAAGACTCGCCATGTTAGAGTCGGGGGACTTAAGATGCCTACACCCCGCCACGCTGGCACGGTTCGCGTCACTCATTGGTTGACGACGATCTGCGCTTTCGCGCTTCTCTTTAGCGGCATTGAGATTTTGATTTCGCATCCTCGCTTCTATTGGGGCGAGTACGGGAATGTGAACGAGAAGCCGCTGTTCACGATTCCGATTCCGGCTTCGCGTGGGTCGGTGCCGACGGGGTACAACTATGTGCTGCCGGATCAGAATGGCTGGAGCCGGTCCTTGCACTTCCAGTCGGCGTGGTTGTTGTTCTTCACGGCGCTGACTTATTTGGCTTACGGTTTTGGGCGCCGGCATTTTCAGCGCAACTTGACGCCTCGCGCGGAGGATCTTTCGCCGGCGGTGCTGGCGTCGCATTTGAAATCGAGTCATGCCGGGGATGGCGAGTACAATCCGGTGCAGCGGTTGACGTATCTCTTCGTGGTTTTCCTGCTTTTTCCGGGATTGGTCTGGACTGGCCTGGCGATGTCGCCGGGCTTCGTAGCGGTGTTTCCGTTCACGGCTAGTTTGTTGGGTGGACAGCAGTCCGCTAGGACGATTCATTTTGTACTCACCGCCTTGTTGGTTGTTTTCGTCGTGACGCATGTGGCGATGATTATCCGCGCGGGCTTCTTCGCTCGCGTTCGCGCAATGATTACGGGAGGGACACAGTAATGAATCCGAGCCGGCGAAACTTCCTTCTGGCTAGCGCCACGGGCGCCGCCGGGTTGGCTACCGCGAATTCGATGGCGGAGCGCTGGGGCTTGGTCCCACCCGATGGCGATGGGATTTGGGGTCCGGGAAATACTTTGAACTATGCAGCGCACCGGCTGATCGGGAAGGATGCGTTGGCTCGCGAGTTTCCGAAGTCGGCGATCTCGAAACCTCCTTGGGCCAACGGCAAGCCGCCGCGCGATTTGGATATTCCGAATTGGAAGCTCTCGATCGAGGGTATGGTGGCGCGGCCTTCCGTCTTGAGCGTCGCGGAAATTCAGAAGTTCCCCCTGCGCTCGCAGATTACGCATCTGGCTTGCGAAGAGGGATGGTCCTACGTGGCGGAGTGGAGCGGGGCGTTGTTGCGTGACGTGCTTGAGCATGTGGGGGCGTCGCCGCAGGCGAGGTATGTCGCTTACTTTTCGGTGCAGCCGAATTGGTGGGACTCGGTTGATATCGACGAGGCGCGGCATCCGCAGACCTTTGTCGCGCATACGATGAATGGCGAAGCGTTGCCGCTGGGACATGGCGCGCCGTTGCGGATGCGCGTGCCGCGGCAGCTTGGGTATAAGAGCGTGAAGTTCATGAACCGGATTGTGGTTACGGATAATGTGAAGCAGTTCGGGAAGGGTAAGGGTTCGCGCGCGGCGGAGCGCGGGTATGCCTGGTACAACGGGATTTAACGTATGAGCGTTTCGCGGCGCGGTTTCGTATTGGGGGCGGCGGGCGCAGGTGCTGTGGCGGCTGGAGCGACGATGGTCTTTCGTGGGGCTGGCTTGGTGGCGCCGGACGCTGGTGGTGTTTGGGGTCCGGGGAATGCTTTGAACTATGCGGCGCACCGGTTGATTGGGAAGAATGCGTTGGCACGGGAGTTCCGGCGCGATCAGATTTCGGCGAAGCCATTCGCGAATGGCGAGGCGCCGAAGGATGGGGCTTATGCGGCGCTGCGCGCGGGTGATTTCGAGGGATGGCGGCTTGAGGTCTCGGGTTTGGTGGGGAAGCCCAAGACTTATTCGCTGGCGGAGTTGCGGGCGAAGCCGGCGGTAACGCAGATTACGCATTTGGCTTGCGAAGAGGGTTGGTCTTATATCGCGGAGTGGACGGGCGTCGAGTTGGCTAATGTTTTGCGCGAGGTGGAGGTTTCGAACCGGGCGAAGTACGTTGTTTACCGATCGATCGAGGAGTCTTGGTGGGACTCGATCGACATCGATGAGGCGATGCATCCGCAGACGCAGTTGAGCCATGGGATGAATGGCGCGGCGTTGCCGCCGCAGCATGGCGGGCCGTTGCGGATGCGCGTGCCGCGGCAATTGGGGTATAAGAGCGTGAAGTACGTGAACCGGATTTTGGTGACGGATGATTTGCGGAAGGTGGGGAACGGCCGTGGGGCGGCGGGCGTCGAATATGGATATGCCTGGTATAACGGCATCTGATTTGGCGCGAGGCACGGGCGTGGTCTCCTTTCTTGTTTGCAATTGAAAAAGCGCGCCGGTTCGACTCGGCGCGCTGGGGCGTTTTGGGATTTCAGCCGGCTTAGTGGCTACGCGGCGAGGCCCATCCCTACCAGGTTTGAGGCGAGGATGATGACGGCCATGCCGAGCCAGAGGATCGCGACGGTGCGGCGGTGGACGTTGGCCCATTCGCCGAGGGCGAGGCCGACGAGGCCGCCGAAGAGGACGTAGCCGCTCATGTGGAGCATCCAGTTCAGGAAAGAGAGATTCTGCGGGATGCTGGCGGCGCCCCAGGCGTAGAAGAAGAATTGCAGGTACCACATGGTGCCGCCGATGGCGGCCATGGTGGCGTTCTTCGCGTTGCTTTCCGCGGGTTGGGCGAGGTCCTTTTGTAGCGAGAGTTCGGGTCGTGTCGCTAGGCGGTAGAAGCAGTAGGCGAAGTTGACCAGACCGCCGCCGCCCATGATGACGACGTAGCTGGGGAGAGCGGCGTAGAGCGGATGCACGCCGAGGGCGAGCGCGGCGGTCTCCATGGGCTTGGCGGCCTCGATAGCGAAGGACATGCCCGAGGAGAAGAGGCCGCAGAGGACGGCGAGGGCGAGGCCTTTCTTAATGTCGAATTGTTCGGCGGAGATGCCGAGTTGCTTTTCCTTTTGGTAGCCGGCGTAGGTGACGACGGCGACGCCGAGGAGGGCGACGATGATGCCGGCGAGGGAGTAGAGTCCGCTCTTCGATTGGAAGAGGAAGAAGAAGTCTCCCTTGGCGAAGGGCGGGAGCAGCGTGCCCGCGACGAGGGTGGTGCCGATGGCGATGCCGATGCCGAGGGCGAGGCCCATGTAGCGCATGGTGAGGCCGTAGCTGACGTTACCGATGCCCCAGATGCAGCCGAAGAAGGCGGACTTCCAGAGGACGCTGGCGTCGATGGATTGGTAGAAGTCGCGGAAGTCCGGTAAGTAGAGGAGGCTTACGGCGATGGGCCAGAGGACCCATGAGAAAAGTCCGGCGACGGCCCAGGTGGTTTCCCAGGACCAGCGTTTGACTTTGCCGATGGGGGCGTAGAAGGCGGCGGCGGAGAGCGCGCCGACCATGTGCCATCCGATGGCGCCGATTATTGGGTTCACTGGATCCTCTTCCTCTTTTCCGGTTGCTGGAGTTGGGCAAACAGTTACTCTACTGCATTCATGATGGGCGCATTTGCGACCGGCGCTTCTTCATTTGCGGTGATGTCTTCGAAGCGGTTGCAGAAGTCTTTTACAAAACGAAGTCGGAGGTGGGGGATGGCTTCCTTGCCACGCTTAGGGTCGAGGAGGCGGTGGGAGGGGAGGGCGAGGGGGATGCCAGTGAATTCGGCGACGCCTTTGGGGAGGCCTTCGCGGATTTCGGCGGCGGCGAGGCGGTCGGCGATGAAAATGCGGAGTTCGGCGAGGGCGGCGTTGGCGGAGCGCTCAAGGGCGCGGACGTGGCGGGCTAGGCGGGCGTGGCGTTTTTCGAGGACTTCGCTGGTGGGGTCGGACTGCCATTCGTTGAAGGCGGTGGCGAGCATGGGTTGGGCGCGGTTGAGTTGGAAGCGGTTGAAGGAGTACTGTTCGAGGTAGTCGCGTTCATTGATGGTTTGCGGGGCGAATTGTTGGTATTGGCTGGTGAGGAAATCGGCGAAGGCTTCGCGGATTTCGGCGGGGAAGCGGTCGATGGAGTCGGAGGTTAGGCCGTGCTTGAGGGCGTTTTTGGAGCTTTCGAATTTGCCGGATTCTGATGTCGGTCCTGTTGAGCCATTGGCGTTGTCTGGGTTGGGCATGGTGGTGGTTTCCTGTGGGTGAAAAATGAAGTGGCGGGCCGCGAGAGATTTGGCCTCGCGGCCCGCCAGCGACAACATGATACGGGTGGGGTGGTAGTTCTCGGCGGTGTGGGCGGGCTGGGGGTGCTGGTAAAGCGTTGATGGGGCTCGGGATGGGGAGCTGAAAAGAAATTTTCCTTTCCGGTGATCGTTGATGGGCTGGCACGCCTCGACATGCATTGTGGGCTGGCTTTGCAGGCTCTGGTTGACAGTACCTAATGCCCTCTTTACCATTTGGGTGTGCAGTCTGTCTCCCAGAGCTACCGCTACATCGTCCGGAGGGCGGGCGTTCGCAGCGGCAACGCCGCGGTGGAAGGCACGCGTATTGGGGTTCATGACGTGATCGGCCTGCTCCAGAACGGCGAGACCGTGGATTCCCTCAGCCAGAACTGTTTTCCGCAACTTACGCGCGCTCAGATTTTTGAATGCCTCGCGTATTATGAGGACCATCGCGGTGAAATCGACCTCTTGGTGGCGCGCCAGATGGCTCCCGGCGCGGAATGAAGTTCCTGCTGGATCATGACGTTCCTGACGACCTCAGTTTTCTGCTGATACAACTGGGCCACGAAGTCACTCTTCACCGTCAGGCTTTTCCAGTGGAAAGCCCCGACGAGGCGGTTCTTGGCTTTTGCCACGATCACGGCTTCATTCTCATTACTTGCAAAGAGATGATTTCCTGAGGCTTGCGCAGGACAATCCTCATCATGGAATCGTAATTGTGATCCGGCGCCGCACGCGAGCCGCAGAGCGGGCGGCCCCGCTCAGCTTGATTGAGCGCGCGGGTGAGTCAGGGCTCTGCGCCAATGTTAGCTTCGCGTAGCTGGAGCGGTCCAGGTTTGGTGGAAACGAAGCATCTTCTGAGCTGCGATAAGGCAATGCGTCCGCGGAACGTTGAGATGCTTTTGAGACGATTCTTTAGTTTGCCGTTGATTCAGAAGGAAGCGTCGCAGTGCGCAGTTTGAAGCCCGAGGCATGCAGCCGGGGACTTCGGCGAATGATCGCGTAAGCGGCTACTATTGTTGGTAGACGTGTTGCACTACTTGGACCGACTCCTCGACCCGCTAACTGACGCGCTAACGCCGGAATCCGCATCCGCGCTTCTCGACCTTCGCGCGGACGCCGAGGTAGAAGCTCGTGTCGGCGAATTGCGCCAGAAGGCAAGTGAAGGAACTTTGACGGCCGAGGAAGACGCGGAGTACAAGGATTTCGTTGAGGCGATGGACGTCGTTTCTATCATGCAAGCGAAGGCTCGCCGTTTCCTGTCGCGGCAGGCAGCCTGAGTTGGACCAACGAACGCGCGAACTAGTTCGCGCTAGGGCCGGGAACACTTGCGAGTATTGCCATTTGCCGCAGTCCGCTACTCCGCTTATGCAGTTTCACTTGGAACATATCGTTGCGAAACAACATGGCGGGTCGGACGATCCCTCGGGGTTGGCGCTTGCGTGCGATCGATGCAATGCGTACAAAGGGCCGAACCTGGCCAGTGTCGACCCCGAAAATGGAGCAATCGTTCCTTTGTTTGATCCACGAGTTGACCGATGGGACGATCACTTTAGAGCGCGGGAGGGCCTGATATTGGGCAAGACGCCGAAAGGCCGTGCGACGGTACGGCTATTGAACATGAACGCTCAGCGGCGTGTTGAGCTAAGGCTGGCTACGAAGGGTTGACGGGCAAAGCGGGACCAAGACGGGTGTAGCGGCTGGCAGCCTCTAGTCTGGGAACCCACAATCGATGAGAAGGGCACGGCGGACTTCAGGCCACCGAAACTCTGGCATGTTGCAAACCAACGGCCCGAATCGATCGCGTTGCGCCAGAGATACATGGTCGAAATTTAGGGCGCAGGCGACGGGCATTCCGTCGTCGGGCGTCAAGACTACTTTGGTGCTCAATCCACGTACCGTTCGAGTTGCTGGAACGACAACGATTTCGTTCAATCGGTCAATGACCTCGTCTCGCGTCAGGATGAGAACCGGCCGGCGTTTGTCGGGGAAGTGGAAAAAATACCACCGGATTTCCCCGCGCTTCAAGCCACGTTCTCCCAGTCCTCACTCTCCCACGCCAGCGGTTCGTCATCCGCGGAAAACTCCTGGCTGGAGGGAGGTATCGCCTGATATAAGGAAGCATCACCGCTTTGCGGTTTCACAATTAGACGCAGTAGACGAATGCGTTCTTGAGGCGTTAGCGCCGCGATGAGCGGGACGATGTCGTCGGCGGTTAGTTGGCCTGACACTCGTCCGAAGTTTACCATCGCTGGCCGCCGAGGGCCTCCTTCCGTTGCACGATAGAACTGTAAGGCCGCCTCGTGTGGAGCCACGCCTCCTGATCGCGCCTTGCCTGGAAGTTGCTTCGCCTGAGTAGGTACGCGAACAGGGGCGCGGGCCAAAAGATCACCGCGAAAACTAGAGTCATACGTTATGCGGCGGCACCGAATGCGCTACGAAGCCGCCTGTTCGAATGCTACACAGCCGACGCTCGCATCGCTTGCGCCGCCACGGGCTTAGCAACGCGGATTCACTCGTTGACGACGTGATGGGATGCAAGAAGAATTTGTTCTTCCATCGGGCTGCCGACAAACGATATCGTGCTTGCCCGCAGGTTTTTCGTGGATGAGGTGCGGTCCGCAAGTTGACGGCTTCACTTGTAGGTTTTCGATGATTCGCTGGCCCCGGACTCGTAGGGCGGGGCACCGCCGGAGAACTCAACTTGGGGTGATACATTGGAAATACAACGTTCTACCATGGTGAAGAAATTGACCAAACACGGAAACAGCCTTGCGCTGGTGATTGACCGGCCGATACTGGAGCTTCTCCATATCGACGATGAGACGCCGCTTGACATCAGTACCGATGGTAAGCGGCTGGTGGTTGCGCCCGCGAAGCCATCGGAGCGGCGACGAAAGTTCGAAGAAGCCCAGAAGACCGCGCACAAGCGGTACGCCAAGGCATTCCAGAAATTGGCCGAGTAGCGGCGATTCTTTCGATGGAGCCGCAGTTCCTTAGCTTGGATGAAGTTCTGGAGATGCATCAGCTGCAGATCGAGCTATATGGCGGCACAGCGGGAATTCGCGATGGCGCACTGCTCGAATCGGCGGTAGCCACGCCTCAGGCGACGTTCGGCGGTGAGTACTTGCATCCTTCCGTACCAGCGATGGCCGCGGCTTACCTTTTCCACCTCTGTCAGAATCACCCCTTCATCGATGGGAACAAACGGATCGCCGCGAATGCAGCGATTACTTTCCTGCTTCTCAACGATTGGGATCTGGAACTGGGAGCGGATGAGTTGGTGGAGGTGGTGATGGGCGTGGCTTTGGGAAGCCTGGACAAATCCGGGTTGACACAAGTATTGGAGACGCGATGCAGGCGGTCAGTTTGACGTCCGCGGCCGACGGAATCCGCCTCCGCGCTTCTGGATCCTCGCGCGGAGGCCGAAGCCGAAACGCGCACTGGCGTATTGCGCCGGAAGGCATATGAAGGAACGCTGACGTACCTTCCCACGCTTCAAGGCACGTTCTCCCAGTCGTCACTCTCCCAGGCCAGCGGCTCGCCGCCCGCGGAAAACTCCTGACTGGCGGGAGGTATCGCCTGGTAGATGGAAGCGTCACCGGTTCGCGGTTCCGCGATTAGGCGCAGTAGACGAGCGCGCTCTTGAGGCGTTAGCGCCGCGATGAGCGGGATGATGTCGTCGGCGGTGAGTTGGCCGGGCACTTGCTCGCACTCTATCATCGGCGGCTGCCGGCAGCTTTCTCCCGGTACACGATGGAACCCGCAAAGTCGCGTAGCGTGTCTCTAGGCCTTCCGCACCACGCGCTCGCTTAGATGGGAAACGATCATTTCAGAGTGTTGCATGGAGTCGTAGTCCGCAGCTAGAGTTTTGCTTCGACGGAGATTGGGGCATCCGTTTTGGCGCTTGCCAGGCCCGCCGTCAAAGTCTTCGATCCGGGACCGATACGGGCCGGAAAATTGATTCGCGCTTACCGTGACCCGTTTCGCTTCCACCATTCGGCGTAGTAGCCGGAGTCTAGGGGAATGCGTTGTTTGGTCGTACTGCGCCAATCGCCGATGGGGGGCGAACCCAGACCGCCGAAAAATGCCTCAAGGCGGGCAAGTAATTTCTGGGCTTGCGGCCGGGCGGAGACGTCGCCGGCGCGATTGACCTCCTCGCCGGGATCGCTGGGGAGATGGAAGAGTTCATTCGGCCAGCCGTCGGCACGTTGGACGAACTTCCATTCCGCGGTGCGGATGGCGCGGGCGTGGCAGATTTCGAAGAAGAGGGCGTCGCGCGCTTCGTAGGGGCGGCCTAGGGCGGCGGGAGCGTAGGAGCGGCCGGGGCGGGCGGCGTCGGACGCGACTTGGAAGCCAAGATAATCGCAGAGGCTGGGGAAGGCGTCGTAACTAGAGACAAGTGAAGTGTGGACGGCGCCAGCCTGAATCTTCCCTGGATGATTCCAAACTAGGGGCACGCGGATGGATTGCTCGTACATGTTGAAAGGGATGGTTCCATTGCCCTTGCCCCAGAAGCCGTGGTGGCCGGCGTTCCAGCCTTGATCGGCGGAGAAGACAATGAGCGTGTTTTCCCGGAGGCCGAGGCGATCCAGTTGTCCGACGATGCGGCCGACGGCGGTGTCGAGACCGGTTACGAGCGCCGAGTAGCTAAGTTTGGATTCCCGATGGGAGAGCATGCGTTCTTGATTGGCGCGGCGCTGCGGATGGCGCGGGCCCTCCGGGAAACAGGAAAACTGGGAATCGAGATAGGGCGTCCGATCTTCGGGGTCCTGATAGTCGAAGGGGGTGTGGGGGGCGTGGAAGGGGACGTAGAGAAAAAAAGGATTGCGCCGGTTGCGTTCGAGGAAATCCAGGGCATAGCCGGCGGTGAGAGCGGTCTTGTAGCCTTCGCGCTGGACGAGCTCGCCATTTTCCGAGAACGAAGGGTTCTTGTAGGGACCTCCGCCGCCGTTGGGAGTGATGCGCCAGTAGTCGAAGCCGGCGTGGGGATTGGCGTCGTCGCCCATGTGCCACTTCCCACAGACGCCCGTGGCGTAGCCGTGAGCTTGGAAGACTTCGGCGATGGTTTTCTGGCCGGTGAGAAAGCGGCGGCCCGGCCGGGTATCGGGTTCCAGGAGGAAATCCTGAACGCCATGTTGGCTGGGCAGCTTGCCGGTCATGTAGGTCATGCGGCTGGGCGAGCAAACGGGGGTGGCGGCGAAGGCATTGGAGAAGCGCATGCCGCCGGCGGCGAGTTGGGCGAGGTGCGGCGTGCGCATTTCGCCGCAGGCCGAGGGCTGGCCGGGGAGGTTCACGGCCCACTCGCCATGGTCGTCGCTGAGGATGAAAACGACGTTGGTGGGCCGACGAGGCTGTGGCGTCTGGGCGGCGGCGGAAGCGGCGGCGAGGAAGTGGCGACGGGTAAGGGCCGGCAAGGTTTTCATGATGAGCGGTTGTTTTCAGAATGCCAAGCGCAGGCCGAGGCGGAAGAAGCGCTGGTCGTTGCCTTCGCGTCCGGTGTTGCGGACGGCGGTGACGACGCCGAAGTTGGCGCCGGCGATGGCGCCGGAAGGATTGGCGAAGTGAGGCGTGTTGGAGAGGTTGAAGACTTCGCCGCGGAATTGCAAGCTGAAGCGGTCACCCATGTCGAAGCGGCGGAAGACGCCCGCGTCGAAGTTGATGAGCGCGGGTCCGCGCAGGACGCGAGCGCCGCAGGAGCCGAAGCGCGCGTTGCGCGGATCGACTTGATCGGGGTCGGCCAGGGTGGAGCGGCTCCACCAGCCGTCGATACTTCCGATTTTTTGAACGGGTCCATTGCAGTCGGCGTACTGGCCGGAACCGGGAGCGTTCAAAACCGTGCCGGGGGCGGTGGCGTTGACGGGAGTCCCGGTGTAGAGGGCGCCTAGAATATTCAATTGCCATCCCCCCGCCAGCGCGGCGGCGAGACCCCGGGTGGCCCAACGTTTGTTCTTGCCAAAGGGCAATTCGGTGGCGCCGGTCAGCGCGAGGTTGTGCCGGATGTCATTGGGAGTGGGGCCATAATTCTTGCTCCAGTAGGCGGGATGGTTTACATAGAGACCGGTGAAGGAAGCCTCATCGGTATAGCCGCGCGAATGAGCCCATGTATAGGCGACGTTGATGGTGGTACCGGATCCCATGCGGCGCGTGAGGCGAGTCTGAAGAGAGTCGTATTTGGGCGTGCCAACGTGACCGAGGACGGTGGTGGCGACGAGACGGTTGTAGCGCCGGGCGAGTTGACGGCCATTGGCGCCGGTTCCGATTTCGGCCCAGTTCACGTCGATTTGCGCGCTTTGGCGCACCGATCTGGTGGCGACGTAGCCGCTGGATAGGGTCCAGGTTCCGAGTTGGCGTTCGAGCGTGAGATTCCAGGATTGGATGTAGCCGCGGTCGTAGTTATCGTCGACGGTGTAGACGGCGGCGGTGAGCGGCATGGGGATGCGTTCTCCTTGGGGCGCGGCGCTTACGGCCGGAAGGCCCGTGGCGAGAGTCGTGGACCAAGCGCGAGTATCGTTGAAGGGAAGATTCTGCGAAAAGATGTTGGGGTAAGTCCCTTCGAGGTCTTTGCCGACGTTGAAGGGATCGTAGGTGAGCCCGTAGCCGGCGCGGAGGACGAGTTTCGGAGTTACTCGGAAGGCTAGACCCGCGCGGGGCGCGAAGAGGCGCTTGCTTTGATCATTGCCGCAGTTCTTGGGCACCGAGCCGACGCCACAGCGCAGCATCTGGTTGGCCGCGATATCGAAGCGTTCGAGTCCGCGATCGTCACGCGTGGGAAAGGGGAAGAATTCCCAACGCAGACCGTAGGACAGCGTGAGGCGCGAGGTGGCGTTCCAGCGGTCGCGGACATAGGCGCTGAAGGTGCGGGTGCGGACGCGGAGTTCGTCGGAAGCCATGACGCTGCGGCCCGCTTCGCGCGGCAAACCGAGGAGGAACGCGGAGATAGTGTTGAACTCGTTGCCGGCGGGGCCGCCGCGCAGCGTGGTGGTGGCGTTGCGGAAGGTGAATCCGCCGGGAGGGCCGCCTTGGGCGCCCGGGGCGTTCGCGCGAAGGTGATTCAGGTGAACGATGTAGGAGTCGAAGCCGAAGCGGATATCGTGAGCGCCGCGCGTGAGATTGGTGTTGAAAACGTATTGGTATTGGTAGTCGCGGGCGAAGAGTGGAGTGACCTGACTGTAGCCGAGCTGGTCGAAGCCGTCGAAGAGCATGCGAACCATGCCGCCTTCGAACGCGGAAGACCCATTCGTGCCAGGGATGCCAAGAGTATCGCGGGCCACCGGCCGGTCCAGGAAGAGCGGGCCGGCGTTGGTGTCATTCAGACCGGCGCCAAAATAGGCATCGAAGATCAGGTTTGAGCTGTAGGCGTAAGTGGTGGAAACGGTGCCGCTATAGGTGGGGCCGTAGCCGAAGCCGTGGCGGGAGTTGGTGGGATGGATGGCGGGACCGCCGAGGATGCCGAAGGGCGCGGGATTGTCCTGGTTGTAGGTAAGGAAGCTCAGGCGGGCGAAGGCGGTCCACTTATCGGTGAAGTAGAAGTTGGTCTTGCCATCCACCTGGCTGCGCGCTTGGGCGTAAGAGCCGCTGGCGAGGTGATTGGCCGTGAGGCCGAAGGGGCCGCGGCCAGGGTAATTGGGGAGCGCCCAAGCGTTGAGGCCGAATAAGCGGTTGGTGGGGGCGGAGAATCGCGAGGCGGGAATTTGTTTGTTCGGGAAGGGAACGCGGTCGTTGGCATAAACGTTCGGATTGGCGGGGTTGAACGCGGCGCCGGAGAGGGGATCGTAGATTTGCGTGGGAGAAGCGGAGAGGTCGCCAGCTCGCATGGCGGCGGTGGGCACGGTGATGAAGCGCTGGACGTTAGAGCGCTCCGAAGTGCCTTCGTAGCTCATGAAGTAGAAGATCCTGTTGCGCTTGATGGGGCCGCCGAGGGTACCGCCGGCCTGATTGAAGATGAACTTGGGTTGGGGATTATTGCGATCGCTGAAAAACGGATACGCGCTTAAGTGCTGGTTGTTGTGATACCAAAAGGCTGAACCGTGGAGGTTGTTGGAGCCGCCCTTGATTTGGACGTTAATGGCGGCGCCGCCCGCAAGGCCCTGCTCGGCGTCGAAAGAACTGGTGACGACGTTGACGACTTCAATGGCTTCGAGCGTGGGATTGAGGCCGGAGATTTCCTGAAGGTCGGGATTGTAGCTGGTGATGCCATCAATGCGAACGCTGTTGGTTTGCGAACTGGTGCCGTTGACGGAGAAGCGCACGGAGCGGGAGGGGTTTGAGGGGACGGAATTGGAATTGGCGCCGGGGGAAAAGCCAGGGATGGTGTTCAAGATCATTTGGTAATTGCGGCCTAGCGGAAGCGGGGCGTTTTGGAGGGTAGTCTTCTCGACGTCGGTGCGGACTTCGGCGCGGTCCGTCTGCAACTGAGGCGTGCTGGTTTCTACGGTGATTTGTTGCGTGATCTGGCCAAGTTCGAGAGAGGCATCGATACGCGTAACGCTATTGACGGACACAGAGACGGATTTACGAATCAGGGTTTGGAAACCGGCAGCTTCGAAAGTGACTGTGTAGTTGCCCGTATTGAGTGTGGGCAAAGTGTATTGGCCGAGTGGATTGGTTGTGGTGACCCGGGAGACGCCGGTTTCGGTGTTCAGCGCGGTGACGCGGGCGTTGGGAACGACGGCTCCGCCGGAATCGCGGAGTTCGCCCACAATGCCGCCATAAAGAATCTGCGGGAGAGCATTGGGGGTGGCGGTGAGGAGGACGGCTAGCAGGGCCAAGAAGCGCGTGGGGTTTGAGAAAGAGTTCGGCAAGGGCGAGTACCTTGGCAGCCACATTACGCCGCCCCTGAACGGAATCCCAGGGACCGTTACAGAATGTAACGTCCGTTCACGTGAACAGAACGTGGCAAGTTATTGATTCCGAATGGCTTGGTAGCCTACGGATCCACGCGGAAAGTGACGAGTTTCGCAGTCATCTGATTGCGGTTCACGTAGCGGACTTCGTAGAGAAGTTGCAGCGTAGTGGCCTCGGCCCACGATGGCGGGAGAAGCTTGCCAAGAGCAGACAGGAAGGCTTCCTCTTGAAGACGTTCCAAAAGATAGGCGACACTGGCGGAGCGGCCCGCCGAGGTGCTGAGCCAATGCGTTCCAGTAGACATGCGGTGGCGCGTAATCAACGCGTATTCGGGAAAGGTGGCGGTAAGGGTTTGCACTTCATTTCCGTGCGCGGGCAGATAGGCGGGCGATTCGCCATGACGCGGTTGGCGATTCGAAATTCCGAACCAGCCTGCACCGGGAGTGTGCTGCGCGAACTGAAAGTTCATGCCGGACATCGCTTCGACGAGCCAGGGAATTCCTTTGGGATGACCGATCAGGATGAGATCTTTCTTGAGAGCGAGGTCTTGCGTGATCTCCCTGCCATCGAGAACCGCGCCGGAGTCCGGTGAAAAGGGACGAAAAAGTCCAGCTAGCCGGAGAGTTGCGCGGAGATCACTGAGGTTGACCCAAGGATCGCTCGCCGGCCAATACATCCCTTTGCCAAAAAATTCCTCGGCCCGTTGGACCTGATCCGGATCGTTCAGGCGGAAATCGCGATAGAAGCCTCGGGCGCCGCGGACGAAGAGTGGCGTTGCAACCGCAATAGCTCCAGGCTGGCCGGACCGAAAGAAGGGCCGCCAAAAGGGATGTGCGGCGATGGGGGACAGGGTCTGAGGGGAAGTTGGCTGGAATTGGGACACGATGATGGCGACGGCGAGGCATAAGCCCGCTCCGAAGAGCGCGCCCCACAAATAAGGCCGCCACCCCGTGTTTGAAGTGTTCGGCGTATCAAGGGCCGCGGGAGGTACTGGCGCTTCCAGGGGCGCTAGCCGCAGTTCGTAGGGATGGCTCGACAGGACGAGACGGAGGCCGCCAGGCGGAGTCTCGGACTCATAATGGTCATCCAATTTCCGCCGGAGACGGCGGGCTTGGGTGCGAACGATGGTATCGATGCGAGGGTCGAAATTGCGGCGTCCGAAGACCTGTTCGCCGATGGCCTTCTCGGAGAGGCAATCGGAGTCGGAGGAGGCGGAGTGCTCAGCGAGGTATAGGAGGAGAAGCCGGAGTTGTTCGCTCCGGCGGAAGCGGGGGGTGGCAGCGAGGCGATGGGCTTCGGCGAGGACGGTTTGTAAGCCGGAGTCTGGCACGCGATTCTCCGTTCGGTCGGGGATGCGGAATGTGGTGGCGCAGGGTTGACCCTTCGGATCTTATCACCGGTTCCGGGCCGGAGAATTGCCGCAGTGGGGTGAAACGGCGGGGGAGAAAGTTGCACTATGTCTCAGGAAGCAGATGTATTCTGTACTGGGGCAGGTCCGGCAAAGAAGTTTGGAATTCCACGCATTCGATGGGGTGTATTTAGAGAATCTCCGGCAGGGTGACCGGGAGACGGAGCAGCACTTTAGCGACTACTTTTCGCGGTTGCTGGCGATCAAGTTGCGGCAGCGGGTGCGGTCGGTGCAGGTGGTCGACGACTTGCGGCAGGAAGTGTTCTTGCGGGTGTTCCGGTCCTTGAAGCGGAACTCGCTCGAACATCCGGAGCGGTTGGGGGCGTTTGTGAACTCGGTTTGCAATCACGTTCTGCTGGAGCACTTCCGGGCGCAGGGCAAGGACGATGTGCTGGGCGGGGATTGGGACGATAAGACGCCGGAGCCGGTCGAGGCGGCGCGGGGGATGGAAGACGAGATGCTCGGGGCGGAGCAGCGGCGGCAGGTGAGAGAAGTTTTAGCGGAATTGCAGGACAGGGACCAGGCGATTCTGCGGGCGCTCTTCTTCGAGGAAAAGGAGAAGGATGCGGTTTGCAAAACTTTCGGCGTCGGCCGAGACTATTTGCGGGTGTTGCTGCACCGCGCAAAGACCCGCTTGCGGGGCCGCCTTGCCAAGGGCGGGGACGCGACGGGTGGAAGGAACAGAGGATGAAACACGAGGAGGCCATCGCCATGTTAGCGGCGGAAAAATACGTTCTGGGAGAGATGAAAGCCGAGGAGCGCGAGAGTTTCGAGGAGCATTACTTTACGTGTCCGGATTGCGCGCGCGACGTGGAGGAGTTGGATCTGATTCAACGCGGGACGCGCACGGTGGGCGCGAGCTTGCCGGAGCGGCCGTTGGCATGGACAGAGAGGTTGGCGATGTGGTGGGCGAAGCCGCAGATGGGCATGGCGGCGGCGACGGCGTTGGTAGCGTTGGTGGCGTTTAACGGTTATCAGGCTACGCGGACGGCGGTAGTTGCAGAGGAGGCGGTGGCTTTGACTAGCCAGATGCTGCGGCCGGAGACTCGCGGCGAGGTTCCGGTGTTGGAAGTGTTGGGCACGAAGGTGTTGGTGGAAGTTGATTTGCCGGGGGCGAGCGGTGAGTTGGCTTGGATGTTGCGGGGAGCGGGCGACAAAGAGGTGGCGAGCGGGAAAGCCGTGGCGCCGGCGGCGGGGCAGACGTTGAAGTTATTGTTACCCGCGGCGCGTCTTGAGGGGAGTTCTCAGTTTCTTTTAGAGGTTCGTGGCGCCGAGAGTTACCGCTTCCGTTTCGCGACGCGTAAAAACTGAGAATATAGGACTCATGTCCACGAAGAACCGTAGTGCCTCTAGATTTGTGTTTCGGGGTTCGGCAGCGGCGCTGAGCGCGCGCTTGCGCGAGATCGGCGGCGTGAAAACGCAGGAGGTAATGGACGGTCCGCCGGCGAGCGCGCTTACGGTGGTGGGCGGGCAGAGCACGAGCGAGGCAGGGGCTGGCGAGTATCGCGGCTTCTTGTCGTGGAAGAAGACCAAGACGCAGAGCGTGGGCGAGCAGGTGGGTAACGTATATCGCACGACGACGCATGCCGAGGCGCATGGCGTGGTGGCGACGAATAAGCCCTTTGTGTTTGTGGCGGGTGATTTGGAAGCGACGATGGTGGCGGAGCGGCGCGAGGGGAAAGAGGCGGTGTTTTCGTTGCCGCATGTGCGGTTTGGGGAGGACACGGAGTTGTCGCTGGAGGGAAAGCCGATCACGCTCGAGTACAACAACTGGGCGGAGAAATATAAGACGTTCTCGGCGTTTGAAGAGGCGTTTCGCGAGAAGAAGAAGTTCTTCGAGTCGCAGGTTCCGTGTTTGGGCAAGCGTGGGGAGAAGTTGAAGTTTGGCGGGAAGTTGAAGCGGTTGGAGGGCGATTACGTCTATTCGTCGATCGTGAAGTCGATCCGTTGGAACGGGCAGACGATTCCGGGGAACGCGCTGACGCTGCGGGGATTCGGGACGATTTACTTCGGCGAAGTGTTGCTGAACGAAACGAACCGGCGGCTAACGATGGCGCGGCTAGAAATGGGATGCGATGTCGAGGCCGAAGTCGGGCTGACCGAGGTGGACCCGAACGGAATTTGGGGATAGCCGGCCGTGCACAAGGCGCGACGGGGCGCCGCCGCCGCGTTGGCGTTGGGCTGCTTGCTCGTTGTCGCATGCAGCCGGCCAAACGTTGACGCGACTCTGGCGGAAGGAACTAAGCTGCTGCGCAACGGCGATTTCGCGGGGGCGTTGGAGTTGGCGCGCGCGCGAAAGCAGGACGACCCGAAGCGGATCGCGGTGCTGGAGGCCGAAGCGCTGATTGAGAGCGGCAAGAGCGCGGAGGCGTTGCAACTGCTAGATCAGGCGGAGGGGGCGCGGGTGGGAATTTTGCGTTCGCGGGTTTTGATCGCGCGCGGAGACTTGGACGGGGCCGAGAAGTTACTGGCGGCGGACGCTGGGCTCGAAGCGTTTTTGTTGCGCGCGCAGATCGAGGGGCGGCGGAAGAAGTTGGATGTGGCGGCGCGGATGTTTGCCGAGGCGAGCGAGCGGGCGCGGACGGAGAAGGATGTTTTTCGTGAGGCCGTGGCGGCGAATGGCATTGGGATGGTGCTGCTTTCGCAGGCGCGTTACGACGACGCGATTCCGCGCTTTGAAGAGGCGATGAAGTTGTACCGGGCGGAGGGGGCGAAGCATTGGGTGGCAGTGGCTTCGAACAACGCGGGGAGTTGCTATACGCAGTTGGGGGATTTCGAGAAGGCGCAGCAAATGCGCGAGGAGGCGTTGCAGGTGGCGCAGCCGGGATTGCTGCGGGCGAGCGCGTTGGGGGAGACGGGGACGATGTTTTTATTGCAGGGCGAGGCGGTGAAGGCGGCGCCGTATTACCGGCAGGCGAGGGATTTGGCGCAGACGATTGGCGTGACGGCGGACGCGGCGCGGTGGGCGAGTAATTTGACGGCGGCGCTGGTGACGCTGGAGGATTGGGACGGGGCGGAGAAGGCCCTGCAGTCGGCGTTGTCGTTTAAGCCGGAGCAGAGGTCGCTGGTGTTTTTGGATTTGAACGCGGCGGCGATTGCGTTGGGGCGGGGGCGGCTGGAGGAGGCGCGGGAACGTTACGCGAAGATACTGAGCGCGCATCCGGAGCAGGTGACAGTGTTGTGGCAGGCGGAGGCGGGGATCGCGAATAGCTTCGTGGCGGAGAAGAAGTTTGACGAGGCGCGGCGGCATTTCGAGGCGGCGTTGGGGCATATCGAATCGGGGCGGAGCGATCTGAATCAGGCGGAGCACCGGTTGACGTTTTTGGCGCGGTTGATTCGGGTGTATCAGGATTACGTTGAGTTTTTGGTGGCGCAGGGGGATGCGGCGAAGGCTTTGGAGATTGCGGAGTCGAGTAGGGCGCGGTTGTTGGCGGAGAGGTCGGTAAAGAGCTATCAGGGGAAGAAGCTGGAATTGGGGAAAGGAGCGGGGGCGGTGTGGCTGGATTATTGGCTGGCGCCGAGGCGGAGTTTTTTGTGGGTGGTGGATGCGGGGAAGATTCGTTTGGTGGAGTTGCCGGGGGCGGCGGAGATTGCGAAGTTGGTGGAAGAGTATCGCGGGTTCTTGGAGACGGCGATGCGAGATCCGCTGCAGACGGAGAGCGCGGCGGGGAGGCGGCTTTATGAGATGTTGGTGGCGCCCGCGGCGAAGGAGTTGGTGTTGCGGCGCGCGGCGATTGTGGTGCCCGATGGGGCGCTGCATCAGTTGAGTTTTGAGACGTTGCCGAATTATGCGGCGACGCCGTGGAGATATTGGAATGACGAGGTGACCGCGGCGGTGGCGCCGGCGTTGAGCGATGGGGTTTCGATGGCGCGGGGGGCAGGAAAGGGCGCGGCGGCATTGCTGGTGGGAGACCCGGAGGCGGCGGGGGCGGAGTATCCGAAGTTGGCGGAGGCGGGGAAGGAGTTGGAGGCGATCGCGGGGTTGTGGGGCGGGGCGAAGGTGGTGCGGGGCGTGGAGGCGACGCCGGATTTGTGGAGGGAGTTGCCACTGGAGAGCTATCGCGTGATTCATGTCGCGGCGCATGCGGAGGCGAACCGGCAGAGGCCGCTCGATTCAGCGATCGTTTTGTCGCGGGGGGTGAAGGAGAACTTTCGGGTTTATGCGCGGGATGTTTTGGCCAAGCCATTGGGGGCGGAGTTGGTGACGTTATCGGCGTGTAAGAGTTCGGGGGCGCGGACTTATGCGGGGGAGGGGCAGGTAGGATTGGCGTGGGCGTTTTTGGGGGCGGGGGCGAGGGCGGCGGTGGCGGGGTTGTGGGATGTGCCGGACGCTTCTACTCGGGTATTGATGGAGAACTTCTATGCGGGGTTGGCGGGGGGGAAGAGCGTGGCGGGGGCGCTGCGTGAGGCGAGGGCGGCGGTGCGGTCGAAGGGGTTTGCAAAGCCCTTTTACTGGGGGCCGTTTCAGTGTTATCTGCGGTAGGCGGGGTGAGCGGCCGGGACGGAATGGACCGCTTCGAATTCCAGGAGGAACGCTCTGGCGTTCCGCACACGGGCGCCGGCGAATTCGCCGGGGAAGTGGCGACCGTTGCCTGTGATGAGGTAGGCGGCGCCGGCGGCGGCGGCGCATTCGAGAAAGCGGTTGTCGTCTTCGTCCTTTGCGACAGCGAGACGCTCATAGGCGACACACCAATGCAGAAGGGCGTCGAGGCGGGGGAGAGTGGAATCGACCCAGGCTTGGAGGGCGCCGAAGTTCCGGCGGCGGAGGACCCGTTCGTACTCCGCCCAGGTCCACTGAGTAGCGAAGGGAAGGAGGCCGCCGGACCACACCATTTCCAGGACGCGCGCCTCTAGGCCGCCGGGCTTCCAGCCGGCGCTGACAAGAATATTGGTATCCAGGACGACGCGCACGTTGTAGTTACTGGAGAGTGTCCGGGCGCTTTAGCGCCGCTGATCTCATGGGCCGCTAACTTCATGCTACGCGGACCTGAGCGTAGGTGGAGGGAGGCCGGTGAGAGTTTCGCTGGGGTGGGGGGAGGAATCCGGGGCGGAAGCCGCTAATGAAGACGTTGCGCCGTGCATGAGGGTATCGCGGCAGTGGGTGAGGAGATGCGGCGCCGCGCATGAGGGTATCGCGGCGATGGACGATTTCGATGGGAATCGCAGTACGGGGACTAAGGGCGATCTGTTGGTGGCGTAGAGTCCGGTGGCGCGGGGTTCGGTGGCGTGGGGTCAAGGCCGCAGACGCCAGAATGCGAAAGCCTGGACTTTAGAAGCGGCTCTTCTGTTTTTGCAGGGCCGCGTTGCCGTTGGACTTCGGTTGTTCGGCGTTCACGGCGGCGGCTAGGGCGGCCAATTGAACGGGCACGGAGTTGTCGATGAGTTCGTAGAGGGTCGCCAGCGGCAGACCTTCGGCTTCTTTCGAGAAAGTCAACTGGCCTTCTTCGAGCTCGACGCGGATCCAATCGCCGTTTTGAATCTGGTCCGTCGCTAGCAAATTCGAAATCGGCTGCACCAGCAGACGTTCCATGCTGCGTTTTAGGTGGCGGGCGCCGTAGCGGTCGTCCACGCCCTGCTCCAGCAAATGGGCCTTTGCATCTCCGCTGAGGGTGAACACGAAGTTCTTCTGGTTGGACGAGGCGAGAATTCGCTGTTGGAAGATGGCGAGTTCGATGTCGAGCACGCGCCGCAATTCCGCTTCGCCTAAGCTCTTGAATACGACCACCTTATCGAGACGATTCATGAATTCCGGAGTGAACTTCTTGCGGGCGGCTTCGAGACCGGTCGAGGACTTCTTCTTCTCTACCTTGGCTTGTTCCTCGACGGAACTTGTGCCGTTGAGGCTCCGGGCGAATCCCATCTTGGAATGCCCGAGCTTGCTCATCTCCGAGGCGCCGAGGTTGCTGGTCAAGAAAATCAAGGCACGGCTGAAATCGACCTTGCGGTTGTCGCCTAGGGTGAGGACACCTTTATCCAAGATGCCTAGTAGCAAGTTCCACAAAGCGTCGCTGGCCTTCTCGATCTCGTCGAAAAGCACGAAGCTGAGCTTGAGGTCTTCGGTGTGGTACTGGTTCAGCATCTCTTGGCTCAAGAGCGGATGCGTTTCCCTGTGGCCGAGGTATCCGGGAGGGCTGCCAATTAGTTTGGCGATTTCATGGCTGTGTTGGAATTCGGCGCAGTCGATCTTGATGATGGGCGTCGGGCGTTTCAGCAAACATTCCGCCGCCGCTTCCACGACGCGGGTCTTGCCCGTCCCCGTTGGGCCCAAAAAGAGAAAACTGCCCACGGGGCGTCCCGGATTGGAAAGGCCCGTCATGAACATCTGGAACATGTTCACGATTTGATTGATCGCGTCATCCTGCCCCACCACCAATTGCCGCAGCCGGTGTTCCAAATACGCGGCGTCCTTGCCCGTCCGCGTCGGGTCCAGCACACGCCGCCGCGCGGGCGGATCCATGCTCAGGCCGAGAACGCGCCGGCCGTAATTGGCGTCGGCGTCGCTTCGCGTGTTTCGCGCTTGCTTCTCTTCAGGCGTCATCGCGCCATCCTTGCTTGCACTTCTGATGCCATTGCCACTGCCAACCGCACCCGAACCGGCGCCGTCCGACAAGTGGCCAGCCCGGCGATCTGGGACAAGATCCGGGCCGTTAGCGATGTTTTTGGCGATACCGCGAAACACAAATTCACCTGTGTCACAAATCGGCTAGAACGCCGGAATCTTTAGTACCACCCTCTATACTCGAAGAAGGGAAACCCGGTATTGCGATGCCTGACATGAGTCTATTCTGGCTGCGTGTTTCCGCCGTCCTTTATGCGGCGGGGCTCTTGCGCATTCTTTGGACTCTGCTGCGCCAGCGGCACGCTGAGGGCAATCCAGATCCTTTGGTGGAGCGTTTCCAGCCTTGGTTCGTGGGCAGTTTCGCGGTCGCGACGATTTTGCACTTCGTGTCCATCGTGGAACGCGGCATCGCCGCGCAACATTTTCCGGCCGACAACTTCCATGAATCGATTAGTCTTTTCGCGTTTCTGCTCGCCGTTTTCTACCTTTTCGTCCATTGGAAATACAGCTTCTCGTCGATCGGTGTCCTCTTGATTCCGGTGGTCAGCCTATTGACCTGGATTGCCTCGACGGAGAGTCCGCTGAGCGCTTGGACTAACGCCCGGGTGCGGGACGCCTGGCTGCTGGTGCATGTGGGCATGATTTTGTTGGGCATTGCGAGCGTAGTGTTGACGGCGGGCGCGAGCATCTTCTATCTGGTCCAGGAGCGCAAGTTGAAGCGCAAGGATCTCTCGGGGGCGAGCCACCTGCCGGCGCTGCGTACACTTGATTCGCTGATCAACCGCGCGATGGGCTTGGGCTTCGTTTTCACCACGGTAGGCGTGCTGGCGGGGAGCACCTGGGCCTATGTGGAAAGTGGCACGAAGTGGCTGGCGAATTCGAACGTGCAGATCGCGCTGTTTACATGGCTTTTTTACTTGACGCTTGTTTTCCTGCGCGCGAATCAAGGGTGGCGCGGACGCAAGTCCGCATTCATGTCGCTGGGGCTGCTGGGCTTTAACGCGCTCACTTGGGCCACGCACTATGGATTGAGGTCGACGCTCGTCAAATGACCCGCTTCGCTATATGCGGCTTGAGCCATCACACGGCTCCCGTGGACGTGCGCGAAAAACTCGCGCTGCCGGCGCAGTCGGTGCCCGAGGTGCTTGCGGACATGTTGCGTGCCGATGGGGTTCAGGAGTCGATGATTCTTTCGACTTGCAATCGCGTCGAACTCGCCCTCTCGCTGGATGAGCGCGCGAACTTTTCGGATGCGGTCACGCGTTTTCTGGAACGGCACGAGCACCTTCGCGCCAACTCCGTCGAGCAATATCTCTACCGGTTGGAAGGCCGCGACGCGATGCGGCATCTCTTTCGCGTCGCCTCGAGCTTGGACTCGATGGTGGTCGGCGAGCCGCAGATTCTGGGCCAGTTGAAGGACGCCTATACGCTAGCCAAGGGCTTGGGCGCGGTGAATGGACAGCTCGATCAACTCGTCACGCGCGCTTTTCACGTCGCCAAACGCGTTCGCACCGAAACGGAGATCGGCTCGTCGGCGGTGAGCGTGTCTTATGCCGCCGTCGAACTCGCCCGCGAAATCTTCGGCAGCCTCAGCGGCTCGACGGTGATGCTGGTGGGGGCGGGGAAAATGAGCGAACTCGCGGCGCGGCATTTGAAGAACGTCGGCGCGAAACAGATTTACGTTACGAACCGGACTTACGACCGGGCGCTTGATCTTGCGCGTTCTTTTGACGGAAGGATGGTCGAGTTTGCCGCGTTCAAACAGACCTTGCCCGAGGTCGATATCGTGATTACCTCAACGGGTTCCCGCGAACCGATCTTGAGCGCCGAGGACATTAAGCAGGTGATGCGGGCGCGCAAGAATCGCCCGATGTTTCTGGTCGACATCGCGGTGCCGAGGAATATCGACCCGGCCGTCATGCAAATCGACAACGTGTTCCTCTACGATATCGACGACCTGCAGAAGGTCGTGGATAAGAACGTGAAGGGCCGCGCGGAAGCGGCCGAACGAGCGTCGCTGATTATCGAGGAAGAGCTGCAATGGATGGAAGGCCGCATTCGTGAGCGGCAGGTAAGCCCGGCGATCGTCGCCTTGCAGACCAAGCTTGAATCGATCCGCGCGGCGGAGATGGAACGGTTTCGCTCCAAGATGGGGCCGCTGACGGCGCAGCAGGAAGAAGCGCTGGAAGGGCTGACGCGAGGGATCGTCAACAAATTCGCGCACGGCCCGATCGCGGAACTGCGGCGCAGCGGCGCACAGGGCGAGGCCGAGGAAGTGGTGGATTTGATCCAACGTATCTTCCGCTTGGATGGAGATTTCAAGTAGATGCTTACCATCGGTTCCCGCGGCTCGATGCTGGCGCTTTGGCAAGCGCGGCATGTGCAGAGTTTGCTGCATGCCCAAGGCATTGAGTCGAAGATTGTGATCATTCAGACGACCGGCGACAAGATCACGAACGTTCCGCTAGCGCAACTTGGCGCGCAGACCTCATCGAAGGGTCTGTTTACCAAGGAACTCGAAGACGCATTGCTGGACAAGCGTATCGATCTAGCTGTTCATTCCTTGAAGGACATGCCGACGGTGTTGCCCGAGGGCTTGACGCTCGCCGCGGTGCCGGAGCGCGCGGACCCTTTTGACGCGGTGGTAGGTTTGGCGATTGAAGAGTTGCCGAAGGGCGCGAGGGTTGGCACCAGCGCCTTGCGGCGGCATGCGCAGTTGAAGGCGTTGCGGCCGGACCTGAATATCGAATCCATTCGCGGCAATCTGGATACGCGCCTAAGGAAATTGGACGAAGGGCAATATCAAGCGATCGTGCTGGCATGCGCCGGGCTTACGAGACTGGGCTGGCAATCGCGCATCGCGGAACGGCTTTCGGCGAATCGTATGTGTCCCGCCGTGGGCCAGGGGGCGCTCGCGCTGGAAGTTCGCGAAGGCGATGCGCGCTTGGCGTTATTGAACCACGCTCCAAGTTGGGATGCGGTCACGGCGGAGCGCGCGTGCCTGCGGGCGTTTGGGGGCGGTTGCCAGATTCCGCTGGGGGCGTACGCGCGTTACGAGGGCGCGGGGCTGGTTTTGGACGCGGTGGTGATTTCGCTTGACGGGCAGCGCGTTATTCGCGAGCATGTGGCGCAGCGCGCGGGTGAGGCGCCGGACGCCCTTGGCGCCAGAGCGGCGGAGGCGTTGCTGGCGAAGGGCGCGCGCGAGGTGCTCCACGCCACGGAGGCCAAGGGTTGAAGGTTTATCTAGTCGGTTCCGGTCCCGGCGATCCCGAGCTTCTTACGCTCAAGGCCAAGCGCGTCTTGGAATCCGCGGACATTATTCTCTACGACTATTTCGCTAGCCCGGCCGCACTCGCGCTCGCTCCCCACGCGGAGAAACACTACGTCGGCAAGCGGCGCGACGATCATGCGTTTCCGCAGCAGGAGATCGGCGAGATGTTGATTGAGCATTGGCGCAGCGGGAAGCAAGTTGTGCGTTTGAAGGGCGGGGACCCTTTCATCTTTGGCCGAGGCGGGGAGGAGTGCGAAATGCTCGCTAAGGCGGGCGTTCCTTTTGAAGTGGTGCCCGGGGTGACGGCGGCGCTAGGGGCGGGGGCTTATGCCGGAATTCCGCTCACGCATCGCGACCATGCTTCGCATGTCGCGTTTGTGACCGGGCACCATCCCGAGTCGATGGACTGGTCGAAGATTGCGCACGCCGAGACGCTGGTTGTCTTCATGGGCGCGCACTACTATCCGAAGCTCGCCGAGCAACTAATCGCAGCCGGCCGCGCGGCGGATACGCCCGCCGCCGCGGTTTCCTGGGGCACACACGCCAAACAGAAGACGGCGGTCGCCACGATCGCGACTCTCGCGGGGCGGATGAAAGAGGTGAATGTCGCCTCGCCCGCGATGATCTACGTCGGCGGCGTGGCGAATCTCGCCACCGAGCTGAATTGGTTTGAGCGATTGCCCTTGCATGGCGTGAGCGTCGCGGTGCTGCGTCCGCGGGACCAGGCGGATTCGATGATGCAGAATTTGCGCGCGTTGGGCGCGGAGGCGATCGAGTATCCGGTGATTGAGATTGCGCCGCCTTCGTCCTACGAGGCTCTGGACGCGGCCATCGAGGCGTTGCCTAGATACGATTGGCTTCTCTTTACGAGCGCGAATGGCGTGGCGGCATTCCGGGAGCGACTGCAAGAGTCTCCCTACGACGTCCGGCGGATACGCGCGAAGATTGCGGCCATCGGGCCCGCCACGCGGGCGGCTATCGAGGCGATGTCGTTGAAGGTAGATCTTTGTCCAGAAGAATATGTCGCGGAGAGTTTGGCCGCCGCGATGCAGGGCGAGGCGCTTGGCGGTAAGCGAGTCTTGCTGCCGCAGGCCGCGGTCGCGAGGGACACGGCGCCGCAGGCGCTGCGCGATCTGGGCGCGACCGTCGATGTCGTCGCAGCGTACCGGACCTTGCCGCCTCAAGAGCATCCCGGAGCATTCCCGGGGGCGGACTGGATTGTGTTTACGAGTTCTTCCACGGTCAAGAACTTCTTGGCCTTGGCCGGCCCGGAAGCGATGAAGGCCGCCAAACATGTCGCGTCCATCGGACCCATCACTAGCGAGACACTCCGCAAGCATGGGTTCGAGCCAAGCGTAGAGGCCACCCCACACACCACGGAAGGAATTCTCGATGCCATCCTCCAACATCACGGTTCGCAGAGCTCGACTTGACGAGGCCGCGGTGATCGCGGGCTTCAATATTGCGATGGCCATGGAGACGGAGGGCTTGGCGCTCGATCCCGAGAAGATCCGCGCCGGCGTGGAGGGGTTGTTTGAGCGTCCCCAATATGGGTTTTATCTGGTGGCTGAGTTGGCGGGCGAAGTGGCGGGCGGGTTGATGATTACCTATGAATGGTCGGACTGGCGGAACAAGGTCTTCTGGTGGATCCAGAGTGTCTATGTGAAGCCGGCTTATCGCGGGCAGGGCGTGTACCGGGCTCTTTATGAGGGGGCGAAGCGGCTGGCGGAGGAAGAGGCTAACTGTTGTGGCTTTCGGCTTTACGTCGAGAAAGAGAACGCGGCGGCGCAGGCGGTTTATGCGAAACTCGGCATGCACGAATCGCATTACGTGATGTTCGAGGCTTAGGGCTAGGCTGCCGGGTTAGGCTAGCTCGCGGTCTGGATTCGATTTGTTCTTGAACTCAAAGACCAGGCTATTGCCGGAGGCCATGAGTTCGTCAAGGACGGCTTGCTTGTCGCGTTCGGGGGCGAGGCTGGCGCCTTGACCGGTGAGGTCGATGAGCTTGGTGTAGATGGCGGGGGGCAGGGTGGAGGCGAGGTATTCGAGGCCGAGGCCGCGCAGGAGCCGGTCGTCGCTGTGGAGGGCGCGGAAGGCGGTCTTGAGCGGCTCGCGGGGCAGGATGGTGGCGAGCAGGCTGAAGACGTGTTCGAGGCTTTGGTTGGCGCGCTCGCGGAGGATGTCGTCGAGATAGTTGAAAGTTGGGTCGGAGGCGTCGCGTTCGTCCAGGAGCTTGCGGCCTTCCCAGATGGGGCGCGAGACGGAGAGTTCGCGTTCGACGATGGGGTAGAGGCGGTCTTCGGAGAAGACTAAGTCCGGCTGGTGCTGGCGGATGTAGTCGAGGGCGCGGCTCGATTGGAAGCGGATTTCGAAGCGGGGATCGTCGAGCGAAGCGATTAGGCCTTCGATGGCGCGCGGGGAGTGGCAACGGGCGAGGATGCGGGGGATACGGCGCCGGATGGCGAAGTCTTGTTGGTCGTCGAGAAGAACGTCGGTGAGTTGGCCGATGTTCTTGTCATGGCAGCGCAGGAGGGCCTGGCGCGCGGCTTCGCTGACCTCGTCCCAGGCGAGGAGGCGGATGAGTTGGGGAACGATGATGGGCTCGGGGCGGGTTAAGTTGGCGAGGGCGTGACGGACGGAGGCAGGGTCGCCGCCGCGGAGGCGCTGGAGGAGGTCGAGGCCGGATTCTAGGGGAACCGTTACTGGGCGCGAAGACGTGGATGGCGGTGTCGACTTCACCGCAGGCAGTTCCAGCGAACGCATGACGACGGACATCGTCGTCGAGTCTTCGACTTCATTTATGTCAAGCTCAATGGCGCGATTGCGGAGGCCGTGTTCGAGGACGCCGACGTAGGCGCGGTCCATGCGGCGGGTGATCCAGATGCTGCAGGCGGCAAGAGCGGCGGTGAAGAGCAGGATCTCAGTGCGGGCGTAGACGGGGCCAAGAAGGATGAAGAGCTGCAGCGCGGCGGCTCCGAGGGCGTCTCCCAAGCGGTCGCAACCGACGTCGATGACGGTTTTAACGGCGCGCTTGTTGGCGGCGGGGATCGGCGTGAAAAAGAGCTCGTAGCCACTGCGGAAGAGGCTGCCGCGGAGGACGAGTTCGCCGGCGCGCAGGCCCGCGACGACACTGTACGTGGGAACGTAGAGCGCACCGATGGAGCCGCCGCAAAGCGTGACCGCGAGACTCATCACGGTGCGGCCGAGGCCGAGCTTTTCGAGGGCGAGAGGGGTGAGGAAGGTTTGGACTAGGAACGTCACTACTTGCGCGGCCGTGTAGAAGATGGCGAAGTAGCGCGTGAGCATGGGGCCCTTGCCGAAGGCGGCGGTTGCGCCGCTCTTGAAGAGGTAATCGACTAGGGCGGCCGAAGTCGTGCCGAGCAGGACGAGGATCGCGAGAGAGGCGAGGAAGGGCGCTTGGGCGAAGGCGCGGCGGGCGGACATGAGACCGGCCTCTGGGGGCTTGTCTTGGACGGGGATCACCGAGCCGCCGAGCGTAAAGGCGACGAAGGCCGCGGCAATGTGGAGCCCGGCGAGCAAGATTAGCAGCGCTTCGGACGAGGCTAGCGCGACAGTGCGTTCCGCGGCGAGACCGCCGAGAATGCCGCCCGCCGTACCCGCGCCGGCTATGCGGCCGAAGCGGCGCTTGGCTTCGTGGGGATCGAAGAGTTCGCTCGAAAGGCTCCAGAAGCCGCTGAGGAGAACGGCGCCGAGGCCAACGATATGCAAGTAAACGAAGGTGACGGTGAATTCGGGATTCACGGGAAGGAGAACGAATTCCGCTGCATGCAGCAGGCCGCTCAATAGAAGCCCGCCGGGCACGATGCGCGCGGGGCCATAGCGGGAGAGAAGGCGGCTGAAGCCGAGACCGAGAAGGATGGCGACGACGGCGGCGAGGGCGACGATCTTGGGGAGGTCCGCCGCCGTGAAGCGAGACAGGAAGAGACCGTCGCGAGCGGCTTTACCGCCGAGCTGATGGGAGATCAAGAGCGCGGCCCCACACATGGAGAGTAGGGTGAGGCGGCGGAGGTCCACTGAATTCAGAATATCGCCTTAGCGGAGCGGGACGGGGCTTAGCGGGCTTGGCGTACGCCGACGGGGGAGTGCAACTCGTTCGTGGTGGGCGTTTGGTCTTCGAGCACTGGCTGAACGCGGGCGACAGTCTCGGGCAGGTTCGTCTGCCACCAATCGGCGGCGGCGTCCGGGCACCAGCTTGGGACGTCCGTGAGCGAGCGAAGGCGGCGAGCTAAGTCTTGGGCGCTGCGGATGCGTTGCTCGGGTTTCTTCTCGAGGAGTTGCATGACGATTTCGGCGAGGCCGCGCGGGATCGGCATCTCGGTGCGCTCTTGGACGGGGACCGGCGGTTTCTGGACGTGGGCCAGGGCTAGGGCTGTGGGAGTGGGCTCTTGGAAGACCAAGTGGCCGGTGAGGAGGAAGTAGGCAACGCAGCCAAGGCTGTAGAGATCGGCGCGGCCATCGACCTGCGACTCGCCAAGAGCGATTTCCGGGGCGAGGTACGCCGGGGTGCCGGTGGCCGTGCCGTCGAGCGTCATCAGACTTGCGTCGGGGCTATTGTTGTTGGTCTTGACGAGGCCGAAGTCTAGGACTTTCAGGAAGTCGTACTGCAAGCCGAGCTTGGCGAGCACGAGATTCTTCGGCTTGATGTCGCGATGGACGAGTCCGGCGCGATGGGCTTCCTCAAGGCTTTCGCAGGCCTGGGAAATGATGTTGAGGACGCGACCGGGATGGAGGGGACCGTAGCGGTCGACGAGGGTTTGGAGATCGATACCGTCGAGCAATTCCATCACGTAGTAGTAGAGTTCGTCCTTGGTGCGACCGAAGTCGTAGAGAGCGACGGTGTGGGGGTTGACTAGGCTCGCGGTGGCGCGGGCTTCGCGTTCGAAGCGCTTGCGCATGAGATTTTCCTGGCGGGCGTTGACGCCGGCGAGGACGTCGGGGCGGATCAGTTTAATCGCCGCGTCGCGGGCTAGGAGCTTGTGCTTGGCGCGCCAGACTTCGCCCATGCCGCCCTTGCCGATGAGGTAGTCGAGTTGATAGCTGCCTAATTCTTCGGCCTTGACTTGCTTCCATTGCATGGCGAAGAGGCGGGCATTGATCAAATACATCCAAGCGGCGAGGACGTAGTTGGGGATGATCCAAATGAGGAGGCGGTTCCAGGGTAAGGGCGTGTAGCCGTGGAGTTGGATGTTTAGGTAGTAAGCGGCGGGCCACATGGAGGCGCTTAGTATCGCCGCAGCACCGGCTTTGAGCGGCGCGTTGGGCAGCAGGAGTCCGCAGAGGCAGAGCCAGATGGCGATGCCGCTGTGGCCGAGGACGGGGTCCGAGGCGTCCCAGGGAATGGAAGTCTCGAACATGGCGATTACGAAGGCGATCATGACCTGGAACACAATGCCGAGGTCGAGCAACGTTTCCTTCTTGACCCAACCGTTGCGCTGCACGAGAATGAACGCGCCACTGACGAGAAACGTGAAGAGGATGGTGAGGCGGAGGGAGGGAAGCTGGAAGGCCTTCTGAAACTCGGGTTGCAGCAGGGCTTCGATGGACAGCAGGATCACCGTGGTGACCGCGCAGAGGCTAGCGATCCAGCAAAGGCGCTCGCTCGCTTTTTCGACGAGGGCGGGAGGAAGTTTGTACGTGACGGGGCTGGGGGTGGTTTCCGCCGAACCCGAAGCTGCCCGAACGATTTCCATATCTTCTATTGTGTCGTGAGACGCCCCTTGCATGGTTAGATCGCCCTTCCGCGAAACGGTTGCAGGAATTTATTAGTACCCGCTAACCAATACGCGCCAGAAGTGGGGCGGAGGGCTCAAAGGTACTACGAATCTGTGGGATGCGTGGATGGGGGGATTGTTCCAGACCGGCAAGTTTAGGATTGTTCATGTAAGATTACGCACGCAATTCCGGTATGAAGGCCGTTATGGGGCGGTCGAAAGCGCGTCGACCTGCGACCGACTTGGCGTGGCTCGCCGACGCACATCGCGTATGTGTTCGCCGCGATTTGCGCAGAGCGCTTGGAAATGGAGAACGACATCGTGATGCTTGCACGGCAATGCGCCAACCTCATCGCCGGACTCAAGCTTCTGGAGGCGCCGGATGACGCGGCGCGGGGCGAGGCCTTAAGCGCTTCGGGGTTTGAGGCCGGACTTGGCGATGTATTCGCCGGTGCGGAAGGCGAGCGCTTGAATCGTTAGCGACGGGTTGAAGCCGCCGTTGGTGACGTGGGGGCTGCCGTCGGCGAGGAAGACGTTGTCGACGTCGTGGAGGCGGCAGTGAGGATCGGTGGCGCCGTTCTTCGGATCCTTGCTCATGCGCGCGGTGCCGGCTTGGTGTTGCCCGCCGGAGAGGCCGCGGCCGGACGGGGTGAGCCAGACTTGTTGCGCACCGGCCGCTCTGAGAACGGCGGCGGCTTTTTCGGCCATGAAGCGGCCGGTTTTCAAGTCTTCTTCGTGGCGCTGGCCGCTTAGGCGAAGGACGGGGATGCCCCAGGCGTCGCGGACGTTGGGATCGATGGAGACTCTCGCTTCCCAGTTGGGGACTTCCTGCACAGGGCTCTTGAAGCCCATCGAGTGGCGGTAGAACTTGCGCTGGAAATCCTTGTGGGCTTTGCCCCAGCGAGGGCTACCGGGCGGGCGGACGCTACGGGCGAAGAGATAAGGCAGGCGGATGAATTCGTTGGCGAGCGTGCCGCCGCCGGTGATGCCGGGGTTGCCGTGGTTGTAGTCGCAGAGAGCGAGGCGCGCGCCGGGGCCGAGGCCGTCGTAGATTTCTTCTTCGAAGAGGCCGAAGGCGCCGGAGTAGGCGTGACCTTGGAGGTTGCGGCCGACCCAGTCGTGGCGGTTGCCAAGGCCATTGGGGTGGAGTCTGGACTTACTGTTCAGGAGGAGGCGGGCGGATTCGGTCGCGCCGCAGGCGACGATGACGACGCGCGCGGGCTGCTCGACGAGTTCGTTGTTTTCGTTGAAGTACGCGACGGCGCGGGCGCGGCCTTGGGCGTCGAGGAGGATCTCCTTGGCGATGGCTTGCGTGTAGAGGCGGCAGTTGCCGGTGGCGATGGCGCGGGGGATGACCGTGACGGCGGTGGAACTTTTGGCATCGACTTCGCAGCGGAAGCCGACGCAGTGCGGGCATTGGATGCAACCGGGCCGCCCCATGTACTCGCGCGAGTTGATGGCCATAGGAATGGGGAAGGGATGGAGGCCGAGGCTCTTGGCGGCTTTCGAGAGGATGCTGGCCTCGCGGTTGAAGGGAAGCGGCGGCATTGGGTATTCCTTGCCGCGTGGGCCATCGAAGGGGTTCGAGCCGTGTTTGCCGGAGACGCCGATCTCCCATTCGGCCTTTTCGTAATAGGGCGCGAGGTCATCGTAGGTGATGGGCCAGTCTTCGAGGGTGGAGTTGGCTGGCGCGCCGTAGGTGGACTTCATTTGGAAGTCCTTGGGAAGGAAGCGCCAGGCCATGGCGCCATAGCTAAGAGTGCCGCCGCCGACGACGGCGGCAATGTTGTTGTAACCGCCTTCGCTGGGATAAACGTTTACCCACTCACCGCGATCGTTCTGGCGGACGCGGGGGTTTTCGCGATCCGTGGGGCCGAAGGCGTTGCCCAAGACCGTGGTGCGTTGGGAGCGGAGTTCGTGGTGGCCGGTTTCGGCGAATTCCTGGACGCGGCCGCGTTCGAGGAGGGCGACGTTCCAGCCTTGGCGCGCGAGTTCGTAAGCGACGACGCCACCGCCGCCGCCCGCGCCAACAATGACGGCGTCGACGGGATCAAGCGCCATGGCGGTGGCCTCCTTTGGCGTCGTTCCAAGCGCCTTCGCCCATGTACTTCTCGATGCCGAGCATCTTCCACGAGGCGGCGTCCTTGTTGCCGCCGTGGACGGGGCTGCCGTAGAAGGCTTGCATGGTGTGGTCGACGAGCATGTCGAAGAAGCGGTTGGCTTTCAAGGCTTCGAGGATCTTGAGTTGGGCTTCGGGCGCCGTGTCGAGGAAGCCGGGATGTTGCTTTTGGAAGGCCGCGAGGCCGTCGCGGTAGCCGGGGGCGAAGCGGGAGAGGGCGTTGTGGAGTTGGAGGTCGAGGTAGTAAAGGCAGCCGGTTTCTCTCGCGCCAGGCGTATCGTCGGTGGGGATGATGTGACTCATTAGCGATTCGATCCAGGCGGCGTCTTGCCGGGAGAAGAAGTGCAAGGGTGCGGCTTGGCCAGTGGCCGCGAGGGCGGCGAGGGCGACGAAATGGCGGCGGTCCAGGAGACTCGGGTCAGGCGTCATGCGGAGATTTTATCGTTATTGGGCTGGTGGCATACAATCGCGGGAATGGCTTACTTATTGGCTTTGGATGAGGGAACGACGAGCGCGCGGGCGGCGCTTTACGACGAGCAGGCGCAGCGGATTGGTATGGAGGCGAATCCTTATTCGCTGCATTATCCAGAGCCTGGATGGGTGGAGGTGGACAGCGATGTGATTTGGGGGGCGCAGTTGTCGTCGGCGCGGCGGTTGCTGGATGCGATGCGCGTGGAACCGCGGAAAGTCGATGCGATTGGGATTACGAACCAACGCGAGACGACGCTGGTGTGGGAGAAGGCGACGGGGCGGCCCGTGGGGCCGGGGATCGTTTGGCAGTGCCGGCGGACGGCGGCGTTTTGCGAAGAGTTGGCGCTGGGGCCGTATAAGAGGCGGATTGAGGAGAGAACGGGGCTGGTGATCGACGCTTATTTTTCGGCGTCGAAGCTGCGATGGTTGTTGCAAAGTATTCCAGATGGCATGGCGCGGGCGGCGAATGGGGATTTGTTGTTTGGCACGGTGGATACTTGGCTGATTTGGAAATTGACGAACGGGAAGTTGCATGTGACGGACGCGACGAACGCGTCGCGGACGATGCTGATGGACTTGGAAAGCGGGCAGTGGGATGAGGAGTTGCTGAAGATCTTTGAGATTCCGAGGGCGGTGTTGCCGAAGATCGTGGGTTCTTGCGAAGTGGTGGGCGTGACGGCGCCGGAGCATCTGGGTGCGGAGATTCCGATCGCGGGGATCGCGGGGGATCAGCAGGCCGCTTTGTTTGGGCAGGCTTGTTTCCGGCCGGGCTTGATCAAGAACACTTATGGAACGGGCTGCTTTGCGTTGATGCAGACGGGGGGGAGGCGGCCGGTGTCGAAGAACAAGTTACTCGCGACGCGGGCCGCGGGAACGGCGAAGGATCCGCAGTACGCTCTGGAAGGGAGCGTTTTCGTGGCGGGGGCGGCGATGCAGTTTCTGCGGGATAACTTTGGGTTTTTCACGGATGTGAAGGTGACGGAGAGTCTCGCGCAAAGCGTGCCGGATACGGGCGGGGTTTACTTTGTGCCGGCGTTTACCGGCATGGGCGCGCCGTATTGGGACGCCGACGCGCGCGGCATGATCTGCGGGATGACGCGCTCGACGATGCGAAGCCACGTGATCCGGGCGGCGCTGGAGAGTATCGCGTATCAATCGGCGGAGTTGCTGGAGGCGATGCGGAAGGATGCCGGGGAAGCGCCGAAGGAGTTGCGCGCGGATGGCGGGGCGACGGTGAACGATTTCCTGATGCAGTTTCAGGCTGATGTGTTGGGGATACCGGTGGTGCGGCCCGTGGACGTGGAGAGTACGGCGTTGGGCGCGGCGTATCTAGCGGGCTTGGGGGTGGGCAAGTTCCGCACGACGGATGAGTTAGAGGCGTTCTGGCGCATTGAAAAGCGTTTCGAGCCGAAATTGCGGCCGAGTGAGCGCGAGGCTTTGATGGGTGGGTGGAAGGAAGCGGTGGGACGAGTGTTGCGTTAAGGGGTTGACATTCGGGCGCGAGCGCGAAAGTATTTCTCTGTTGCAACGACGAGTTGCAAATTTCAGATCGGGGTCTGCACAAATGAAACCAGTAGCACTTGCGCTGCTCTTAGCGGCATGTTCGTACGCGCATGGCGTACACAAGGCGGAATCGATTCCGTTCCGCATGAATATGAGTCCGAATAACGAGGTGCCGGCGTTGCCGAATCTCGATGCGACGGGCTTTGGCACGGTTTGGCTGCACGTGGTGCGCGATGAGGGAGGCGCGGTGGTGAGCGGTACGGTGGACTTCATCGTGCGGCATCGCTTTCCCGGCGCAACGACTTTCACGGGGCTGCATATTCACCGCGGGAACGCAGGCACGAACGGGCCGGTGTTGATCGATACGCGAATCACGGGGGCGAACCCGGTGGTGAGCGAGAGTGGGAGCGGGGAGATTGCGCGAAGCGCGGTGGTGCTGGAAGGAAGCGCGAACGTCGCGGTGTTGAATGAGATCTTAGCGAACCCGGAAGGCTTCTACTTGAATTTGCATACGACGGCGAATCCGGGCGGCGCGGTGCGCTCGCAGTTGAAGCGGACGGAGTACCGGGTGTTTGGCGCGGTGATGAGTCCGGCGAACGAGGTGCCCGCGGTGCAGAATTCCAATGCGAGCGGCATTGGGTTCGTCACATTGCTGGCGGGCGTGGACGCCAACGGGGCGCTGGAGAGCGCGGAGGTTACGTTTGAGGTGAACTACGCGGGCTTCGCGGATGGCACGCAATTTACGGGCATGCATATCCATCGAGGCCGGGGCGGCGCGAACGGGCCGGTGACGATCGATACGGGCTTGAGCCGGGCACAGAATATTCTCGCGGGAGCGAACGGCGCGGGCAATTTGCGCTACGTCGTCGATGTGAACATGGCGAACGCGGCCAGCATCGCGACGGTGTATGCGATCTTGAACGATCCCGACGAAGGCTATTTGAATTTGCACACGGTGGCGAACGCGGGCGGCGAGATTCGCGCGCAATTGCGGCCGACGGAAGCGGTGAAGTTTTCGTCGCTCGAAATGTGGCCTTCGAATGAAGTGCCGCCAGTGACGGGACTGAACGCGACGGCGAACGCGGCGTTCCAAGTGAGCATGCTGCGGCGGGCGGACGGCGCGGCGCTCGCCGGGCTGATGGTGTTTGACGTGAATCATGTTTTCCCGGGTGAGACTACGTTTACAGGGCTGCATATTCACGTCGGCGCGGCGGGGACGAACGGGGGCGTGGTGCTGGATAGCGGCATTCGCGGTTCCTCCACGGTGCTGAGCGCAACCGGCGTGGGTAATATCTACCGCGTGGCGATGGCGACGACCGAGGCGCAGTTGACGGCGTTGAACGGGTTGCTCGCCAATCCGCGCGGCTATTACATCAACCTGCATACGACGGTGAACCCAGGAGGCGCGGTGCGGGCGCAGTTGGCCGAGTTGACGCCGGGTATGCCTCGAATCGACAACGTGATCCAAAGCGTTTCGGATGTGACGCGCTCGACTCTGGCGCAGGGCGGCTTGATGACGCTATACGGCGCGAACTTCGCGCAAGTGCCAGGGAGTCTCGATGGCTGGGCGGGCGCGCGGGCGCCGATGGCGTTGAATGGCGTGAGCGTGACGGCGGACGGCAAAGACGCGCCGGTGCTGCAAGTGCGTGAGAATACGGTGATCGCACAGGTGCCGTTTGAAGCGGCGGCCGGGACCGTCGATATCGTGCTGAAGGCGCCGGGCGGGACGAGCAACGCGTTTCGCTCGGCGGTGGCGCGCGTCGCGCCCGCGATCTTCTTCGATCAGGTGAATAGCGACGGCAATCGCGCGGTGATCTTCGACTTGGCGACCGGCGCGCAGATCACGCAGGATAGCCGCGCGACGAATGGCATGACGCTGGGGATCTTTGGGACCGGCTTCGGGCAGTCGGCCCCCGCGCAAACGACGGGCGAGGTGGCGAGCTTGCGCGTGCTGGCTCGTTTCCCGGAAGTTCGCGTGAACGTGGGGAGTCTGTCGGCGGCGAACGTCGTGACGGTTTTAATTCCGGGCTACGTTGGCTTGACGCAGACGATCTTCACGGCGCCCGCGGCGAGCGGCGCGCAGACGGTTGAAGTGGAGTACCAGGGCGCGCGGTCGAACCGTACTGTACTGTACATGCGCTGAGTGGTGGCTTCCCGCTGGAGGCGCGGCGCCGAAGAACTAGCGGCGCCGCGCTTGCAGCAGAGGCTCTGTTTTGCGCTTGATTTCGCTGGCTAGCTGGAAGGGATCGGCGCTTTGATATTGGGGCAGGAAGAGTTCCACAGTGGCGGGCCCGGCATAGCCGCGCTCGCGCAGGCGGTGGAGTATCGCAGCCAAGGGGGCGACACCGTCGCCGGGGATGACGCGGGTGCGGAGATCGAGCAGTTCGCGGGCAATGGGCGGTGTGTCGTTTACGTGGACGTGGAAGATTTCTCCCGGCTGGATGAGGTCGAGGTCTTCCATCTTGCTGGGACCCGACCAGAAGTGGTAGCAATCGAAAAGGATTCCGAAGTTGGGATGCGCAGCCTCCCGTTTGAGGCGTAGCGCCGTCGGGAGCGCGGCGAGAAAAGTGGAGTTGCGGACGAACTCGGCCGCTACCTTTATGCCGAAGCCGCGCGCCACCTCGGCCGTCCGGCGCACATTATCGAGCGCGCGCGAGTAGTCGTCCGCATGGAACCGTTCTTGCGTCAAGCACGGTGAGTAAACGACCGGGGCACCTAATTCGGCGAACTGCGCGCAGCGACGGCGGAACGCTTCCAGGTTGGCCTCGAAGTTTGGGTTCGGCTCCCAAAGTCCCGCTACGCCCGTGGCGGCGGAAACGGCCGTCAGACCCAGGCCGGTAAGGATGCGCTTCGCAGCGGCAAGCGTTCCGGTCTTTAGAAAGGCATCCAAGAGATCCGAGGTGGGCTCCACTTGCCGGACGCCCGCGCGCGCCCAGCCTTCCAGTGAGCCGCGATAGCCCGCGCCGGCCGAGGTGAACTGATGCATGCCAAAGGTCATGGAAGGAGGCGCCGCTAGTGCGAGCGCCGTTTGGAGTACGGTCCGGCGAAGCGGCATGGGACTCTCACCATACCAGAACTTAGGCCGGGCGTAGTAGATTTTGACTATTGCCCGGGCAGGCGGGCGTTGATGAGGTGTAAAGACGTGAAGTTCGGATTGTTATTGTTGGCGTTGGTGGCGTGGGGGCAGGGCCTCCAAGGGCAGAGCCTCGACGAATTGCGCAATTTGGGGAAGGCATTCTACGAGAACCCGACAACGCAGAAGGAAGCCGTCGAGGTCTTGAAGAAGGCTTGGGACGCGAATCCAGGGTCGGCGCGGGAGCGCTTGAATCATGGCTTGGCGTTGTTGCGGGCGGGACGGAACGCGGAGGCGGTGGAGGAGTTGCTGGCGGTGCAGAAGATGGCGCCGGAAATTCCGCATACGTGGTTTACGTTGGGCGTGGAGTTCAAGAAGCAAGGGGAAGCGGAGAAAGCGTTGGCGCAGATGTTGGGGGCGAAGCGTTTGGATGGGCGCGAGCCCATCATCCGCTACAACCTTGGAGTTCTGCATAAGCAGTTGGGTGATGTGGAGAAATCGATCGCGGAGTTCGAGGCGGCGCGGGATTTGGATGCGGGGCTGGCGGGGGCGCGCTTTCAATTGTTCAATGCGTACCGGCAGGCGGGAAGGCAGGCGGATGCGCAGCGGGAACTGGCAGTGTTTCAGCGATTGAAGAAGGAGACCGAGGGCGCGGCGGTGCCGGAGGATGTGGACTGGAGCCAATATTCGGAGATCTACGATCCCGCGCCGCCGCGGCCGGCTCCGGACACGCGCGAAGTGAAGTGGACCTCGCGGCCGCTGCCTTATGCGGTAGAGGGCGCGGTGGCGTGGGGGAATCGATTGTTGACTTGGGATGCGAAAGGGCTACGGGTGAATGGGCTCTTGGGAGCGCGAGTGGCCGGCGTGAAGAGCATGGGCGTGGGCGACTTCAATAACGACGGCGCGTTGGATTTGTGCCTAGTGACGGAGGGCGGGGCGTATGTGGGGTCGCGGCTTTTGAAAAAAGTGGCGGAAGCTAAGTTCGCGCGATGTGTGTGGATGGACTTCGATCACGACTATGATCTCGATTTGTTTCTGCTGGGCGAGACATCCATGCTGTTGCGCAATCAGGGTGCCGCGGGCTTTGTGGATTATTCGAAGGAGTTTCCGTTTGTCGAGGGGCAAGCTGTGGACTCCGTGGCGTTTCGCAAAGTGGCCGATACGCGCGGATTTGACTTGGTGGTGAGCTATGCCGGGCGCAAGGCGGTTTTGTACCGGGATCAGTTGTTGGGCAAGTATGCGGTTGAGGATTTTGATTTGCCGGTGGGTGCGCGCAATTTGGTGGTGGGCGACTTCGATGCGAATGGGCAGTTGGAGATAGCGCATGGGGACGCGCCGCGCGTGTTCGCGGACTTTCGCAATAGCGGGCAACCGGAGTTGGTGGAGGGCGTCGTGGCGCTGGACCGCAACGCCGATGGCAAGTTGGATCTGATCGCTCAAAGTGACAACGGCTTCGTCGAGAAGTTGAATGCGACGCGGACGGAGAGCCGGAGCGTGCGGATTGAACTCGCGGGCGTGAAGAATTTAAAGACAGCGTTGGGCGCGGAGGTAGAGGTGAAGATCGGGGGCCTCTATCAGAAGCGGCGGTATGAGGGCGCGGCGTTGTTGGTGGGCGTGGGCGCCGCGAAACAGATCGATGTAGTGCGTATTGCTTGGCCGAATGGGTTAATTCAGAACGAGATGAAGCAAGTAGTGGGGAAGCCGCTGCTGTACAAGGAGGCGCAGCGCTTGAGCGGGTCGTGCCCAATTATTTGGACTTGGAACGGCAGTGAGTTTGAGTATGTGACGGACGTGCTGGGCGTGGCGCCGTTGGGGGCGAGCGCGGGTGATGGGACATTCTTTCCGACGGATAGCGATGAGTATGTGTACTTGAGTAGCGAGCAACTGCGTCCGAATGCGCGCGGGAATTTGGAAGTGCGGATGACGGAGGAGTTGAGCGAGGCGGCGTACTTCGACCGGGTGCGATTGTTGGCGGTGGATCATCCGGCTACGGTGAGCGTCTTTACGAATGAGAAATGGAAAGCGCCGCCGTTTCCGGAGTTTCGCTTGTTTGGCGTAGGGGAACGGGTGGCGCCGGTGAAGGCGGTGGACGAGGCGGGGCGCGACGTCCGCGCGGCGTTGTTGCGGCGAGACAAGAAGCATCCGGATGCGTTCGTGAGGACGAGCGCGGGCGTGGCGGAGCGGCATACACTGACTTTGGACTTTGGCAGCGCGGCGGCCGCGAACGATGCGGTGCTGGTGCTTTATGGGTGGGTCGATTGGGCGGACGGTTCGACGTTTCTGGCGCAGGCGCAGTCGGGCAAGCCCTTGGAGCCGCCGTATTTGCAGGTGCGCGACGCGCAGGGGAAGTGGGTGACGGTGGTGGAAGACATGGGGATGCCGAGCGGGAAGCCGAAGGCGATGGTGGTGAACCTTAAGGGTAAGTTTTTGTCGGCGAGCCGCGAAGTGCGGATTGTGACGAATCTCTGTGTGTATTGGGATGAGATCTTTCTGGGCGAGTCGAGCGCGGCGCCGGAGCATCGATTGACGGAGGCTGCGTTGGTGTCGGCGAGTCTGCGCTTCCGGGGATTCGCGGGTAATAAGGTGCATCCCGAGCGGAAGCAAGCGGAGGAGTTTTTCTATGCGAATCCCACGCCCACTTCGCTTTGGAATCCGACGCCGGGAATGTATACGGCTTACGGCGACGTACGCGATTTGATCGTGAAGGTGGATGAGGAATTGGTGACGATGGGGTCGGGCGATGAGGTGGAGCTCCAGTTTGCAGCGGCTTCGTTGCCGCGCTTGCCGGAGGGGTGGCGCCGCGACTATCTGCTGCACGTCGATGGATGGGCCAAGGACCGCGATGCGAACACGGCGTATTCACAAACCGTGGAGCCGTTACCGTACCGCTCGATGCCCGGGTATCCGTATCCGGGAGAAACGCGGCGCGCCAAGCGGAATACGCGGCCTGCATTGGTGTTGTTGCGAAGTTTGGTGAATTAAATGAAGTTTGATATCCGCAAAATCGTATGGGGCGCCTTTGGGCTGCTGCTTTTGAATACGGCGTATCTGGCGGCTTTCGCGCAAGCGACGTTGTTCTACATGGTGAACGTGCTGCTGCATATCTTCGGCGGTGGTTTGGTGGTGGCGGCGCTGGTGTGGATGCTCTGGCGGGAGCGGCGTTGGGCTGCGGCGTTCCTAGGGCTGGGGCTGCTGAGCGGCATGTATCTGGCGTGGCGTGGCAATACTCACGATCAGGTGTGGGTGCTGGCTGGGCACATTGCGCTGGGTGTGTTGGGCGTGGGTTTGTTGAGCAAGCAATATCGCGTGGCGCTGGCTTGCCTGGCGATGCTGCCGCTGGGAACGTATTTTTACGACCGCAAGTATTACGAGCCTTCGCAGCGTATCGAGAACCCTTCGGCGTTCGTTCCGGCATCGATGAAGGAAGAGGGTGATGCCAAGGGTCCGTTCTGGCCAAGCCCGGCGAATACTTCGGTGAACGGAACGATCCCGGCGGATTTCTTCATGGACTCGAAGCTTTGCGGCGAATGCCACAAGGATATCTATGAGCAGTGGAATTCGTCGATGCATCACTTTGCGAGCTTTAACAATCAGTACTACCGGCGCTCGATCGAATACATGCAGGAAGTACAGGGAACGACGCAGCCATCGAAGTGGTGCGCGGGGTGTCACGACCATGCGGTGTTCTTCAATGGGCGTTGGGAGAAACCGATCAAGGATCAAGTGAATACGCCGGAGGCGCAGAACGGTCTGGGTTGCATGAGTTGCCATTCGATTACGAAGGTGAACGGCAGCGTGGGGAACGGCGGGTTCTTGATCGAGTATCCACCGCTGCATCATTTGGCTTCGAGCCGGAATAAGTACGTGCGTTGGATCGATAATTTCTTGACCTACGCGGACCCCGAACCACACCGGCGGACTTTCATCAAGCCCTTCATGCGCGAGCAATCGGCGGAGTATTGTTCGACATGCCATAAGGTGCACCTCGACGAGCCGGTGAACAATTACCGCTGGCTGCGGGGCTTTAACGATTACGACAACTGGCAGGCGAGCGGCGTGAGCGGGCAGGGCGCGCGAAGTTTTTATTACCCGCCGAAGTCTTCGACTTGCAGCGAATGCCATATGCCGGTGGTGAAGGGCAACGACCCCGCGGCGCGCAACGGCATGGTGCATTCGCATCGTTTCGCGGCGGCGAATACGGCGGTGCCTTTCGTGAACGGGGACAAGAAACAGCTGGAGGAGACGATCGCTTTTCTGAAGAGCGGCTTCTTGACGGTGGATCTGTTTGCGATTACGCCCGTGGAAGAAATGAAGGGGCAGGCGCCAATGATGCGCCGCGGTGGAGAACAGCAGAAGTTGAACTCGACGATGGCGGTGGGCGAGGAAGCGGAAATGGGCGGTCAATACTTCATACGCGAAGTGTCGAAGGTGGCCGCGCCGATCAACACCGCGAAGGTGACGGTGGAGCCGGGCGCGACGGTGCGTTTGGATGCCGTGGTGCGCACGCGCAAGGTGGGGCACTTCTTTCCCGGCGGCACGGTGGACGCCTATGACCTATGGCTGGAGGTAATTGGAAAGGACGCGGCAGGGAAGACGTTCTTCTGGAGCGGGAAGACGGAGGGCGAGAACGGGCCTGTGGAGAAGGGCGCGCATTTTTATCGCGCATACCTGCTGGACGGCGAGGGCGGGCACATCAACAAGCGAAACGCGTGGCAAGCGCGAAGCGCGCTCTACGTGCGGCTGATTCCTCCGGGGGCCGCCGATACGGTGCATTACCGCGTGCAAGTGCCCAAGGATGCAAAGGCGCCATTTACATTCGAGGCGAAGGTGAACTACCGGAAGTTCGCGCATTCGTACAACGAGTTCGCCTACGAGAAGAGGCCGGATGTGAGCGGACCGATAAAGAACGAGTTGCCGAAGATTCCGATTGTCGCCGTGGCGCAGACGAAGGTGGAAGTGGGCGGGGGGGCGACGCAGTGGAAGCCCGTCGTTGATGAGCTGGACCGGGAGCGCTGGAACGATTGGGGCATTGGCTTGCTGTTGCAGGGCGATTTGAAGGGGGCGGAGTATGCGTTCCGCCGCGTTACGGAGGCGGAACCGGACTACGCCGACGGGTGGCTGAATGTCGCGCGGGCCCTGATTCAAGAAGGGGAGACCGAGGCGGCCAAGCCCATGGTGGCCAAGGCGATGCAATTGAACAATAAACTCGGCCGCGTGCACTTTTTCCAGGCGATGATCGAGAAGGCCGACGGCGATTACGACGCGGCGATCGCTTCGTTGCGTAAGACCGAGGCGATGTATCCGAGGGACCGCGTGGTGCTGAATCAGTTGGGGCGGCTGCTGTTTTTGAAGCGGGATTATGCGGGCGCGGTGGCTTCCTTGAAGCGCGTTTTGGAGGTGGATAGCGAGGACATTCAGGCGCATTACAACCTGATGCTGGCGTACCGGGGCTTAAGCGACGCGCAGAACGCGGCGCGTGAGGAGACCTTGTTCCGCCGCTTCAAGGCCGATGAGAGTTCGACGGCGATTACGGCGAAGCCGCGTATGTTGAGTCCGGAAGACAACAACGAACGGCAGCCGATTCACGATCACGAGAGTGTAAAGTTGCGATGAAAGTTTGTCTGTTGGTGTTGGCGGCCGCGCTGGCTTGGGCGCAAGGGCCGCAGTTCGTGAACTCGACGGCGCAAGCGGGGATTTCGTTCACGCATAACAGCGGCAGGGCGGGGAAGAAGTGGCTGCCGGAAACCATGGGGAGCGGTGTGGCGTTCTTCGACGCGGACGCGGATGGCTGGCCGGATCTGTTGCTCTTGAATTCGAAGGATTGGACACCGCGCGGGCGGCGCAGCCTGAGCGCGCTGTACCGGAACAACAAAAAGGGCGGATTCACGAACGCGACGGCGGGCAGCGGGCTTGATGTCGAGATGTACGCGCTGGGCGTCGCGGTGGCGGATTACGACAACGACGGACGCGAGGACGTTTACGTAACGGCGCTCGAAGGGGACAGGCTATTTCACAATGAGGGGAATTTCAAGTTCAAGGATGTGACGGCGGCGTCGGGCATCGCGAACGCGGGTTTCGGAACGAGCGCGGCGTGGCTGGATTACAACAAGGACGGCAAGGCGGATTTGTTCGTCGCGAACTATGTGCAGTGGACGCGCGAGAAGGATTTGTATTGCTCGCTCGATGGAGCGACGAAGAGCTATTGCACGCCGGAGAGCTATAAGGGGATGCCGTCGAAGCTGTTCAAGAACTTGGGCGGTGGGAAGTTCGCCGACGCGACGGCGGAGGCGAAAGTGAAGGACGCCTCTTCGAAGGCGTTGGGTGTAGTGAGCTTCGATTACAACGGGGATGGCTGGACGGATTTGTTTATCGCGAATGATACGCAGCCAAATAAGCTCTACCGGAACAACAAGAACGGCACGTTCACGGAGGAGGCGGTGGCGGCGGGCGTGGCGTTTGGCGAGGATGGCGTGGCACGAGGGGCGATGGGCGTGGATGCGGGAGATTACGACCGCAGCGGACGGCCGCATTTGCTGGTCGGTAACTTCTCGAATCAAATGTTGGGGCTGTATCACAACGAGGGGAAGGGACTCTTCGTGGATGAGGCGCCGCGCAGCGCGATTGGGCGGGCGAGTTTGTTGCGTCTCGCGTTCGGAGTGTTCTTTTTCGATTACGACAACGACGGCTGGCTGGATATTCTCGCGGCCAATGGGCACATCGACGAGGAAATCAATCGGGTGCAGCCGAAGGTAAATTTCGCGCAGCCGCCGTTGCTGTTTCGGAATCTGGGTGGGGCTGGGAAGCGCGGGGCTTTCGAGGATGCCTCGAAGAAAGTGGGCGCGGCGTTCGGCAAGGCGCTGGTGGCGCGCGGGGCGGCTTACGCGGACTACGACCGCGACGGCGACTTGGATGTCGTGGTGAACAATAATCATGGCGCGGCGGTGTTGTACAAGAACGAGGGCGGTAACAAGGCGAATTGGGTGTCTTTTCGCCTTGAGGGTGTGAGCTCGAACAAGAGCGGATTGGGCGCGGTGGTGCGCGTGGAAATGGCCGGCGGCAAGCAATGGCGGAGCGTGGCGAGCGGGGCGAGCTATTGTTCGCAGTCCGATATGGCGTTGCATTTCGGCTTGGGAGCCGAGGAAAGCGTAAAGGCGGTTGAGGTGGAGTGGCCCAGCGGGAAGAAGCAGAGATTCACGAACGTCGCGGCGCGGAAATTCCACGCGGTGCGGGAAGACGCCGATAGACTATTAGAGAAATGAACAATCTCAAACTACGGATTGCGTCGATCACCGACGAATTCTCGCCGGATTTGGCGCTGGCGGTGGAGCCGATGGCTTCGATCGGGATGACGGGGGCGGAACTGCGCGTGGTGTTCGGGAAGAACATCATGGATTTGACGGACGACGAGGTGAAGCGCGCGAAGGATTTATGCGCGGCGAAGGGGATAGAGATCATCGGCATCGCCTCGCCAATTTGGAAGTGCGTGCTGCCGAATGGGCCAGCCGTGGATACGAGATTTCAGCAGGACATTTTTAACTCGAAGCACACCTTCGAAGATCAGCCGCGGTTGCTCGATCGCGCGCTGCAGCTTTGCGAGATGACGGGCGCAAAGATGATTCGCGTGTTTAGTTATTGGCGGACGGTGGAGCCGGAGAAGTGCTTCGACGCGGTTGTGGAGGCGCTAGCGAAGACGGCGGATACGGCGAAGCCGCATGGCGTGACGATCCTGCTTGAGAACGAGCACGCCTGCCACATCGGCACGGCCGAGGAGAGCGCGAAGGCCTTGGCGGCCTTGCCGCAGGACAACTTGAAACTGGTGTGGGACCCGGCGAACGCGCTGGTGGGCGGCGAGGAGCCCTTTCCGCATGGGTATGGCCTGCTGCCGAAGAATCGCATCGCGCACGTGCACGTGAAGGATTGCCACATGGAAGGCCATAAGCCGGTTTGGGGGCCGGTGGGCACGCGGCACGTCGATTGGAAAGGCCAAGTGGCCGCGCTGCTCAACGACGGTTATTCAGGCTGGTTGAGCTTGGAGACGCATTGGGCGGGTCCGGGCGGCGACAAGATGCTGGGTTCGACGATCTGCGGCTGGAATATGCGAGGTCTGGCGGCGGCGTAAGGTATTCGCGACATCGTCGTGTTAAAGTGGCACTGTCTATGTATTCATGGCAGTGCCGCTTTATTTGCGTTGTAAGTCTCGCGGCTTCCCTGTGGGGCCAAGCGACGAAGGCGGAACTGGGTGGCGTAGTGCGCGATGCCTCGGGCGCGGGGGTTGGCGCGGCGCGTGTAAAGCTGGAGCGGCCGGATACGGGGCTGACGGTTGAGGCGGCGAGCCGCGCCGATGGGAGTTTCGAATTTCTAGGTTTGGCGCCCGGCCCATATCGCATCAACGTGGCGCGGGAAGGCTTTCAAGCGGCCGAATGGCGCGATGTGACGTTGCGCGTGGGCGACCGCGTGACGCTGGAGTTGCAAATGGCGGTGGGAAACGCGCGGGAGACTCTGACGGTGCGCGAGGGTGCGCCTTTAGTGCAGGCGGAACGTGGAGGCGCGGGCTACGTGGTGGAGCAGAGGAAGGTGGCGAATCTGCCCTTGGACGGCCGCAACTACATTCCGCTCCTGGCGCTGGCGCCGGGCGTGAATCTGCCGCCGGGGAACTACTTTCCGCGCATCAACGGAAGCAGACCGCGGGTGAGCGAGTACATCTACGACGGCGTGAGCGTGCTGCAACCGGAGCCGGGGCAAGTGGCTTACTATCCGGTGATCGACGCGATCGAGGAGTTTCGCGTGGAGACGAATTCGTACTCGGCGGAGTATGGGCGCTCCAACGGCGGCGTCATCATGGTGAACACGAAGGCCGGCTCGAACGATTGGCGAGGCACTCTGTTCGAGTTTTTCCGCAACGAGAAGTTGAACGCCCGCAACCTCTTCGCGACCACGGGCTCGAAGCCGCGCTTCCGCCGGAACCAGTACGGCTTCGTGTTGGGCGGGCCCATCCAGAAGAACAAAGCTTTCTTCTTCGCGGATTGGCAGAGAACGCGGTTGCATTCCGGCGTGGTACGCACCAGCACGGTGCCGACGGCCGCGCAGCGGCAGGGCGTCTTCAGCGCGCCCGTTTACGATCCGGCGACGACGCGGCGCGAAGCCTCGGGTTATCCGCGCGACATTTTTCCGAACAACACGATTCCCAGGCAGCGTTGGGACCGCGCCGCCTCATCGCTTTTGAGCCGCTACCCGGCCAGCAACGTCGCGGGCGCGACGGCCAACAATTACCGGCGCGTGGGAAACGACGATACGGTGGCGGATCAATTCGACGGGCGACTCGACCGCTATATCGGCGAGAGGCATCGTGTTTTCGGGCGCTATTCGTATTTGCGGGACGACACCAAACCCGTCAAGCCGCTGGAAGACGGCAGCGGTTTGCTGACGGCGGGGGCCATCGGCGATACGCTGACGCGCGCCGACAGCATCGCGTTGGAGCATACCTGGACGGTCGCGCCGAGCGCGGTGAACCAACTGCGCTTCGGATACACCAGACGTGCGTTCGATCGCGAATCGCTGCGCGGCGCAGGAACGGCGTGCATTCCGAACTTACCCGTGGGCTCCTTCGCCGACGTGCTGCCGGTTTTCGATATCGTGGGGTTGCAGCAGTTGGGGCCGCCGGCCAGCGCGAACGCGGCGTTCACAACTTCCGTGACGCAGTTCCTGGACAACTTCTCGCAAGTGCGCGGCTCGCACAGTTTGAAATACGGCTTTGACGTCCGTCTCCAAACGCTCGACGTCCTGCAGCCTGCGAACCCGGCGGGGAACTTTCAATTCACGAACATCTTCACGGCGGGCTTGAGTCCAACGGGGACCACGATCGCCGGCACGGGCAACAGTTTCGCTTCGTTCTTGACCGGACAGGTGGGGCGATTCAGCGTGGATTCGCAACCGGCGCAATTGAGCCCGCGGGCCCGGATCGCCGAGTTCTATCTGCAGGACGATTGGCGCGTGAAGCGCCGGCTGACATTGAATCTTGGCGTTCGCTACACGTTGAATTTTCCATCGACCGTGAAGGACGACCGGGGCGCGGTCTTCAATTTAAGAACCGAGAAGCTGGACTTTTTGGGCGCGAACGGATTTCCGCGGGCGGCTCGCAATCTCGAAAAGAAGAATTTCGCGCCGCGCGTGGGGCTGGCCTTGCAGCTTGCGCCGCAATTCGTGTTTCGCGCGGCATATGGCATGACATGGATTGAGCAGGCCGGTATCACCACGCCTTTCACCACGCCGTTGTTCCCATTTATCCAGACGTTGGGCCAGCAGTCGCTCGACAACATTCAGCCGGCGTTTGTGCTGGCGCAGGGGCCAAGCGTGCGGCTCCAGGCGCCGGGGCGGGATTCGGGGCTGGGCCAAGGCGTCTTCGGCGTGCAACGCGACAACGGCAGTGGCTACGCCCAGCAGTGGAATGCGAGTTTGCAGAAGACTATTGGCGCGAGTTGGAGTCTGGAGGCGGGCTATTTAGCCTCGAAGCTGACACGCTTGGGCGTGCCGGACGTCAATCTAAACCAATTGAGCGTGGAACAACTGGCGTTGGGTTCGCAACTCACGCAACAGACCGCCAATCCTTACTTTGGCGAGATACCGGCGAACAGTTCCCTGGGCGGGGCCACTATTGCGCGCGGGCAACTGCTGCGGCCCTATCCACGCTTCACGACCGTGGCTTTGTACCGAAACAACGTGGGACACTCCACGTATCATTCCTTGCAAGCGCGGCTCGACAAGCGCTTCTCCAGAAGCTTGACGTTCACGGCGAGCTATACGTTTTCCCGGCTTATCGACGATGCGGGAGCGGTGTTCGATTCCGCCGTGCTGACCGGGCCCGTGGCGAACTTTCAGACCGCGGATAGCTTCAACAAGAAGCTGGAGAAGGACGTGTCGACCGGAAACATTCCGCACATTTTCGCGAGTGGCTTCGTGTATGAGCTACCGCGCAGGCTGGGGAAAGGCTGGCAGATCGCGGGTATCGCGCGCGTGCAATCCGGCAGTCCCGTGGCGGTGACACAGGCGACAAACTTGAACGCTTTCGCGGGTTTCGGGATCCAACGTCCGAATCGCGGCGGGGAGCCGGCTTTGGGCGCGGAGGAGCGCCGGACGGGGCGCTGGTTTCGCACCGAGGCGTTCACGCAGGCGCCTCAATTCACGATTGGGAACAGTTCGCGCAATCCCGTGGTGGGACCTGGATACTCGACGCTGGACGTGATGGCAGGGAAGACGATCGCTTTGCGCGAGCGACTGAGGATGGAGATCCGCGCGGAGGCGTTCAACGCGATGAACACGCCGCCGCTGGGCAATCCCAACGGGAGCTTTGGCACGGTGGCGTTTGGAACGATCACGACGGCGCTCGATCCTCGCGTCTACGAACTTGTGATGAAGATACACTTTTGAGGCAAAGCATATGGGCGCGGAGATTCGGAACCGGTTGGGAGAGTGGCGGAAACTGAGGGGCTTGGCGGCGGCGGACCTGGCGCAGCGCGTGGGCGTGAGCCGGCAGACGGTTTACGCGATCGAGTCCGGGAATTACGTGCCGAATACGGAAGTAACGCTGCGGTTGGCGCGGGAACTCGAAGTACGCGTGGAGGAGTTGTTTTCCTTGGGAGTGGATGGCGAAGAAGTTGGCGGGAATGCGGCGGGGACGATGCTTAGCGCGCATCCAGCAGGCATCGGCCAAGCCGTACGCGTCGCGCGCGTGGGCGAGAGATTAGTGAGCGTGCCTTCGCCCGCGGCTCCTTACTACTTGCCGGAAGCCGATGGCGTGGTGACGGCGCTGGGGAAGAAGGAAGTGGCGAGCTTGCGGTTGTGGGAAGAGGCGGGCGCCAAGCGGCTGGTGGTGGCGGGTTGCGACCCGGCGATTGGGCTGATGGGCGGGCTCTTGGCGCGGGAGAGCGGCGTGAATTTGGTGGCGGCCCCGGCGTCGAGTGAATTGGCGATTCAGTGGTTGATGGAGGGGAAGGCGCACGTGGCTGGGTCGCATTTGGAAGACGCGGCGAGTGGCGATTTCAATCTGCCGTTTCTACGCAAGCACTACCCAAAGCAAGATTTCTTGGTGGTGAGCTTCGCGGCTTGGGAAGAGGGCTGGGTGACCTCGAAAGGGAATCCGAAGAAGATTCATGACGCCGCGGACTTGGGGAAGCGCGGGGTGCGATTGCAGAATCGGGAGGAGGGCTCGGGGAGCAGGGCGCTGTTGGAGCGCTTGTTGAGCGAGGCGGGCGTGAAGCCTCAAGCCATCGTGGGCTTCGACTCGATCGCCTATGGCCATTTGGCGGCGGCGCAAGCCGTGGCGGCGGGGCTGGCGGATTGTTGTCTCGCGACGGCGTCGGCGGCGCGGGCGTTTGGATTGGAATTCACGCCGGTGCGGCGGGAGCGATTCGATTTCGTGATCCGGCGCGAGGACGGCGAACTGGCGGTCGTGCGCGAATTTCTCGGGGCGTTGCAGCGGGGCAGGCTGCGGCGGATGTTGGAGGGAGTGGCGGGATACGACACGCGGCAAACGGGCGCCGTGCTGGGTTGAAAGTTTCAGCCTTCTTGGAGAAACGGGTTGTACTTCGCTTCTTCGCCGATTGTGGTTTCCGGACCGTGGCCGGGGTAGACTTCGGTGTCCGGCGGGAGAGTGAGGAGCTTTGCGCGGATGGAGCGAATGAGTTGCGCGTGATTGCCACCAGGCAAATCCGTGCGGCCTATGGAACGCTTGAAGAGCGTATCGCCCGCGACGACGCGCTTGGCTTGCGGAATGTAGAAGCTGACGCTGGCGGGAGAATGGCCCGGTGTTTCGAGAGCCCGCAGTTCGTAGCGGCCGATCTTGAGAATGTCGCCTTCGGCGAGGGGATGTTCAATGGCGGTGAGTTCGATGGGGGGAAGCCCGAAGAGCTTGGCTTGTTCGCCGACGGATTCGTAGAGCGGCATCTCGCCGGGGTGCATAAAGACTTCAACGCCGAGGGCCGATTTGGTTTGCGCGAGCGCGCCGACGTGGTCGAGGTGGGCGTGGGTGATCAGAATCGCTTTCACTTGGATGCCGAGCTTCTCGATGGCGGAAAGGATTACGCTGGCCTCGTCGCCGGGGTCGATCAAGAACGCTTCGCGCGTGTCTTCATCGGCGAGGATGGAACAATTCTGCTGAAAGTAAAATCCCACCGGGATAATCTCGTGAATCATACACTGTAGATAGATTATGGATGCAATCCTCGATGTACTGCTGCGCTGGGCGCATATTTTTCCGGTGGTCGTAATGGTGGGGGGCGGGGTGGGCGGCCGCTGGTTGGGCGCGCCGGTGGTGTCCGCGTTGAGCCGGAACGCCGTGTTTCTGGGAGCGTTCTTGATTATCACCACGGGACTCATCAACATGGTGCGCATGATTTCGACGGTACCCAAGGGCTGGCATATGTGGTTCGGAATCAAGTTTCTGGGCGCGCTGCACGTGTTGACGATGATCTTCCTGATGACGAATCCGAACGCGCCCGCGGAAAAGCGGCAGAGGTGGCAGATGTCCGCGTTGATCGGCACGGCGGTGGTGGTGGCGATCGCCGCGTACATGCGCCATTTGCGAGGTTAAGCGAAGTGAAGGGTTATGAAGCGCTGCGCCAGGCGGCGGCTTGGCGTGATTTGAGCGGGCGGGGACGCATTCTCGCCCACGGCGAGGACAACGCGCGTTTGCTGCACGCGATGAGTTCCAACCATGTGCAGGGGCTGGGGGATGGAGAGGGTTGCTACGCGTTTTTCTTGAATGCGCAGGGCCGCATTCAAGCCGACGCTCATTTGATGCGCACGGGCTCCGACATCCTGATTGATACCGAGGCGGAAACGAAGCAGCGCCTGTACGAGCACCTGGATAAATTCATCATTGCCGACGACGTGACGCTGGAAGACTTGAGCGAAAGCCACGGCGAAATTGGAATCGTGGGGCCGAAGGCTTTCGAGTGCGGCTTGCCAGTGCCGGAGAAGCCGGTGGGCGTCACGGCGTATGAGGGCGGCTACGTGCTGCGGCTTAGTGAGCAGGAGTTGCGTTGGATCTATCCGAAGCCGTCGCCTCCCAAGTTGACGATTCCCGAAGCCGACGAGGACGCTTGGGAGACGGTTCGATTGGAGCGCGGCATTCCTCGCTATGGCGTCGAGATTTTGGAGAAACATCTCGTCCAAGAGACGCGCCAGATGCATGCGGTCCATTTTTCGAAGGGGTGCTATCTGGGGCAAGAAATCGTGGAACGCGTGCGGGCGCGAGGCCAAGTGCACAAGGGGCTGGCCGCGATTGCCGTGGAGGCGTCGATTCCACCGAATGCCGGGGACGAAGTTGTGATGGAGGATTCCAAGGCCGGCAACGTGCTGAGCGCGCGTTGGTCCCCGGCGGAGCGGCGCGTGGTTGGCTTCGCGATGTTGAGTATCGATGCGCTGAGCGGTGGCAAAGCGATGCGATCCGGCGGCGCGGCCGTCACGTTGCGGACGGCTTGAGCATCCAATGAATTGGGCCCGGCAAGCGTAGATCGCTTGGCCTCTGCGCGCGAATTGTGATGGCCAATTGCGGAGAAGATAATTCGCGGGGATCGATGTGCGGCGGCGGCTCGATGCCTTCGATGGCGGCGCCGACAAGGCGCAGGTCGTTGAGGAAGCTTATAAGGGCGGGTGCGCTGGCGTTCAGTCCAGATAGGTCAAGCTCGATATCGACCGCCCTCGAGGTGAGCTTGCGTAGGTTCTGGATCTTTCGGGCCAGGGTATTGGGATCGTCCAAGTTCGCTAGCGCGATGCGGAAGCGGCTGTATGGCAACGCGGTTTCGGGGTTGAGGTCCTCCGGGACGTCCGACAGGATGTAGCAGAAGGCACGGGCGCGTTCGCCGAGTAGCGCGGGAAGGTAAGCGTCCCAACTTGGGCGGGAGGCGCGCACTGCGGGAAGGGCTTGGCGTCCGATGCCGAGCGCCGCTAGCGAGTCCGGCCATTGCGCGCCCGATTCGACGCTCCAGATATCGTGGATCGCGGCGGCGCGGGCAAGCAGATGGGGCGCAAGCGCTGGGATGACGATACTCAGATTCTCCGCAAGTGGGATGGCGTTCGCCACGATTTCCAGGCCGCCGGCGAGGCGCGCCCGGGCGAGTAATAGAGATTTGGGGAATAGAGAAGAGGCTGGCGCGGAGGCCGAGGCGAGATGAAGCAGCCAGTGCTCTTGACTTTGATTCGCCACGATCAGGTACCAAGAGCTCGCGTGCACTGGGTCGGGCGCGAGCGTATGGGGTAGGACTTTGGATTGCCGCAAAGCCAGGGAAGGCAAGCGGTCCCGCAGACGTGGAGTTCCCGCAGGACGCTCGAAGAGCAATTCGGCGATCGCCACCGCTTCGCTGGCGGGGAGCGGCGGCGCATTCATCGAGTTCTCAGTTCTCCGAGATTCTTCTAGATTCTTCTAGAGGCTTAGAGCCTTGAGGTATTCGCGGAAAGGCCCGCCGAGATCCGGGCGCTTCAGGGCGAACTCGACAGTCGCCTTGAGGAAGCCTAGCTTGTCGCCGGCGTCATAGCGCGTGCCATCGAATTTGAAGCCATAGATCGGGCGGTTGCGGAGGAGGTGTTTCAAGCCGTCGGTGAGTTGAATCTCGCCAATCGCGCCGGGTCCGGTGGCTTCGATGGAGCTGAAGATTTCGGGCGTCAAAATGTAGCGGCCGATAATGGCGAGGTTCGAGGGGGCGTCCTCGGCCTTGGGCTTTTCGACGAGATTGCGGATGCGGTAGAGGCGGTCCTGCGCGCCGTTGTGCGGCACGGGTTCAGCATCCACGACGCCGTAGGCTGAGATCTTATCTTTCGGCACTTCCATCAACGCCAGCACGGAGGCGCCGTAAAATTCGTAAACGTCGATGAGTTGGCGGATGCAGGGGACTTCGCTATCGATGACGTCGTCGGCGAGCACGACCGCGAAAGGCTCATTGCCGACGAGTTCCTTGGAACGCAGGACGGCATGGCCGAGGCCGAGCGCTTCCTTCTGGCGGACGTAGGAGACGTCGATCATATCGGAGATCGCCCGCACCGAGGCGAGCATTTCCTTCTTGCCCTTGGATTCGAGGGTGTGTTCCAGTTCGAAGCTGACGTCGAAATGGTCCTCGATCGCCGATTTGCCCCGGCCCGTGACGATGATCATGTTTTGGATGCCCGAATGCAGCGCTTCTTCGACGCCGTACTGAATAATCGGCTTGTCGACCAGGGGCAGCATTTCCTTGGGGCTGGACTTGGTGGCCGGCAGGAATCGCGTGCCCAAACCGGCTGCGGGGAAAACGGCTTTCCGTACTTTTGGGATCATCTAGCCTTCAGTCTATCGAAGGCGGTCCGAAAATTTAATCATTTATCCGTCAGAAAACCATTGCTCTTTGGGCAAAAGCACGATAGTAGTTGGGGCATGACCGACCCTAGGGTCGAACTTGCAGTTCGATTGATGCACGACGCCAACCAGATGCAAATACAGGGCGAGCTGGATGGCGCGTTGGAGTTGTACAAAAAATCCATCTCGATTTATCCCACGCCGGAGGCTTACACGTTCCTCGGTTGGGCATATCGTTTCCAAGGCCGCTTGGACGACGCGATCGTGGAATGCAAACACGCGATCGAACTGGATCCCCAGTTTGGCAATCCTTACAACGATATCGGCGCTTACCTGATCGAGAAGGGGCAAGTGGACGACGCCATCCCGTGGCTGGTCAAGGCCACGCAAAGCCGCCGCTACGACAGCTATCACTTCCCTTGGTACAACCTGGGCCGCGCCTACATTACCAAGGAGATGTACCGGCGCGCGGTGGACTGCTTTCAGCAAGCCGTGGACATTGAGCCCGACTACTCGCTGGCCCGCCAGGCGCTCGAAAAAACCAAGCGCTTGATGCAATAGCCCGCTCGAAACCTTTCGCCATTTCGCGGCGACAATAGGGTATGCAAGCGGAAGCGAAACGGCTGGAAGAAACGGCGCGGCGCGCGGCGCATTGGCGGCGATGGGGAACTTACCTGAGCGAGCGGCAGTGGGGGACCGTGCGGGAAGACTATTCCCCGTACGGCACGGCTTGGGATTATTTTCCTTTCGAGCACGCGCACCTACGCGCGTACCGCTGGGGCGAGGACGGGCTGTTGGGTTATTGCGATAACCATTGCCGGGTCTGCTTTAGCGTCGCGCTTTGGAACGGCCGCGATCCGATCTTGAAAGAGCGGCTCTATGGTCTAGCTGGGCCCTTGGGCAGCCACGGCGAGGACGTCAAGGAGCTTTACTACTATCTAGATGCGACGCCTACGGCGTCCTATTCGAAAGGCCTCTACAAGTACCCGCAGCGCGAATTCCCCTACGCGCATCTTCGCGAACAAGGGCGTCGGGACCGCCGCTTGCCCGAGTACGAGTTGATCGATACGGGCATCTTCGACGACAACCGCTACTTCGACGTGTTCGTTGAATACGCCAAGGCCGATGCGCGTGACACGCTGATTCGCGTCACCGCGCACAACCGGGGGCCCGAGACCGCGCCGCTTTGGTTGCTAGGCCAGGTTTGGTTCCGGAATCAGTGGAGCTTTGGGCGCGCGCCGAAACCCTTGATCGAAGCCATCGCGGAGGACCGCATGAGGCTTCATTCCGAAAGCTTGGGAGATCTGGAGTTCTGGGCGGAGCGCCCCGATCGCCTGGCCTTTACCGAAAACGAAACGAACGTAATCGAGCTTTACAAGTTCGCCGATCAGGGCGGCTACTTCAAGGACGGTTTCGGGCGCCTGCTCATTCATGGCCAAGAGAGCGCCGTGAATCCTCAGGGCCGGGGCACCAAGGCCGCCGCGATTCATCGCGTGGATATCGCGCCGGGGGCTTCGCAAGTTTTTCATTTTCGTTTGCGTGAAAGCGAAAGCGAAGCCGAGGCCTTTGGCGCGCCGGACGCGCTATTCGAGAAGCGAATCGCGGAGGCGGATGAGTTCTACAAGGCTTTGCTCTGCCGGGAGGGCCGGGCGAACAGCGCCGACGCCCAGTTGGTCCAACGTCAAGCAAGCGCCGGCCTGATTTGGACGAAACAGTACTTCGGATTTTCCGTCGAGGATTGGCTCAAGGGCGATCCGGGACAACCGCCGCCGCCGCCGGAACGCAAGCGCGCGCGTAACGCCGACTGGCGCCACCTGTTCAACGAAGACATCATCTCGATGCCGGATAAATGGGAGTATCCGTGGTACGCCGCTTGGGACTCCGCGTTTCATATGATCCCGTTCGCGATGATCGATCCGGATTTCGCCAAGCGCCAACTGAGCTTGTTCCTGCGCGAATGGTACATGCATCCCAACGGGCAGATCCCCGCTTATGAATGGGCGTTCTCCGACGTGAATCCGCCCGTTCACGCCTGGGCTTGCTGGCGCGTTTACAAGATCGACAAGAAGATGAGCGGCAGGGCGGATACCGCCTTCCTGGAGAGCGTCTTTCACAAGCTGTTGATGAACTTCACGTGGTGGGTCAACCGGAAGGACTCCGTGGGCGACAACATCTTTGAGGGCGGCTTTCTGGGCCTGGACAACATCGGCATCTTCGACCGCTCGAAGCCCTTGCCCACCGGCGGTTATCTCGAACAATCCGACGGCACTTCTTGGATGGCCATGTATTGCCTGAACATGCTCAAGATCGCCATTGAACTGGCGCAGTACAATCCCGTCTACGAGGACATCGCCAGCAAGTTCTTCGAGCATTTCCTCTTCATCGCAAGCGCGATGAACGGCAGCGGCGCCCATGGCCTGTGGGATCCGGAGGACCAGTTTTATTACGACCGGCTACGCTTTCCCGACGGCAACACCGTACCGCTGAGGGTGCGATCTCTCGTCGGGCTCATTCCCTTGTTCGCCGTCGATACTTTGGAGATTTCGGTGATCGAGAATCTGAAGGGCTTCCGCCGTCGCATGGAGTGGTTTCTCGAGAACCGCCCGGATCTGGCCGGGAACCTCGCTTCCATGACCCGCGAGGGCGTGGCCGAGAGGCGATTGCTGTCGCTAGTTGGCCGCGACCGTTTGCGGGCCTTGCTGAGGCGCATGCTCGATCCCGAAGAGTTTCTGAGCGACTACGGCATTCGCGGCGTTTCCAAGTTTCACCAGAAGAATCCTTATGTGTTTCGCGCGGGCGGCTCGGAATACCGCGTGGACTACGAACCCGGCGAATCGCAAACTGGGATGTTCGGGGGCAACTCCAATTGGCGCGGGCCCGTGTGGTTTCCGGTCAACTACCTGTTGATCGAAAGCATTCAGAAGTTCCACCACTACCATGGAGAGGCGATCCAGGTATCCTGCCCGGCGGCCGGCGGCCAGATGAAGGGATTGGATTGGGTGGCGCGCGATCTTTCGCACCGTCTTTCCAAACTGTTTCTCGACGAAGCCGGGAAGGGAAGGCCCGCCATGCGGCACCATCCGAAATTCGCGGGCGACCCGCACTTCAAGGACCACGTCCTGTTCTACGAGTACTTCCACGGCGACAACGGCTTGGGCTTGGGCGCGAGCCACCAGACGGGCTGGACGGCGCTGGTGGCCAAGCTGATGCAGAGCGAGTGTTGATCGCGCCGGTTAATTGCGTTGGGACAAGGCGGCGGATCTACTAATTCTTTAGTTGACGGGTGGGGCGGGGCGTGCTACTAATTTCTTAGTAGATCATGGCGCGCAAGGAATCTCCCGTTCTTACCGAGGCCGAACTCCGGCTGATGGAAATACTTTGGGAACACGGGCCCAGCACCGTTCATGAAGTCGTCGACCGTTTGCCGGCGGATACGCCTCTGGCTTACAGCACGGTTCTCACCACGTTGCGCATTCTCGAGGATAAGGGCTACTTGGCGCACGAGAAGGATGGCCGCGCGCACATTTACAGCGCGACGGTGCCGAAGGAGCAGGCGCGCAAGAGCGCGCTGCGGCATCTTCTTAGCCGCTTCTTCGAGAACAGCGCGGAGCAATTGGTGCACAACTTGTTGAAGAGCGAGAAGCTCAGCGGCGCCGAGATCCGGCGGCTGAAGAAGATGATCGAGGAGGCGCGATGAATCCCGAACTAGGCTTCGACCAAGTACTTATGGCGATCTGGAATGGCTGGTGGCAGGGGATTCTGCTGACCGCGGTCGTTTGGCTGGTGATGCGGGACATGCCGCGCATCGGCGCGGCGACGCGCCTAGCGATTTGGCAATTGACGCTCTTGGTGGTCATCGCGCTGCCCTTGTTACAGCGGGCGCCGGCTCTATTGGCATCTTTCCTGCCGTCTCCTCCTCCCGCGGCCATCGCCATGAGCTCCGCGCCCGAGGCGCCGGGCAATCCGGCCACCGCCGCTTCCCGCAGCGATGCCGCATTGTCTCCCAAACCGTTGATCGAAATTCGCGACCACGAGCCCGCCGAAATTTTCCTCGTGGTGGCCGCGAATCTAGCCGGTCTTCAACTGCTGCGTCTGGCGATAGGCTATTTTTGGCTGCGGCGGCTCAAGAAGAAAAGCTTCCCTTCCGGGTTCGGCGTTCCCGGCTTTGTTACGCGCGTCACGGAAGTCCGAGTTTCCGACAAGATTGGGATGCCGCTTTCGATCGGTTTTCTGCATCCCATGATTCTCCTGCCACGCCAGATGGCCGCGCAGCTCTCCGCCATCGATGTGGAGCACGTGATCCTGCATGAGGCGGGCCATCTTGAGCGGCGCGACGATTGGTTTGGCCTGGGCGAGCGCATCTTGCGAGCGATCTTTTTCTTCCAGCCCGCCGTTTACTTCATTGGCCGTGAGTTGGACCGGGAACGCGAAATGGCTTGCGACGATTGGGTGCTTGAAAAGAGCGGCGAGACCAAGGACTACGCGCGGGCTCTTGGCCGTGTGGCCGAACTCGCTAGCGTGGAACGGGCGCCCTTGCTGGCGACGGGCGCGGGACGCCGGAAAGAAATCTTCCGGCGCATGGAAGCGATATTCGATCGGGCACGGAATCGCGCGCCGCGGATCTCCGGCCCGGCGCTGGCGGCCGCCGCGTGCGGGCTAGCCGTTTTGGTCTCGCAATCCACGCCGCTGAACCATTTGCTGGGCATTAACCGGCTGGATCATCGCATGGTGACGAGCAGCGACAAGCGGCGTCTCGAGATCGGCTCGCGCGGCGACGTTCACTTCACCAAAGGCAATCGGGACATCGACCGCTTGCAGGCCGGCGGGCGCTTCTACCTGGAATTACGGGAGGACGGCCGGACGCAGCGGATCGAGATGGAAGCCGACGGGCAGGGGCAGATTCGCCGAAGTTATCATGCCGACGGAATCGATCAACGTTTTGGACCGGAGGCGCAACGCTTGCTGGCGCGCGAAGTCACGCCCTGGGCGATGAGCCGCGGCGAGGACATTAACGACACCTTGAACTGGCTGCTGGAAGAGCGGGGCTTTGATGGCGCGCTGCGTGAAATTCGCGCCGTACCGAACGCCGAAGCGCAGCGCCGCTTTCTGGTGGAGTTGCTGTTGCGGCAAGCTACCGACGAATCCGCCGCGCGGCGGGTCTGGCGCGCCGCGCAGGCGCTCGATAGCGATCAAGAGAAGCGGGACTTTTACCGTGACGCCTCCCGCTTGACGCCGAAGCTCGATGCGACGGCGTTGGTCGAATCGATCCATAGCGACGAGGTCAAGGCTGAACTGCTGGAAGAATTCGTACAGGCGGGGGCGGCGGTGCGGGCGCTCCAACTCGGTCGCGGTCTCGATTCGGAAGAGCGCCGGAAAGAGATCCTGAAGCGCGCTTGGGCGGTGGCGGAGGCGTCAGATACCGGAGTCGCGCCCATTGTAGATTCCGCATCGCGCTTGCTGGAATCGATGCAAAACGAAGAAGCGCGGGACGGCTTCCTGCGCGATGTGATCGCGGGCAAGGCCCCTCTGGCGGCCGTGCAAGATCTTTTTCTAAAGCAGATCGATAGCTTCGCGTCGGAAGAACGAGCCGCGCGGATGATGCTGGCGTTGTTCTCCCGAAGCGACATGAGCGTTGCGCTGTCGGAAGAACTGACTCGCCGCGCGCTGCGCCTTCATAACGCCGAGGCCCGCCGGGAGATTGAGGAAGCGGCGCAAAAGTACGGCCTATCCCGTCGGGGATAAGGACCCACCTTCGGTTTAGTACGGAAGCGCATTTCGATGCAGTGCGCGCGCTGGCTGGTGTTCGTAGTTTGGAGTTGTGAAGCAACTCTCGATTTTGATTCTCCTCGCGGCCATTGTGATTGCCCCTGCCATGGCCCGAGTGATGGACGAAGACGACTCGATATCGTTTGAGATTCCTTTTGACGGCGAGTGCCACGTCTGCCAAGGAGAATGGGAGCCGCTCTTCCCGCCGCCTCAAGGCCCACCTACGGAGACACCGCTCGAATTCACAGGCCTTAGCGTAGGCGAGGAGGAGCCGCCCTCGGTTGAAGACGTGCCCGAGCCGATGACGTGGTTGCTGATCGGCGGCGGACTTTCGGCTATGGGGCTTTGGAGACGAAAGCAAAGCACGGGCCCACTGTAAACTCGTAGGGCATGGCAAAACTGCGGAGCCAGTCTTGGTTCGACCGGCGGGAGTATTATTCGTTCGCGCGCAAATCCACGTGGCGTGCGCAAGGCTGGTCGGCGGGCGCGACGGACGGCAAGCCTATCGTCGGAATCTGCAACACCGCTTCGGACCTCAATCCGTGCAACCGCCATTTCACCGAACTCATTGAGGACGTGAAGCGCGGCGTTTGGGCCGCGGGGGGCGTGCCCGCGGAGTTCCCCGTGATTAGCCTGGGCGAGATGTTCTTGAAGCCTACGGCGATGCTCTATCGCAATCTGATGAGCATGGACGTGGAAGAGATGATCCGCGCGAATCCGATCGACGCCGTCGTACTGCTGGGTGGCTGCGACAAGACGATTCCCGCGATGTTGATGGGCGCGGCGAGCGCCGACGTTCCCGCCATTGTCGTGCCCGGCGGTCCCATGTTGCGCGGAACCTGGCGGGGGCAAACGCTGGGTAGTGGCACCGATGGACGCAAGCTCTTCGATCTCTACCGTGAAGAGAAGTTGAGCGAGGAAGACATGGAGGACCTGGCCTGCGGCATCGCCCGTTCACCCGGCCACTGCATGGTGATGGGGACAGCGAGTTCCATGGCTCTCGTCGCCGAAGCGATGGGTATGACGCTTACCGGCGCGGCTGCGTGGCCGGCGGTCGATGGCCGCCGCGCCGTCATCGCCGAACAGAGCGGGCGGCGAGCCGTCGCCATGGCGCTCGAAGGGCCGAGGCCTAGCGAGGTGATGACCCGCTCCGCGTTTGAGAACGCCATCACGGCCTTGATGGCGGCGGGCGCATCCACAAACGCCGTCGTTCACCTGCTGGCCGTCGCCGGCCGCCTCGGCGTGCCTTTGACGCTGGACGATTTCGAGGAGATTTCCAAGCGTACACCGCTGCTCGTCGATACCAAACCGCACGGCCAATATTTGATGGAGGATTTTGCCTACGCCGGCGGCGCGCCCGCGTTGCTCAAGCTGCTTGGCGATAGGATCGATGGCGCGGCGCGCACAGTGAACGGCGAATCGATGGGCGAAGCGATCGCGCGTTTCGAGCCATGGCCGCAAGACGTGATGCGGCACTTGCAGGACAGCGGAGGCATCCAAGTCCTGCGCGGCAACCTCGCCCCGAGCGGCGCGCTCATCAAATCGAGCGCGGCCAGCCCCGAGCTTTTGCGGCACAGCGGCCGCGCCGTCGTCTTCGAATCGAAAGACGAAATGCTCGAAAAGGTCAATGACGAAAGCTTCGCGCCGGGGGCGAGTGATGTTCTCGTTCTTCGCAACGCGGGCCCGCTCGGCGGCCCTGGCATGCCGGAGTGGGGCCAGATTCCCATGCCAAAATCGCTTCTCGCCAAGGGCGTCAAGGACATGGTGCGCATCTCGGACGCGCGTATGTCCGGAACCAGCTTCGGTACCGTTGTGTTGCACATCAGCCCAGAGTCGGCCGCTGGGGGCGCGCTAGCCGCCGTGCGCGATGGCGATGAGATCCGGTTGGATCTCGATCGACGCAAGATTGAGGTGGCGTTGGACGATACCGAACTCTCGCGGCGCATGCAAGCGTCCACGCCCTCGCGCCAGCGCCCGGCGCGCGGCTATGCGCGGTTGTTCTGGGACCACATTGAGCAGGCCCATCTCGGTTGCGATTTCGATTTCCTCAAGAAGGAAAGATGATCCGCCGCTTCGCGCTCGCCGTCGCCCTGATCGCGATCTTCTGCGTCGCCAACCGCGGCGCTTTCGAGGGCTACTTCTCGGACGACGATCTCGATAATCTCTCGTGGGCCACGGTCGCGGGTGCGCCGGGCCTCCTGAAGGACTTCGTCTCCCTGCGTTTCTCGGAGAACAACACACGCGCGACGGGCGCGCTTTTCTACAAGGCGCTCGGTAACTCTTTCGGCCTCGAATTCAGCCGCTACGTCCCTTGGCTTTTCGCCATCCATTGGATGAACTGCGCGCTGCTCGGCTGGCTTGCCTATCGCCGTGGCGCGCCCGAGTGGGGCGCTTGGGCCGCCGCTGTGTTTTGGGGCTTTCACGCCGGTCTGCTTGAGGCTTGGTGGAAGCCGATGTACTGCTTCGATCTTCTTTGCGCGACGTTCTGCCTCGTCACTTGGCACCTCTTTCAATCCCGGCAGTTCTGGCCGACGCTCTTGACCTTTCTCATCGCCTATCGCGCAAAGGAAGTAGCCGTCTTTCTTCCTTTCGCGATGGCATTCGACGGCGGTCCGCGAGTCTGGGCGCTTACGCTCTTGAGCCTGAACTTCTCGCTGCAAGCCATGCGCGCGAACGCGGGCCGCGATAACGACTACACGCTTCGTTTTCGCCTGGACAGCTTAACCGCCACGATTCCCTATTACGCGAAGCACTTCTTCAACTACAAATGGGGCGCGCTCCTCCTCGCTCCACTGGCGTGGTTCTGGCGTGAACGACAGCTTTGGTTCGGAGCGATCGGTTCGCTGATCATGCTCGCGCCCTTGTTGTTTCTACCCAAGCGCCTCTTCAGCGTTTACTGGTACGTGCCGATGATCCCCCTCGCGCTCGGTCTAGCGTTCGTCCTTGCGAAAATTCCCCGCCGGATCCTTCTCTTGGGCCTCGCCTGCTGGCTCGCGGTGAATTACTTCAAGTTGCGCGAGAAGCGGAACGCCGAGCTCGCCCTGGCGCAGGAGAACCGCGCCTACATCCAACAGCTCACCACCTTCTACGCACTGCGTCCCTTCCCCCGGCAGATCTTTCTCGAAGGCCGCCCGCCGGGCCTGCAACCGCACGGCGTCCAAGGCGCTCTCGTTCTCACGACTGGGCAGCGCGACGTACGCATTCTCAACGCCGAAATCGAAGAACATCGCCAACTCGCCCGCGACCGGGACCTCATGACCCTCCAATGGTTCCGTCCCACCAAGACGCTCAGCGTCATTCCGCACCGCTACCTTGAGGCGAAGCTGAGCGACCTCGATCTCACGCAGCCGCAGAGCGCTTGGGCCCTACGGGGTGGTTGGGTTGGTTGGGAGAACGAAGGCCGCGTCGCCGGTACATCCGCGAAGCTCGCTCTCTACGCGCCGCCGGAGTCGGCAAAGCTCTCGCTCACGTGGTCCGCGAGGAGCCAAGGCACGAAGCTGCTGCTGCGGGGGCAATTGATAGGAGAAGCCACCGGCGCGAACCAAGAGAGCTTTGCCCTGCCCAGGGCCACACCGAGCGAAATCGAAATCGAAGTCCAATCTCCAGATAAAGCGATACTCCGCCGGGTGCAGGTGCTTCCATGAGATGGGCCGTCGCCGGCATGCTCTTCGCCGCCACGCTGCTCAATTACCTCGACCGCCTCACGCTTAGCGTGCTTTCCCGCGACGTGCGCCGCGAGTTCGGGTTGACCGAAATCGATTACTCGCACATAACGACGCTGTTTCTCGCCGCCTACGCCATTATGTACGCGGGCTCCGGCCCGCTCCTTGACCGTCTGGGTGTCAAGAAAGGCTTCCTGCTTTTCGTCGGGGCGTGGTCGCTGGCGCAAATCTCGCACGCTTTCGCCATCGGTAAGTGGAGCCTTGGCGCCAGCCGCTTCGCCCTCGGGCTCGCCGAGCCCGGCAATTGGCCGGCTTCCGCCAAAGCCGTCGCCGAATGGTTCCCCGTCGAGCGCCGCGCGCTCGGCATCGGCATCATGAACGCGGGCTCTAGTCTTGGTTCGGCGCTGGCCCCGCCGCTTGTTGCGTTCCTCGCCGTTAGCTACGGCTGGCGGGCCGCGTTCCTCGCCACGGGCTGCGCCGGCCTAGTGTGGCTCGCGGTTTGGCTCTGGCTCTACTACACGCCCGCGCACGTATACACACAGGCCGCGGCGCAAGTCCCGAAGCGCGGCATGCTGGCGATTTTCAAAACCCGCGCCTGCTGGAGCCTTTGTCTCGCGCGCTTCTTCACGGACCCCGTGATCTACTTCGTTATCTTTTGGCTCCCCGAGTATCTCGGCAAGGAGCGCGGGTTCAGCCTCGAGATGATTGGCCGCTACGCTTGGATTCCTTTCCTCTTCGGCGACGTTGGCTATCTCGCGGGCGGCTGGCTCTCGGGCAAGCTGATGGACCGCGGCTGGAACTTAGGGCGCGCGCGCCGCGGCGTTATGTATATGGGCGCCGCCGTCATGCCCGCCGCGATCCTCGCTCCGATGGCGCCCAGCTACGAACTCGCCCTTGCGGCCATCTGCGTCATGGCTTTGGGCCACGCGATGTGGGTCTCGAACGTGCAATCCATTCCCGCCGACACGTTTGCGCCACAAGAAGTCGCCACGGCCAGCGGCCTCACCGGCATGGGCGGCGCCATCGGCGGCATGCTGGCTAACCTCGGCACCGGCTGGGTCGTGCAACACTACGGCTACGCGCCGGTATTCTTCGTCGCCGGCTTGATGCATCCGCTCGCGGCGATTCTCGTTCGCCGTTATCTAGGAACGAAGGAGTTGCCTTGAAGACCGCCATCTTATTGTTCTTTGCCAGTTCGATCTGGGCCGCCACCGCGAAGCTCGACGGCAGAGGCATCCACTATCGCGTGGAAGGCCAGGGCAAAGAAACGCTCGTCTTCATCCACGGCTGGAGTTGCAACGAGACCTTCTTCGCGCCGCAGCTTGAAGAATTCCGCAAGACCCATCGCGTCATCGCGCTCGATCTTCCGGGCCACGGGAAGAGCGATTCGTTTCCCACACTCAGCATCGGCCTCTTTGCCCAAGCTGTCGAGTCGGTTCGGGCTCAGGAGAAAGCTGAGCGCGTGATTCTCGTCGGGCACTCCATGGGCGCCATAGTGGCGCGCCAGCATGGCCGCCTTTTCCCCAATGTTGCCCAAGGCTTCGTTTTCCTGGATGGCAGTATCTTCCAATTGCCGCCGGACGATGCCGGCCGCCAGCGTTGGAGCGGCATGATAGAGGCTCTCGCCGCGCGCTTTAGCCCCACGGTTGAGAAGAAGACGCGCGAACGCAACGTCAGCGAATTCCTCTCCAACATGTACGCCCCCACGACGCCTCGCGAATTCCAACTCATGATTCTGGGGCAGGTCCTGCAAACCAAGCCGGAAACCAGCGAAGGCGCCATGCGCGCCATGGGCGAACTCGGCCTCTGGGACAACCTCGTGCTTAAGCAGCCAACGCTCGCCATTCGCGCCGGACGTCAGGGGCCACCGGGCGAGGAGCCATACTTGAGAAGCCTATTCCCGCGTTTGCAGTATAAATTCTGGAGTGGCGTTTCGCATTTCTTGCAACTTGAGAAGCCCGAAGACACCAACCGCGCAATCGCGGAATTTCTAAGGAGCCAGTTCCAATGATTCGTATCCTGCTGAGTTGGGTGGTCAGCGCCGCGGCACTTTATGTTGTCACGCAGGTTATTGACGGAGTTCGCGTCTCGAGTTGGCAAGCCGCTTTCATTGCCGCGCTGGTAATCGGCTTGGTGAACGCAACGCTTGGAAATCTTCTCAAGCTTCTTACGCTTCCCATTGGCTGCATGACCCTCGGCATTTCGGGTCTTATCATCAACGCGCTGATGTTCATGCTCGCGGCCTACCTGATCGACGGTTTTACGGTTAGCGGCTTTCTTGCGGCGTTCTTCGGCTCGATTCTTATGACCGCGGTCAACTGGGTTCTCGACCTCGTTCTTTCTATGCTTCTCTCAGATAAGGAAGAGCGCAAGTAGGTAAATCTTCTTTCATTTGCATTCGCCCGCCCGGCGTTGTACCCTCACACAAATACGTCTCGGGTTGGTTTCGGTCCTAGTTGTCCCTCTCTCAATCCTTCCCGGCACGTCTGAAGTTCAACAGGGAAAGGGGAACCGCGATGGGCCGTATCGCTTCTCTACTCATGATGGCCTCGCTGGCGGCTTCCACGATTTCGTTCGCGCAGATCCAGAACGCTCGCATTGAAGGCAATGTTGTTGACACATCCGGCAGCCTGATTCCAGGCGCCAAGCTGGTGGTGGTGAACACCAAGACGCAGGTCAAAGCCAACGCGGAATCAAGCGCCGCGGGCTTCTTCACGTTCCCCACCTTGCAGCCGGGAATGTACACGCTGACCGCCGAAGCCAACGGTTTCCGCAAATCCACCATCGCGAACATTGAGGTCAACGTTGGCGTCACGATCCGCCAGGACATTCAAATGGAAGTCGGCGCCGTGACCGAAAGCATCACCGTCGAATTTAACGCGATCCGCGTGCAAACCACCGAAGCCACGATCCAACGCGCTATTACGTTGCGCGATATCGACACGCTGCCGCAACTGGCGCGCAATCCCATCGCTCTAGCCACCTATCAGCCCGGCGTCCAACTCGGCACTAGTCCTAACGATCCCAGCTTCGCCCGTGTGAATGGGATGCGCCAAGGTTCCAATAACAACACGCTTGATGGCGTCGATGTCAATGACGCCGTGCTTCCGCGCCTTGGCCTCACCATGAACGCCAACAACACGGATTCCGTCGAAGAATTCCGCATCATCACTAACGGCGCCAAGGCCGAGTATGGCCGCAACGCCGGCGGCACCGTTGAGCTCATCACGCGCTCGGGAACCAACCGTTTCTCCGGCAATCTTTTCGAGTACCACCGCAACACCGTTCTGAACTCCAACAACTTCTTTAACAAGTCGATCGGCACGGAACTCCCTCGCCCGAAGTTCATCCAAAACCAATTTGGCGGTTCCTTCGGCGGCCCCGTTTGGTTGCCCAAAATCTACAACGGGAAGAACAAACTCTTCTTCTTTTACAACTTCCAAGGCACGCGCACCGCGCAGGAAGTCGTCCGGAACCGCACCGTCCTTACGCCGGAAGCCAAGGCCGGAATCTTCCGTTGGGTGGTTCCCACCGGGCAACCCGGCGCGGGCGAAACGCGCAGCTACAACATCGTCGCCAACGACCCTCGCGGTATCGGCATCGACCGCGCCGTCGCCGCCAACCTAGCGCTCCTGCCCGCGCCGAACAACTTCGACGTCGGCGACCGCCTCAACACCGCTGGCTTCCGCTTCAACGCCCCCGCCAATAGCAATGGCGACCAACACACCTTCAAAGCGGACTGGAACGCTACCAGCAATATCCGCGCGTACTTCCGCTACTCGTGGTTTGAAACCCGCACGCTTGCGGATTCGCTCAACAACGCCGAATCCACTTTCCCAGGCCAGCCCAACGGCACCCAAGGCGGTATTCGCGCCGGTTACTCAACGGGTATGACTTGGACCGTGACGCCCAGCCTCCTCAACGAGTTCGTCCTCGGGAACTCGGGCTCCTCGGTCGAATTCGGTCGCGTGCGCAGTCAGTTATTCCCCAATCAGCCGCTGATCATCTCGAACCTCTTCACCGATCCCATCCCTACTGGCTTTGGCTCGTCGCGCTACTCGCCGGTCCTGCCGCAGATTTCCGACAACCTCTCTTGGATCCGCGGCAATCACACTTTCAAGGGCGGCTTCCGTTTCTCCAAGATCACGCAGTTCCAAACTAGCGACCTCAACATCTGGCCCAATATCAATCTCGGGCAAGGCAACGGCAACGCCGCTCCCGCAAACGTCGGCCCAACGGGAGCACAGATAGCCTCCGCCGACCGCCTTCGCTTCGACAATCTTTACAACGACCTCCTGGGCCGCATCAGTTCCATCAACACCACCTTCTAAAGCAACCTCGAACAGTTCCAGACGCCCGGCACTCCGCGCGTGCGGAACTTTATCTTTAAGGACTATGGCTACTACTTCCAGGACGATTGGCGGCTACGCCCCAACCTGACGCTCAACATCGGCCTGCGTTACGAATTCTACGGCGCACCCTTTGAACGAGACGGCATTCAAGGCAATCTTGAGCAAAACATCGCGGGCCTAGTAAACACCTCCAGCCAGATATCCAACCTCACCGTGAAGAAAGTCACGTCCTGGTATCAAAACGATTGGAATAACTTCGCCCCGCGCTTTGGCTTCGCTTGGAGCCCCGGGAAAGGCGGGAAGACTTCCATTCGTGGATCGTGGGGTGTGTTTTACGACCGCGTCATCGGCGCGGCGTCCATCGATCCCGACACAAATACGCCCGGTTTCGCGCAAGCAGTCAACCTCTTTCCTAACCAAGTGGCGGGCAGCGACGTTCGCGTTAGCGACCGTCCCACCTTGCCCGCCCCTCCCGCCACGCCGCAGCTGACCCCAGCAGCGACGCGCGCTTTTGGCATCATCAACCTCATTGAGCCGAACTTCCGTCAGCCCTACGTCATGCAGACCAACTTCACGCTGCAGCGGGAGATCATGCGCAACACCGTGATTGAAGCCGGTTACGTCTCCAATCGCGGCGTGAAGCAAGTCCTCGACCAGAACGTGAATCAGACGCGCATCTACGGGGAAAACTTTGTTCGCGATTTTAACGAACTTCGGGCTTTTCAAGCCAACTTCACGCCCGTTTCCAGTGGCAATACGCTCGCTCGCATCTTCGGCACTCCCCTGGCCGCAATTAACGCTATCGGCCCCACGCCCGTCCGTCAAGGCAGCATCGGCGCGGCCGCGAACACGGTGGACACGAGCAACTACACACGCTATGCCGCAGCTGGCGTCTCGCAGTTTTACCTCCGTAATTTCCCCCAATTCACCAACGTTTGGCTCACCACCAACTCCGGCCGCACTAGCTACGATTCCTTCCAATTCAGCCTGCGCCGCCAAGCGGGCGCCTTGCGCGGAGCCGTCAACTACACCTGGTCGAAAACTCTCGACAATCTCTCCGCCGACGGCAGCGGCAATACCGTGCCGTTTGATTCTTACAACCTCAGCCTCAATCGTTCCTATTCCGATATCGACCGTCCGCACACCTTCAACTGGTCCGCCAGTTACGTTCTGCCCATTGGCAAGGGGCGCAAGTTGGGAGGTGGCATGGCGGATTGGGCGGATCGTATTGTGGGTGGCTGGGAAGTTGGGTCGCTCGGCATATGGACTAGCGGACAACCGCTCACGATTTCTTCGGGTCTGACCACCGGCCCCTCTAACGGGATCAACTCAGCCGCCGATTACAACGGCTCCGACCGAAGCATCGGCAAGGTCGAGCGCTTCGTCAACGGCGTCCGCATGTTCACTCCCGAACAGTTCGCGCTCTTTAGCGTTCCCGCTCCCGGCAGCGTCGGCTCGGCCGGCCGCAATACCTTCCGCGGCCCCGGCTTCTTTAACACGGACCTCTCGATCGTGAAGCGCTTTCGCATCTACGGTGAGCGAACCTTCATCACCTTCCGCACGGAGGCCTATAACTTGCTGAACACGGTGAACTTCAACGCTCCCGCCGTCAGCCTGCAAACACCGCAGTCCTTCGGCGTCATTTCCTCGACGCCGACCGGCGCTTCCAATCAATCCGGCGCACGCATACTGCAGTTCGCGCTGCGCCTCGATTTCTGATCCGGCGCCGCCGTTGCCGGGGATTCGCCTGAGTGCGCCTCTTGCCGGCCTATGGGACGATAAAGGTGAGATGTTGATTCGAAAGGCCGGTTCCATTCGCGGTTCGGAGATCACTCCGAAGGATGTTTATCTCAATCGCCGCCGCTTGCTTGGCATGGGAGCGCTTGGTCTTGCCGCCGCCAGTCTGGAGGCGGCGAAGCTAGAAGGCGTCAAGAAGAATCCCGCCTACGTCGTCGACGAAAAGCTGAACCGCTTCGAGGAAATCACCGGCTACAACAACTACTACGAATTCGGCACCGGCAAGGACGATCCGGCGAAAAACGCGGGTAACTTTAAGACGAGTCCGTGGCAATTGAAGGTCGAGGGCCTTTGCGCGAAACCGAAAACTTACGACCTGGATGGACTGCGAAAGCTGGCGCCGATGGAAGAGCGTGTCTACCGTCACCGCTGCGTGGAAGCGTGGTCCATGGTCGTGCCCTGGGACGGATACCCACTCGCGGCGCTGCTGAAAGCCGCCGAACCGGACGCCAAGGCGAAGTTCATCGCGTTCGAAAGCTACTACGATCCCAAGCAAATGCCTTTAGGCAAATATGCGGGCTTCCCTTTGCCCTACGTCGAAGGTCTGCGTTTGGACGAGGCGATGCATCCGCTCACGATGCTCGCCTACGGCATCTACGGCGAAGTAATCCCGAACCAGAACGGCGCGCCCGTCCGGCTCGTGGTGCCTTGGAAATACGGCTTCAAGGGCATCAAGTCCATCGTGAAGATTCGCTTCACCGACAAGATGCCGCCCACCACCTGGAATATCCTAAACGCCCGCGAGTACGGCTTTTACTCCAATGTCAACCCGGCGGTGGACCATCCGCGCTGGTCGCAAGCCACGGAGCGCCGCATCGGCGAGTTCTTCCGCAAAAAGACACTGCCCTTCAACGGCTACGCCGATCAGGTGGCGGGGCTCTATCAGGGCCTCGACCTGAAGAAGAATTACTGAGGTCGTCATGAAATCGCGCACTTGGATGAAAGTTCTGGTCTTCGTCCTTTGCGTATTGCCATTAGCCCATCTGGCTTGGCGCTTCCTGCAACAGGATCTCGGCATCAATCCCGTCGAGACACTCACCCACGACACGGGCAATTGGGCGTTGCGCCTTCTGCTGCTAAGCTTGTTGATCACTCCCCTGCGCCGTTCGAAAGCCTTCGAAGGCGTGATCGCCTTCCGCCGTATGATCGGGCTCTTCGCGTTCGCCTACGCGATCATCCACTTCACGATCTGGTTCTGGCTTGACAAGGCGCTGGTAATGAGCGACATGGCCGAGGACATCGTAAAGCGCCGATTCCTTACCGCTGGGATGCTTAGCCTCGGCGTCATGCTGCCGCTAGCCGCTACTTCCACCAATGGATGGATCAAACGCCTTGGCCCGAAGTGGGGAAAACTCCATAAGCTCACCTACGTCGCTGCCGTCGCCGCCGTGGTGCATTTTTGGTGGCTCGTGAAGTCCGACATTCGCGAGCCCTTTTTCTACGCGCTTCTGACTGGTATCCTGCTGGGCTGGCGCGTCTGGGCGTGGTGGGCTAAACGACGCTTTTCAGGTGCTTCCAAGGCCGCCCCTGGCTCTCGGCTACAGCCGCATAGGTGATGTGCCCCTGGTAGGTGTTTACGCCTTCGGCGATCGCCGCGGACTTTTCGCACGCGCGCTCCAAGCCTTGGTTGGCGATTTGCAATAGGTACGGAATCGTCGCGTTGGTTAGGCCGAAGGTGGAAGTGTGCGGCACGGCCGCTGGCATGTTGGTGACGCAATAATGCAGGACGCCATCGACGTAGAAGATCGGATCGGTATGCGTGGTCGGGCGAGAAGTCTCGAAGCAGCCCCCTTGATCGATGGCGACATCCACCATCACGCTGCCCTTCTTCATGATGCCAATCATTTCCTTGCGTACGATCTTTGGCGCGCTCGCCCCCGGCACCAGCACCGCGCCGATGACCAGATCGGCCAAGCGCAGCGCCTCGCGAACGGTGTAGAGATTAGACGCCAGCGTCACTACCTGCGAATTGTAAATGTCATCGAGTTCGCGCAGCCGGTTCAAGTTCTTGTCGATAATCGTGACGTGCGCGCCGAGACCCACAGCGATCTTCGCCGCGTTATGCCCAACCACGCCGCCCCCGATGATGACGACGTTCGCGGGCGCGACGCCGGGAATGCCGCCGAGCAGGATGCCGCGTCCGCCATTCGGGCCTTCGAGATATTGCGCCCCAATTTGCACGCCCATGCGGCCGGCCACTTCGCTCATCGGCGTTAAGAGCGGAAGTGAGCCATCCTTCTCGCGAATCGTCTCGTAGGCGATCGCGTTCATGTTGTACTCGAGCAGCTTCGCCGTGAGTTCGGGCAACGGCGCGAGATGCAGGTAAGTGAAGAGTTCGAGACCCGGGCGGAAGAAGGCCGTCTCGACTGCTTGCGGCTCCTTTACCTTTACGATCATGCTGGCCTTGGCCCAAACATCCGCCGCCTGCCCCAGCACCGTCGCTCCCGCTTCCTCGTACTCTTGGTCCGTCAGCGAACTGCCCAACCCCGCGCCAGATTCGACGAAGACTTGATGGCCGTTCTCAATCAGCGCAGTAACGCCGCTTGGCACCAGGCCCACGCGGGTTTCGTGGTCTTTGATTTCCTTCGGAACGCCGATGATCATGATTGGCAGATGCTCCTTCTCTAGCCTACGACTTGATTTCGACGCGTTTGCGCGTGGAAGTATGCCCGGAGAGGATGACGACCGCCCGCACTCCGACTCCGAAGTGGGAGGCGAGGATGCGGCGCAGTTCTTCATTGGCCTTGCCATCTTCCGGAAGCGCCGCGACTCTCACCTTTAACGCGCCATCCGCCATTGCACCCACGACCTCACTGCGTTTGGCGCGCGGAATCACTTTAATTTCGTGAACCATTGCTGGCCAGCCGGAATGGATCGTGGCGCGCTTAACGTTACGGGGCGGCGTTGGCCGGCGACCTCCAGGAAGGCGATGTTTTGGATCTCGCAGGCGCCTTTGTTGTAGCAGGCGAAGATTACGGTTTGGATGTCGTTGAGCTTCGTCCCGGGCTTGAGTTCGAGAGCTAGGCGCATCCAGCCGCTGCGTTCGACGGTATTGGCGCCGACGCCTAGGTGGCTCATTTGAACGTTGGGCATGGACTTCGATTGCAGGCCCCAGGCGACGCGGGCGCCGTCGCGTTGGGTGGACTGGAATTCGAGGTAGGCGTAGTTGTTGGGGTCCGAGATGTCCTCGCCGCGGACGATGCCGTAGGGGCGGATCTTGTTTTCGCGGATGAGTTCCTCGCGGGCGGTCTTGGCGAGATCGGGGTGTTGGTCCATAACGTATTCGCGGGCGTGATTGGTGAGGTCCACGAGGATGGGGTCGAGAGCGATGCGCTTGCCTTGGGGGGCGGTGGCGGGCGCGACCATGTTGTTTCGGGTGACCGGTTCGAGGAGGGGATGCAGGCCTTCGAAGGGACCGGTGTAGGGGATGTCCTTGTGGTCCTTGGCTTGGATTTCGCGACGGGTGGGTTGGTTGTTTGCATCGAGCCAGACTTTGTAGAGGTACTCGATGTCGGTGGTGCGGCCCCAGCGCGCCATGAGGCTGCGGGTGGAGGTGCCGCCGTCTTCGTTCGAGAAGATCACGGTGAAGGTGAGGCTGCGCTCGGCCTCGTGCCATTCGGCGTACATGAGGAGCGGCACGTCGGAATTCTTGCCGATCGTGTCGGCGCGTTCGAAGAGGATGGGCGCGTGGTCTTTCCAGTTTTTCGGCGTTTCCGCGTTGAGGGCGATCGCGACGAAGAGGAGCGCGAGGAGGGATTGGATGGTTTTCAAGAGCTTGCCGGAGGGGCAAGGTTTGTCGAGGATGGCGTGGACCATGCGGGCTTCTTCCTTGTCTTTAAGACCGGCGGTATAGCCGGAGAGGACGACGATTTTCGTTTGGGGCGCGAGGGCGTTGGTGGCACGGATTTGGTCGAGGCCGTCTTCGAGCGTGGGGACGCGGAGGTCCATTAGAAGCAGGTCTTCTTGCTCGTCGACAATGGTGTGGCCTTGAGATTCGAGGAGCAGCGTGCGGATTTCGCGCTGGTCCTCATTGTCCTCGAGGAGACGGATCTTGGCCATGGCTTATTGCGCGAAGACGACGCCGCCCATCACCATCTGCGGCGTGGACTGGTTCCAGGTCTTGGGGACATTGTCGAAGGCGAGGCGGAAGGGTTTGGTTTCGCCTGGTTTCAGGCCGCCTTTGTCGGCCCGGACAATGGGGACCGTTTCGCGGAGGACGGGTTGTCCGTAGGGGTCGGCGAAGACGCAGATGAGATCGACACTTTCGAGGGGGCGAGTGCCGTTGTTGGCGATCTTGCCCGTCATCTCGACGAGTTCCTGGCCGCCGAAGCTTTCGGAGGCTTTCATGTCGAAGTCGCTGAGGGCGAGTTGCTTGATGTACTGTTTGGCTTCTTCGGGTGTGGCCGCCGCGCCGGATGGCTTTTGTTGGCACCCGGCGCAGAGCAACACAAGAAGAAGCAGAGCGTGCCGCATGGATGTAGCCAGGATAGCTAAGGCAATTGATGCTCGGAGATGACGCTGGCGCCGGCGACGGCGCGGACGAAGAGGCGTTCGCGGATGGCCTTGTAGGCGGGGTCCTGGAAGAAGGATTCCTTGGCCGGGCGGTCTGGGAAATCAATGGAGAAAACGCGAGTTACGGGATGGGGAAAAGCATTGCGTAGCGTTTCGGCGACTTCGAAATCGAAAGCGAAAAAGGATTCGCGCGCGGCGAGGAGCGGAGCGATGGCTTCGCGGTACTCGGCGTAGAGGGGCTTGTCGACGACGTTGGCGCCGATGGTCATCCGGTAGGGCATGGCGCTTACCATTTTCCCGCTTGCGCGCCGCCGTCCACGTATAGAGTGTGGCCGGTGACGAAGGGGGCGTTTTGCAGGTAGAGGACGGCGTCGACAATTTCTTGCACCGTGGCGAGGCGGGGGGTGGGGTGGAGTTGCTTCAGGAAATCGTGACTTTCGGGTGGGTGCATGGGCGTGTCGACGATGCCGGGGGCGACGTTATTGACACGAATGTTGTAGGGCGAGTACTCAAGAGCAAGTTCGCGCGTGAGGGCATCGAGGCCGCCTTTGGTGAGGCTGGTGAGACCGGCGTTGACGCCGCGGACAGGTTGGGCGGCGAGCGTTGTCGAGATAAACAGAATATGGCCCGAGTTCTGCTGGAGCATTTTCTTGAGGGCGCGTTGGGTCATGTGGAAAGCTCCGGCGGTGTTCGTGCCGGTGACGCGGTTGTAGTCTTCCTGGGTGTACTCGTGGAAGGGCTTGGGGACGAAGATGCCGGCGTTGTTGATGAGGAGATCGACTTGGCCGAAATGGTCGAGGGCGGCGGCGAAGACGCGGTCGGCCGTCGTGGGGTCGGCTACATCGCCATCGATGGGGATGTACGCTTTCGAAGCGGATTGGACTTTCGTGACCGTGCGGGCGGTGGCGACGACATTCCAACCGGCTTGGCCGAGAGCTTGTGCGAGGGCGAGACCGATACCGGAGGAAGCGCCGGTAACGACCGCTGTTTTGTTTGTCATGTCTGTGGGATGATCGGTGCGGGGCGCGGCGATTCGGGCGCGGCAGAGAATGAGGTTACCGTTTGGTAAGCCGTAAGTTATGGTAAAGCGAAGGAAAAGTAAGGTAGCGCCGCCGCCGGATGTGTGTCCGTTGGACGCCTGTTTGAAATTGGTGGGCGGGGCGTGGACGGGGAAGGTGATTTGGTACTTGCGAGAGGGGCCACGCTGTTTCACGGAGTTGCGGCATGACCTGAAGGGCGTTTCGGCGAAAGTCTTGGCGGAACGGGTGAAGCGGATGGAGGCGGATGGAATCCTGCGTCGGTTTTCGCAAGCTACATCGCCTCCGACCGTCGGGTACGAGCTCACGGCGGGTGGGGTGGAGTTGTTGGAAGTGCTTGAAAAGATGATGGAAATCGGAAAACGACTGAAGGCCTCGCGTAATGTGAGCGTAGAGCACTAAAATTTCTAGACAACAAGGCGCGCAGGTGCTACAGTAGAGCCATGGACTTCAATCGGTTCACGGAAAAGGTGCAGGAAGCGCTGCGTGCAGCCCAAGGTTTGGCGTTGGAAAAGCAAAATCAACAGGTGGACGTGGAGCACGTGTTGGTGGCGCTATTGCAGCAGCCGAACGGGCTGGCGCAGGCGATTTTGAAGAAGGCCGACGTGCAGCCGGGGGCGGTGGAAGATCGGCTGCTGAAGGAAGTGGAGCGTTATCCGAAGGTGTCGACGCCGGCCGGCGGTCCGGATCAGGTGTATGTGACGGTGCGGCTTACTAAGTTGTTTGGCGACGCCGAGGAAGAGGCTAAGCGGCGTAAGGACGACTTTCTTAGCGTGGAGCATGTCTTGCTCGCGGCCGCTAAGGACCAGGGCGCGACGGGTAGGATCTTCAAGGAAGAGGGCTTGACGCGGGAGCGGTTGGAGTACGCGATTCAAGGGGTGCGCGGCAGCCAACGCGTGACGAGCCAGAACCCGGAGGCGACGTATGAATCGCTGGAGAAGTATGGCAAGGATTTGACGGCATTGGCCGCAAAGGGCAAGCTCGATCCGGTGATCGGGCGCGATGAAGAGATCCGGCGGGTGGTGCAGGTGTTGAGCCGGCGCACGAAGAATAATCCGGTGTTGATCGGCGAGCCGGGCGTGGGTAAGACGGCGATCGCCGAGGGTTTGGCGCAGCGCATCGTGCGCGGCGACGTACCGGAAGGTTTGAAGAACAAGCGCGTGGTGTCGCTCGATATGGGCGCGTTGATCGCGGGGGCGAAGTTTCGCGGCGAGTTTGAAGAGAGATTGAAGGCCGTGTTGAAGGAGGTGACCAACTCCGAGGGGCAGGTGATTCTCTTCATCGATGAGTTGCATACGGTGGTGGGCGCGGGCAAGGCCGAGGGTTCGATGGACGCGGGCAACTTGCTGAAGCCAATGCTCGCGCGCGGCGAACTGCATTGCATCGGCGCGACGACGCTCGATGAATACCGCAAGTACATCGAGAAGGACGCGGCGCTGGAGCGGCGTTTTCAGCCGGTGCTGGTGGATCAGCCGAGCGTCGAGGACACGATCTCGATTCTGCGCGGGCTGAAGGAGCGTTACGAGCTGCACCATGGCGTGCGCATCAAGGATGGCGCGCTGGTGGGCGCGGCGGTGCTCTCTAATCGCTATATCGCCGACCGCTTCTTGCCGGATAAGGCCATCGATTTGGTGGACGAGGCCGCTGCGAAGTTGCGCACCGAGATCGATTCGATGCCGCAGGAGCTGGATGAACTTAGCCGGCGCGTGATGCAGCTAGAGATCGAGCGGGAGGCGTTGAAGAAGGAAAGCGACCAAGCGTCCAAGGACCGTTTGGAAAAGCTGGAGAAAGAACTCGCGGACCTAAAGGTGGACGCGGATTCGTTGAAGGCCCAGTGGGATTTGGAGAAGGGCGGCGTGGACCGATTGCGGCAGATTCGCGAGCAGTTGGACCAGAAGCGTCTGGATCTGGAGCGCGCGGAGCGCTCGGCGGATTTGAACGCGGCGGCGAAGATTAAGTATGGCGAGATTCCGACGCTAGAGAAAGAACTGGCGGATACGGAAGGCAAGCTCGCGGCCAAGCAGGGGCAGACGAAGCTCTTGAAGGAAGAAGTGGACGAGGAAGATATCGCGGAGGTGGTGGCGCGATGGACCGGCATTCCGGTTTCGAAATTGCTCGAAGGCGAGATGCAGAAGTTGTTGCAGCTTGAGGGCGAGTTGCATCAGCGCGTGATCGGCCAGGACGAGGCCGTGACGGCGGTGAGCGAGGCGGTGTTGCGAGCGCGCAGCGGCGTTAAGGATCCGAAGCGGCCGATTGGGTCGTTTATCTTCCTGGGCCCGACGGGCGTGGGCAAAACCGAGTTGGCGCGAGCGTTGGCGCAGTTCTTGTTCGACGATGAGCGCGCGATGGTGCGCATCGACATGACGGAATACCAGGAGAAGCACAATGTTTCGCGCTTGATTGGCGCGCCTCCGGGATATGTCGGCTACGAGGAGGGCGGACAGTTGACCGAACTCGTGCGCCGGCGGCCTTATTGCGTGGTGCTTTTCGATGAGATCGAAAAGGCGCATCCGGATGTGTTCAACGTGCTGCTGCAGATTCTCGATGAGGGCCACTTGACCGATGGGCAGGGCCGGAAGGTCGACTTCAAGAACACGATCATCATCATGACTTCGAACTTGGGATCGCAGCGGATTCTCGAGTATCGCGGAACGATGGACGGCGGCGAATACGACATGATGAAGATCTCCGTCATGGACGAGTTAAAGCGTTTCTTCCGGCCGGAGTTCTTGAACCGGGTCGATGAGACGATTGTGTTCCATTCGCTGAGCGAAGGGGATCTCGAGCGCATCGTGGATATTCAACTGGGTTCGCTGAAGGCGCGGCTGGCCGAGCGGAAGATCGCGCTGGAGCTAACGGACGCGGCGCGCGGGCACGTAGTGCGCGTGGGTTACGATCCGACGTTTGGCGCACGACCGCTGAAGCGCGCGATCCAGAAGGAGATCGAAACGCCACTGGCGCGGAAGCTGCTCGCCGGGGAGATCAAGGACGGGATGAATGTGAAGATCGACTACCGGCGTGGCAACGGCGGGCTGGAGTTTGAACCCAGCCCATCGGCCGTCTAGGGTTTGGCCGGGCGGTTGAAATCAAGCCTCGCTTGCCGGGTGAGGAAATGAGTTTCGCCCAAGTGCCGGGCAAGAACGCTGGCGCTTTCGGTGAGTATCCGTTGAGCCTCGGCGTCTTGGCCGCTTGCGGCTAGGCAGCGCGCCCGCGCTATTTCGAGCAGGACGGGCTGGGGATCAAACAGCGCTCCGCTGGGAATGAGAGTGGTCCGGGCTTCCTTGACGGCGGCAAGGCAGGCGGGAACGTTCGCCTGCGCCGCCTCGGACTGCGCCAGACCCAACAAGGCGGCGAAGGTCTGCGCGCTTCCTTCCGGCCAGATATGGCGTGATTGCCCGACGGCTTTCAGGTAGCGCGCGCGGGCGTCCGTGAAGCGGCCCAGGCGCCGATAGCTATCGCCTTGGACCAGCGCGATCTCGAACGCCGTAGTCGCTTCGGCAGCGGCGCCGCGTTCGATTTCCTGAAGCGCGGGAGTCAAGATTCGCAGCGCTTCATTGGCCCGCCCGGTCTCCACCAAAATTCTGGCCAGTTGGATACGTTGCGGCGCGGTTTGGGGTCCGGCTGGGCCCGGATTGTCCTCGGCGAAGCGAAGGGCGCCGCGAAGAAGGATTTCGGCTTCGGCGTAGCGTCCCAAGGACGCGAGCGCCGTGCCGCGCATCTCCCGAACGATTTGAATTGAATCGTGCCGGTCGCCAAAGATGCTTCGAAAAATCTCCTCGGCGCGACCTAATTCCGCGAGGGCTTCGCTTCGCCTTCCCAGCAAGGCGAGGGCGTTGCCGAGATTGGCGGCGGCGCGGGCGACGTCGTTGTGTTTGGGGCCCACCAACTGGACTCGGATATCGCGCACCTCGCGGAACAAAGCTTCCGCGCGGGCATGCTCTCCGCGCTCCAGGTACATGACCGCGAGATTGTTGAGCGCAAGGCTGCGGCTGAGATCGTTCTTGCCGAAGCGGGATTCCTTGGCGCGAATATTGCGCAAGAGAAGTTCCTCGGCTTCCTTGAAGCGACCCTGGTGCTTGAGAACGAGGGCGAGTCCGAAAACAGAGTTGCCGCGATCGGCCACCTCTTGGCCATCGATTTCGGCGGTCTCGCGGATATTTTCGCGATGCAACGCGATGGCGTCTTCATAGCGGGCGGCGTCCTCGCGCAGGTGCGCGACCACCGACCGGACTTGGATGCGCAGGCGCTGGCGCTCGAGGGTTTCCTCGGGACTAGAGGCCAGTTGAACGGAGCGGTTCGCGGTCTCCAGGGCCTCTTCAGCGCGCTTCCCCGCCAGATCGTAATCCTGAATCTGGAGCGCGGCATGAGCGGCGAAATGCGTGGCGTGTGCGAGCATGGCGACATCCGGCGTGGCCGCCTTTTGCAGGATCGCGCGGGCTTCCTCGGCCAAGGGGAGCGCCTGCCGGAAAAGGCCGAGGCCGGTGTAGGCGCGTGACATCGTGACGAGAATGGCGGCGCGGGTGGAGGGGTCGTTTTGCAGGCGCGCGGATATGGCGGCGGCGCCCGTATCGAGGAGTTCCCGCGCGGTAATCGGCTCGGCCGAGCGGCGGCGCTCCGGGGAAGCGGAACCGAAGACGTCAACTAGGAACGAGGACACGGCCTCGGCTCGCCGCGAGGCCTCTTGCGCGCGCTGGCGGGCGGCGTCGGTGCGGCGGAACTGCAAAATCGTATTCGCCACGAAGACGGCAAGCAGGACCGCCGCCCCCAACACGGCGAGCGCAGGTACGCGGTTGCGCCGGAGAAATTTCGAGGCCCGGTAAGTCCAAGTGCCAGCATGGGCGAGCACGGGGCGTCCTTGCAGAAAGCGCTCGACGTCGTCGGCGAAGAGGCGAACGCCGGCGTAGCGCAGGTGTGGTTCCTTGCGCAAGGCCTTCATGGCGATCGCGTCGAGGTCGGGACTAAGACTAGGGGCGAGGCGGCTTGGCGGCGGGGGATCGGCGCCGCAAACGGCCTCTAGAATGGCGCCCGGCGAGGTGTCGCGGATAGCGTATGGCTTTCCGCCGCCGAGAATTTCGTAAAACAAAACTCCCAGCGAGTAAACGTCGCTGGAGACCGAGAGCGATTCTCCGCGCACCTGTTCGGGGCTCGCGTATTCCGGCGTTAATAGGGCGCCCGCGGCGCCAGTGAGGTGCTCGTGACGTTCCGAGGAGAGTAACTTCGCGATGCCGAAATCCAAAAGCTTCGGGTCGCCGCGATCGTCGACCAGAATATTGCTGGGCTTGAGATCGCGATGGAGCAGCAGCTTGCCATGAGCGTATTCAACGGCGGCGCAGATCTTCACGAAAAGCTTGAGGCGCTCCTCAAGGCTGGGTTTGGCGGTATCCAGGCGCCGGTCGAGCGGCAAGCCATCGACGAATTCCATCGCGATATAGGCCAGTCCGGAATCGGTTTCGCCACCGTCGAGAAAGCGGGCGATGTAAGGATGGTCGAGGCTGGCGAGAATGCGGCGCTCCTGGCGGAATCGCTCGCCCAACTCGTCGCCAGGGGCGAAGCGGCGGACGATCTTGAGAGCGACGCGTTGTGTGAAATCTCCCTCGGCGCGTTCGCCCAGCCACACTTCGCCCATGCCGCCCCGGCCGATGGGTTGCACAAAGCGGAAGGGGCCGGCTCGGTCGCCGGCGCGGACCAGGCCGGAGGCGGCGAGCGCCTCGCGCTGGAGCGCTTCGCCGATGCGCAGGGAGATCTGCTCCGGCGCCGCGAGGAGCTTTCGTACTTCCGCAGCGACATCGGGATCGGCATGCGCCAAGCGCCGCTCCCGTTCGCCTGGGTGCAACTCGTCGAGTTCGTGGAAAAGCTCCTCGACCCGTTGCCAGAGATCGGGACTCATTTCCGCAACTCCACGGAGAGAAATGCCTTGCCAAGCTTGAGGTCCTGAAAAACGGTCCGCGGCGAGACACCGAGGGCGGCGGCGATTTCCTCCTGTCTCAAACCTCCGAAATAGTGAAGCTCGAGAACTTCCGATTTTCGAGGATCTATCGCGCGAAGTTTTTCTAGCGCGCGGTCGATTTCCAGGACGCCGAGAAGATCCGCCTCGGGGCCGGACTCTTGACCGGATAAGGCGACGAAGGAGGCGTCGCCCCCGCGCTTGCCGCGGCCGCGCGCACGGGCGTGGTCGATGAGAATGCGCCGCATCAACCTGGCGGCAAGCGCGAAGAAGTGGGCGCGATCCTGCCAATCGACGTTCGGCCCCAGCATGCGGAGGTAGGCTTCGTTTACTAGAACCGTGGGCCGGAGGGTGCGCCCAGAGGGCTCGCCACGCAGAGAGCGCCGGGCGAGGGCGCGCAACTCCTCGTAAACAAGCGGCATCAGCGCGTCCAACGCCGCTTGGTCGCCTTCGCGCCAGCGGCCCAGCAGAGTCGTGACGGCCGTCGAGGAGGTGTCCGCGGCAGCTCGGTTGGGCATTCCAGTCTTTTCAATCGTATCGCGTTGCGAGATTTTAATCATGTTGACGCTTCTCTTGGTGTAGCGCCATCGCGGAAGGAATTTCGCAGGCGTGGAAGGAGAAAGAGATGTCACGTATATTTTGCCTTTTATTCGTATTGGCGCTTTCGCTGGCGCCCGCCAGAGCGGAGATCATGAATTTGGATGTCGTGGCCAAGAAGGGCGCCGCGCCCATCCGCTTCGAGGCGGAGCGCAGCGCCGTGCGTGACATGGGTGATGGATATCAGGTGGACGGGGACGTCGCGCTGGCAGGGCCGGCCCGGCGCTTGACGCTCGCGGGGGCTAGCCTATTCTTCGCTTTTGCTCCTGGTTCCAGACAGATTGAGCGCGTGCGCGGCAAGGCGTTCGTGCCCTCGCCCTACGAGGGGCCGCATGTCGAGATCCGGCAGCCCGCGCGGGCCGAATTTGGCATGGACTTCGGACGCAACATCAGCTACGGCATCCCGCTGCACGAGGAGCGTACCTACTTTTTCTTCAAGTTCGAAAGCGGCTTCTCGATGGCGATCGGGGCCAAGGAGGAAGGAAGCAAGCCCCTGGAGTTGACGATTCCCGCAGGGGTGAAGGCCATGTTTTTGCTGGACCCGGAGGACCTCTTCTTCTTCGTGGGCGGTGGTCTGCTGCTGCCGGAAGGAGAGAAGAGCGCGAAAACGGAGCAAAAGGAGGAGGAAACGAAGGACACGGGAGGCGAAACGGCGGGAATCGGTTACAGCATGCAGAGCTTGATCCCGTTCCGGCCGCGGGTAACCCGCGGCATTGAGGAGAAGGCCCGGGAATTTGGCGGCAATCTGCTGCTGGCCGGTACCCTGCCCTTGGGAAAGTTGCCCGTGGTTTTTCGGGGCGTGTCGGTAAGCGACGTGAATCGTTGGGGGACTGGGCAGAAGGCCATCGATCCCCTGGAGATCAGCATGGGGCCCTGGGCGCAAGCCGGGATCAACGGCAGCTTTGCATTCGGCTTTCCGTTTCTGAAGGTTAAGAAATTGGGGGCTCTCGCGGAGTTCGGTTTCCAACTCGGTAACGCCACGGCGGCGCTAGAAGTGGTCAACGACAAGCAGCACGCCTACTTCAGCGGAGAATTGCAGCCGGACCTCGGTTGGGTGCCGGACATCATGCCGCTGAAGCCGGAAGGAAAACTGTTGGCTTACTCCTACGTCAGCGGCGAGGGTCACGACTTCGTGCTGCACGCCGAAGGCCGTTACGCCGTGGATGCCTCGACCTTGGGCAAGTGGGCGCGCGTCGACTTGGGCACGGTCTTCGAAACCGAAGGGCTACTCCGGGTGGACCGTCACGGCTTCCGGCTGGTGGGCGAGACTTCCGGAAATCTGGGAGCGCTGGGTATCGCCCAGCACCGCAGGGTGGAACTCTACATTCCATTCGACGAGACCAAGCCGGGACTGTTGCGGTTGGATGGGATGAACCGAGTACTGTCGCTGCGGGTACGGGGTACGGCTCTCATCACGGCGGGCGTGGCGTCGATCGAGGGGAAGCTGGATACCAATCAGGTGGACGTGTCGGTCCGGGCGGCGATTGAAACGCCGCAAGGGCAGGGAACGCGAGTGGTGGGTTCGCTCAGCGTGGCCGAGGCTTGGAATCTAGGCTTGCGGGAAGAGGTTCTAGAGGAAGCGCGAATCCATCGCGACACATTGGCGAAAACGTTGGCGGAGTATGAAGAGACTTCGAAGAATTACGAACTTGAACTGAGCTTGCGGGGGATGCGGAGCGTAATCCCCGGCGTCTGCGACGCGATTCTGCGGACCTTGTCGCAAGCGGAAAAAACGGCGCACGCCCGGATTGAAGACCGTTGGCCCTGGTACGCCCCCGGCAAGGGCAGCGCGAAGAGCAGAGCGACCAATGAGATCAACGCGCACGAAGGCCGGATTCGTAATCTCAGGTCGCGCGTTTTGCAGGGCGATAACAACGCGGTGCGCGCGGCCTTGGAGTCCGCGATCCGTGAAGCGCTCGCGTATCAACGGGTAAAGATCACGGTACCGGTAGTTGGCACGGTGTATGAGCACGATTACCTAAGCTCGACGAACGAAAAGCGCCTCCGCGCGGCCCTCGCGGGAGTGCAAGCGCTTCCGGCGGCGAGCCAGCGGAAGGTGAAGGCGGAGGCCGCCTGGAAAGCGGCGCCCAAGCGCGAAGAACTGTTGGCGGCCGCCGGCGATATCGTAAACGGCGTGGCTGGAAGAATGCCGTCCATCCGCGGCATCGGCTTCGCACAGCCGCTAGGGACGGCAAGTCTGGAATTGTACGTGACCGTTGTATGCGCCGGTAAGGAGTCGGTGCACCGGATCGCGTTCGACATGGGCAATCCGCTAGACCTCGGTAAGAACGTAGGCAAGTTCTTCCGGCTGTCGCTTTGAGGGTCGCGGTCGGCCGCTCACCACTCGTCAATCGCGCAGCCTTGGGCGCGGGGCCAGTCGACGTCTACTTGGCGGCCTTCGAGGGCGGCTTCGAGGACTTGGCCGAGTTCGCTCTTGGTGGCTTCCTGGCGGAAGCGGCCCCAGCCTTGGTAGCGGTCGTCGATGCGGCCGCGGTAGGCGACTTTGCCGTTGAAGAGGACGATGGCTTCGGGGGTGGTGCGGGCGCGGAGGCGGGTGCGCATGCGCCCGTAGGTATCGTCGCGCCGCACGGGGAACTCGGGGTTGTAGTCGCGCTTCCACATTTCAAGGCGATTGGCGCTGCATGCGTTCCAGCCGAAGTAGCCTTGGATGGCGAGTCCGCGTGGCATGAGATCCACGGCGATCTTGTTGAGCGTGGGGATGTAGCGGTTGGAGATCGGGCAATTCCAGGCGAGGAAGAGGTTGAGCTCAACATTCGAAGCGGCTTGGGATACTTGGCTCATGCAGCAGCCGAATAGTCCGTTGAGCATGGAGCGCCGCGAAACGAGCCGCGGTGGATGCGTGATCATCACTCTCCATCATCCACCCGTGAACGCTTTAACGCGAACGCTGGCGGCGGCGCTGGATTCCGCGCTCGAGGAAGCGCGCGGTATGGTTGGCGTGGAGCGATTGGTTCTCACGGGGCAGGGAAAAATCTTCATCGCGGGAGCGGACATCAAGGAGATCGAGCGCATCACGTTGGGGCAGGCGGCGCCGGAGCTGCCGTACTTGAATGCGCTGCTCGCAAAGATCGAAGATTTCCCGGTACCGGTGGTGATGGCTCTTAACGGCGCGGCGTTGGGAATTGGGCTGGAAACGGCGATGGCGGGGCACTATCGCGTGATGGCGCAGTCGGCGAGCGTTGCTTTGCCGGAAGTGAAACTGGGCTTGATCCCGGGGGCGGGGGGAACGCAGAGATTGCCGCGCTTGGTGGGCTTGGCTCGCGCGTTGGCGTTGATTGAATCGGGGGTGACGTTGAACGCGGCGGAGGCGTTGGACGCGGGGATCGTGGACGACGTCGCGCCCGACGATGAGTTGTTGGAAGTAGCGCTGCAAAGCAAGGTGACGCGGCGGCGGACCTGCGAGCTGCCGTTGCCGGGGTCGAGGGCGATGCGGGCGGTGCTGGGCGCTTATGGAGCGGCGAGTTTCGACGAGGGCTTGGCAGTAGAGGAACAGGTGTTCCGGGAAGCTTTGCAATCCAGGGAAGCGAGGGCGCTGGTTCGTTTGTTCTTCGCCGAGCGGGAGGCGGTGAAGTTGCCTCGGGAATTGCCGGCTGGGAGTGGAGAAGCGACGGTGATCGAGCATGCTGGGACGGCGGTGGAAGTGGTTTGGGGGCCGGAGACTGATGGGAAGGCGATGGAAGCGCTGAGCGCTCGTTTGCGGCGCGATGGCAAAATTCCAGTGACGGTGCGCCAGCCCGTACTAGAACGGCTATCCGGAATCTTCGCGGTTGGGGATGAAGTTGTGTTCCGGCAAGAGGTGGAGCGCCTGGTAAGCGAGGGCACCGTGCAGCGTGTCAACGATGTGGGCGTGCTGCTGGTGCACGGCGCGGGGTTAGAGGCAGACAAGGTTTTCGAGGTGATTTGAGCCTCCTTTCAGAACTTTTCAAGACTTTTCAAGCGTTACGCAGTGCATTGACGGGCCCGATCTGACAAACTCCGGGCGCGAGGAGGCCCTGTGCATAGATTTGGAGTTCTGGGACTGTTGGCTTTGGGCGTTTGGGCGCAAGCGCCGTTGACGGTGACGCCGCGGAATTTGGTGGATGGGGTACTAGGTAACTCCTACGGATCGGTCTCGAATGGAGGCTTCGTGACAACCGGTCCGGTTCCTTTTTATGGAATGACCGGTGGGACCCCACCCTATTCGATTCGGGTTTTGACGGGCGCACTGCCGCCCGGGATCGGCTTGCAGGGTAACGGACGATTGGATGGCGCGCCAAGCAGCTTGGGGACCTACAATTACACGATCGAGCTAAGCGACTCGGCGAACCGGCGCGTGCAACTGGCGGGGCAACGAATCACGGTGGTGCCGCCTCCCAGCCGGAGCTTTCAAGGAAACGTCGGCAACACATTGCGAACCATGACGGCATGCAATACGAACGTGGGTGGGACGTTTCAGTATTCCGTGGCCGGCAGTGTCCCTCCGGGAATGAGCTTGAACGCGACTGGCGGTATTGCGGGCACTCCGACACAGGCTGGACAATTTCAGGCGCGCTGGAACTGCCGCTTGAGCGGCGGCACGGCGGAGGCCAGCTTCACGACGGACTTCGTGTTCGTCATTAGCGCTCCCAGCCGGGTGGCACTGGCCAGGGGAACCGTGGGGAGGCCTTTCACGTTTACCCCCTCCGGTTTTGGCGGCGGCGCGGGGCCCTTCACTTTTTCCATTCAGGGCGCGATTACGCCTGGCTTGCGTCTCGTGGACGCCGCCACGGGACGAATGGCTGGCACGCCGACGACACCGGGCAACTACAGTTGGACCTTGCGGCGCCTGGATGCGGCAGGCAACGCGCGCTTGGCCGAGTACTTTCAGAACGTTGTGGCGGCGAGCGGTACGCCACTTTCGATGGCGCCGGCCGTGATTTCCTTCGAGGGGCCCGCGGGGTATATCAGCCCGATTGTGAAAGCGTTCTCCATCAGTGGGGGCGCGCCGGGACAGCGTTACGCCGTGAGCGTGGGGAGCGGTGCATCCTGGCTGAGCGTTGGTCAAGGCGCGACGGGTTCGTTGCCGGGATCGGGGGTGGTGATGGCGCGTCTCGGCGCGGTGCCGCCGGGATCGTATTCGGGAAGCCTGGTGCTGACCGCGACCGGCGGAACTGGGCCCGCGGACGAACCCGTTGAAGTGCCAGTGCGCTTGACGGTGGGGAGCGTGGAAGTGCCGGAACTGACGGCAGGTCCAGCGGACGTGCGTTGGGAGGCGCCGAACGACGCGCCGCAGCGGGACTTCCGTTTGCAGATCGCCAATACCGGCGGCGGCGTGGCGAGCTACACGGTGGAGTTGATTCGCGACAACACCCAGGACCGGGCGCCTTGGGTGAGTTCCGCGAATGCGCGGGCGGAACTGCCGCCGGGGCAGGCGGCGCCGTTGATCGTGACTTTGAAGCCGAAGGATATTGAGCCGGGAACCTATTCGGCGAGGATCGTGGTCCGTTACGGAGTTAACTTCGCCGAGACGTTGACGATTCCCATCCGCTTGACTGTGACGCGGGTATGTCCGGTGCTGCGATTCAACCCGGATGTGATTCGCTTTAGTGCGAGGCCATTCACGGCCACGCAAGATAAAACCGCGAGATGGACCTGGACTAGCGAAGATCCAAAACCGAAGTGGCGAGCCAACTACATGCCAGGTTGGACGCAGGATCGCGATCTTGTGAAGACTTATGAGCAGCCCATGGAGGGTGAAGGCGCGGGCGAGTTGCGTTTCACCATTGAGCCGCAGACGTGGGATGAAGCCGGAGCCTCGCTCACGAACCGGGGAGGCTATTTGGATCTGCAGTGGGACGTGAAGGGTGATTGCCGGAAGCGAAGCACCTTGGGTGTAAGTCTGTTCATGCTGGAAAATCCGCTACCCGAGGTTGAGCCTTACGCGGTCGTTCTCCCTTCGCGGAGCCGGACGGCGCCGACTGAATCGGCCAAGATCACCATCGTCCCTAAGGGGATTGGCGCATTCGATTGGTCCGCCGAAGTGGTGGAATTGCGGAACACGTCGGATGCGGGTAATGGAACGCTTTTCTTTGGGCTCAATCAGGCGAGCGGCAAGATTGGACCAAGCGAGGAAGGCACCCTGCCGCCCAACGTGGAACTGACTTTGGAGCAAGTCCCCAACTTGCCGTTGCCGGGTTATTTCTCGGCCAAGATCCTCATTCGATTCACGCGGCCGAATGGTGAAGAGCGTAGGGCCTACATTCCGGTCGGTCAGATCGTGGGATCCGCGGCATTGCCGCCTCCGCCCACGCCGGAGCTGCCACCGATCATCGTGTTCCAGTCCCGAAAAGAAGGCTCGAAAAATGCGGAGGAGGAAGTTCAGCCGGATCCCGAATGCCGGAGCGGCGTGGTGACCGTTACGCCATTCGTGAGCTCCGAGTTCGCGGGGCGAGTCGGCGAAGCGGCTTCGTTGCAGGCGCTACTGATTAACGAGTGCGGAGCCGTCGTCAAGGATGGCTCATTGATGGCTGAGTTCACCAATGGAGATAAATCCGTGGAACTAATTCCGGCCGAGAATGGTTTCTGGAGTGGAACCTGGGTACCCCGCCGGGCCGAGGAGGCAACGGTGATCGACTTCGTTTGGGAACGTGAAGGGAGTCCCACGGCACGTGCTAGCGTGGGCGGCGAGGTCGCCGAGGGAGATGGCCGGGCCGTGGTCGAAGAGGGCGGCGTGATTGGCGCGGCTTCGCGAGAGCGGGCCGTCGTCGTGGCGCCGGGTAGTTTGTTGGTGGTGCGAGGACGCAACTTGGCGAAGGCCGCGGCGGTTTCGGCTGGAGGCGCGGAAGTATTGGAGGGCGTGCGTGCCCGGACGGATGAATTGCAGGCGACCGTACTAACGGCTGGGCCGGAGACGGTTACGCTGCGGGTTTCCAACGAACTGCGCGTGGGCAGCGTTTACGATTTGCTCGTGCGCGGAGAGGGGCCGGAAGCGGCGCCGGTGCAGCTAGCCGCCGTTTCGGCGGCGCCGGGAATTTATACCGAAGACGGTAGCGGCCGGAACCAAGGAAGAGTTTTCGTCGTAGCCACGAATGGAGACCGGACGCTGGCGGCGGGCGCGGCGGGGGCGGTGGCCGGCTCGACGGTCGCCGTTGAGATGTCGGGCCTAGGCGTTGTGGATGCCGAAGGCAAAGTGAAGGCCGCCGTGGTGGCGCTGATTGGTAGCGGCGAGGTGGAGGCCAAGGCGGATTCCGCCGTGGCGGTCGCGGGGCGGCCCGGCGTTTACGAAGTTCGATTCAAGCTTCCGGCGGGTGTGCCGCCGAATCAACGCGTGCCGCTGGTGGTGACGGCGGATGGGTATCGCAGTCAGACCGTTACGTTCTCGGCGCGCTAGCGTTAGTCGTCGAGCCATTCGGATTCTTGTAACGGGACGCCGAGCGCGCGGGCGAGCTGTTCCGCTTCGCGCCGGCCTACATCGCGTCCGTAGGTGAGATGGATCGTGAAGCGGTAGGGGCGGCCGCCCGCGGGATGGGTGTGTAGCGCGATCTCCCAGTAACCGCCACCCCGCGCGGGGCGGGCGACGCCGAGTTCGACCGCCACGATTTCGGCGCGCGGCGTGACGACCGTCGTCTCGCGCGTGACGACGCGCAGGTGGGACTCATCCAGAAAACAGTAGGAATCGTCCTTGCCAAGCGTAGCCTCCATGGCGAGGCTGTTGCGGTAGCTATAGTGGGGCGCTTGGGGACGGAAGTAGAGACCGGGGAGCAGGCGGCGGCTTTGGAGCGAAGCGAGATCGTAGTCTTCGGTGCGGGCAATACGCGGCAAGAGAGACTCGACGTAGATGTTCGTCGAGATCCAAAGGTAAGGATTGCGGCCTTCGTAGACGTTGGATGAGCTGCGATTCAGTTCGCGGGGCCAGGCGATGGCGCGGATGCGAAAGCAGCCGATACCCCATTCGCGTTCCTTGGTATTGCCGGCGTGGCCTTCGGCGCCCGGACCGAGGAGCGCGGTGAGTTGGCGGACGGCGAGCGCGAAGTTGTCGTCCAAGTGCTGCGTGGGGTGAAACTCGGCGTACCAATAATTGGCGGGGCGCAGACGGTCAAGATCGTCATGCAGGCTTATCTTGTATTCTGAGGCGAGCCCGGCAAAGGGGCGCGTAAGCGGATAGCGAACGACGGGTTGCCGTTCGTAGCCCCAGTTAGGCACGGGCGGAAACTTTTCGGCGATGATTCCCAGATTGTTATGAAAATCGAAACCGCAGGCGGTCAACTCCGTCACAAGTTCATGTTCCGTGGAAAGCCGACCAGTAGGCACGTCCTGATCATCGCATCGATGCTCCTGGCCGTTATTGGCGCTACAGGATGCCGAAGGGCCGCGCCGGCCGCCGCGACGCCAAATCAAGCGCCCGGCACTTCCGCGCCGTTGCGATCCTTTCTCGACCTAGAGCCCGGTTGGCGGCTCACTGTGATTACACCCATGCGAAAAGATAAGAACGACGCGGAGTGGAGGTACGGCCAACCGAATACCAAAACGATGACGAGCCAGAACGGCGCGGCGGCCAACATCAACGTGACCATCGAATTGGACCCATCGACGTTGTTCGGTTTCGAACGTAGCGTGTTCGGGGTGGAGGCTACGGGCCTGCGTTGGCAGGAGAGCGCGAGGAACTTGAACGGGAGTGAGACGCTGGCCACCGCACCGCTGCTCGACATCTTCGGAGGGAAGCGTAAGAAGCAGAGGATGCGGCTCTTGTTCTTGACCCGGGGCAGCGATTTGAACTACAACATGGCGTTGCTGCGCGCCAAGGACGCGAAGGCGATGGAAGCATTGACGCAACGGGTACGCCAAGCTCCGGAGACGGCCTGCGCCGATGGATGCGTCTGGATTCCGCCTGGTGTGGCGGCGCGGGCGGAGAAGCCGGCGGCCGCGGGCGTGTGGGCGCCGGTGATGTAGCGTGATACTAGGACGTGGCGCGATTTGATAGCATCCTCAGCGATGGCGCCGACGACTATGCCGATGCTCACAAGGAGGGCCTGGATCGCGATGGGCGCCACCGCTTTAGCGCCGCGTGGCGCGTGCGATACACATACTCACGTTTTCGGCGACACCGCCCGATTTCCCATGAGCCCGGCGCGTGGGTACACGCCGCCGGTGGCGACGCCCGCGGAACTTCTCGCGATGCACAAAGCGCTGGGCGTCTCGCGCGTGGTGATCGTCACGCCGAGCGTTTACGGGACGGACAATGCCGCGACGCTGTATGGAATGAAGGAATATGGACGAGGCGCGCGTGGGATCGCGGTGATCGACGACGCAACGTCCACGAGCGATTTGAAGTCGATGGCCGCGGCGGGGGTGCGCGGCGTTCGTATTAACGTTGGCAGCCCCGGCGCGACGGTGAAGGGCGAGGTATCGGCGGGCCCGAAGGAGCGCCTCGCGCGGGCGTTGGATCGCGTGAGCGGCATGGGCTGGCATGTGCAAATTTTCTCGGGATTGCCGGTGATCGAGAGCGTGGAAGAGGTGATTGCGCGCGCGCCCAGCCCTGTGGTGATCGACCATGTGGCGGGAGCGTTGCCGGCCGGCGGGACGGCACAGGAGGGCTTTGCCGCTTTGTTGCGTTTGGTGCAATCGGGTAAGGCTTACGTCAAGGTGACCCATCGCTTCTTGCCGAGCGGAACCTCGCCGGAGTATAAGGATTCAGCGGCGATGCTCAGCATTTTGCTGGCCGCGAAACCGGAGCGCGTACTTTGGGGAACGGACTGGCCGCACACGGATTCTTCGCGCGTGCCGGGGAGGAAGACGACGGACGTGGCGCCTTTCGAGAAGGTGGACGATGTGGGCTGGCTGAAGCGATTTGTGGAAATGATTCCCGACGGCAAGATGCGAGAGTTGGTGTTGACGGAGAATCCAGGACGGTTGTACGGCTATTGATATGAAACGACCTGTCAATACCCTAAACGGGTGCTGACGGTTTTTCGTTCTG